>Ga0164290_1000378_pt1 | contig 152430 bp, 150 predicted proteins | sample Micstemetagenome_FD_108782 | JGI IMG/M metagenome (GOLD analysis project Ga0164290, IMG submission 108782) | Contaminated culture microbial community from soil near Moab, Utah, USA - Microcoleus steenstrupii SON62 (Illumina Assembly) | ecosystem: Environmental > Terrestrial > Soil > Soil crust...
GACCCCCACGCCCACCCGGGCGCCCGCACCCACGACCTCCTCGGCCACAACACCGACGGCAACCCCGACGACATCCACTTCACCAACCGCGAGTACGGGACCATCGCGGACCGCCTCGCCGACGTACTCGTGGCGTGAGGGCGCTAGCCGCCGTCGCGCGCGGCCAGCGCCGCGCGCAACGCGGTCACCTCGCGGCGCAGCCGCGCCAGCTCGGCGACGGTCTCGTCCGCAGACTCGGCATCGCGACCCAGGAAGAAGGTCGCGATGCTCGCGGTGATGTAGCCGAACACGCCGAGGCCGTAGAGCGCCAATAAGAAGCAAAGGACGCGTCCTTCGTTCGTGGTCGGCCAATAGGCCGAGCCGATGGTGGTGACGAGCATGCCCGTCCACCACAGCGCGTCGCCGTAGCTCGAGAAACCGCCCTCGACCGCGCTTGCCGGCTCGAACGCGAGCATGCCGCCGGCACCCAGGAGCGTGACGACGATCGTGAGCGCGACGACGTAGCCGAGCCGGCGGCGCTTGAGCGTGGCGCGCAGCGCGTTCATGCCGCGGTTGGCGGTCCCGACGATCCGGACCAATCGGACGCCGCGGAGGGCGCGGGCGGCCCGCAGCACGCGGATCGCGCGGAACAGGCGGAACGCCGGCACCGCGAGCGAGATCACGGTCAGCCAGTTCCGCTTCAGGAACTCGAGCTTGGCGGGCGCCAGCGCGAGGCGCAGCGCGAACTCGAGGAGGAAGGCGATCCAGATCGCCGTGCCGAAAGTCTCGAGCAGGCGCGAGCCGCCGAACGCCAGCTCGTAGATGACGAGCAGCAGCCAGGCGAAGCTGAGCCCCAGCATGGGGGTGCGCAACCAGTCGTCGAGCTGATCGAGCGCCGCCCGGCGTTCGCCCGCCTCGCTGTCGTTCGCTGCCGTCATGTCGTGGCGGAAACGACCGATCGTGCCCGATGGCTCCTGGAGCGCCTAGGCTTCGGCGGGCCGCACGAGGTCAGGGAGCGAGCGGACCAGCTCCTCGAGGCTGTAGGGCTTCTGCCAGCAGGGCACGTCGCGGTAGGATGACGGAACGACGGCCGGGTCGTAGCCGGTGGCGAAAACGAACGGGACGCCGCGGCGCTTCAGTTCGTCGGCGAGCGCGTAGGCCAAGCGCCCGCGCAGGTTGACGTCGATGACCGCGCAGTCGACCGGCCCGGCATCGAGCAGCGCCATCGCGCGGTCGAGCGTCGGCGCCGGGCCGACCACTTCGGCGCCGTTCAGGCTCAGCGTCTGCGCCATGTCGTCGGCGATGAAGAATTCGTCTTCCACCACCAGCACGCGGCATCCACGCAGTATCGGCTTGTCGCCGTTCATTCTTTTCTCCACCCCCGGCCGTCGATCGGTCGCGGCCGGTGCCCGTAAAGCGACGCCTCCCGTCCCTGATATAACCTGTGTTAGTCCAAACGACTTCTTCGAGCGTTAGGGTGAAACGCCCGAAACGGTGAAAGCGGCGCGTGGAAAACCGATTGATCCACAAGCTGGAGCGTTATGCTCGGTTGTCCGCCGACGACTGTGGCGTCCTAGACACGGTCGCCCGCGAGAAGGTGCGGCGGTTGCGGCCGCGCGACGACATCATTCAAGAGGGCGACAAGCCGACGCACCTCAACCTTATCCTCCAGGGCTGGGCCTGCCGCTACAAGGTGCTCGAGGACGGCCGCCGCCAGATCATGTCCTTCTTCCTGCCCGGCGACCTCTGCGACCTCAACGTCTTCGTGCTCAGGGCGATGGACCATTCGGTGGGCGCGCTGACGTCGGTCGTCTACGCCGAGATCAGCCGCGAGGCGTTCGATCGCGTGGCGGAACGTCCGCGCGTGCTCCAGGCGCTGTGGTGGGACACGCTCGTCGCGCAGGCGATCCAACGGGAGTGGACCGTCAATCTCGGGCAACGCACCGCGCTCGAGCGTGTGGCCCACCTGCTCTGCGAGCTGTTCATTCGCCTGCGCGCCGTCGATCTCGCGCACGATGGTCGGTGCGAGCTACCGGTCACCCAGTCGGAGCTCGCCGACGCGCTGGGGCTCACGCCCGTCCACGTCAACCGCACGCTCCAGGAACTGCGCTCGCAGGGGCTCATCGTGCTGCAGGGCAAGGAGCTCCAGATCCCGAACCTCGGGCGCCTGATGGACACCGCGCTGTTCAACGACAACTATCTCCACCTCGACCGGGAGGGCGGCTACCTCGATGCCAACGAAGGCTGAGGCGTGGCCTCGTGCATCGGGCGAGATGGCGGGGCGCATCCGCGCGCACGTCTGGCGCTCGACCTCGCTCGGGCCGATCGAATCCTGGCCGCAGAGCCTGCGGACCGCGGTCGACCTCATCCTGCCGAGCGGCCTTCCGATGGCCGTGCTTTGGGGGCCGGAGCTCGTCCAGATCTACAACGACGGCTACGCCGCCCTCATGGGCGCCGAGCATCCCGCGGGGCTCGGGCGGCCGGCCCGCGAACGCGGGCCGGCGGCCCGGCGCATCGCCGAGCCCGTCCGAACGCGGGTACTCGCGGGCGAAACCGTCGCCGTCGAGGATGCGTTCGAGCCGACCGTGCGCTGCGCCGGCTCGGCGGGCGTGTCGGTCAAGGTCACCTGCAGTCCGCTGCGCGACGAGGCGGGCGACATCGCTGGCGCGCTGGTCACCGCGATCGAGACGAGCGCGCGGGCCGCCGAGAAGCTCGCCTTTCGCCGGCTGTTCGCCGCCTTCCCGACGCCGCTTCTCGTCCTCGCGCCCGACCCGCCGCGCTTCACCGTAACGGACGCGAACGACGCCTACCTGGTCGCGACGACGGCCGACCGCGATCAGGTCGTCGGACGCGGCATGCTGGAGGCGTGCCCGGAAGAGCCGGGAGACGCCGGCGCGGCCGATCCGGACAGCCTTCGCGCGTCGCTTGAGCGCGCGCTTTCGTCCGGTCGGCCCGCTGCGGCGCGACGCCAGAGATACGATATACCGACCCCCGACGGCGGGTTGGACGTGCGCTGGTGGGATCCGATCAACCTGCCGATCCTCGACGACCAGGGCCGCGTCGTCGCGATCGTCCACCACGTCGTAGACGTGACCGAGCAACGCCGCGCCGAGCGTGCGCTGCACGAAAGCGACGCCCGCTTCCGCGAGCTCGTCGAGGGCATCCCGCAGCTCGTCTGGCGCGGGGTCGGCGGCGAGTGGACCTGGGCGAGCCCGCAGTGGACCGCTTACACGGGGCAGACCGAGCCCGACAGCCGCGGCTGGGGCTGGCTCGAGCCGGTCCATCCCGACGACAGGGACGCGGCGCGCGCCGCCTGGACGCAGGCGCGCACGACCGGCGGCTTCGACGTCGAGTATCGCCTCCGCCGCGCCGCCGACGGCGCCTACCGATGGTTCCGCACGCGCGCCACGCCGGTGCGCGGGCGGGGCGGCAAGATCGTCGAATGGCTCGGCACGTCGACCGACATCGACGACCTGCGCGGCCTCCAGGAACGGCAGCAACTGCTGCTCGCCGAGCTCCAGCACCGCGTGCGCAACACCCTGTCGGTGGTGCGTTCGATCGCCCGGCGCACGGCGGCCTCGAACGCGACGATCGAGGAGTACACCGCACACTTCGACGGGCGCCTCAATGCCTTCGCCCGCACCCAGGCCGCCGTCACGCGCGATCCGCCGGCCGGCGTCGATCTGGAGGCGCTGATCGCCGAGGAGCTGCTCGCCCACGGTGCGCGCGAAGGCCGGCAGGTGCGGATCGACGGCCCGGGCCTGCGCCTCCGGCCCAAGGCGGCCGAGACGCTCGGGCTGGCCGTCCACGAGCTCGCCACTAACGCGGTGAAGTACGGCGCGCTTTCGACACCAATCGGTCGCCTCGACGTGCGCTGGACGATCGAAGGCCGCGGCCAGGTCCGGCGTCTCAAGCTCGAGTGGTGCGAGGACCTCGCCGGCCGCCCCGTGGCGCCGCCCCGCCGCCGCGGCTTCGGCCTCGACATGCTCAAGCAGACGCTGGCCTACGATCTCGGCGCCGAGACCGCCCTCGATTTCGCCCCGAGGGGGCTGCGCTGCACGATCGAGCTGCCCCTCGACGACGGCATCGTCCGGTCGTAGCGGCGCGCGCCGCCGTCCGGGTGAGGCGTCCCACCCCGATTCCGGGGCGATCCTAACCTTTGTTGTTGAGCCTCCGGAGCCGCGATGCGGATGCCGGGGCATGGCTTCGCTCCACACCCCGACGCCGCGCGTCGCCGCTCAGGTCGCCGCGCTTCCGATCAGGCTCCACCGGGACGGCTACGTCGAGGTTCTGCTCGTCACCTCGCGCGAAACCCGGCGCTGGATCATCCCCAAAGGCTGGCCCGTGCCCGGCTTGGCCCCGCACGAGGCGGCGGCGTCGGAAGCGCTGGAGGAAGCCGGGGTGATCGGCACCGCGCTCGCCGATCCGTTCGGTCACTTCACCTACGACAAGCGGCTCGACGGCGGCATGGTCCTGCCGTGCCGCGTCGCGGTCCACGTGTTGCGCGTCGAACGCGAACTGGACCGGTGGCGCGAACAGGGACAGCGCGAGCGCGCCTGGTTCGGCTCGCGCGAGGCGGCAAGGCAGGTCTGCAACCTGTCGCTCCAGCGACTCATCACCCGGGTCGGCCGCGCCGCCGAACTCGCCGGGGCGCCGCCGCGACGCGCGCACCGCGTCGGCGCGGCGTTGCGCCCGATCTGAGCATTCTTCGGTACGAAGGCGGACCGGCGGGGGCCGCTCCCACAGCCGGCCCGAGTCCGCCGGTCCGCCTTCCTCGCCCTTCGTCGCGCCGGGAGGGGCGGCGCGGCGACCGGGTCAAGCGTCGACGTGCGCCGTCGTTTGCGCCTGCTGCTTCAGCGCCTCGGCGCTCGCGAAATAGGCCTGAAACATCTCGTGATGCGCCTTGACCGCCGCCGGGCAGGTGGCGCGTTGCGCCATCTCGGCTTCGGTCGCGGCCCGTCGTTCCAGATATTCGATCTCACGCATGAACAACCCGCCTCCGCTCTTATGAACGGAGGAGTAGCATCGACCCCGACGCGCGCGCGTTAACCTGCGTAAGCATAAGCAGAAGGGGATCGACCGGAATCGGACATCAGCGCGTTTGTTCGTCGCGAAATCCGAACCGATGGCCGCGGCCGAAACGAACCTCGGCTCAGCGATCCATCAGCTCGGGAAGGAAGCGTTCGTGCGCGTTCCGCAGGTCCGACAGCGCTACCGAGCCCAAGCCCTCGACCGAAACGCGATCGCCGCCCGTGCGCCCGATCGCGGCGGCCGGCACCCCGGCCTCGCGCGCCGCGGCGAGCAAGGTGTCGGGGTCCTTCGTCGTCACGACGTAGCGCGCCTGATCCTCGCCGAACGCCCACCCGGTCGCCGAAAGGCCGGCGTCGGGCCGCGTCAGGCTCGCGCCCACGCCGCCCGCCATCGCCATCTCGGCGACGCCGACGAGGAGGCCGCCGTCGCTCAGGTCGTGCGCTGCGGCGATCGATCCGTCGCGGATGCGATCGCGCACGAAGTCGCCGTTGCGGCGCTCGGCGGCGAGGTCAACCGGCGGGACCGGTCCGTCCTCGCGACCGTGGATCACCCGCAGCCAGGTCGACTGGCCGAGGTGCCCCGCGCCGGCGCCGACGAGCAGGATCGTTTCGCCCGGCGCCTCGAACGCCGTCGTCGCGATCCGCGCGTAGTCTTCGAGGAGACCGATGCCGCCGATCGCCGGCGTCGGCAGGATGCCGGCGCCGTTCGTCTCGTTGTAGAGGCTGACGTTGCCGCTCACGATCGGGAAGTCGAGCGCGCGGCACGCCTCGGCCATGCCTTCGATGCAGCCGACGAACTGGCCCATGATCTCGGGGCGCTGCGGGTTGCCGAAGTTCATGCAGTCGGTCGCCGCGAGCGGCCGGGCGCCGGCCGCGGTCAGGTTGCGCCACGTCTCGGCGATCGCCTGGCGGCCGCCCTCGACCGGGTCGGCGAAGCAGTAGCGCGGGTTGCAGTCGGTGGCGATCGCCCGCGCCTTGCGCGTCCCGTGCACGCGCACCACGGCGGCGTCGCCGCCCGGGCGCTGGATCGTGTCCGCGCCGACCATGTGGTCGTACTGCTCCCAGATCCAGCGCTTCGAGCACAGGTCGGGCGAGCCCATCAGCCGCACGAGGTCGCCCATGAGGTCGTCGCTCTCCGGCGCGTCGCCGAGCGGCGCCCGCTTCGGCGTCTCGACATAGGGACGGCTGTACGCCGGCGCGTTGTCGCCGAGCGGCCCGAGCGGGATGTCCGCCGCGGTCTCGCCGCCGAACTTGAGCACGAGGCGGCCGGTGTCGGTCACCCGGCCGATGACCGCGAAGTCCAGCTCCCACTTGCGGAAGATCGCCTCCGCCTCGGCTTCGCGGCCGGGCTTCAGGATCATCAGCATGCGCTCCTGGCTCTCGGACAACATCATCTCGTAGGGCGTCATGCCGGTCTCGCGGCACGGCACGTCGTCGAGCGTGAGCTCGATGCCGACGCCGCCTTTGGACGCCATTTCGACCGAGCTGCTGGTCAGGCCTGCCGCGCCCATGTCCTGAATCGCGACGATAGCGTCCGACGCCATCAGCTCGAGGCAGGCCTCGATCAGAAGCTTCTCGGTGAAGGGGTCGCCGACCTGAACGGTCGGGCGCTTCTCCTCCGAGTCCTCGGTGAACTCGGCCGACGCCATCGTGGCGCCGTGGATGCCGTCGCGCCCGGTCTTCGATCCGACGTAGACCACCGGATTCCCGATGCCCGCGGCCGCCGAGTAGAAGATCTTGTCGGCGGGCGCGATGCCGACCGTCATCGCGTTCACGAGGATGTTGCCGTTGTAGGCGGGGTGGAAGTTGGTCTCGCCGCCCACCGTCGGCACGCCCACGCAGTTGCCGTAGCCGCCGATCCCGGCGACCACGCCCGAGATCAGGTGGCGCATCTTCGGGTGGTCCGGATCGCCGAAGCGCAGCGCGTTCATGTTCGCCACGGGCCGCGCGCCCATCGTGAACACGTCGCGCAGGATGCCCCCGACGCCCGTCGCCGCGCCCTGGTACGGCTCGATGTAGGACGGGTGGTTGTGGCTCTCCATCTTGAAGATCGCGGCCAGGCCGTCGCCGATGTCGATGACGCCGGCGTTCTCGCCCGGGCCCTGGATCACCCACGGCGCCTGCGTCGGCAGCTTCTTCAGGTGAACGCGGCTCGACTTGTACGAGCAATGCTCCGACCACATCACCGAGAAGATGCCGAGCTCGGTGAGGTTCGGCTCGCGCCCCAGGCTGTCGAGGATGACCTGATACTCGTCGGGCGTCAGACCGTGCTCGGCGACGATCTCGGGCGTGATGGCGGGCATGCGGCGCTTCCGGCAGATGGCGGGATGCGCAGCCTCCTAGAGCCTCATCCGGGGCTTGTCGACGGTCCACGCCGCCGCCGCGCCGCGCCGGTCCGGTTCGGAACAGGGGGCGAACAAATTGTCGCCGCGGAACGATGCTGCTAGCCTACGCCGATCAGGACAGGGGGTGTCGATGAGCGGGAACGAGGATGCTGGGGTGGTGGCACGCGTCGAGGCGGGCGCGATACGCGGGCGGCCGCTGCGCTATTACGACTTCGTCATGGCGGCGTTCGTCACCATCCTGCTGCTTTCGAACCTCATCGGCGCGGGCAAGGTGGCGCAGGTGCACCTGCCGGTCATCGGCGACTGGCCGTTCGGCGCCGGCATCCTGTTCTTCCCCGTGTCCTACGTCATCGGCGACGTGCTGACCGAGGTCTACGGCTATGCCCGCGCGCGTCGCGTGGTCTGGGCCGGCTTCGCCGCGCTCGCCTTCATGGCGTTCATGTCGTGGGTGGTCGTGAACCTCGAGCCCGCGCCCGACTGGACGGGGCAGGCCGCCTACGAGGCGGTGTTCGGGGCGACGCCGCGCATCGTGCTCGCCTCGATGCTCGCCTTCTGGGCGGGCGAGTTCGCCAACTCGTTCGTGCTCGCGCGCATGAAGCTGTGGACCGCGGGGCGCCACCTCTGGTCGCGCACCATCGGGTCGACCGCGGTGGGGCAGGGCGTCGACAGCCTCATCTTCTATCCGGTCGCTTTCTACGGCGTCTGGTCGAACGAGCTGCTGCTCACCGTGATGGCGACGCAGTACGCGCTCAAGGTCGGCTGGGAGGCGCTGCTCACGCCCGTCACCTACCAGGCGGTGGGTTGGCTCAAGCGCCGCGAGGGCATCGACGTCTACGACGAACGCACCGACTTCACGCCGTTCACGGCGAAGGTGTGAGCCCGCTCCAGTCGGCCAAGTTCGGGTTGATGGAGGCGACGGGGCTGTCGAAGGACGCGCTTCACGTCTACGTGGCGCTCGCCCTGTTCCTCGGCAGCGCGGCGCTGTTCCGCTGGAGGCTGTCGGGGTGGAAGCCCTGGACGCTGGTGGCGGCCGCGGCGGTGGTCGGCGAGGCCTGGGACCTCCGCGACAGCTTCGTCCACGGCACGCCGATCCGGCTGCGCGCCAGCGGGCACGACCTGTGGAACACGCTGTTCTGGCCCACCGCTTTCTTCGCGCTCGCGCGCTGGACGAAGCTGCTGCGGCGCTGACGGCGCGGTGGGACGCGGCACCGCCGTTCGGATCGACGAAGATCGACGGTGCCGCGTTGAGGAAATCACCCCTTCGGCCGTCCCCGGCGTCGAGGGCGCGGTCATTCGAGCACGACGAGGGCGGCGATGCTTCCCCCCGACCTTGGGGGATCAGCCGTCGATGAGGCCGGCGAGCGTCGCTTCGACCACCGCCTGGACCCGCGTGCGGACGCCGAGCTTGCGGCAGGCCCCGGCGATGTGCTCTTCCACGGTCTCGGTCGACAGGCCGAGGAGGTCGGCGATCACCGACGAGCTCTTGCCCAGGCGCACCCAGGCGAGACACTCGCGCTGGCGCGGGCTCAGCCGGGGCCGGTCGGGGGCGTCGGCGGCCAGGAGCCGGCGGGCCTCGACCGCATAATAGGCCGAGAGCACCTCGGCCGAGGTGCGCCCGAAGGGATCGTCGAGCTCGGGCCGGGGGCCGGCGAGCACGACCGCGGCGTAGCCGCCGTCCGACTGCCGCACGGGCGCGAACAGGCCTTCGGCGAGGCCGAAATCCCGCGCTTCTTCCCGGATTCGCACCTGCGCCTCGCTCGAGCGGCGGCGCCGCATCGCCTCGTCCCAGGCGTAGGGGCGGGACTCGAGCAGCAGCTCGCCCGCCACCCGGTCCTGCCCGGCGTAGCCGCGCTCGACGTAGCGCGTCGCCCAGCCCGCCTCGAAGCGGCCGGCGAGAACCTGCACGTTGGGGGCCAGATCGGCGTCGAAGAAGCGAGCGAGCGCGAATGAGGGGAGGCCGAGGTCGTCGAACGCCGACCCGGCGACGTCGTCCAGAGCCTCGATCGACGCGGCCCGCTTCATGTCGGCCACGCCTTCGAACGCGCGGCGCGCGAGGTCCTGCCGACCCAAGTCCATACGCGAATCCCCGAGGCGCGTGGTCCGCGCCGCCCCGGGGAATGTGCCAGCGCGCCGCGCCGCGGTAAAGCGGCCGCCGGGCTCAGCCGAGCGCTTCCACCAGTCCTTCGAAAAGCCGGCGTCCGTCGGTGCCGCCCTGTTCGGGTTGAACGAGCCGCTCGGGGTGGGGCATCATGCCGAGCACGTTGCCGGCGTCGTTGACGATCCCGGCGATGTCGCGCCGGGAGCCGTTGACCGCGCAGGCGTAGCGGAACACGACGCGGCCCTCGCCCTCCAGCCTGTCCAGCGTCGCCTCGTCGGCGAAATAGTTGCCGTCGTGGTGCGCGACCGGGACGCGGATCGTGCCGCCCTGGTCGTAGCGGCTGCTGAACATCGTCTGCGCGTTCTCGACCGTCAGGTCGACGTCGCGGCAGATGAAGCCGAGGTTGGCGTTGCGCATCAGCGCACCCGGCAGCAGCCCGGCCTCGGTGAGGATCTGGAAGCCGTTGCACACGCCGAGGACCGCCAGGCCCCGATTCGCCTTCTCGACCACGTCGCGCATGATCGGCGAGCGGGCGGCCATCGCACCGGAGCGGAGATAGTCGCCGTAGGAGAAGCCGCCCGGCACCGCGACGAGGTCGACGTCGGGGAGCTCGGTGTCGCGGTGCCACACCATCGCCGGCTCGCGCCCCGTCACCTCGCGCAGCGCGACGGCCATGTCGCGGTCGCAGTTGGAGCCGGGGAAGACGATGACGGCGCTTTTCATCACACGGTCTCGACGCGGAAGTTCTCGATGACGGTGTTGGCCAGCAGCTTGCGGCACATATCCTCGATGTCGGCGGTCGCGGTGCCGTCGGCGAGGTCGAGCTCGATATACTTGCCTTGGCGCACGTCGTTGACACCCGAGAAGCCGAGCGCCTCGAGCGCGTGGTGGATCGCCTTGCCCTGCGGGTCGAGGACGCCGTTCTTCAGCGTGACGTAGACTTTGGCTTTCATGCGGGTTCGCGCCTCGATCGGGGTTCGCGGGTCGCGCGCCTTATGGCGCGGGCGCCGCCGGGCGGCAAGCCGCCCCTTAACCCTTGGGTAAGAATTCGGGCGCAGCTTGTCGGGAGCGGGGGTTGTGGAAGTTCGGAGGGAGTAGGGTTATGGCGCCGCTCGCGCTCGCCATGTTCGTCGGGATGTTCGCGTTCGGCGACCGGGTCTTCGGCTGGCACCAGATGACGCAGCAGCTTCAGCTGGCGCTGTTCGCGTCGTTCCTGTTCGGCATCATCTGCGGCTACAAGACGCGAAGCTGAACGGGCGGCGCGTCCCGGACGCGCCGCCCGCCGCAGCTCAGGCCGCCGCCTTGAACGGCAGGTCGAGGTCGTCGGCGACCGCCTTATAGGCGATGTAGCCGGCGGCGACGTTGAGGCCCGCCGCGAGGTGCGGGTCGGCCTTCATCGCTCCCCGAGCGCCCTGGTTGGCGAGCTTCAGGACGAAGGGCAGCGTCGCGTTGTTGAGCGCGAAGGTAGACGTCCGCGCCACCGCGCCCGGCATGTTCGCGACGCAGTAGTGGATGACGCCGTCGACCTCGAACACCGGGTCCTGGTGCGTCGTCGCGCGCGAGGTCTCGAAGCAGCCGCCCTGGTCGATCGCGATGTCGACGAGCACGCTCCCGCGCTTCATGAGCTTGAGCATGTCGCGCGTCACGAGCTTGGGCGCCGCGGCACCCGGGATGAGCACCGCGCCGATGACGAGGTGCGCGCGTGCCACCGCCGCCGCGATCGCCGCCTTCGAGGAGAAGGCGGTCTTGACCCGGCCCTCGAACATCTGGTCGAGTTCGGCCAGCCGCGCCGTCGAGATGTCGTAGATGGTGACGTCGGCGCGCATGCCGACCGCCATCTGCGCCGCGTTCACGCCCGAGACGCCGCCGCCCAGGATCGCGACGCGCCCCGGCGCCACGCCCGGCACGCCGCCGAGCAGGATGCCGCGGCCGCCCTGCTCCTTCTCGAGGTAGTGGGCGCCGACCTGGACCGACATGCGGCCCGCGACCTCGGACATCGGGCGCAGGAGCGGCAGGCCGCCGCGCGAGTCGGTCACCGTCTCGTAGGCGATGCAGGTCGCGCCCGACTTCATCAGCGCCTCCGCCTGCGGCTTGTCGGCGGCGAGGTGAAGGTAGGTGAAGAGGACGTGGTCGGGGCGCAGCATCGCGCACTCGTGGAGCTGCGGCTCCTTCACCTTCACGATCATCTCGGCGGCGTCGAACACCTCTCTCGCGGTCGCAACGATGCGGGCGCCGGCCTGGACATAGTCCTCGTCGGTAAAGTCGATACCCGAGCCCGCGCCCGTCTCCACGATCACCTCGTGACCGAGCGCGGTGAGCTCCGCCACCGACGGCGGCGTCAGGCCGACGCGGTACTCGTGAACCTTGATTTCTTTCGGAACGCCGACGCGCATGATCATCTCCCCAACGATTGTATGCGCGTCATTCTAGTCCGGCCGGCGGGGGAAATCTTCGAAATGTCTTGCCTGCCAGCCGCATACGGCGCTAGTTTCTGCGATTATTGAGGCGTTGGACGCAATCTTGTCCGATATCGACACCATCGATCGCGCGATCCTCGAGCAGCTCGCCCGCAACGCGGGACTCACGAGTGCGCGGGTCGGCGATCAGGTCGGCCTGTCGCCGTCCGCGGCGCACCGCCGGATCAAGCAGCTCGAGGAGGCCGGGCTCATCCGCGGCTACCGGGCGGTCTTGTCGCGCGAGGCGCTCGGCAACCCGTCGACCGTCTTCGTGCAGGTCACGCTCGACGACCAGCGCCGCGACACGCTTTCCCGCTTCGAGGAGGCCGTCGCCCGCTGCCCGCAGGTCGCGGAGTGCCACCTGATGAGCGGCGAGTCGGACTATCTGCTGAAGGTGCTCGTGCGCGACGGCGACGGCTACGAGCGCGTCCACCGCGACGTGCTGGCGGCGCTGCCGGGCGTGCGCCGTCTCGTGACGCAGTTCAGTATAAGGGCGATCGTGGAGCCCGCCTGACGCGTCCGGCGGTGCCGCCATGTTGCGGCCGCGAAAGGGCTATGCTAGGCCGCGCCACCCCATCCCGGGGTCGACAGGCACTTATTCGCGCAACGCCCGTTTCTGCGTTCGGCCCGCCTCTATGCAACAGCTCCCCCGTCCATGAACGCCATCCCGCCCTCGGGCGCGCTGCCCGACGTGCGCGACCCGGCGCCGGGGCACCATCCGCAGGCCGGGCTGCTGAAGCTGGCGATCGGGGCGATCGGCATCGTATTCGGCGACATCGGCACCTCGCCGCTCTACGCCTTCCGCGAGACCTTCGCCGGACACCACCCGCTCGCGCTCGACCGGCTGCACGTGTTCGGGGTGCTCAGCCTCATCTTCTGGTCGATGATGATCGTCGTCACGGTGAAGTACGTGTCGATCATCATGCGCGCGGACAACCGCGGGGAGGGCGGCAGCCTCGCGCTCCTCGCGCTCATTTCGCGCAAGACGCAGGGCGCGCGCTGGACCACGGGTATCGTGCTGCTGGGCGTGTTCGCCACCGCGCTCTTCTACGGCGACTCGATGATCACGCCGGCGATCTCCGTTCTCTCGGCGGTGGAAGGCCTCACGGTCGTCGAGCCGGGATTCGCCCCGCTGGTCCTCCCCATCGCGGTCGTGATCCTCATCGGGTTGTTCATGATCCAGTCGCGCGGCACCGCGCGCGTCGGCGCGCTTTTCGGGCCGGTCATGCTGACCTATTTCGCTACCTTGGCGGTGCTCGGGCTGCTCAACATCGCCAAGTCGCCCGACGTCCTGCTCGCGCTCAACCCCTACTGGGCGCTCCAGTTCTTCATCACCGACCGGTGGCTGGCGTTCCTCGCGCTCGGCTCGGTCGTTCTCGCCGTCACCGGCGCCGAGGCGCTCTACGCCGACATGGGCCACTTCGGGCGCAACCCGATCCGCGTGTCGTGGCTCGCCTTCGTGCTGCCGGCGCTGATGATCAACTATCTCGGCCAGGGGGCGATGATCCTGTCGCTCGACGCGGCGACCGCGGCGACGGTCATCAAGAACCCGTTCTTCTATCTCGCCCCCGACGTATTCCGGCTGCCGCTCGTCGTCCTCGCCACCATGGCGACGATCATCGCGAGCCAGGCCGTAATATCGGGGGCCTTCTCCGTCACGCAGCAGGCAATCCAGCTCGGCTTCATCCCGCGGCTGCGCATCGCGCACACCAGCGCGTCGACCGCCGGTCAGATCTACATCCCGGTGATCAACTGGGCGCTGATGGTGATGGTGATCCTGCTCGTCCTCACCTTCCAGAGCTCGTCGAACCTCGCGGCCGCCTACGGGATCGCGGTGACGGGCGCGATGTTCATCGACACCTGCTTGCTCGCGGTCGTGCTCTTCTCGCTGTGGAGTTGGAGCCGCTGGATCGCCGTCCCGTTGCTCGTCCTGTTCTTCATCGTCGACACAGCCTACTTCACCGCGAACCTCACGAAGGTGCCGGACGGCGGCTGGTTCCCGCTGCTGATCGGCATCATCGCGTTCACTCTGCTCACGACCTGGGCGAAGGGCCGACAGCTCATGATGCAGCGGCTGCGCGAAAGCGCGATGCCGATCGAGGTGTTCATCAAGTCGGCGGCCGGATCGGCGACCCGGGTCCCGGGGACGGCCGTGTTCATGACCTCGACGCCCGAAGGCGTGCCGCACGCGCTGCTGCACAACATGAAGCACAACAAGGTGCTGCACGACCGGGTGGTCATCCTCACCGTCGTCGTCGACGAAGTCCCCTACGTCGACGGCGAAGACCGGCTCGAGATCATGGACCTCGGCAACGGCTTCTGGCGGATGATCGTGCGCTACGGCTTCATGCAGGAGACCGACATCCCGGGCGTGCTGAAGTCGGTCGAACGCTGCGGCCCGCAGTTCAAGATGATGGACACGAGCTTCTTCCTCGCCCGCCAGACGCTGATCGCCTCCGAGCGGCCCGGCATGGCGCTGTGGCGCGAAAAGCTGTTCGCGTGGATGCTGCGCAACGCCGAAACGGCGATGGAGTTCTTCAAGCTGCCCACCAACCGCGTGGTCGAGCTCGGCAGCCAGGTCGAAATTTAGGTTCGGCGCGCCTTTCGTGTTATCCGGACCGGAGACCGGCCGCTGCCAGGGTCGGTCCGGGAGGGTGTGGCGTGGGTTTCTTCCAGGCGCAGCCGTGGGCTGCCGGGGGCGCGGCGGACCTCGTCGCCGGTTACCGCGAGCGGGGTTACGCGGTAATCCGCGGGTTGTTCTCGCGCGACGAGATCGCGGCGATCGGGCGCGCGATCGACGCCGTCGAGGCCGAAGCGGTCGCGCACGGCCGCAGCTTTCGGCACGGCAATCTTCACTACCGGCTCGTGGACGGCGATGTCCGGATGGCGCAGTGGGTGGCGTGGGCTCACCCCGCGCTCGACGCCGTCCGGCTCGACCGGCGCTTCGCCCGCTTGCTCGCCCCGCTGATCGGCGGCGACCTCAAGCAGATCATCAACCAGCTCCATTGGAAACCCGCGGGCACGGGCGCTGGCGGCGACTTCGCGTGGCACCAGGACAGCCGCTTCCGCCGTCCGGTCGAGGCCTACCGCGACCTCGGCGACGCCTATGTGCAGACCGGTCTCGCCGTCGACCCGCACGGACCGGAGTCCGGCGGGCTGCGCTTCGTGCCGGGAAGCCATCGGCGCGGCCCGATCGACATGGCGATCGACGGCGACGTCATGGGCCAATCGATGTCCGACGAAGCGCTCGAAGCCGTCGGCCTCGACCCCTCGGCCGTGGTCGACCTCATGCTCGAGCCCGGCGACGTCGCCCTGTGGAGTCCGTATCTCGTCCACGCCTCGGGCGCCAATCGATCGAGGCATCGCCGGCGCTTCTACATCAACGGCTACGTCCGCGCCGACGCCTGCGACCGGGGCGAGCCGACGTTCAGTCGCGGCGCGCCGGTGCCGCTCGGGGCCGAGCCGTCGCTGGTGCACTACGAGCAGCTCCGCGAGCGGCCGGAACCGCATTACCTCTAGGCGGACCGGTCAGGCGAAGTAGCCGCTGATCTCCGCGTAGCCGCCGGCCAGCATCGCGGCGAGGAGCGCGACCGCGAGCACGGCGAACAGCCCGGGCCGCAGCGTCGCGAGCGCGCCCGTCGTCCCCTCCGCCTCCGCGGCGCGGCGCAGCCGCTTCCACCAGATCATCGTCCCCGACAGCTGGAGGCCGCAGAGCAGCAGGCCGAAGCCGAACCAGAGGAGCTTCGTCGCCAGTCCGCCGAAGTCCCCGAAATGGAGAGGATCGGCGGTGTGGACCCAGCGATCGACGGGGTCGAGGTCGGCGGCGTAGTGGTGGTGGACGGTGCGTCCCGTAGCGGGGTCGAGGAAGAGCTTGTTGGCGCGGTCGCGGACCAGCAGCGCCTCGGTCTGCCCGTCGAGCCGCAGGGCGTCGCCCGGGCCGTCGGGAAAGTGGATCGACCGGATGCGGAAGCGCGGATGCTCGGCCTGCGCGGCGGCGACGAGGCGGTCGAGCGGCAGGGCGGTCGCCGCCGGTCGGTCGAGCGCCCAGCTCTGGGTCTCGCGCGGCCCGACGTCGATGTCGAACATCGCGGCTTCGACGAGGTACCAGACCGCGGTGAGCGCGATCAGCAGCGTGAAGGGAATCGACCAGAGGCCCGCGAGCTTGTGCAGGTCGCCCCACCGCTGGCGCGAGGTCGCGGCGCGGCGCGGCAGGGTCGCGAACCCGCGCCAGAAGCGGCGGTAGACGATCAGTCCGCTCGCGAGCGAGCCGAGCAGCAGCAGGCCCAGCGAGCTGACGACGTAGATGCCCCATTGCTCGATGAAGAGCGTGTAGTGCAACGATCGGAGGAAGCGCTGCACGTTGAAATAGCTGGTGTGGCCCTGCACCTCGCCGTTGGTCGGGTCCACGTAGACGCGCAGCCGGCGGTCGTCGGGGAGCGCGACCACCGCCTCGACGGCGAAGCCCGGCATGCGAGGCGCGTCGATCCAGTCGACCGTGCCCTGGGGGAAGGCGCGCTGCGCCGCGTCGGCGGCCCGCGCCCACTGCCGCGGCGTCATGGCGTCCGGCGCCACCGCGCGCTCCGGCGCGACCCGGATCGCGGGGTTCAGCAGCCAATCGAGCTCGTGCGAGACCGTCGCCGCCGTGCCCGAAACGAGCACGATCGCCAGCAGCAGCGACAGCTTGATGCCGAGCCAAGCGTGGACCGCGAACGCGACCTTGCGCAGCGAGCGGGCCCGGGGGTGTGCCCCGGCCGGGAGGATCGCGGGGTCCTGTCTCACCACTTGACGCTGGCGCCGACGGTGACGAACCGCGGCGAGCCGGGGGCGATGTTCTGCGGCCGGTTCTGGCTGCCGAGATAGTAGGTCTCGTCGAACAGGTTCTCGACCGTCAGCTTCGCGCCGAAGCGCGGGCCGTCGTAGTAGAGGCCGGCGTCGACGCGGGTGTAGGCGGGCAGCACGAAGTTGTTGGCGTTGTTGCCGAAGCGGTCGCCAGTGTGGACGACGCCCAGCGACGCGGCGAACCCGGGGAGGCCGATCGTCTCGAAATCGTAGGTCACGCGGACGAAGCCGTCCCATTCGGGCGTGTTGAACAGGCGGTTGCCGAACTGAGCGCCGCGCGTCCGGATCTCGCTGCCGAGGTAGGAGCCGCCGGCGAACAGCGACAGGCCGGCGCCGAGGTCGGCCGATAGTTCGGTCTCGACGCCTTGGACGCGGACCGTGCCCACCAGTTCGACGAAGCTCTCGCCCGGCCGGTTGGCGGCGTCGGCGACGGTCTGGTTGGCCTGGGTGATGCGGAACAGCGAGAGGGTGCCCGACAGCCCGCCGAACAGGCGCGCGGCCTTGACGCCCGCCTCGTAGGAGGTGGCGCGGAGCGCGGGCACCGGCGCGTTGCCGGCGCGCAGCCGGCCCGTCTGCGGCACGAAGTTGCGCGACGCGCCGGTGAACAGCGTCACTTGGCGGGTCAGGTCGGCGGAGGCGCCGACGCGCCAGCTGGTGTTGCTGTCCTCGAGCCGCGTTGTCTGGAGCGCCGTGCCGCGCGTGACGTTGTCGATGTAGCGGTTCTCGCTTTCGAACGAGTCGCGGCGCACGCCGCCCGACAGGCGGAACCGGTCGAACAGCGCGACGCGCCCCTGCGCGAAGAGGCCGGTCTCAGACACGTCGTCGTCGTTGACGAAGTCGCGGCCGACGGTGGCCGGCGTGCCGAGCACGACCGGCGCGGTGCCGTAGACCGGGGCGAAAGCGTCGATGTTCCAGCGCGTCTGGCCGTCCTGGCCGCGCTGGCGGCTGCGGTAGTCGATGTGCGACGCCCCGGCCTTCGCGTCGAGCCGCACGTCGCCGAACTCGACCTCGCCGGTGACGTCGGCCTGCGCGGTGTAGCCTGAGCGCTCGGCCCAGAAGTCCGTGAAGCTGCGCGCGACCGTGCGGTTGGGCTGGCCGTTCACGAGCGGCCGGTAGCGGTTGGTCCCGGGCTGGTAGAGGGCGTTCAGGTTGGGGTTGCGCGCGCCTTCGGAGTCGAAGTCGTCGAGCAGCGCGTCGACCGCGGCGTTGAAGGTCAGCGCGGCGGTCAACTCCTGCGTCCAGTAGACGGCGCCGCGCCACAGCGTCGACCGCAGGAAGTCGTCCGGCTCATGGAAGCTGCGCTCGATCGGGGCGAAGTTGCCGCGGAAGCCCGCATCGGCCGGCGCGTCCTCGAGGTAGAAGGTGCCGCGGTCGTAGGGCTGGTCCTGCCGGCTGACGCCGCCTTCGACCAGCAGCGAGCTGCGCGTGCCGTAGCGCAGCATCAGCGACGGGGCGAGGCTGAAGCGGTCGCTGTTCAGCGTGTCGCGAAACGAGCCCGCGTCGGCTCCGTGCGCGACCAGGCGGTAGGCGAGGCCGCCCGCCATCGGGCCCGTCACGTCGACGACCGCGTCGTAGGTGTCGAAGCTGCCGGCCGAGGCCCGCAGCTCGGCGGCGAACTCGTCCTGCGGCTTCTTCGTGATGAAGTTGACGTTGCCGCCCGGCTCGCTCACGCCGAACTCCAGTCCGGCGGGGCCCTTCACCACCTCGATGCGCTCGACCAGCGCGAGGTCGGTGCTCTGGTTGTCGTAGTCGAGCGGCCGGCGCAGGCCGTTCACCGACACGCGCCGCGTTGTCTGGAAGCCGCGGATGATGAGGCTGTCGCCGGTCGCGCCGTTGGTCTCGGTGGCGTTGACGCCCGGGACGTAGTCGAGGAGGTCGCGCAGGCGCAGCGCCGAGGTGTCGCGGATGAGCTCCTCGGTGACGACGTTCACCGTGACCGGCACCTCCTTGATCGGCGCGCCGAAGGTGACGAGCGTCGTCGAGCGGTCGCGCGCCGCGGTGACGAGGATCTCCTGGTAGCCGTCGTCGGCGGCACCCGCCGCGGCGCCGACCAGCGGCTCGGCGAAAGAGGGGGCGGCGAGAAGGGAGGTAGCCAGGAGAACGGTACGAAAGCGCACGAATCCGCCTTTGTTGAGATCGACTTGCAGTAGCCATTACGGGCCTGCTTAGTGCGAGTCAATCGCAAGTACGACTTGTGCTCGGGTTCTTTGCGCGAAGGTTAAGACGGGTGCTAGCGCCCTTGCCCGCGCCAGCGGTGGATCGTGCGGTCGAGGATGCCGGCTTCGTCGCCGGCCTCGGTCCACAGCCGGCTGAACAGCGGGTCGTCCGACGCGGGGCGCAGGTGCGGGGCGAGGTCGTCCAGGCGGACGCGGATCGGGATCGACACGCCCTCGCCGCAGATGATGCACTCGCGGTTGCGCAGCGCCGGGATCGAATCGAGGAAGCCGCGCGCGCCTTCGGGCATGGCGTTCCGGACGTAGGCCTGGTCGCGGTCGTTGTTGAGGCGCATCGAGACGATCGTGCCGCACTGCGAGAGCACGCCTTCGGCGAGGTCGGACGGGCGCTGGGTGATGAGCCCGAGCGACACGCCGTACTTGCGCCCTTCCTTGGCGATGCGCTCGAGGATCTTGCGCACCGCGACGCCGGTCGTCACCCGGTCGGACGGCACGTAGCGGTGCGCCTCCTCGCACACGAGCAGGATCGGGCGCTGCGGCTCGTTGCGCGACCAGATGGCGTAGTCGAACACCAGCCGGCTCAGCACAGCGACGACCACGGTCACGATGTCGGACGGCACGCCCGACAGGTCGATGATCGAGATCGGCTTGCCGTCGCCGGGTAGCCGGAAGATCTTGGCGATGAACGCGGCCATCGTGTCGGAAACGAGCAGGCCGCTGAACATGAAGCTGTAGCGCGGGTCCGACTTCAGCTCCTCGACCTTCGTCTTCAGCCGCATGTAGGGGGTGAGGTCGTTCGCCTTCTCGAGCTTGCCCATCTGCCCCTGGATCGCCGCCAGCAAGTCGGACAGCAGGTAGGGCACCGGCGAGTCGACCGTCAGCTTGCCGAGCGACTGGGCGACGCGGCTGCGCGAGCGCGCCTGGAGCAGGCACTTGGCGAAGATGTCCCGGTCGGTCTCGCGCTCGGACCCCTCGGTGGTGATGAACACCTCGCAATGCTCTTCGAAGTTCATCAGCCAGTAGGGCAGGTTGAGGTTGTCGACGTTGAAGATCATGCCCGTCGTGGCGAACGCCGCGGAATATTCGCCGTGCGGGTCGAGCATGACGATGTGGCCCTGCGGCGCCTTCTCGACGATGCGGTGGAGGATGAGCGCGGTCGAGGTGGACTTGCCGGTGCCGGTCGAGCCCAGCAGCGCGAAATGCTTGCCGAGCAGCGAGTCGTAGAGGAGCGAGGCGCGCACGTCGCTCGTCGGGTAGACGGTGCCGATCTCGATGTGCGGGCGATCGACCGCCTCGAAGATCTGCTTGAGGTCGGCGCGGGTCACGGGATGCACCGCGTCGCCCGGCACGGGGTAGCAGGTGACGCCGCGGCGGAAATCGGTGAGCGAGCCATCGGCGGCTTCGGCGCCCTCGCCGAGGAAGTCGACCCGCGCGACGATCTGGTCGTCGTCGCGCTCGTCCGCCCTGAGGTCGCGGACGTTGCCGAGCAGCCACCAGTCGCCGACCTTGATCTTGACCTGGCTGCCGACCTGTCCCGCCATCCGCACCGACGGGTCGGCGTGGCCGGCCAATCCCTTCAGCGCCGAGGTCCGGAGGCGGCAGATGCTGGCGCCGCCCGCGATCTCGCGCACCGCGCCGATCGTCGACGGCGCGCCCCCCGTCGCGGTTCCCGAGGCGGGACCGGTGGCGAAATCCTGGGCGGTGTTGAAGTCCACGGACGGCTCCTGGGCGATGCGTTTCGCACCAGCTTGCCCGCGAGCTGGTTAGCGAAGCGTTAGCTACGCCGCACGACGCCGCTCGCCGCCCAGCCGGAGATCAGCGCCAGCGCCACCGCGAACAGGCCGTAGGCGAGTTCGTGGTCCTGCGCGGCGACGTAGATCGCGCGTTCGAAGCCGGTCTTGTCGATGGTGATCTCGCGTTCGGCGCGCGCCAGCACCTCGCCGTCGTCGATGAGGTAGATCTCCGCCGTGTAGCGGCCGACGGGCACGTCGGACGGGATGGCGACGCGGGCGCGGTAGAGCACGTCCTCGACGATGTCGACACCGCCCGCGGCCTCCGAATAGACGCCCTCGCGCTTGCGCAGGTCGAGCAGCCCGGCCTCGAAGTCGCGGATCTCATCCGGCGGGTTGCCGCTCGCCGGCGAGAGCTGGAGGTGGTCGAGCCCCAGCTCGTAGATCGCCGCGGTGCGCTCGTCGGTGAGCCGGGTGGCCGGGGCGGATGTCGAGATCGCGTAGAAGGCCGGGGCGGTCTCGAAACGCACCGCGTCGACGTTCATCCAGATGCCGAGCACGCGCTCCTTGCGCCGCAGCGTGATGGGCTCGGGGGGGCCGCGCACGATGACCGCGATGTCGGGCGCCTTCTCGGGGATGCGCCCGCGCGGGTACTGGATCGCGCCGAAGATCAGCAGCTCGGCCCCGGCGAAGCTGTACTCGATGTCGACGCGGCTTTGGCTGACATCGGCGATGAGGCGCGGCTGCGCGACCGCGGGCGCCGCGATGAGCAGCAGCCAGGCCGCCAGCCACTTCACGATGGGTACACCGTGAAGATCTCGTCGGGGCGCCACGTCAGCCCGATCAGCAGGCGGATCGCGACCGCGAGCACCACGAGGCTGAGCGCGAAGCGGAGCTGCTCGCCCGGCAGCTTCTGCGCGACGCGCGCGCCGAGCTGCGCGCCGACGACGCCGCCCAGGAGCAGCATGACGGCGAGCACGATGTCGACGGTCTGCGAGTTGATCGCGTGCAGCAGCGTGGTGGCGCCGGTGACGAACACGATCTGGAACAGGCTGGTGCCCACCACGATCGCCGCGGGCATCCCGAGCAGGTAGATCATGGCGGGCACGATGATGAAGCCGCCGCCGATGCCCATGATGACGGTGAGCACGCCCACCGCCATGCCGACGAAGAAGGGCGCGAGCGGCGAGATGTAAAGCCCCGACCGGTAGAAGCGCGCGCGCAGCGGCAGCGCGGCGATCAGCGGGTGGTGGCGGCGCGGCGGCCGCGGCTTGGCGCGTCCGAGATGCTTGTGGAGCAGGCTTCCGGCCGACTCGCGCAGCATCAACGTGCCGATGGTGCCGAGGAAGAAGACGTAGATGATCGAGATGGCGACGTCGATCTGGCCGATGTCCTGGAGCAGGCGGAAGAGCCCCGACCCGAGCCCGGCGCCGGTGATGCCGCCGGCCGTGAGCACCGCGCCCATCTTGAGGTCGATGCCGCCGCGCCGCCAGTGCGCGAGCGCGCCCGACACGCTCGCGCCCGTGATCTGCGGCGCCGAGGAGGCCACCGCGACCGCCGGCGGGATGCCGTAGAAGATGAGGAACGGCGTCATCAGGAAGCCGCCGCCGACGCCGAACATGCCCGACAGGAAGCCGACCAGCGCGCCCAGCCCGACGATGAGCAGCGCGTTCACGCTGATCTCGGCGATGGGCAGGTAGATGTCCATGGCCAAGGTTTAGGGGAGGGCGGCGCGCTAGCCTACCCCCGTCGGACGGCGGAGCCCGCGACAATTCGGCGAGGCGCCCCGTCGCGCCTTCGGGTCGCGACGGGGCGGCCGGCTCATTCGGCCGCGGCGAGCGCGGCGACCTCTTCGATGTTCCTGCGGCGGGCGTCGAACTGCGCCGCCACCGCCTCGTCGTTCGCCTGGAGCTCGTCGATGTCGATGTTGACGTAGTCGAGCACGCCCATGTCGGCGTAGCCCTTCTGGACCGTCTCGCCCCACAGGCCGATGTCCTTCACCACGGGCACGATGCGGTTGAACAGGTGGTTGCGGAACTGCCGCGCGCCCGCCGTCTCCTGCATGTGCCGGCAGCAGCCTTCGACGTCGAGCCCGAGATGCTCCCACAGCTCGCGCTGCTCGAAGCGGTCGCGCATGTGGTAGCAGGCCTCGACGAGGAACTGCTCGCGCTCGCGCCGCTCGGCCTCCGTGAGCTGCGGATAATAGTCCCGGAGCGTCAGGCGGCCGAACGCCACGTGCCGCGCCTCGTCCTGCATGACGTAGGCGTTGACGCTCGCGGCGAGCGGCGAGCTCGAATAGTCGCGGATGCCCGCGAACGCCGCGAGCGCCAGCCCTTCGATCACCACCTGCATGCCGAGGTAGGTCATGTCCCACCGGTTGTCGCGCAGCACCTGCTCGAGCAGCGACTTCAGCGGTCCGGTGACCGGGTGCGACAGCCCGATCTTCTCGAGGAGCCGCTTGTACGCCTCGACGTGGCGGGCTTCGTCGATCGTCTGCGTGGAGGCGTAGAACTTCGCCTCGAGGTCGGGGACCTGGGTGACGATCTTGGCCGAGCAGATCAGCGCGCCCTGCTCGCCGTGGAGGAACTGCGACAGGCCCCAGGCCTGGCTGTTGCGGCGGATCTCGACCTTCTCCGAAGGCGACATCTTCTCGTACTCGGAATAGCCGTGGAGCACGAACAGCTCGGGCGGCATGCCCTGGGGGTTCTCGTAGTCGATCTCCTGGTCCCAATCGATGCGGTACTCGGCGTCCCACTGCTGCTGCTTGCCCTTGGCGTAGAGGTTGAGCAGGTCCTTGCGGCTGTCCGAGTAGGTCCAGGTGAAGCGCGCGTCGAAGTCCTGCGGGACCTCCCAGGACAGGCTGTCGGGCTTGATGCCGTAGGTGTCGCTGAACGCCATGTTCGATGCTCCCTCTCGTCGTCCGGCTCGCCGCCGTCGACACCGGAAAGGCCCTCCAACCCGTCCGCGTCCGGCTCGCCGGCGGCTCCTATTGAGCGCGACTCGGAAGTTATCACGAGGCCGGAGGCCGCGCCACCATGCGAAAGTCGATAGCTCCGCTTGCGCGACGGCCGCGCCCCGGTGAAGAGTCGGTGGGCGATTCTCGGGAGCGATGCGTGCAGCAGTACCACGATCTGATGGCGCGGGTGCGCCGCGAAGGCGTCCGGCGCGAGGACCGCACCGGCACCGGCACGCTGTCGGTCTTCGGCCACCAGATGCGCTTCGATCTGGCCGACGGCTTCCCGCTCGTCACGACGAAGAAGCTCCACCTGAAGTCGATCGTCCACGAGCTCCTGTGGTTCCTCAAGGGCGAGACCAACATCGCCTACCTCAGGGCCAACAACGTCTCGATCTGGGACGAATGGGCGGACGAGGGCGGCGAGCTCGGCCCGGTCTACGGCAAGCAGTGGCGCCGCTGGGAGACCGCCGACGGACGCGTCGTCGACCAGATCGCGCAGGTGGTGCAGCAGATCCGCACCAACCCCAATTCGCGGCGCCTGATCGTCTCGGCGTGGAACGTCGGCGACGTGGAGGCGATGGCGCTGCCACCCTGCCACTGCCTGTTCCAGTTCTACGTGGCCGACGGCCGGCTCTCCTGCCAGCTCTACCAGCGCTCGGCCGACATCTTCCTCGGGGTGCCCTTCAACATCGCGAGCTACGCGCTCCTGACGATGATGGTGGCGCAGGTGACCGGCTACCGCCCGGGCGAGTTCGTGCACACGCTCGGCGACGCGCACCTCTACCTCAACCACCTCGAGCAGGCGGACCTCCAGCTCACCCGCCGTCCGTTCCCGCTGCCCGAGATGCGCGTCAACCCGGCGGTGACCGACCTGTTCGACTTCACCTACGAGGACTTCGAGCTCGTCGGCTACGAGGCCCACCCGCACATCAAGGCGCCGGTCGCGGTCTAGCGGATCGCGGCCGGCCCGCCGCTCGCGGCGAGATCGCCGCGGCCGCCGCTAGAGCTGCAGCGGCCCGTGGTCGAGCTTGGGCAGCACGTGGCGCGCGAAGAGGTCGGCTTCGGCGGCGTGCGGGTAGCCCGACAGAATGAACGCCTCGATACCGAGCGCCTGGTAGGCCTTGAGCTTGGCGAGCACCTGGTCGGGATCGCCGACGATCGCGGCGCCGCAGCCCGAGCGGGCGCGGCCGATGCCGGTCCACAGATTGTCCTCGACGTAGCCCTCGTTGCCGGCCGCCTCGCGCAGCTCGGCCTGGCGGCGCACGCCGACCGAGGTGGCGTCGAGCGACTTGGCGCGGATGGCGTCGCCGGTCTCCGCGTCGAGCTTCGAGAGCAGGCGCGAGGCGTAGGCGCGCGCCTCGGCCTCCGTCTCGCGCACCACGACGTGCACGCGGTAGCCGAACTTGAGCTTGCGCCCGCGCTTGGCGGCGCGCGCGGTCATGTCCTCGATGATCCCCCGGACGGTCGGCATCGTGTCCGGCCACATGAGGTAGACGTCGCAACCCTCGGCCGCCGCCTCGCGCGCGTCCTCCGACAGGCCGCCGAAGTAGAGCGGCGGGCAGGTGCCGCTCACGGTCTTGACGCGCGGCGGATCGAGCTTGAGTTTCCAGAACTCGCCGTCGTGGTCGAGGCTCTGCCCGTTGAGCAGCGTCTTCAGGATGTGCATCGCCTCGACGGTGCGGCGGTAGCGCGGGGCGCTCGCGAGCTGCTCGCCGGGCATGTCGGAAGAGATGATGTTGACGGTCAGGCGACCGGCCGGCGCCGGGCCGGGTCCGGCGTCCGCACCGGCGGCGCCCAGGATCCGGTCGAGCGTCGCGACGGCGCGCGCGAGCTGCGGCGGCCAGGTCTCGCCGATCCGCACCGCCATCAGCAGGCGGATGCGCCTGGTGAGCGCGGCGATCGCGCCCGCGAACATTTGCGTGTCGATGCCGAGCTGGTAGCCCGACGGCAGCAGGATGTTGTCGAAGCCGCCCTTCTCGGCGGCGAGCACGATGTTGCGGCAATGCTCCCAGCTCGACTTGAGACCGGGGTCGGGCACGCCCAGGAACTCGTAGTCGTCGTCGCACAGGGCCGAGAACCAGCTGACCTCGACCTTACCGCCGGCGTTCGGGCTCATGGCAGGCGTTCTCCCCTCGATGCGACCAGCACCTCGTACCAGTCCTGGCGTGTCCACTTGACCTTGTAGGCGTCGGCCGCCTCGCGGATCCGCGCCGGGTTCTGCGTGCCGACGATCGGGATCGGCCGCGCCGGGTGCGCCATGATCCAGCTGTAGGCGGCGGCGGCGCGCGAGGCGCCGAACTTCCCGGCCTGGGCGTCGAGCGCGGCGGCGACGCGCCGGCTGCGCTCGTCGGCCGGGTCGCCGAGGCGGCCCTGGCCGAGCGGCGACCAGGCGAGCACCGCCATGTCGTTCCCCATCGCGGTGTCGAGGATGCGGTCCTCCAGCGGCTCGATCGCGAGCGGCGAGAATTCGGGCTGGAGGCTGGCGAGCGGGACGGTCAGGAAGCGCGACAGCGCCGCGACCTGCGCGGCGGTGTAGTTGGACACGCCGACCGCACGCACCTTGCCGCTCGCGACCGCGTCGTCGAGCGCGCGCGCCGCCTCCTGCGGGTGGGTGAGGATGTCGGGGCGGTGGATCTGGTAGAGGTCGATCCGCTCCACCCCGAGCCGCCTGAGCGAGGCGTCGATTGCGCTCTCAAGATAGGCGGGGGACGAGTCGTAGGGCACGCCCATGACGATGCCGCCCTTGGTGGCGAGCACCAGCCGGTCGCGCAGCGACCGGTCCTCGGCGAACACGCGGCCCAACAACGCCTCGGCCGCGCCGAACGGCTCGCCGTTGTCGGGGCCGTATATGTCGGCGGTGTCGAAGAGGGTGATGCCGATCTCGAGCGCGGCGTAGATCTTCGCGCGCGAGGCCTTCAGGTCGTCGCCGGCGAAGCGCCACATGCCCCAGGCGAGCGAGCTGACGCTGACGTCGGTCTTGCCGAGGGGGCGAGTCCGGTCCGGATCGGGCAGAAAGGTCATCGCGGCAAAAGCTCCCCGCTCGATATGATAGCGCTGTCTTGTTTGCGCCGGATACCCGGGGCGGTCAAGCCGGCTGGCGAGGCGGCCGCGCCGTCGACTGGCGGGCGACGAGCTCGTGCTGGAGACGGCGGTGCTCGACGCCTTCGAGCCGCTCGAACAGCAGGCTCGCGGCGGTGAAGGCGAGGTCGCGCGTCGGCTGGCGGATGGTGGTGAGCGGCGGCCAGACCGCGCTGGCGAGCTCCGTGTCGTCGAAACCGGCGACCGAAAGATCGTCGGGGATCGCGAGCCCGCGCCGGTGCGCCACGGCGAGCACGCCGGCGGCCATGTCGTCGTTGCTCGCGAAGATCGCGGTCGGCCGCGCCGCGAGGCCGAGCAGCGCCTCCGCCGCGGCCGCGCCCGAGGCGAAGTCGAACAGGCCGGGCCGCACCAGCTCGGGCTCGTAGGCGATGCCGGCGCGGTCGAGCGCGCGGCGGTAGCCGAACAGCCGCTGGTCACTCGCCATGTGGTTGGGGTGGCCGACGACGAAGCCGATCCGCCGGTGGCCGAGGTTGACGAGGTGCGTGGTCATGTCGTCGGCGGCCTGGACGTCGTCCATGAACACCGACGAGGTGAGCGCGTGGTTGGTGCCCGGCGAGATGCGCACGAAGGGGATGCCGCGCCGCTCGAGTTCGGCGAGCGCGGGGGCGGCGTCGGTGACCGGCGACGACAGGATCACCCCGTCGACGTGCGTCTCGTCGATCAGGCCGCCGATCTCGCGGGCGAGGTCGGGCGACGCGACGTCGGCGGGTTGGGCGAGCATGCGCACCCCCGCCTCGCGGCAGCGCGCCCAGACGCCTTCCTGGATCTGGTGGATGTAGAAGGGGCTGTGGTTGTCGTAGATCAGCGCGATCTGGAACGAGCGGCGGCCGGCGAGCGCGCGGGCCGCGAGGCTCGGGCTGAAGTTGAGCGACGCCATCGCTGCCTCGACCTTCGCGCGGGTTGCGGCGCTGACGTACTTCTCCTTGTTGAGGACGCGCGACACCGTCTTGATCGAGACGCCCGCGGCCTTCGACACGTCGGTGATCGTCGCGCGCATCGTCGTTCCCCCTGACCGTGTCTTTAAGGACACTCGCGGTCGGAAGGCAATCGCCGCCCCTTGCGCCCGCGGCCCGGTCTATGACAAACATGCGACCAATCAGACATCGCTGTCATAACGGCGGGTCCTTGGGGGATGCGATGGACGTTCGCTACGGTCTGGTCGGCAGCGGCATGATGGGCGTGGAGCATATCCGCAACCTCGCCATCACGCCCGGAACCAAGCTCGTGGCGATCGCCGATCCGGTCCCGACCTCGCTCGGCTGGGCGAAGAGCGCGCTGAGCGCCGACGGCGACGCGGTGCGCTGCTACGAGACCGCGGCCGACCTCGCCGCGGCCGGCGGGATCGACGCCGTGGTCGTCGCCTCGCCGAACCACACGCACCGAGCCGTGCTCGAGCCGCTGTTCGACGCGGGGCTCCACATCCTCTGCGAAAAGCCGCTCGCCACCACGATCGAGGACGCGCGCTGGATCGTCGACCGCGCCGCGGCGGCGCCGGGCATCTTTTGGACGGCAATGGAATATCGCTACATGCCGCCGGCCACCGAGTTCGTCAGGCAGGTGCACGGCGGGCGCGTCGGCCGGCTACGGATGCTGTCGATCCGCGAGCACCGCTTTCCGTTCCTCGTGAAGGTCGGCGACTGGAACCGGTTCAGCGCCAACACCGGCGGCACCATGGTCGAGAAGTGCTGCCACTTCTTCGACCTGATGCGCCTCATCGCGCAGAGCGAGGCGGTGCGCGTCTACTGCTCAGGGAGCATGGACGTGAACCATCTCGACGAAAGCTACGACGGCCGCCGCCCCGATATCATCGACAACAGCTACACCGTCGTCGACTTCGCCAACGGCGTGCGCGCGATGCTCGACCTGTGCATGTTCGCCGACGGGGCGGAGAACCAGGAAGAGATCACCGCGGTCGGCGACGAGGCGCGGCTCGACTGCCTCATCCCGGAAGGGTCGCTGGTCCATTCCCCGCGCGTCGGCTTCATGAACCCGAAGCGCGTCGAGCGCACCCACGTCGGCGTCGACGCCCACGCGCTCGAGGCGGGTAGCCACCACGGCGCGACCTTTTACCAGCACCAGAAATTCTTTGCGGCGGTACGGGGCGAGGGCGCCGTAGAAGTCACGGCGACGGACGGTTTGATGGCGGTCGCGATCGGCGCCGCCGCGGAGATCAGCGCGCGCGAGAAGCGCGCTGTGACTATGGACGAGTTGGGTTTCTAGACGAACTTAACCGCCGCGACGTGAACCGCGGCTAGGGGGAGACCGAGCGGTGAAGACCTATCTGCTGGCGGCGAGCGCCATGACGATCGCGCTGACGACGAGCGCGCACGCGCAGGACCAGACGGCGGCCGACGACGAGGCGCCGGCCGAAATCGTCGTCACCGCGCAGAAGCGCGAGCAGCGGCTGCAGGACGTTCCGGTCGCCGTGTCGGTGATCTCCGGCGACGCGATCGCCGCGCAGGGTGGCGTCAACATCGAGAGCGCGCAGTACCTCGTACCCGCGCTCAACTTCCGCAAGTCGGGCACCACGCTCAACCAGTTCCTGTTCCTGCGCGGCATCGGCACCGCCAACTTCTCGATCGCCGCCGAGCCGAGCGTGTCGGCGGTGCTCGACGGCGTCGTGCTGTCGAACGCGGGCGAGGCGTTCACCGACCTCGTCGACATCGAGCGCATCGAAGTGCTGCGCGGCCCGCAGGGTACGCTGTTCGGCAAGAACGCCTCGGCGGGCGTGATCAACATCGTCTCGCGCCGGCCGGGCGACGAGATGGGCGGTTACCTTGAGGCCGGCTTCTTCTTCGGCAACGGCGAAGAGTACCGCGCCCGCGCCGCGGTCGACTTGCCGCTGTCGCCGACCGTTCGCAGCCGCGTGAGCGGCTTCTACGGGACCTACGAGGGCAACATCCGCAACGTCGCCCCGAACGTGAACGACCGCGTGAACGGCTACGAACGCGCGGGCGTGCGCGCCGTGATCGAGGTTGACGCGAGCGAGAGCCTCCAGCTCACCCTGATCGGCGACTATCGCCGCGCGGACGACGACTGCTGCGCCGAGCTCATCGGGACGACCCCGACGGGCCTCAGCGCGGCCGCGCTGCCCGCCGCGCGCGGCGACGAGACCCGGCGCATCGCGCAGGATCTCGTGACCGCCACCGAGGAGGAAAGCTACGGCGCGTCGCTGCAGGCCGACCTCGACGTCGGGGCGGCAGGCACGCTCACGTCGATCACCGCGCACCGCTGGTGGGACAACGTCGAGATCCGCGACGGCGACTTCCTACCGGCGGCCTACGCGGGTTTCAACCAACTCCACGACGTCGGTCCGCAGAGCTCGAAGACGTTCAGCCAAGAGCTCCGGCTGACCTCGCCGGGCGGCCAGACGGTCGAGTATGTGATCGGGGGTTTCTACTCGCGCGCCGACAACGACCGCGTCTTCACGCGCAACGACGTCGTCTGCGGGCTCGCGCCCGGGGCGCCGACGACCACGCTGGTGCCCTGCGGCGGCACGCAGGCCACCGCCTCGACCTTCCCGACCGGCACCGCGACCTTCGGGTCGGTGTTCAAGAACGCGGCGCTGTTCGGACAGGCGACGTTCAACGTCACCGACACGCTGCGCCTGATCGGCGGGCTGCGCTATACGCACGACGAACTCGACGTGTACCACATCCGCCGCACGACGCTCGCCGGCCCCGGCATCGGCGGCAACTTCGATCAGGGCGTGTTCGACCGCTACGGTCAGCTCCTCGCGGCGACCCCGGGGCTCAACCCGAACACGGCGGCGACGCAAGCGATCGCGGCGTCGAACGGCACGCCGTGGCGCGACTCGAGCGAAAAGGACAACCTGTCGGGCCGCGCCGGCGTCCAGTACGACCTGTCGCCCGACAACATGGTCTACGCGACCTACGCGCGCGGCTACAAAGGCCCGGCGTTCAACGTGTTCTTCAACATGAACCCGCTCAGCACCAACCGCATCTCGGCCGAGACGGCGGACAGCTACGAAGTGGGCCTGAAGAACACGCTGCTCGACGGCGCGCTGGTGCTCAACCTCGCGGGCTTCTACGCCAAGTACAAGAACTTCCAGGCCAACAACCCCGACGTGGTGAACGGCGTCGTCACGACGCGCCTCACCAACGCCGGCACGGTCTCGACCAAGGGCTTCGAGATCGACTTCATCGCGCGCCCGACCGACGCCTTCTCGGTGTCGGGCGGTCTCGCCTACACCGACGCGCAGGTCGACCGCTTCCGGCTGCCGGTCGGTGGCAATCCCGCCGACCTCATCCCGTCGGGTACGCCGCTCACCAGCGCGCCCAAGTGGAAGGGCAGCGTCCAGGGCGACTACCGGATCGAGACCGGCGGCTCGTTCGACGTGAACCTCGGCGGATCGCTGAGCTTCCAGAGCGAGCAGATCACGCAGCTCTCGCCGGCGGCCGCGGTGCGCGCGGCGACCACGGTCGACGCCTACGCGCTTGCGGACCTGCAGGCGGCGCTGGTGGACGTCGAGGACCGCTGGAAGCTGAGCTTCCTTGTCCGCAACCTGTTCGACCAGAGCTTCGCCGCGGCCATCCAGACCGGCGGTCCGGGCGGTTCGTACCGCTACCAGATCCCGCGCGAGGCGGACCGCTACTACGGCGTCACGCTGCGGGTGAACTTCGGCGCGCAGTAGGCGTCGATCGGCCGGGGTTCGGAAGGGCCGGCGCTCGGCAGAGCGCCGGCCCTTCGCGTTTGCGGGCGCGTTACGCGGCGCGTTCGATCCGCGGCAGCAGCAGCCGGAGCCAGCCGAGCGCGAGCAGGTAGGAGACCGCGGCGAAGGCGAAGAGCGGCGTGTAGCCGATCCCGGCGGTGAGGACGACGCCGGTGACCCACACGATCGCCATGCCGCCGATGTTGCCGCAGAAGGCGCCGAAGGCGGTGACGCGGCCGACCTTGGCGCGCGGGACTACGTCGGTGATGACCGAGAACAAGCTGAGCGAGAAGCCCTGGTGGCCGGCGAGCACCACGCCCATCATGATCGCAACCGGCCAGAAGCTCTCGAGCTGCAGCACGAACGGCACGGGCACCACGACGAGGGCGGACGCGAGCATCACCGTCTTGCGCACCCGGTCGACGCTCCATCCGCGTTGGAGGAGGCGCGTCGACACCCAGCCGGCGACGAACGCGCCCGCGGCTGACCCCGCGAAGGCGATCGCCAGCGGCACCGCCAGCTCTGTCGTCGTGAGGCCGTATTCGCGGCGGTAGAAGTCGGGCAGCCAGAAGTTGAGCAACCACCAGGTGGCGTCCGACAGCGCCTTGGCGCCGACGATCGCCCAGGTCCGCCGCTCGGTCAGGATCGGTCCGTAGGGCCGGCCGTCGTCCGAGAAGTCGAGCCGCTCGTCCTCCGCCGCGTCGTCGAAGCGCACGCCGCGCGCGACGACGAGCCAGAGCGCGAGCGCGACGAAGCCGCCGATGCCGCCGAACACGAGCGCGCCGCGCCAGCCGAAGCTCTGGGCGAGGACCGGGATGACGAAGGGCAGCGATATGGTGCCCGCGCTGGCGATGACGGTCGCGCAGCCGAGCGCGAAGGACCGCTTGTCCGCCGGGAACAGCGTGGCGAGCATCTTGATGGTGAGCGGCGTCTGCACCGCCTCGGTCGCCCCGAGCCCGACGCGCGCCGCCACGACCTGCCAGGTCGCCGCCGCCCAGCCGTGCGCCATCGCCGCGAAGCTCCAAGCGGACACGCCGGCGACCATCGAGCGCCGCACGCCCAAACGATCGATCATCCAGCCGGTGAAGAGGAAGGACAGGGCGGCGGCGAACTGCGTGACGGCGGCGAGCCGGCCGAAGTCCGCGTCCGACCAGCCGAGCTCGGCCGACATGTCGGGCTTGAGGATGGCGATGATCGGCCGGTCCATGGCGTTGAACACGCCGGCCACGCACAGCAGCCCGAACAGCGCCCAGACGCGCCCGGGGGTCAGCACGGAAGCTTTCATGCGAAGGTCACCCGCTCTCGGTTCGGCGGGATCGGGCGTGCTTCCGGGTGCGTCGCGCCCGGCCGGCGCCGCTGTGCCTGCTCCGTCCCCCATGCCCCGGACTGTACCGGGCGCAGGAGGCGCCGCAAGCTATTCCTGCCTTAGGCCGCCCGACGCTGCGGGTCGCGGCGGACCGGAGCCCCGGCGCGCGAGCGGCCGCGGCGTTCGCGGACCGCGGCCGCGGGCGGCTCGGCGGCCTGCGGCAGCCAGTAGGTGACCGACTTGCCGGAGAGCAGCTTCGCCTTGGCGGAGTCGACTTCGCCGCGCAGGAAGCGCCGCGCCTCGGCGAAGTAGAGCGCCCGGTCGCCGGGAAAGCTCAGGTCGGCGTGGAGGGAGGGCCGCAGGCTGTTCGCGACGAAACCGGCGACCGCGGCGAGCTTCTCGGCAACGCCGGCGCGCGGGTCGCGGAACATGTTTGTGAGCATCGCGAACTCGCCGGGGAAGGTGTCGCGGCAGGCGGCGGGCCTGGGGCGCGGCTGCACCGGCTCGACGCCGTCGAGGAACCAGCGCGCCTGCATCAGGGGGAAGTCGACCCCGGCGTGCAGGTCGAGGTGGAGATACTGCCAGAACCTCGGGTTGATCTCGATGATGTCGAACGCGTCGGTCGCCTCGTCCCAGACATATTCGACCATCGCGCAGCCGATCCAACCGTGCGCCTCGAGCCGGCGGAGCGCGTCCTCGACGATGCCCTCGTGCCACCAGGTGCGGCGCAGCGACATGGTGCCGTTGCTGTGCGGCTTGAGGTGGCCGTCGAGCACGCAGTTGACGACGCGGGCGCCCGCGGGCGTCAGCATGGCGCTCACGCCGACCTGCCGGCCGCGCGCCGCGCCCTGGACCAGGACGCGCCGGTAATCGTCGTTCAGGCGATCGAGCACGAAACCGACCACATCCTCGGGCGAGTCGAAGCGCGCGAGCAGGTCCTTCAGCGGCCGCTTCGCCTCCTGCGCGGCCGCCTTGACGAAATAGGGCGGCCTGAGCCCGGCGAACGACGCCGCCGAAATGGGATCGCCTTCGCGGAAAAGGAGCGTGGGCGGATGGTGGTCGAGCAGGCCGTCGGCGGCGCGGTCGCGGTAGAGCTCGAACGTGTCGGCCTTGTTGAAGATTCGGCGCACGACGTCGGCGTCGTCGGTGATCGGCAGCAGCGGCTTGAACGCCTCCCAGCGGTGGAGCGCGGCCGCCACCACGCTGCTCGACGGCACGATCATGCGGACGTCGTGCAGACGGGCATATTCGAGCAGCCAGTCGGCGGCCAAGCCGCCGTCCATCGCCGGGCTGACCACCGCGGCGGACGCGTAGCGCGAGCGCAGCCCCATGGCGTCGACCATCGGCGAGGCGGCGTGCACCTCGTAGCCGGCGCGGCCGAGCGAGCGGATCGCCGCGAGCGAGGCACGCGTGTGCGCGTCGGGGACGAGGATGACGGGCGCGCGGCTCACGGCAGGACGTCCGTCCCCGGCGGCAGGCGGGCGGCCGGGTCCCGGCGCCCGACGAGCCGCCGCACCAGGCGCGCGAAGCGGCCGGCCGGCTCGGGTTCCCACAGCCGCGAGGCCTCGAGCGCCGCGTTGTGGAGGTTGAAGCCGATCCAGATCCGCTCGCCGCCGTAGAGGTGCGGCTCGACCTTGTGGTGGAGCCAGGCGGGAAAGACCAGGAGCTGCCCCTCGACGGGTACGACGCGGCGGCTGCGGCGGACGGCGGCGCCGGCGAAGCCGAGGCCGGTGCCGCGCTCCTCGAAGATGAGCGCGCCGCCCGATCCGCCGGCCTCGAGGCAGTAGACCGCCGACCAGTGCCAGTTCGCCGTCGCGTGGTGGCGGAGCGCCTCGCCGCAGCCGGGCTGGCCGATCGTCGCCCAGCCGCCGGTGCGCCACGGCCCGAACGGGGCGGGCTCGATGCCTTCGTGCCAGCTCGACGACGCTTCCTGCGCGCGTTCCGCCACCCACCGGGTCAGCGCGCGCACGGCCGGCTCGGGCCAGGCGGGCAGGTCCGGGGACGACTCCCAGACGCCGCGCCGACCGGTCCGGCGGCGCAGGACGGCGTCGAGGATCGCGGTCTTGTGCAGCGCCGCCGACGGCCAGCGCCAGGCGAACACGGACGTCGGGAAGAGTTCGAGCCGGGCGTGCGAAACCGGCGCCGCCGACGGAACCTCCGACACGAGCTGAAGCAACATCGACCGCAACCCCTAACCTCAACGCCCCACCAACCCTCCGCGGCGCCTGCTGTTCCGTGCGCGGCGGGAAGACCGGCCGACGCCGAAATCGATGCCGATGGCGGGACCCATTCAGGCGCACGGCGGTTTCCAGGGCCGGGAGTTTGCGGCACCGATGACCTTCACAGCGAAACCGACGTGGCGCCCGGCGCGGAGCGGGGCGGGGCGATGATCGACTGGATCAGGAAGCAGCCGGCGGCGGTCCGGCTGTGGAGCAGCCGGCGGCTGCACCTGTTCGGCATCTCGAAGGAGGACGGCGCCGCGATCCGCGCGACGACCGAGTTCCGGCGCAACCACCTTCCCGACCTGGAAGCGTTCGAGCAGACCGAGCGCTGGCTGACCCGCGACGCTTTCCTCGCGTCGGCGCGGCAGCGCATCGACGCCGGCGAGGACGTCTACACGCGGGTCGAGGACGGGCGGCTGGTATGCTACGGCTGGCTCAGGCGCGACTGCCGGCGGAACCGCTACGCGTACGTCGATCAGACGGTCGAGTTCGCGCCCGGGACCGCTCTCATCTACAACGGCTGGGTCCATCCCGCGGCGCGCGGACGGGGCCTCCACCAAGAGGCGCAGCGCTTCCGCATCGCCGACGTGCTCGCCGAACCGGCGGGACGCTACCTGTTCTCGGCGGTCGAGGAGCCGAACCGGGCCGCTCACAAGAGCGCGGTTCGCGCGGGCCTCAGACCGCAGGCGGTGCTCGAGACGCGAACGCGCTTCGGTCGGCAGCGCAAGTCCGCCCAGCGGGCGGACGGCGCCTATCCGTTCGAGGTGGAGGTCCGATCCGACCCGGTGACGATCGAGCGGCTGCGCGAGGTGCGCGCGTGAAGCCGGGCGAATGGATGCGCGCCGCCCGCCGGGCGCGGGGCAAGAGCGGCCGGTCGCTCGCCGCCCAATTCCTGGAGATCGCGCGGCTGCGGCTGTCGCGCCACAGCATCCAGGTGTCCGAATACTACGACCTCGGGCTGTTCGATAAGCCGCGCGAGGAGCAGGGGCGCTACGTCAGCTTCTGGGCGAAGGACCGCGTCTACCGCATCCAGGACCCGCAGTGGCTCGCCGTCGGCAACGACAAGCTGCTCACCTATGTCGTCCTGGAAGGCCTAGGCCTGCCCTACCCGCGGGTGCGCGCCGTGTGCCACCCCACGCGCCACCATCCGGGCGCGGATCTGCTGACGAGCGCCGAGTCCGCCGCGGCCTACCTTCGCGACAGCGCGGTCTACCCCTTCTTCTCGAAGCCGGCGGTGAGCTACCTCGGTTACGACAACTACCTCGTGAAGGGGATCGACCGCGCCGCGGACCGCCTGCAGTTCGGCGACGGCAGCTCGATGCCGGTCGAGGAGTTCGCCCGTCGCTACGCGGCGCTCCCGAAAGGGCCCACGATCTTCCAGGAACTGATCGCGCCGCATCCCGAGATCGCGAAGGTGATCGGCGACCGCGTCGCCACCGCGCGGCTGATGATCCTCAATCCCGACGGCGGGCCGAAGCCCTACCGCGCCGCGCTGCGCATCCCGGTCGGCAGCTCCATGGTGGACAACTTCCGCCGCGGCGCCGCCGGCAATATGTTCGGCGAGATCGACTTCGAGACGGGACGCATCCGCCGCGTGGTGTCGGACATCGGCCTCGACTACGCCACCGCCGACCGCCACCCCGACACCGGCGTGCCGTTCGAGGGCTTCGCGCTGCCCCATTGGCGCGAGGCGATCGACATCGCGACCCGCGCGAGCGCGGCGATGCCGGGCCTGCGCGTCCATAGCTGGGACGTCGCGTTCAGCGACCGCGGGCCGCTGCTCGTCGAAACCAATCCCCGCGGCGACTTCCACCTGATCCAGCACGCGCATCGATCGGGTTTGGCGCAGGAGCCGTTCCTCTCGCTCTACGCGGCGCACGGGGGGCGGATTTGAGCCAGCCGACCGACACGGCTGCGGTAGCGGGCAGCCTCGCCCTCGGGGCGCACGGCGAACGGCCGGAGCGTCACATCGCGCGGCGCATGATGACGGCCGCGGCCTGGATCGTCGGCGGCCGCCTGCTGCTGCGCTTCCTCAGCCTTGCGAGCCTCATGGTGCTCGCCCGCCTGCTGTCGCCCGACGACTACGGCGTGGCCGCGATGGCGATGATGTCGATCGGGCTTCTCCAGCTCGTCTCCGACATCCGCATCTCGCAGGCGCTGATCGGCGTCGACGAGGTGACGCCCGCGCATCTCAGCACGGCCTTCACGCTCAACCTGCTCCGCGGCCTGCTCATCGCCGTCGTGCTCGCCGCGTCGGCGGGCGCGGTCGCCGACTTCATGGACGAGCCGGCGCTGGCCGACCCGCTGATCGCGCTCGCGCTCGTCGCGCTCATCGACGGCGTCAGGAACCCGGCCTTCACGCTCTACCGCCGGAGCATCGACTTCTCGCGCGAGGTCAACCGGCAGGCGGTCGCTACCCTGTTCTCCACGCTCGTCACCATCGCCGCCGCCTTCTGGCTGCGCAGCTATTGGGCGATCGTCATCGGCACGATCGCGCTGCGCGGGGCCGAGGCGCTCCTGACCTACTGGCGGGTGGCGTACCGGCCGCGGCTCGGCCTGAGCCGCTGGCGCGACTTCACGAGCTTCGGCATCTGGATGACGCTCATCGGCCTGTGCGACTACATCGCGAACACCGCGCCCAAGTTCGTCATCGGCAAGGCGCTCGGCGCCGCGCCGCTCGGCCAATACACGATCGGCCGCGAGATCGCCCTGATCGCCACGCGCGACCTCGCCTACCCGCTGATGACCGTGATCTTCCCCGGCTTCGCGGCGCTGGGCAACGACCCCGCCCGACTGCGCCAAGCCTATCGCGAGGTGCAGTCGACGGTGTTCGGCTTCGCGTGGCCGATCGGGCTCGGGACCGCGATGCTCGCGCACGACCTCATGCTGCTCATCGCGGGCCGGCAGTGGCTCCACGGCGTGCCGGTCATCCAGCTCCTGGCTCCCTTGCTCGCGCTCGCGATGATGAACGCCGGGACCGAAAGCCTCGCGCTCGCCAAGAACGAGAGCAAGCGGCTGTTCTGGCGCAACCTGATCAACGCGGCGGCGAGCTACCCGCTCCTGCTGGCGGGCTTCTGGCTCGGCGGGTTCGAGGGCGTCCTCTACGCGATCGCCGTGCGCAGCGTCGCCTGGGTGACCCTGACGGCGTGGTTCAGCGCGCGGATCGCCGGCGACAGCGCGTTCGCGCCGCTCGTGGCCTGCTGGCGCAGCCTCGTCGCCGGGGCGGCCATGTGTCTGGTGCTCGCGCTCGTCGCCGAGCCCGCGGCGGACGGGGCGTCGTTCGTCGAAGCCCTCGTCAACGTCCTGCCCTATGTCGCGCTCGGCGGCGCGGTCTACGTCGCGGTGCACCTGGCGCTGTGGTTCGCCGCCGGGCGGCCGGCGGGTTTCGAGGCTCGGGTAATGGACATGGTTCGGATGCTCCGCTCGCGGGCGGCGGCGTGATGCAGCAGGCGAAGAGGTACACGATGAAACCGCTCTACTCCTTCCGACGCTACATGAAGCTGGTGTCCGCCTCGCGGCAACGGACGGGTCGAAGCCGCATCGAGTATCTCAAGGACCTGCCGGACATCGTCGCCAACAAGTACGGCATCAGCGAATATTACACGATCCGCCTCTACGAGAAGGTCCCGGACAGCTACCTGCGCTTCAAGGACTATGTCGCGCTGGAGAAGTATCTCAACCCGCGGCATCGGGGCGTCGTCCAGTTCGACAAGTGGCACCAGTACTGCTTCTTCAAGGCGAACGGGGTACCCACGCCCGAGGTCTACGGCTTCGTCGTCGGCCGGCGCGGCATGTTCGGCACCGTGCCCTTCGACGGCGACCCGGCGCTGTTCCTGGAACGGCTCGCCGGGCTCCCGCTTCCGATCATCGTCAAGCCGATCGGCGGCGGGCACGGGCACAACGTCGACATCCTCGACAGCGTGTCGGCGGCAAACGGCACGCTGACCTTCCGCCAGGGCGGCACGGTGCCGGTCGACCGCTATCTGACGACCGTCGCGAACGATCCGGAGGGGATCATCCTCCAGGCGCTGGTGACGCAGCACCCGGCGCTCGGCGCGTTCAACTCGACCTCGACCAACACGGTGCGCGTGGTGACGCTCCTCCACCCGGACGGCCGGATCGAGTTCCCCTCGGTCCTCATGAAGCTCGCGCGCGACGGATCGATCATCGACAACATGGGCGCCGGCAGCATCGTGGCGCCGGTCGACCTGGCGACGGGGCGGCTGCAGGCGGGCTGCACGCTGCGCGACACCAGCCTCTACCCCCGCCATCCCGACACGGACGCGGAGATCGAAGGGTTCGAGCTGCCGTTCTGGCGTGAGTGCCTGGAAGCGGCGAGCCACGCGCACCGCTGCCTCACGAGCGCGCGCTGCCTCGGCTGGGACGTGGCGATCACGGCGGACGGGCCCTCGATCCTCGAGTTCAACAGTCACCTCGCCGTGCACCTCTACCAGAAGATCAGCGGTCTCGCCGACGGGCCGCTCGGCGAGGTGCTGCGCAACGAGATGCCGAAGGCGAAGGCCTGAGCCGGGCGCTCAGCCGGCGAGCAGCGCGCCGGCCATGATGTTGCGCTGGACCTCGTTCGATCCGGCGTAGATCGAGGCGGCGCGGTCGTTGAGATACTGGCCGACCGCGACCGGCCCGAAGCCGGGGCCGACCGGCTCGTTGCTCGGCCAGAGGGCTTCGCGCGCCGGCTGCCAGGGGAGGGTGTAGGGCCCGAGCGCCTCGACGGCGATCTCGGTGAGGCGCTGGCGGAGCTCGGTGCCCTGCACCTTCATCTGGCCGGCCTGCGCGAGGCTCGGCGGCTGGCCGGCGGAAAAGGCGCTCACCATGCGCAGCTCGGTCGCCTCGAGCGCGTCGAGCCGGACCTCCGCGTCCGCCAGCTTGGCGCGGAACGCCGCGTCGGCGAGCAGGTCCTGCTCGCGGGCGAAGCGCTTGAGCCGCCGCAGGCGCGCGCGAAGACCGGGCGCGTACTGGTGCGAGCGCTCGTGGCTCAGGAGATATTTGGCAACGGTCCAGCCGTCGTTCTCTCGGCCGAGCAGCGACGAGACGGGCACCCGCACGTCGTCGAAGAAGACCTGGTTCAGCTCGTGGTCGCCCGAGATCGAGATGATCGGGCGAACGTCGATGCCCGGCGTGTCGAGGTCGAACAGAAGGAAGCTGATTCCGGTCTGCGGCTTGCCGGCGACGCGCGTCCGCACGAGGCAGAAGATGCGGTTCGACCAATGCGCGTGCGTCGTCCAGATCTTGGTACCGTTGAGGATAAAGTGGTCGCCGTCGCGGACCGCGCGGCACTGGAGCGAGGCGAGATCGGACCCGGCGCCCGGCTCGGAGTAGCCCTGCGCCCACCAGTCCTCACCCGACCGGATGCCCGGCAGGTAGCGCGCCTTCTGCTCGTCGGTGCCGAACGCGACGATCACGGGACCCACCATGCGGGTGGCGTTGGGCGGCAGCGGCGGCGCGTCGGCGAGCGCCAGCTCGCGCTCGAAGATGTAGTGCTGCGCGACCGTCCAGCCGGTGCCGCCGTGCTCGACCGGCCAGGCGGGGACGGCCCAGCCGCGCTCGTTCAGGATCGACAGCCAGCGCTGCGCGACCGGGCGGTCGCAGAAGATGCCGCTGCACGTCCGACCGGCCTCGCGCAGATCGTCGGTGAGCTTCTCGTCGAGGAAGGCGCGTATCTCGCGCCGGAAGGCGAGGTCGGCGTCGCTGAGCGTGGGCTGCATGGGCGGGAGTGTGCGCCGGTCGGTCGGGCCCCGCAATCCGCTAGATTTGCGGAGGGAAGCGGTGCCTGCCGTCCGGGCCGAGCGGCAGGTCGTGGACCGCGACCACGGCCGAGGCGGGCAGCGGCGCGTAGAGGTGCGGGAACAGCGCGCCCCCGCGCGACGGCTCCCACCGGAGCGCGTCGCCGAGCACGCCGGCGTCGACCGCCAGGAGCACGAGATCGGCCCGACCCGCGAAATGCTTGGCGGCGGTCTCGGCCGCTTGGCCGGCGGTCGAGAAGTGGACGAAGCCGTCGCGGCGGTCGTGGGCGGAACCTTCGTACACGCCCGCCGCCCGCGCCGCCGCCCACTCGGCGGCCGCCATGATCTTGTAGATGCGCGCATCGTCCATGCGCGCACCCTTACGCGTTCGGGCGCAGCCGGCCAATCAGTTCCCGGTCGCGGCCGTAAACGTCGGGCCGGTACTCGACAGTGCCGTCGCCGCGCGGCCAGGCGGTGAAGTACGCGATGTAGACCGGCAGCTTCTTCGGCAGCCCGATCTGCGTGTTGTCGGGGCGCGCGAGCGCCTCGCGCAGCGTGCCCACGTCGCCGCCCAGCACCCACGCCGCGAGGTCGAGCGGGCGTTCGACCCGCACGCAGCCGTGGCTGAACACCCGCAGCTCCTTGGCGAACAGGTGGTCGGCCGGCGTGTCGTGGAGGTAGATGTCGTGCTCGTTCGGGAACATGAACTTCACGCGGCCGAGCGAGTTCTGCGGCCCCGGGCGCTGCCGCACGTAGAAGCGGTTGCTGCCGGCGCGCGCCGCATCCCAGTCGACCTCGTAAGGGTCGAGCACGTAGGCGTCGTCGCCGTAGCCGGTCACCACCTCCATGTTCCGGCCCGCGAGGTAGCCCGGGCCGTTCGCGGCGACCGCGGGCGCGATCTCCTCCTCGAGGATGCTCTGCGGCACGTTCCAGTAGGGGTTGACCTCGATGTACTCCATCCGCTCGACGAGGCTCGGCGTGCGCTGCTGCTCCTTGCCGACGACGACGCGCATGACGTCGGACTGGCGTCCGCCCTCGTACATCCGGAGCACGAAGCCCGCGGTGTCGGCGAGCAGGAACTTGTCGCCGAGGTCGGCCGGCAGCCAGCGGGCGCGCTCCATGTTGGCGACGATCACCGCTTCCTGGTCGTCCGGCTTGGCGTTGAGATAGGCCACCGTGCCCTTGCCGAGGATCCCGTCGGCCTTGAGGCCGCGCGCGCGCTGGAATGTCTGCACCGCCTTCACGAGTTCGGGGTCGTAGACGTTGGGCGTGACCGACGGCGGCAGGCCGAAGCGCTGGCGGAGCAGCGCGACGCGCGGATCGCGGTCGCCGGGGTTGAGCGTCTCGCCTTCCGGGATCTTGATCTGCGCGGCCGCCTTCTGCTCGCGGAGCTTGGCGAGCGCGTCGCGCAGCCCCGCGTAGACGAAGTTGAGCTCGTCGAGGCCGTCGATGTGGTCCTCGAGCGAGCGGGCGTCGGCGGCGTCGTCGAGGACCGACGCCGTCGTCATCAGCGGCGGCATCATGTCGTCTTCGGTGTAGAGCGTGCGGCGCGAGATGCGGCCCTGGCGCAGGTCCTTGGCGTAGCGCGCGTAGGCGTGGCTCAGCATCAGCTCGAGAACGGCCGGGTCTTGGGCGTCGCCGCGCTGCGCGTCGCGCATGGCCGCCTCGAGCGCCTCGACGTGGTAGTCGGCCGGGTTCAGCCCTTCCTCGCGGGCGCGCTTCAGCTCGTCGAGGAGCCGGCGCGCCTCGGACCGGATGCCGTTCGAACCGATCCACAGCGGCTCGTGACCGTGCGCGCGGTAGAAGATGCGAAGGCCGCGCCGGTCGGGGTCGAGCTCGGCCAGTTCGGACGGCAGCTCGTCGGCCGCGAGGATGCGTTCGATCTCGGGGCCGACCTCGTCGCCCGACCAGCCGCGCAACGCCGGCGACCAGGGTCCCGGCACGAACCACAGGAGAGCCGCGACGAGCGCGACGCCCGCCACGACGAGGATGAGCGTGCGCGCCGCACCGGCGCCCGCCCGCTGAGCTGCTGCCATTCTCGGGTGTCCTCCTGCCTGTAAAAATAGCAGGAACGGCGCGGTTGTTCCCGGGCGAACCAGGGTCCGCCCAGCAGACTTCTCGACGGCCCCTAGCCCAGGACGCGCCGCATTACCTCGCCGAGCCGGTCGATGTCCGCGTCGTCGTGGTACAGGCCGAAGCCGATGCGGAGCACGTCGTCGCGCACGTCGGTGACGACGTTCGCGCGGTCGAGCGCCGCCTTCCAGCGCGGCGCGTCCGCGTGGCGGAAGGCGAGGAAGCGGGCGCGCGGGCCCCCTGCCGCCGGGTTCAGCAGCTCGGCGCCGGCGAGCGGGCCCGGGAGCGCGTCGAGGAAGCGGTCCTGGAGCGCCCCGACGTGCGCGGCGATCGCCGCCGTCGTCAGTCCCTCGGACCGGAGCAGGCGGAACACCGCCGCCAGGCGGTAGACGCCGCTCGGATCGAAGGTCGCGCCGAGGAAGCGCCGCGCGTCCGGCGCGTAGCCGACGCGGCCCGGCGGCGCGGTCAGATCCTCGAACTCCGCGAACCAGCCGGTGACCGTCGGGCGCGGCCCGAAGCTGGGCGGTGCGTGGAGGAAGGCGCAGCCTTCGCCGGCCATCGCGTATTTGTAGCCGCCGGCGGTGTAGAAGGCGCGCGCGGAGACGCGCGACAGATCGGTCGGCAGCGCCATGAAGCCGTGGTAGCCGTCGATCACCAACCAGGGGCCTTGCGGCGACGCGAGCTCGGCCAGCTCCGCGAGCCGGTCGAGCACCCGCCCGGTCTTGAAGAAGACGTGGCTGACGAAGATGAGGTCGTGGTCGCCGGCCCGCGCGCGTCCGACGAACCGGTCGGCGAAATCCGCCCACGGCTCGATCGGCACGACCTCGAGCTCGACGTCGCCCGCCTCGAGCCAGCGCGCTGCCTGGCGGCGGAAGCTGTGGAACTCGCCGTCGGTCGACAGCAGGCGGACCGGGCGCCGCCCGAGCGCCGAGACGAGGCGGACGAGGAAATCGTGCGTGTTGGGCGCGAACGCGATCGTGTCGGGCGAGGGCAGGCCGAGCTCGGCGGCGACATGCGCCTGCGCTTCCCCCATCACCTCGAAGGCGCGGTCCCATTTGTGATCCGCCAGCCGGGCGGCGTCCTCCCAGGCGGCGAGCTGCGCCTCGCGGGTAGCGTCCGGCCAGAGATGGTGGCTGTGCGCGGCGAAGTGCAGCCGGTCGGGCGCGGCCTCGAGCGAGCGGGCGAAAAGACGCTTCCAGTTCAAAGCCGGGTCCTCAGCGACCAGAGCTCGGGGAAGCAGCGGCGTTCGAGCGTCTTCTGCAGGTACGCGACACCCGCGGTGCCGCCCGTCCCGCGCTTGCCGCCGATGATGCGTTCCACCGTCAGCACGTGCTTGTGGCGCCAGGTGAGCAGCGCGTCGTCGAGGTCGACCAGCTTCTCGGCGAGCTGGTACAGTTCCCACCGGCGCTCGGGGTCGCGGTAGACTTCGAGCCAAGCGTCCTCGACCGCGGCGCAGGGTTCGTACGGACGGCTGTGGTCGCGGTGCAGCACGCTCGGGGGAATGGCGAAGCCGGCTTTGCCGAGCTGCGCCAGCGCGTCGTCGTAGAGGCTCGGGTCCTTGAGCGCCTGCTCCAGGCCGGCGCGGACCTCGGAGCCCTCGTCGTGGAACGCGAGGAAGTGGCCGTCCTTCAGGCCGAGCAGATACTCGACCTCGCGGAACTGGGCCGACTGGAAGCCCGAGCTGGTGCCGAGATGGCTCCGGAAGCTGCTGTAGTCCGACGGCGTCATCGTCGACAGCACGTCCCACGACTGGGTCATCACCCCCTGGATCCGCGAGACCCGGGCGAGGCTCTTGTACGCGGGCACGAGGTCGCCGGCGCGCACCTGCGACTGCGCGAAGCGAATCTCGCGCACGATCTGCTTCAGCCAGAGCTCCTTCGTCTGGTGGATGATGACGAAGAGCATCTCGTCGTGCCGGTCGGAGAGCGGGTGCTGGCTGGCCAGCAGCGTGTCGAGGCCGAGGTAGCGCGCGTAGGTCATGCGCGTCGGCGCGTCGGGTGCTGATGTGGACATGGCCGCCGTCTTTAGGCGATACCGCGGCGTCTTGCATCCGCCGCGACACTCCCGTGGCGATGAACGACCGAGCCGGAGAGACCGATGCGCAAGCTGATGTTCGCCGCCCTGTTGCTGACCGCCTGCGGTGGGGAGGGAGCGCCGCCGAACGCCGGCACCGCCGCGCCGACGCCGCCGTCCGCGTCCGTCCAGCCGCCGCTCGAGACGCGGCCGCCGAACGCGCCGGGCCAGCAGCCGGCGTTCGCCGGCCAGACGCGCGCGCCGCTCGCCCGTTCGGGCGTCGCCTACGAGGTCGAGACCGTCGCGACCGGGCTCGAGCGGCCCTGGGCGGTCGACTTTCTCGGCGACGGGCGCTTCCTCGTCACCGAGAAGCCCGGACGCCTGCGCGTGGTGATGCCCGACGGGCGCGTGCTGCCGCCGGTCGCGGGCGTGCCGGCGGTCGACGCGCGCGGGCAGGGCGGCCTCCTCGACGTCGCGGTGCGGCGCGAGGGTCCGGGCGTCACCGTCTGCCTCACCTACGCCGAGCCGCGCGAGGGCGGGAAAAACGGCACCGCGGCGGCCTGCGGCGAGGCGCTGGGCGAGGAGAACATCTCGCTCAACGCGTTGCGCGTCGTGTTCCGCCAGCAGCCGGCCTGGGAAAGCACCGGCCACTACGGCTCGCGGCTGGTGTTCGCACCCGGCGACAAGATGTTCATCACCACCGGCGACCGCATGCTCGAGGAGCCGCGGCAGCTCGCGCAGTCGCTCGACGGCACGCTCGGCAAGGTGGTGCGGCTCGAACCGAACGGCATGTCGCCGCGCGACAACCCCTTCTACGACGCCGCCGACCCGGGCGGCCCGCGCTCGCAGATCTGGTCCTACGGCCACCGCAACCTCCAGTCTGCGGCGATAAACCCCACGACGGGCGCGCTGTGGACGGTCGAGCACGGCCCGCGCGGCGGCGACGAGCTCAACGTCCCGCAGGCCGGCAAGAACTACGGCTGGCCGGTGATAAGCTACGGGCTCGAGTACAGCGGCGCGCCGATCGGGCAAGGGCTCACGGCGCGCGCCGGCATGGAGCAGCCGGTCTATTACTGGGATCCGGTGATCGCCCCGTCGGGCATGGCCTTCTACACCGGCGACCGGTTCCCCGCCTGGCGAGGCAGCGTCTTCATCGGCGGGCTTAACACCGAGAAGCTGGTGCGCCTCGCGCTCGACGGCGACCGGGTGGTCGGCGAGGAGTGGCTCGACATGGGCGCCCGCATCCGGGACGTCGCGCAGGGGCCGGACGGCTTCCTCTACGTCGTGACGGACGAGGCGAACGGGCGCCTGTTGCGGCTGCGCCCGCGGGGCTGAAACGCCGGGCGCCGGTCAGCCGCGCAGGGCGCGCGCGGTCGCGTCGTCGGCCGGATAGAAGACCTCGAGCGCGAGCTCGGACAGCGTCACGTCGAGCGGCGTGCCGAAGACCGTGATCGTGCCGAAGAGCGACAGGTCGCCGAGCGACGTGCGCAGCCGCAGCGGCACCACGACGCCGCCGTAGTCGGCGGGGGCCGAGGGCGCCGGCGGCCCGGGGAAGACCGACAGCTCGTCGTGGAGCGCCGCCAGCCCCGCGTCGCCGGTCGCGCCGACCTGCTGGCGCAGCCGCTCGAGGATGTGGCCGCGCCATTCGGGCAGGTTGAGGATGCGCGGGGCGACGCCCGCCGGGTGCAGGCTGAGCCGCAGCACGTTGAGCGGCGGCTCGAGGAGCTCGGGGGCGACGCCTTCGAGGAACGGGCCGATCGAGGCGTTCGCCGCGACCAGCGTCCAGCGGCGATCGACGGCGATGGCGGGATAGGGCTCGTGCGCCTTGAGCAGGAGATCGACCGCGGCGCGGGCCGGCGCGAGCGCCGGATCGTCGAGCGACCGCTCGGGGAAGGCGGGCGCGTAGCCGGCGGCGAGGAGCATCGCGTTGCGTTCGCGCAGCGGGACCCCGAGCTGATCGGCGAGATGCAGCAGCATCTCGCGGCTGGGGGTGGCGCGCCCGGTCTCGACGAAGCTCAGGTGGCGCGCCGAGATCTCGGCGTCGAGCGCGAGGTCGAGCTGGCTCAGGCGCCGCCGCTGCCGCCACTCGCGGAGCTGATCGCCGACGGGTCGAAGCTGGTTCATCCTCTTCCTCCCCCAGGCCGAGGCCGGGACGGCCTACCATGTCCCGGGTCCGGCGCCGACCGCAAGGCGCCGGACCCGGGCGTGCGGGGCCGATCCCGCTAAGCGTGCGCCCGCTGGACGCGCGGGCCGGGCCGCAGCACGCCGCTGCGCGAGAGCGGGATCAGGAAGGCGACCAGAAAGGCCGTGTTCGACACCGCGTTGAGCGCGAAGCCCGTGGCCACCGACAGCGCGCTGTCGACGACGTACCAGAACAGCACGCCCGCGGCGATCGCTCGCCACACGGCCGCACCCCGCTCGACGAGCTCGTCCGCGGCGCGGACGGCGGCGAGCAACGTCAGGCCCCAGCCGAGCGTCACCGCGCCCATCAGCGCGACGGCGAAGCGCAGCGGCCGGGTCACCTCGAGCGGCGACGCGCCGTTCATGATATCGAGGAGGTAGACCACCGGCCCGTCCGTAGCCTCGAACGCGGCGAGGGTCAGGACCGCGCCGAACAGGGCCACCGCCCGGCACCAGGTCGTCATCCAGTTCAGCCAGAAACGAGACATCGCTCTTCCTCCTTCAGGATGCGGTCAGCCTATCGGCGGGCGGGGAGGCGGCACAATTACGCCGGAGGTAATCGACCTCGGGCGACGCGGGGCGGGGGCTAGCCTTCGCGGCCCGCTTCCCCTATATGCGCGCCCTTCCATAGCAACCGGCCTTGGAATGGCGGGAGGGCGCTCGCGCCCGCTCGGACCGCTAAACTTGAAACAGAGTGAGTGAACAATGGCCAAGAAGATCACGGGCTATATCAAGCTCCAGGTGGCCGCCGGCGCCGCCAACCCGTCGCCGCCGATCGGTCCGGCGCTCGGTCAGCGCGGCGTCAACATCATGGAGTTCTGCAAGGCGTTCAACGCGCGCACGCAGGAACTGGAGAAGGGGATGCCGATCCCGACGGTGATCACCGTCTACGCGGATCGTTCCTTCACGTTTGACACTAAGACGCCGCCGGCGAGCTACCTCATCAAGAAGGCCGCCAACCTGAAGTCGGGTTCGGCGACGCCGGGCAAGGGTTCGATCGGCAAGATCGCGCGCTCGAAGCTGCGCGAGATCGCCGAGTTGAAGATGAAGGACCTGAACGCCAACGACATCGAGATGGCGACCCGCACCATCGAGGGCTCGGCCCGTTCGATGGGCCTCGAAGTGGTGGAGGGCTGAAGCCATGGCGAAGCTGACGAAGAAGCAGAAGGCGCAGGCCGGTTCGGTCGACCGCGAGAAGTTCTACGGCGTCGACGAGGCGATCGGCATCGTGAAGACGAACGCCACCTCGAAGTTCGACGAGACCGTCGAGATCGCGATCAACCTCAACGTCGATCCGCGCCACGCCGACCAGATGGTCCGCGGCGTCGTGACGCTGCCGAAGGGCACCGGCAAGACGGTGCGCGTCGGCGTGTTCGCGCGCGGCCCGAAGGCCGACGAGGCGCGTGCCGCCGGGGCCGACGTGGTGGGCGCCGAGGACCTGCTCGAGATCGTGCAGGGCGGCACCATCGACTTCGACCGCTGCATCGCGACGCCCGACATGATGGGCCTCGTCGGTCGCCTCGGTAAGGTGCTGGGCCCGAAGGGCCTGATGCCGAACCCGAAGCTCGGCACCGTCACGATGAACGTCGCCGAGGCGGTCCAGGCCGCCAAGGGCGGTCAGGTCGAGTTCCGCGTCGAGAAGGCCGGCATCATCCACGGCGGCATCGGCAAGGCGAGCTTCGCCGCCGAGGACCTGCGCGCGAACTTCGACGCGTTCCTCGACGCGATCGTCCGCGCCAAGCCGTCGGGCGCCAAGGGCAAGTATCTCGAGAAGATCGCGGTCTCCTCGACGATGGGCCCGGGCGTGAAGGTCGACGTCGCCGCGACGCAGGGCGCCTGAGGGCGTCGCCTCGGAGCGCCGCTCCGAGGCGGGCCGAAAAGAAGAAGGGCCGGGGCGTCAGCCCCGGCCCTTTTCCATTGCGTCGCGCGTCGGTCCCGTCGCCCGTCTCCGCCGGCGCGGTCCGTCCGGCTCAGCGGCAGCGCTTCTCGCTGCGGTCGACCTCGCGGCCGATCAGGCCGCCGAGGCCGGCGCCGACCACCGTGGTGAGCGTCTTGTCGCCGCGCTTGCCGAGCGCGTTGCCCGCGACGCCGCCGGCCACCGCGCCGATGACGGTGCCCTCGGCGTTCGAGTCCGTGCGGCAGTTGTAGCCGCGCGAGCGCTGTCCGTCGCGATAGCCCTTCGCGTAGGCCGAGCGCTTGCCGTCGGCGAACGCCGGCGCCGCGGCGAGCGGGGAAAGGACGACCGCGGCGGCTGCGGCGGCGAGGGTGAACTTCTTCATGACAGGTCCCTGTTGGTTGCTAGTCGGTGCCCGGGATCAGACCTAGCGTGCGCCGCTGAACCCGTTCTGAATGCCCAACGAACCCGGCCGTCCTTCGGGTCCGGCCGCGGGGTTGCGCCGGGGAAGGGGTTCCTCTATATCGCCCGCTCGCCGCGGGTCCGCCCGCGGCAGCCGTCCGAGATTGCGGGTGCCCTGACGGGCTTAATTCTGCCGGCATGAGACGGGGAAAGGTATTCACCGGTTCGCCGCCCGCCCTCGGGCCCGGCGGCGCATCCGGGTCTGCTCAAGCGGTTTCGACCGTGCGCAGTCATCCGACCCCTCGGACATTCAACCGCCCGGAGGCCGCGAGGCCCGAGGGCATTTGTCGCCGATGCGCGACGCGCCGCGGCAAGCACGGCGCGGAGCGCCTCGGCTAAGGAGAGTGCATGGATCGAGCTCAGAAAGAAGAGCTGGTCGCAAAGCTCAACGCGGTCTTCTCCGAGACGTCGGTTGTCGTGGTGACGCGCAACCTCGGCCTGACGGTGGCTCAGGTCAACGACCTTCGGGGACGCATGCGTGACGCTGGCGCCAGCTACAAGGTGGCGAAGAACCGCCTTGCTCGCATCGCGCTCGAGGGCACGGCCTACGGACCGATCGGCGAGATGCTGGTCGGCCCGACGGCGCTCGCCACGTCGACCGACCCGGTCGCCGCGGCGAAGGCGGCCGTCGCGTTCGCCAAGACGACCGACAAGTTCGAGATCGTCGGCGGCGCGATGGGCTCCACCGTCCTCGACGTGAATGGCGTGCGGGCGCTGGCCGAGCTGCCGTCGCTCGACGAACTGCGCGGACGTATCGTGGGCCTCATCAACGCGCCCGCGACCAAGCTCGCCCAGCTCGCGAACGCCCCGGCGGCCCAGCTGGCCCGCGTGTTCGGCGCGTATGCCGCCAAGGACGCTGCGTAACTTTTCACAACTGCTTGAGATGGGCCCTGGGAGGCCCGAACGGAGACTAAAATGGCTGACCTTCAGAAGATCGTTGACGACCTTTCGGCCCTGACCGTCCTCGAGGCGGCGGAGCTCTCGAAGATGCTCGAAGAGAAGTGGGGCGTCTCGGCCGCCGCTGCGGTCGCGGTCGCGGCCCCGGCCGCGGGCGGCGGTGGCGCTGCGCCGGCCGCCGAGGAGAAGACCGAGTTCGACGTCATCCTCACCGGCGACGGCGGCAAGAAGATCAACGTGATCAAGGAAGTCCGCGCGATCACCGGTCTCGGCCTGACCGAGGCGAAGACGCTCGTCGAGTCGGCGCCGAAGCCTGTCAAGGAAGGCGTCAGCAAGGACGAGGCCGAGAAGCTCAAGAAGCAGCTCGATGAAGCCGGCGCGACCGTCGAGCTGAAGTAACGAGCGAAGCGCGAGCCGTCCCTGCCGCCGAAGGCAGGGACCCGCGTTCGAGAGGGCGGCTCCTTGCGGGGCCGCCCTTTTCGTTTCGACCGGGAAGGCGGATATGGGCGGCGAAGGAGTGGCCCATGTTGTCAGCGATCCTCGCCGCCGCGTCTCTGATCGCGGCCGAACCCGCCCCGGTCGATCAGTCGCCCGGCCGCGAGCCGCCGTCGGTCCTGTCGCCGCCGCGCGCGTCGTCCGCCACGCTGTCGCCGCCCAACGCCTCGAGCGCGACCGTCTCGCCGCGCGACGCGTCCTCGGCCGGTTCCGTGCGTCGGGGCGACACCCTCGTCCGGTCGGTGCCGACGCCCGACGGCAACACGCAGACGGTCGAGGAACGCGATCCGAGATAGAGGATCCGGGTCAGAGCCTCTCCGCGATGTCGAAACCGGCCGCGGCGACGAGACCGCGGATGACCCGCTCCTCGGCCTCGCCCTCGACGACGAGCTCGGCCGTGTCCAGGTCGACCAGCGCGCGCTCGACCATCTGCAGCGTCTCGACGGCCTTGGTGACGGCGGTGGCGTCGTCGCCGGAGGCCAGCCCCGACAGCCGATAGCGTTGGATCACCTGCGTTTCTCCTTCCGCGCGCGGTCCTCGCGCTCCATGCGTTCGCGGACGCCGCCCGAGACGTCCGTGCCCTCCGGCATCGGCCGGTGGAGCGAGCCGCTGGTCGGCGGCGCGGGCGGCGCGTCCTCGATCTGGACGTCGTGGGTGACGTCGGCGGCGATGCGCTCGGTCAGGCCGGGGAAGAGGCGGTGCGCGGAGACGGCGCCCTTCGCCTTCCAGCCCACCGCGACGCGCTTTTCCGGCTTGATCGCGGCACGCACGATCGCGGCCACCACCTTCTCCGGCCCGTCCATCGCCACCATGCGCGGCGTGCCGCCGCTGTAGTTGGCGGTGTGGGTGAAATAGGGAGTGTCGGCCGCCCACGGCATGACGGTCGAGACCTTGATGCGCTTCTGGCCGGCGAGGCGCAGTTCCTGGTGCAGCGCGGCGCCGAGCCCGAGCACGGCGTGCTTCGTCGCGGCGTAGGTCGAATGATAGGGCAGCGCGATCTCGCCTTCGACCGACGAGATGTTGACGAGCGTGCCGTAGCCCTGCGCCTTGAAGCGTCGGAGCGCGGCGTGGCTGCCGTAGACGACGCCCTTGAAATTCACGTCGACGACGCGCGAATGGTCGGCGATCGGGATGGCCTCGAACCGTCCGATCGCGCCGATGCCGGCGTTGTTGATCCAGGCGTCGATGCGGCCGAAGCGACCGACCGTGGCCTCGGCCAGCCGCTCGACGGCGGCCGGGTCGGCGACGTCGGTGGCGACCACGAGCGGGGTGCCGCCGGCGGCGCGGGCTTCGGCCGCCACCGCCTCGAGCACCTCGGCCCGGCGGGCGGCGAGCACGACGTTCGCGCCCCGCTCGGCGAGCGCGAGCGCCACGCCGCGTCCGAAGCCGCTCGAGGCGCCGGTGACCACGAAGGTGCGCCCCGCGATCAGCTTCGCCTCCGAGGGGCGGAGGGAGGGCGTCGCGCAGGCGCCGAGCAACAGGAAGAGCGCGGGAAGCAGCGGCTTGGACGTCATGGCCATCTCCGGACCGGCGGGGCGACGACGCAGCCGGGGGCGATTGGTTGCACGACGGCCGCCGCGCGGGGCGAGGCCGGCGGTTCGACGCAAAAAGCCAAAAACGGGGTCGACGAAATCCCGTGGGCCGCTTATATGGCCTTTTCCGAATTCGCTGGCTCTCTTCGCATGTCGCGAAGGGGCGCCGCTTCGGCCTTACGAGAAACGGTCCGCGTTGCGCACGGATCGAACGAATAGGGGGCCTCGAAGCGGATCAGATGACGCATCAAGCTGTGGTTCTCCAGAGCCGGGGAGCCGCAGCTTTTGTCGTCATGGCGTTACCCGCAGGCTCCGCCGCCCCCGGCGGCCGGTGTCGCGGGAGGTCCGATGCTTTAACGCCGGACCATAGCACAAGGCTCCCGCCGGTGGAACGCCGGCACCTGTTCTGACCAATCGAGGGCGCAAGACTCATGGCAACCCAGGCGATGTCGTTCACGGGGCGCAAGCGCATCCGCAAGACCTTCGGCCATATCCACGAAGTGGTGCAGATGCCGAACCTCATCGAGGTTCAGCGCGAATCGTACGAGCAGTTCCTCCGCTCGCGGCCCGCGGACGGCTACGTCTCCGGTCTCGAAAAGACGCTGCGCTCGGTGTTCCCGATCCGCGACTTCGCCGGCACCGCCGAGCTCGACTTCGTGAACTACGAGCTCGAGGAGCCGAAGTACGACGTCGACGAGTGCCGCCAGCGCGGCATGACCTTCGCCGCCCCGATGCGCGTCACGCTCCGCCTCATCGTGTTCGAGGTCGATCCCGACACCGAGGCCCGGTCCGTGCTCGATATCAAGGAGCAGGACGTCTACATGGGCGACATGCCGCTGATGACGGAGAACGGCACGTTCATCGTCAACGGCACCGAGCGCGTGATCGTCAGCCAGATGCACCGTTCGCCGGGCGTGTTCTTCGATCACGACCGCGGCAAGACGCACGCGTCGGGCAAGTTCCTGTTCGCCGCGCGGGTGATCCCCTACCGGGGCTCGTGGCTCGACTTCGAGTTCGACGCCAAGGACATCGTCAACGTCCGCATCGACCGGAAGCGCAAGCTCCCGGTGACGACGCTGCTCTACGCGCTGGGGATGAACTCGGAAGAGATCCTCAACGCCTTTTACGGCCGCGTCGCCTACGGGCGTGACAAGAACGGTTGGCGCGTGCCCTTCGAGGCCGAGCAGTGGCGCGGTTCCAAGCCGACCTACGACGTCGTCAACGCCGAAAGCGGCGAGGTCGTGTTCCCGGCCGGCCAGAAGATCACGCCGCGCGCCGCGCGCAAGGCGCAGCAGGATGGCCTCAAGGAGCTCCTCATCCCGACCGAGGAGATCTTCGGCCGCTACGCCGCGTTCGACCTCATCAACGAGCAGACCGGCGAGATCTACATCGAGGCGGGCGACGAGCTGTCGGCCGCGAACCTCGAGAAGCTCGACAAGGCCGGCTTCGACCGCGTCGAGCTGCTGGACATCGACCACGTCAACGTCGGTCCCTGGATCCGCAACACGCTGATGGCGGACAAGGTCGAGGAGCGCGACCACGCGCTCGCCGAGATCTACCGCGTCATGCGCCCCGGCGAGCCGCCGACGCGCGAGACCGCGGAGGGCATGTTCTACGGCCTGTTCTTCGACTCCGAGCGCTACGACCTGTCGTCTGTCGGCCGCGTGAAGATGAACATGCGCCTCGAGCTCGACGCCGAGGACACCGTCACCACGCTGCGCAAGGAGGACATCCTCGCGGTGGTGAAGACGCTCGTCGAGCTGAAGGACGGCAAGGGTGAGATCGACGACATCGACAACCTCGGCAACCGCCGCGTCCGTTCGGTCGGCGAGCTGCTCGAGAACCAGTACCGCGTCGGCCTGCTCCGCATGGAGCGTGCGGTGAAGGAGCGCATGAGCTCGGTCGACATCTCGACCGTCATGCCGAACGACCTCATCAACGCGAAGCCGGCGGTCGCTGCGGTGCGCGAGTTCTTCGGCTCGAGCCAGCTCTCGCAGTTCATGGACCAGACCAACCCCCTGTCGGAAGTGACGCACAAGCGTCGCGTCTCGGCGCTCGGGCCGGGCGGTCTCACCCGCGAGCGCGCGGGCTTCGAGGTGCGCGACGTCCATCCGACGCACTACGGCCGCATCTGCCCGATCGAGACGCCCGAAGGGCCGAACATCGGCCTCATCAACAGCCTCGCGACCTTCAGCCGCGTCAACAAGTACGGCTTCATCGAGACGCCGTACCGCCGCGTCGCCGACGGCCGCGTGACCGACGAGGTCGTCTACCTGTCGGCGATGGAAGAGGCGAAGCACACCATCGCCCAGGCCAACGCCGAGGTCGACGGCGACGGCATGCTCGTCGAGGACCTCATCTCGGCCCGCGAGGCCGGCGAGTTCCTGATGGCGCCGCGCGCGCAGATCACGCTGATGGACGTGAGCCCGAAGCAGCTCGTGTCGGTCGCGGCGTCGCTCATCCCGTTCCTCGAGAACGACGACGCCAACCGCGCGCTCATGGGCTCGAACATGCAGCGCCAGGCGGTGCCGCTGCTCCGCGCCGAGGCGCCGTTCGTCGGCACCGGCATGGAGGGCACCGTCGCCCGTGACTCGGGCGCGGCGATCGCCGCGCGTCGCACGGGCGTCGTCGACCAGGTGGACGCGACCCGCATCGTCGTGCGCGCCACCGAGGACGTGCAGGCCGGCAAGTCGGGCGTCGACATCTACACGCTGATGAAGTTCACGCGTTCGAACCAGTCGACCTGCATCAACCAGCGCCCGCTGGTGAAGGTGGGCGACCTGGTGCGCAAGGGCGACATCATCGCCGACGGTCCGTCGACGCAGCTCGGCGAGCTCGCGCTCGGGCGGAACGTGCTCGTCGCGTTCATGCCCTGGAACGGCTACAACTACGAGGACTCGATCCTCATCTCCGAGCGGATCGTGAAGGACGACGTCTTCACCTCGATCCACATCGAAGAGTTCGAGGTCATGGCCCGCGACACCAAGCTCGGGCCGGAGGACATCACCCGCGACATCCCGAACGTCGGCGAGGAGGCGCTTCGCAACCTCGACGAGGCGGGCATCGTCTACATCGGCGCCGAGGTCGAGCCGGGCGACATCCTCGTCGGCAAGATCACGCCGAAGGGCGAAAGCCCGATGACGCCGGAGGAGAAGCTGCTCCGCGCCATCTTCGGCGAGAAGGCCTCGGACGTCCGCGACACCTCGCTCAAGCTGCCCCCGGGCGTCTCGGGCACCGTCGTCGGCGTGCGCGTGTTCAACCGCCACGGCATCGACAAGGACGAGCGCGCGCTGGCGATCGAGCGCGAGGAGATCGAGCGTCTCGCGAAGGACCGCGAGGACGAGCGTGCCATCCTCGACCGCGCCACCTACGCCCGTCTGCGCGACATGCTGATCGGCCAGACGATCGCGGCGGCGCCGAAGGGCCTCAAGAAGGGCGCCGCCATCGACGCGGCGACGCTCGACGAGCACCCGAAGCGCGAGTGGTGGAAGTTCGCGGTGGCCGACGACGCGCGCCAGGCCGACGTCGAGGCGCTCCAGGGCCAGTGGCAGGACGCGCAGAAGTCGCTCGAGCGCCGCTTCGAGGAGAAGGTCGAGAAGCTGCAGCGCGGCGACGAGCTGCCGCCGGGCGTGCTGAAGATGGTCAAGGTGTTCGTCGCGGTGAAGCGCAAGCTGCAGCCGGGCGACAAGATGGCCGGCCGCCACGGCAACAAGGGCGTCATCTCGCGCATCCTGCCGATCGAGGACATGCCGTTCCTCGAGGACGGGACGCACGCCGACATCGTGCTCAACCCGCTCGGCGTGCCGTCGCGCATGAACGTCGGTCAGATCTTCGAGACGCACCTCGGCTGGGCCGCGCGTGGCCTCGGCAAGCAGATCGGCGCGATGCTCGACGACATCCACGCCAAGGGCTTCGCCAACGGCGAGGCGGCGGGCCTGCGCGAGCGGCTGAAGGGGATCTACGGCTGGCAGTACGACGCCGAGATCAACGAGCTGTCGGACGACCAGCTTACCGAGCTCGCCTCGAACCTCGCCACCGGCGTGCCAATGGCGACCCCGGTGTTCGACGGCGCGCGCGAGGCGGACGTGGCGCAGATGCTGGAGCTGGCGGGCCTCGACCGGTCGGGTCAGGTCGAGCTCTACGACGGCCGTACCGGCGAGCAGTTCGACCGCAAGGTGACCGTGGGCTACATCTACATGCTGAAGCTCCACCACCTCGTGGACGACAAGATCCACGCGCGTTCGATCGGCCCCTACAGCCTCGTCACCCAGCAGCCGCTGGGCGGCAAGGCGCAGTTCGGCGGCCAGCGCTTCGGCGAGATGGAGGTGTGGGCGCTCCAGGCCTACGGCGCGGCGTACACGCTCCAGGAGATGCTGACGGTGAAGTCCGACGACGTCGTCGGCCGCACCAAGGTCTACGAGGCGATCGTCAAGGGCGACGACACGTTCGAGGCCGGCATCCCGGAGTCGTTCAACGTGCTCGTCAAGGAGATGCGCTCGCTCGGCCTCAACGTCGAGCTGCAGAACGCGGATCAGGAAGAGAGCTGAGCCGTGCGGCCGGCACGCCCCGCGCGTGCCGGCCGCCTGGGCCCGCCGCTGCTAGCCCGCGGCTCACAGAATTCGAGAAGTAAGGACTGGGTATGAACCAGGAACTGATGAACTTCTTCAACCCGGCGGCGAAGCCGGAGACGTTCGATCGAATCCAGATCTCGATCGCCTCGCCCGAGCGCATCCGCTCCTGGTCGTTCGGCGAGATCAAGAAGCCCGAGACGATCAACTACCGCACGTTCAAGCCCGAGCGCGACGGCCTGTTCTGCGCGCGCATCTTCGGCCCGATCAAGGACTACGAGTGCTTGTGCGGCAAGTACAAGCGCATGAAGTACAAGGGCATCGTCTGCGAGAAGTGCGGCGTCGAGGTCACCGTCTCGAAGGTCCGCCGCGAGCGCATGGGCCACATCGAGCTCGCCGCGCCCGTCGCGCACATCTGGTTCCTGAAATCGCTGCCGAGCCGCATCGGCATGCTGCTCGACATGCCGCTCAAGGACCTCGAGCGCGTGCTCTACTTCGAGCAGTACATCGTGATCGAGCCGGGCCTCACGCCGCTCAAGAAGTTCCAGCTGCTCACCGAGGACGAGCTCCTCGAGCAGCAGGACATTCACGGCGAGGACGCCTTCACCGCCGGCATCGGCGCCGAGGCGATCCGCAAGCTCCTCGAGGATCTCGACCTCGAGGGCGAGATGGTCGCGCTCAAGGAAGAGCTCGCGACCACCAAGTCGGAGCTGAAGCCGAAGAAGATCATCAAGCGGATGAAAATCGTCGAGAGCTTCATCGAGTCGGGCAACCGCCCCGAGTGGATGATCCTCACGGTCGTCCCCGTTATCCCGCCCGAGCTGCGCCCGCTGGTGCCGCTCGACGGCGGCCGCTTCGCGACGTCCGACCTCAACGACCTCTACCGCCGCGTCATCAACCGCAACAATCGTCTGAAGCGCCTCATCGAGCTGCGCGCCCCCGACATCATCGTGCGCAACGAGAAGCGCATGCTCCAGGAGGCGGTCGACGCGCTGTTCGACAACGGCCGCCGCGGCCGCACGATCACCGGCGCCAACAAGCGTCCGCTGAAGTCGCTCAGCGACATGCTGAAGGGCAAGCAGGGCCGCTTCCGCCAGAACCTGCTCGGCAAGCGCGTCGACTATTCGGGCCGTTCGGTCATCGTAACCGGTCCGGAGCTCAAGCTGCACCAGTGCGGCCTGCCGAAGAAGATGGCGCTCGAGCTGTTCAAGCCGTTCATCTACTCGCGCCTCGACGCCAAGGGTCTGTCGATGACCCTGAAGCAGGCGAAGAAGTGGGTCGAGAAGGAGCGCAAGGAGGTCTGGGATATCCTCGACGAGGTGATCCGCGAGCACCCGGTTCTCCTGAACCGCGCGCCGACGCTCCACCGCCTCGGCATCCAGGCCTTCGAGCCGGTGCTGATCGAGGGCAAGGCGATCCAGCTCCACCCGCTGGTTTGCGCCGCGTTCAACGCCGACTTCGACGGCGACCAGATGGCCGTGCACGTGCCGCTGAGCCTCGAGGCTCAGCTCGAGGCGCGCGTGCTGATGATGTCGACCAACAACATCCTCAGCCCCGCGAACGGCAAGCCGATCATCGTGCCGTCGCAGGACATGGTGCTCGGTCTCTACTATCTGTCGATGGAGCGGCAGGAGAAGGCGCCCGAGTTCGTCGTCGACGGCAACGGCAAGCCCGTGACGGGCGACGACGGCAAGCCCGTCGAGCGCCTGCCGATGTTCGCCGACATCACCGAGGTGCACCAGGCGCTCGCCGCCAAGACGGTCACGCTGCACACGCGCATCATCAGCCGCGTGCCGCAGACCGACGAGCAGGGCCGCACCTACATGAAGCGCGCGGTCACGACGCCGGGCCGCATGCTGCTCGGCGAGACGCTGCCGAAGTCGCACAAGGTGCCGTTCGAGACCGTCAACCGCCTCCTCACCAAGAAGGAGATCGGCGACGTCATCGACACCGTCTACCGCCACACCGGCCAGAAGGAGACGGTGCTGTTCGCCGACGCCATCATGGCGCTCGGCTTCCGCCACGCGTTCCACGCCGGCATCTCGTTCGGCAAGGACGACATGGTGATCCCGGCGGAGAAGGAGCCGCTGGTCGAGGAGACGCGCTCGCTCGTGAAGGACTACGAGCAGCAGTACCAGGACGGCCTCATCACGCAGGGCGAGAAGTACAACAAGGTCGTCGACGCCTGGGCGCGTTGCGGCGACCGCGTCGCCGACGCGATGATGAAGCAGATCAGCTCGGTGAAGACCGACGAGGACGGCCGCCAGGCGCAGATCAACTCGATCTACATGATGGCCCACTCGGGCGCCCGCGGCTCGCAGGCGCAGATGAAGCAGCTCGCCGGCATGCGCGGCCTCATGGCCAAGCCGTCGGGCGAGATCATCGAGACGCCGATCATCTCGAACTTCAAGGAAGGCCTCACCGTCCTCGAGTACTTCAACTCGACGCACGGCGCCCGCAAGGGGCTGGCCGACACCGCGCTCAAGACGGCGAACTCGGGCTACTTGACCCGCCGTCTGGTCGACGTGTCGCAGGACTGCGTCGTCATCGAAGAGGACTGCGGCACCGAGAAGTTCCTCAAGATGGCGGCGATCGTCGAGGGCGGCTCGACCATCGTCAGCCTCGCCGAGCGCATCCTGGGCCGCACCACGGCCGAGGACGTCGTCGACCCGAAGACGAACGAGATCATCGTCGCCGCACAGTCGCTGCTCTCGGAGGCGGAAGTCGCGCTCATCGAGAAGGCGGCGGTGCAGGACGTGAAGATCCGTTCGCCGCTGGTCTGCGAGACGCGCCAGGGCGTGTGCTCGCGCTGCTACGGCCGCGACCTCGCGCGCGGCACGCCGGTCAACGCCGGCGAGGCGGTGGGCGTCATCGCCGCCCAGTCGATCGGCGAGCCCGGCACCCAGCTCACCATGCGCACGTTCCACATCGGCGGCGCGGCGCAGGTCAGCGAGCAGTCGACGCTCGAGTCGCCGGTCGACGGCACCGTCAAGTACAAGGACATGGCGACGCTCCAGGACAGCCGCGGCCGCATCATCGCGATGAGCCGCAACGGCGAGCTGGCGATCGTCGACATGGACGGCCGCGAGCGTTCGGTGCATCGCCTGCCGTACGGCGCCACGCTGCTCCACCTGGACGGCGCCGCCGTGTCGAAGGGCGACCGCCTGGCCGAGTGGGACCCGTACACGCTGCCGATCATCGCCGACAAGTCGGGTACGATTAAGTACCAGGACCTCATCGAGAACGTCAGCCTGTCGGAGAACGTCGACGAGGCGACCGGCATCACCAACAAGGTGGTGGTCGACTTCCGCTCGGGCGGATCGAAGGCGCACGCGGACCTTCGTCCGCGCCTGACGCTCCTCGACGAGAACTCGGGCGAGGCGGGCCGCTACCTGCTGTCGGTGGACTCGATCCTTTCGGTCAACGAAGGCGACCGGGTGCACGCCGGCGACGTGCTCGCGCGTATCCCGCGAGAGGCGGCGAAGACCCGCGACATCACCGGCGGTCTGCCGCGCGTCGCGGAGCTGTTCGAGGCGCGCAAGCCGAAGGACAACGCGGTGATCGCGCGCGTCGACGGCCGCGTCGAGTTCGGGAAGGACTACAAGACCAAGCGCCGGATCATCCTCCGTCCGGAGGATCCGTCGCTCGATCCGGTCGAGTACATGATCCCGAAGGGCAAGCACGTCTCGGTGCAGGAAGGCGACTTCATCAAGCGCGGCGACTACCTGATCGACGGCAACCCCGATCCGCACGACATCCTCGACGTGCTCGGCATCGAGCCGCTCGCGGAGTATCTCGTGGCGGAGATCCAGGAGGTCTATCGACTCCAGGGCGTGAAGATCAACGACAAGCACATCGAGGTGATCGTTCGCCAGATGCTGCAGAAGGTCGAGATCACCAAGTCGGGCGACACGACGCTGCTCGTCGGCGAGCAGGTCGACCGCGAGGAGATGGACGAGGTCAACGCCAAGGTCGTGGCCGAGGGCGGCGAGCCGGCGGACGGCAAGCCGATCCTGCTGGGCATCACCAAGGCGAGCCTGCAGACCCGCAGCTTCATCTCGGCGGCGTCGTTCCAGGAGACCACCCGCGTCCTCACCGAGGCGGCGGTTCAGGGCAAGATCGACACCCTGAACGGTCTCAAGGAGAACGTGATCGTCGGCCGCCTCATCCCGGCGGGCACGGGCGCGGCGATGAACCGCCTCCGCGTCACGGCGAGCTCGCGCGACGCGGCGCTCCGCGCCTCGCAGCGCGAGCGCGCGATCGCCGAGGAGATCGACATGCCGGCCGAGCTCGCGAGCCCGCAGAGCCCGCTCGCCGAAGTCCAGCCCGACGCGTAACCCGCCTCGGGCTCAGGCCGACCGAAGGGGCCCCGCCGGAGCGATCCGGCGGGGCCTTTTCGCATGCGGCCGCCGCGACTTGCGTCGGTTGCGGAAACGTAAAGAATGAACCGTCGAGTCGCGGAAGGGGAGGCCGTGACATGATGCCGAGGATTTCGATTGCGGCGGCGGGGCTCCTGCTGCTCGTCGCGGCGGCGGAGCCGCCGGTCCCGCGCAGCACCGAGGCGGACGCGCGCTGCCTCGTCGCGACGTCGGCGGCGGTCCAGCACGCGTCCGACGCGCAGGTCCGCCGCGCGTCGATGGCCGGCATGCTGTTCTTTCTCGGCCGGCTCGAGGCGCGGCTTCCGGCCGCCGAGGTCGAGCGCCTCTTCTCCGAACAGGCGGCCGCGCGCCGCCGGCTCGACTTGGCGGCGGAGCTCAAGGCCTGCCGCGGCTATCTCACGGAACGCGGCCGCGCGCTCGAGGCGATGGGCGACCGGCTGGTCAAGGTCACGAACTGACCGGGACGCGCGCCGCTTCCAGCGCGCGCTCGAGGGCGCCTTCCGCCTCCAGCCAACGCGCTTCAGCCGCCTCGAGCCGACGCTCGACCTCCCCGCGTTCGCGCATGAGCTCGCCCGCCGTGGCGCTCCGGTCCTTGCCGGTCGCCGAGGCCGGATCGAAGAGCGCCCGGTCGATCGCGGAGCGACGCTCCGTGAGCCGAGCGACCTCCGCCTCGGCGGCCGTCGCCGCCTTGCGCAGATGGGCCGAACGCTCGCGCGCCTCGGCGGCGAGCCGGCGCTCCTCCTTGCGATTCCCCGACGGCGGCGCGGGCTTGGCGGCTTCGCGCGCCTCGCCGCGGCCGAGCACGAGGTCGGTGTAGTCGTCGAGGCTGCCCGCGAATTCCCTGGCGGTGCCGTCGTCGACGAGAACCAGCCGGTCCGCCGCCGCCTCGAGCATGTGCCGGTCGTGGCTCACCACGACCACCGCTCCCTCGTAGTCGTTGAGCGCGCGAACCAGCGCCTCGCGCGCGTCGACGTCGAGGTGGTTGGTCGGCTCGTCGAGGATGAGCAGGTGCGGCGCGTCGCGCGTGATGAGCGCGAGCGCGAGCCGCGCCCGCTCGCCGCCCGACATCCGGCCCACCTTCTGCGTCGCCATGTCGCCGGTGAAGCCGAAGCGGCCGAGCTGCGCCCGCACCGCCGCCGGCGTCGCCCCCTTCATCGCGCGCGTCATGTGCTCGAGCGGCGTGCCGTCGCGGTCGAGCTCCTCGACCTGATACTGGGTAAAATAGCCGACGCGCAGCTTGCCGGCGGCGGCCATGCCGCCCTCCATCGGCTTGAGCTGCGCGGCGAGCAGGCGGGCGAGCGTCGTCTTGCCGTTGCCGTTGCGCCCGAGGAGCGCGAGGCGGTCGTCGGGGTCCATGCGCAGGTCGAGGCGCGACAGCACCGGTCGCTCGCCGTAGCCGACCGCCGCGTGGTCGAGCTGGATCAGCGGCGGCTTCAGCGGCGGCGGCGAGGGGAAGTCGAACACGAGGCTCGGGTCGTTCACCGCCTCGGCGATCGGCTGCATCCGCGCGAGCGCCTTCACCCGCGACTGCGCCTGCTTGGCGGTCGAGGCGCGGGCGCTGTTGCGCGCGATGTAGTCGAGCAGCTTGGCGCGCTGCGCCTCCTGCTGCGCGCGCGCGGCGGCGAGCTGCGCCAGCCGCTCGTTGCGCTGTCGCTCGAACGAGTCGTAGCCGCCGGCGTAGAGCGTCGTCTTCCCGCCCTGGAGGTGGAGGATGTGGTCGACGACGTTGTTCAGCAGATCGCGCTCGTGGCTAATGACGATCATCGTCGCGCGGTAGCTCTTGAGGAAGCTCTCGAGCCACAGCGTCGCCTCGAGGTCCAGGTGGTTCGACGGCTCGTCGAGGAGGAGCAGGTCGGGCTCCGAGAACAGCAGCGCGCCCAGCGCGACGCGCATCCGCCAGCCGCCCGAGAAGCTGTCGAGCGGGCGGTGCTGCATCGCCTCGTCGAAGCCGAGGCCGACGAGGATGCGCGCGGCGCGGGCGGGCGCGGCGTGCGCGTCGATCGCGGTCAGCCGCTCGTGGATCTCGGCGACGCGGTGCGGGTCGGCGCCGCGTTCCTCTTCCGCGAGCAGCGCCGCGCGCTCGGTGTCGGCCGCGAGCACGGTTTCGAACGGCGTCGCGCTCCCCGAGGGCGCCTCCTGCGCGATGTAACCAAGGCGCGCGCCCTTCGGCATCTCGACCGCGCCGTCGTCGGGATCGAGCTCGCCGGCGATCACCCGCATCAGCGTCGACTTGCCCGCGCCGTTGCGACCGATCAGCCCGACGCGCGAGCGGGGCGGCAGCGACGCCGCGGCGCCGTCCAGGATGGTGCGTCCGCCGAGGCGCACGGTGATGCCGTTCAGATTGAGCATGGGCGGCGGCCCTTAGCACAGGGCGCGCGGCGGCGCGACAGCGTCAGTTGTACGCGAGCGTGAGCGGCAACCGGCCGGCGTAGGCGCCGGCGGTCGACCGATCGAACGTCAGCGCCAGTCGCGCGACCCCGGCGTCGTCGACGCGCAGCGAGGCGCGCGCAGAGACGTCGTCGGCGCCCGTCGCCCCGTGCAGCGTCACGCGGTCGGGGTGGTACACCGACAGGTTGCGCCCTTTGCCGTCCACAGCGTCGGTCGGCTCCGTCCGGCGCGACGGGGGCAGGAGGCGCGCCGGCGCCTCGGCCGCGACGATCGACGCCGACGCCGCGGTCGACGCGCGGGCGACGCTCTGGGCCGCGGCTGGCGACGTCGCGCCGGCCGATGTTCCGATCACCCACGCCAGCACGACGGCGAGACGCATGACGACACCCGTTCCGAGACCCCCTGCAACCTGCTGTAGCAAGCGTTAACGAAACGTGACGGCGACGGCCCCGCTTCGCAGGCGCAACGTTCGGCGCTAAAAGGCGCCGGTGCAGCCCTCCGACCTCCGCGTCGCCCTGTTCACGGGCAACTACAACTACGTCCGCGACGGGGCGAACCAGTCGCTCAACCGGCTGGTGCGCCACGTCGAGCGCCAGGGGGCGACGGTGCGGGTCTATGCGCCGACGACCGACACGCCCGCCTTCGAACCGGCGGGCACGCTGGTGTCGATCCCGTCGATGCCGGTGCCGGGCCGCGGCGAGTATCGCCTGGGCTTCGGGCTCGCCGGCGTCCGCCGCGACGTCGCCGCGTTCGATCCGCACCTCGTCCACATCGCGTCGCCCGACATCATCGGGCACCGGGCGGTCACCTGGGCACGGCGCCGCGCCGTCCCCGCGGTGGCGAGCGTCCACACCCGCTTCGAAACCTACGCGCGCTACTACAGGCTCGGCTGGCTGCAGACGGTGGGCGAGGCGATCCTGCGCCGTCTCTACAACCGCTGCTTCGAGATCTACGCGCCGTCGGAGAGCATGGCGGCGGTGCTGACCGACCAACGCATGTCGCGCCGCGTCGCGATCTGGAGCCGCGGCATCGACCGCGTGCTGTTCAACCCCGGGCGGCGCGACCTCGAATGGCGGCGGAGCCTCGGCGTCGCCGACGACGAGGCGGTGGTGCTGTTCGTCGCGCGCCTCGTGCTCGAGAAGGGGCTCGACACGCTCGCCGCCACGCTCGCCCGACTCGAGGCGCGGGGCGTGCGCCACAAGGCGCTGATCGTCGGCGAGGGGCCGGCGCGCGCTTGGATCGAGGCGCAGGCGCCGCAGGCGATCTTCACCGGATTCCTCGGCGGCGAGACGCTGGCGCGCGCCTACGCGTCCGCCGATCTCATGTTCAACCCGTCGTCGACCGAAACCTTCGGCAACGTGACGCTCGAGGCGATGGCGAGCGGCCTGCCGGTCGTCGCGGCGCGCGCGACCGGCTCGCTGAGCCTTGTCGCCGACGGCGTGAACGGGCGGCTCACCACCCCTGACGACGTCGAGGAGAGCGCCGATGCGATCGCCGACTACATCACCGATCCGGCGGCGCGCGCCGCGGCAGGGGAGGCGGGGCTGCGCGCCGCCGCCCGCTTCGACTGGGACCGAATCAACCAGGGCCTGCTCGACCGCTATCTGCGCATCGCCGAGGTGGGCCTGCGGGCGCGCAAGCGCTGAATTCCGGGCGCCGCGACGGCCGGACGTTCGATCGACCTAACATAGATCAAGATCCTGTTTTTCCGGCGGAACCCTGCCGGGTGCGGAACATTGTCCGACGGGCGGAACGTCGCCTGCGTCCGGTCGGCGCGGCGTGCCGCCCGCAACGAACGAATTGGGGTCTGTCCTATGAGCGAAGCGAGCCTTGGTCCCGCGGCCGATGCGGGGCCCGCGCCCATGCGCGTCGTCGAGACCGGGGTCTATCGCGGCCCTCACCTCTACAGCCACACGCCGATGGTGCGCATCCAGCTCGACCTCGGCGCGGTCGAGGAATGGCCCTCGGACCGGCTTCCGGGCTTCGCCGACCGGCTGCTCGAGATGCTGCCCGGCCTCGAGCGGCACGGCTGCTGCTACCGGAAGCCGGGCGGCTTCGTGCGGCGCCTGCGCGACGGCACGTGGATGGGCCACATCGCCGAGCACGTCGCGCTCGAGCTCCAGACGATGGCGGGCGACCGGGTCACGCGCGGCAAGACCCGCTCGGTCAAGGGCAAGCCCGGCGTCTACAACGTCATGTACGCCTACCGCGACGAGCGGGTGGGGCTGATGGCCGGGCGCATCGCGCTCGCGCTCGTCGACAGCCTGTTGCCGCCCGAACTCCGGGGCGTGCGGGACCTCGAGCGGATCTACGCGGATAAGGACGAGCCGGCGCTCGACGCGGCGTTCGACCTGCGGCGATCGCTGCGCGCGCTCGAGCGGCTTGTCCGCCGCACGACGCTCGGGCCGACTACCCAGTCGCTGGTGGACGAAGCCGAACGGCGCGGCATCCCCGTCATCCGCCTCAACGAGGCGAGCCTCGTCCAGCTCGGCTACGGCAAGCATCAGCAGCGGCTGCGCGCGAGCATCTCGGGCAGGACGTCGCTCATCGCGGTCGAGACCGCGAGCGACAAGGACCTCACCAAGCGCCTTCTCGCGGACGCGGGCGTGCCGGTGCCGCGCGGCGCGGTCGTGCGCAGCGCCGACGACGCCGCGCGCGAGGCGAAGCGGCTGCGCTTTCCGGTGGTGGTCAAGCCGCTCGACGGCAACCACGGCCGCGGCGTGAGCATCGGGCTGGCGTCGGACGAGCAGGTGCGCTGGGCGTTCGACCAGGCGGCGCAGCACAGCCGCCGCGTGCTCGTCGAGCAGCATTTCCAGGGCAACGACCACCGCATCCTCGTGGTGAACGGGCGGCTGGTCGCCGTCGCCGAACGCGTGCCCGCGCACGTCGTCGGCGACGGCGCCCGCACCATCGCCGAGCTCGTGGCCGCGGTGAACGAGGACCCCCGCCGCGGCGAGGGCCACGAGAAGGTGATGACCAAGATTCGGATCGACGAGCTCGTCACCGAGTTCATCGGCCGGTCGGGCCGCACGCCCGAGACCGTGCCGGCGGCGGGCGAAACCGTCTATCTGCGACCGACCGCCAACCTGTCGACCGGTGGCACCGCCATCGACCGGACCGACGAGATCCACCCGGAGAACGCGCTGATCGCGCGGCGCGCGGCGATGATCGTCGGGCTCGACATCTGCGGCATCGACTTCATCGCGCCCGACATCCGGAGATCGGTGCGCGAGACGGGCGGCGGAATCATCGAGGTGAACGCCGCCCCGGGCTTCCGCATGCACCTCGAGCCTTCGGAGGGCACGCCGCGCAACATCGCGCGCCCGGTGATCGACATGCTGTTCCCCCGCGGCACGCCCAGCCGCGTGCCGATCATCATCGATCACCGGCACCAACGGCAAGTCAACGACCTCGCGCATGGTGAAGCACGTGCTGCGCCAGACCGGCTGCACGGTCGGCCTCACCACCACGAGCGGCGTCTACATCAACGACGAGATGGTCTCGCCTGGCGACGCCACCGGCCCGCGGAGCGCGCGGCTGGTGCTGCGCGACCCGACGGTCGACGTGGCGGTGCTCGAGACCGCGCGCGGCGGCACGCTACGCGAAGGCCTGGGCTTCGACAGCTGCGAGGTGGGCGCGGTGCTCAATGTCCAGCCCGACCACCTCGGCACCAAGGGCATCGACACCGTCGAGGACCTCGCATGGGTGAAGTCGCTCGTGGTGGAGACGGTGTGCCGCCGCGGCACGAGCGTGCTCAACGCCGACGACCGGCTGGTGGTCGGCATGCGCCGCCGGGCCGGCGGACGCCTCGCGTGGTTCTCGCTCCGCGGCGGACCGGAGATGCCCGAATGGCTGCGCGACCACGTCGCGCGCGGCGGCATGGCGGTGGTACGCGAGCCGGGGCCGAACGGCGGCGTCGTCGTGGCGCACGACCGGAGCGCGCGCGAGCACGTCATGCACGCGGCCGAGATCCCCGCGACCCTCGACGGGATGGCCGAGTTCAACATCGCCAACGCGCTCGCGGCGATCACCGTCTGCCTCGCGCACGGGGTACCGGTGCCGACGATCCGCTCGGCGCTCGCGACCTTCCAGTCCTCCTACGAGCTCAACCCCGGGCGGCTCAACGTCCACGACGGCCACGGCTTCCGCGTCATCCTCGACTACGCGCACAACCCGGCGGGGCTCACCGCGCTCGGCAGCGTGATCGGGAAGCTCCGGCCGCGCTACAAGCGCACCATGGGCGTGATCGCCATCCCGGGAGACCGGCGCGACGAGGACATCACCGAGATGGGCCGCATCGCCGCCGGCCTGTTCGACGAGATCTACTTCCGCGAGGATCCGAGCACGCGCGGCCGGCCGCGCGGCGAGATCATGTGCCTGATGTCGGACGGGGCGGCGCTGGCGGGCTGCACGCCCGACCGGATCCACCGAGTGGCGAGCGAGGAGGCGGCGACCGATGCCTGCCTCGCGGCGGCGCGGCCCGGGGAACTCGTGGTGCTCACCCCGACCGACGTCGAGGGAACCTGGCGGCGGGTTCTCGATTTCCAGAGCCCTTACGCGTCGATGGCCGCCCCGCCGGCGAGCGACGTGGCAGCCTGAAGGTGACCGCATGAACGAACGACGGGGCGAGTGGGCGATCATCGTCCATGGCGGCGCCAAGGAGATCGAGCCCGAGAAGGAGGCGCCCAACCGCGCCGGGTGCCGCGCCGCCGCCCAGGCGGGGCGCGACGTGCTCGCGCGCGGCGGCGGCGCGGTCGAGGCGGTGGAGGCGGCGATACGCGTGCTCGAGGCAGACCCCACCTTCAACGCGGCCTTCGGCGCCGACCTCAACGCCGACGGCGCGGTGCAGCTCGACGCCGCGCTGATGGACGGGAGCGACCGTGCGGTCGGCGGCGTCTGCGGCACGACCGGCATCCGCCACCCGATCAGCGTGTGCCGCCTCATGCTGCCCGAGGACCCGACCCTGCTGTCGGGCGACGGCGCGCGCCGCTTCGCCGCCGAGAAGGGGGCCGAGCTCTGCGAGCCGGAGGAGCTGATCTCGCCCGAGCAGGCGGCGGGAGCCGCCGCGAAGGACAACAACACGGTGGGCTGCGTCGCGCTCGACGCCGCCGGCAACATCGCGGCCGGGACCTCGACCGGCGGGCTGCCCGGCGCCTGCCCGGGACGTGTCGGCGACTCGCCGCTGCCGGGCTGCGGCCTCTACGCCGAGAACGCGGTCGGCGGCGTGTCGCTGTCCGGCGAGGGCGAAAGCATCGCGCGCATGATGGTGGCGGCGCGGGTGATGCGGAATCTCGAGCACCTGCACCCGGATCCCGCCATCGAGGCGGCGCTCGCCGAGATGGACAAGGTCGGCGGCGACGCCGGCGTGATCGCCATCGACGCCCAGGGGCAGGTCGGCTGGGCGCACCGCGGATCGCACTTCGCCGTGGCGATGATGCGCGACGGGATGAACGAGCCGGAGGTCTGGCTGAAGAGGGAGGAGCGGACGAATGGCTGACGCGAACCGCCGCGGCACGCTCGTCATCATCGGCGGCCACGAGGACCGCGAGAAGGACCGGACGATCCTGCGCGAGGTGGCGCGGCGAGTGAAGGGCGGCAAGCTCGTGCTCGCCACGGTCGCCAGCCACAAGCCCGAGGGTTATTTCGAGGAGTATCAGCGCGCCTTCGCCGACCTCGACGTCGGCGAGCTCGTCGAGCTCTACGTCGAGGAACGGCCGGAGGCCGAGAACGACGAGAAGCTGCGCGTGTTCGACGACGCGGCCGGCGTCTTCTTCTCCGGCGGCGACCAGCTACGCATCACGAGCCAGATCGGCGACACCGGGATCGAGGCCAAGGTGCGCCGGATCTACGAGCGCGGCGGCCTGATCGCCGGCACCTCCGCCGGCGCGTCGGTGATGAGCGAGACGATGCTGGTGAAAGGGACGAGCGCGGAGTCGCATCGCATCGGCGATCTCCACATGGCGCCGGGGCTCGGCCTCATCCGCGACGTCATCATCGACCAGCATTTCGCCGAGCGCGGCCGCTTCGGGCGCCTGCTCGGCGCGGTCGCGCACAATCCCCGCGTGCTCGGCCTGGGCATCGACGAGGACACCGGCATCGTCGTCGAAGGCGACCGGTTCGACGTCATCGGCAGCGGTGCCGTCTACGCGGTCGACGGCACCCACGTCAGCCATTCGAACATCGCGGAGGCGCGTTCGCAGGAGGCGCTGTCCATGCACGACGTCCGGCTGCACGTGCTGAGCGCCGGCGACGCCTTCGACCTGAAGGCGCGCCGCCCGATCGGGGTGTCCGCCAAGCGCTAGCTCGGCGAACCGATTCCCGTCTGTCGAAAATCCTTACAACCCCGTTTCGTGCGGCCGACGTTTCTCCTCTGCAACGGCCTTTGGCACGGGCGATGCATAGCCTCTCCCGAGCGGGAGACATGGGAGGTTGGGCCATGAAGTCTGCTTTGCTCGCGTTCGCGTTCCTGTCCGCCGCCGTCGCGGCGACCCCGTCGCACGCCGCCGCCATTTCGTTCGACGTCGCCGGCGCGCCCGCGTCGTCGGTGTCCGCCGCGGTCTCGCCTACGTTCTGCTTCGGCTGCAACGTCTCGACGCAGCTCGCCACCGGGCTCGGCGACCGCGTGTTCGATCTCGAGGTCGGCGAAAGCGAGACCTTCGATTTCTTCACCGTTTCGGTCGGCGGTTTCGGCGCCGCCACGGTGGACGTCGCGGCGACGCTCGCCTTCGATGCCCCGGCGGGCGCGTCGGCCGGCGGCGACGGCGCCGGCTTCTTCGCGACGGTCTTCGGCGTGGTGAGCGCGGGCGGGCTGTTCTGGGAGGATATCCCCACGATCACGCTCGCCGACGGCTCGGCGTTCGCGGTCGATTTCTCGGACATCTTCGCCTTCGGCGTCGGCAATTCGGCGACCGTCACGGCGACGGTCACCGCGCTCGTCGGCGCGCCGGACGAGACGCCGGTGCCCGAGCCCGGCGCGGTGGCGCTCCTCGGTCTGGGTCTCCTCGGGCTCGGCGCGCGGCGCCGGCGGGCTTGAGGATCGCGCCGGGCCGCCCTATATTCGTCCCTGCCGGGCTCGCCCGGCTATGGCGATAAAGGGCGTCGTGGAATAGGCACAGCGGACCCGGGGGCGGTACCCGGCGGCTCCACCAATTCACTGACGCCGCTTCGCCGGCACGCCCGATACCCTCTCGACGGGTCCGGGGGCCACGTGCCGGCCGAGCGGCTCAGCTTATGGGGCCGAACTAGGATCGACGTGTGTTGAAAGACGAATGCTTTCGCCCGGCCTGAATGCGCCGTTAAACCGTTCAAACCTACAAATGCCAACGACAACGAGGCATTCGCGATTGCCGCGTAACTGAGCCCTGACGGGTAAGGTTACAAAGCTTTAGCGCGGTACGGGCCGCACCGGGCAACAGAAGCGGACACCGGCGGGCCGGGGAGCCCCGAGCAACAGAAGCTCCCCACCTCATTCGAGCCGCCCGGCCGGCACGCTCCGGGCGTGTCCAGCCGGGCGGCTCAGCTATTTCTGCGGTCCCCGCTTGACCGTCGCGCGCGCTCGCGCCACCTATGCCGCGCACGCTGGGAGCCCCGGATGAACAGCGAGACGCCGCCTGTCGAAAGCCTGATCCCGTACGACGAGATCGTGCAGGAAGCCCTGCGCTCCGTCGTGCGCCGGGTGCTCGGCGACATCGAGGCGGCCGGCGGCCTGCCCGGCAACCACCATTTCTACGTCGCGTTCAAGACGCGGGCGGCGGGCGTCGACCTGCCCAAGCACCTGCTCGAACGCTATCCCGACGAGATGACGATCGTCATCCAGCACCGCTACTGGGACCTGCAGGTCGGCGAGGACCGCTTCTCGATCGGCCTGTCGTTCAACCAGGTGCCTGCGAAGCTCACCATCCCCTATTCGGCGGTGACCGGCTTCGTCGATCCGGCGGTGAACTTCGCGCTCCAGTTCCAGGCTCCCTCGATCGACGAGGAGGAGGCCGAGGACGAGGTCGCGCCGATCACGGCGGCGGATGCGGCGAGCCGCGAGGACGGATCGAACGTCGTGACGCTCGACGCGTTCAGGAAGAAGTGAACGCGCAGACCCGCACCGAATCCGACAGCTTCGGCCCCATCGAGGTGCCGGCGGACGCCTACTGGGGCGCGCAGACGCAGCGGTCCATCCAGAACTTCCCGATCGGCGGCGAACGCATGCCCGTGCCCCTGGTGCGCGCGCTGGGTACGATCAAGCAGGCCGCGGCGCGGGTGAACGCGCGGCTCGGCGTGCTGCCCGCTGACCTCGAATCGGCGATCGACCGGGCGGCGGGCGAAGTCGCGGCGGGCGATCTCGACGACCAGTTCCCGCTCGTCGTCTGGCAGACCGGCTCGGGTACGCAGTCGAACATGAACGCCAACGAGGTGATCGCGGGCCGCGCCAACGAGATCCTCGCCGGCGCGCGGGGCGGCAAGAAGCCGGTCCACCCGAACGATCACGTCAACGCCTCGCAGTCGTCGAACGACACCTTCCCGACGGCGATGCACGTCGCGGCGGCGCAGGAGGCGAACGGACGCCTGCTCCCGGCGCTCCGGCACCTGCACGGCCTGCTCGACGCCAAGGCGCGGGCCTGGGCCGACCTCATCAAGATCGGCCGCACGCACCTCCAGGACGCGACGCCGATGACGCTCGGCCAGGAGATGTCGGGCTACGCGCGCCAGATCGAGGACGGCATCGCGCGCGTCGAGGCGACGCTGCCGCGACTTTACCGGCTGGCGCAGGGCGGCACCGCGGTCGGCACCGGACTCAACGCGCCGGCAGGCTTCGCCGAGGGCGTGGCCGCCGAGACCGCGGCGCTCACCGGGCTTCCCTTCGAGACCGCGCCCAACAAGTTCGAGGCGCTCGCGACGCACGACACGATGGTCGAGCTGTCGGGCGCGCTCAACGTCTTGGCGGTGAGTCTCAACAAGATCGCCAACGACCTTCGCCTGCTCGGCAGCGGCCCGCGCGCCGGCATCGGCGAGCTGGCGCTGCCCGAAAACGAGCCCGGCAGCTCGATCATGCCGGGCAAGGTCAACCCGACTCAGGCCGAGGCCGTCACCATGGTGGCCGCCCAGGTGATGGGCAATCACGTCGCCGTCACGGTCGGCGGCGCGCAGGGCCACCTCGAGCTGAACGTGTTCAAGCCGGTGATCGCCCACAACGTGCTGCAGTCGATTCGCCTGCTCGCCGACGCCGCCCTGTCGTTCGCCGACCGCGCGGTGGCCGGCCTCGAGCCCAACCGCGACCGCCTCGCCGATCTTCTCGAACGCTCGCTGATGCTCGTCACCGCGCTTGCGCCCGAGATCGGCTACGACGCCGCGTCGAAGATCGCGCGCCACGCACACGCCAAGGGCCTGTCGCTCCTCGAGGCCGGCCTCGAACTCGGCCTCGTCGACGAAGCGACCTTCCGCCGCGTCGTGCGGCCCGAGGCGATGATCGGTCCCGGCGACGCTTGACGCCGCCCGCGCGGTCCCGCACCACGGCGCCGTGACCGCCCCCGATCCGCTCGTGACCCCGCCGCCGCCCCGGCGCGGGCTGATGTTCGTCCTTTCCTCGCCGTCGGGCGCGGGCAAGACTTCGGTCGCGCGCGCGCTGTTCGAGAACGACGACCACATCATCGTCTCCGTGTCCGCGACGACGCGGCCGGCCCGGCCCGGCGAGGTCGACGGACAGCATTACCACTTCGTTGACGACTCCGAGTTCGACCGGCTGGTGCGCGACGGGCTGCTCCTCGAATGGGCGCATGTGTTCGGCTACCGCTACGGCACCCCGCGCGAGCCGGTGCGCGAGGCGCTCGCCGAAGGCCGCGACGTGCTGTTCGACATTGAATGGCAGGGGACGCAGCAGCTCAAGGCGCGCGACGCGAAGGACGTCGTGTCGGTCTACGTCCTGCCGCCGTCGATGGCGGAGCTCGAGCGGCGCCTCCGCGCGCGGGGCACCGACAGCGACGAGGTGATCGCGCACCGCATGGCGCGCGCCGCCAACGAGATCAGCCACTGGGGCGAGTACGACTACGTGCTCGTCAACGACAGCTTCGAGCATTGCCTCGAGCAGACGCGCACCATCCTCGAGGCCGAGCGGCTGCGGCGGAGCCGCTGCAAGGCGTCGCTCAGCGGCTTCGTGCGCGACCTCCTGGCCGAGCCCGTAGTGCCGGCTGCGCCGCCGCGGCTTGCGAGACGCGCGACCGACTGAACCCGATCTTGACGCCTGTCGTTGTCCTCCCGACCTGAAGCGGGTTGCGAGCGGAGGAGATCGGCATGCGGCGGACGGGGATGTTCTGGGCGCTGGTGCTGCTGCTCGCGGTCGCCGCGGTCGCGTTGGCCCTGGCGCTGCGCGACCGTCCCGGCGCCGTGACCGAGGAAGCGACCGAGATGGCGCAGGCGGCGCTGCCCGCCGCCGAGCCTGCGCGGGTCGTGCCCGGAAGCCAGGCGCAGGTGCAGCTCTCCTTTGCGCCGGTCGCGCGCCGCACCGCGCCGGCGGTGGTCAACATCTACACCGCGCAGGTGGTTCGTTCGCGCATGGCGAACCACCCGCTGTTCCGCTACTTCGACCAGGGCGCGGCGCGGGTGTCGAACTCGCTCGGCTCGGGGGTGATCGTCGACGCCTCCGGCATCGTGGTGACCAACAACCACGTCGTCGAGGGCGCGGACGAGATCCTCGTCCAGCTCGCCGACCGGCGGCAGTTCCCGGCGCGCGTCCGCTTCGCCGACGCGCGCACCGACCTCGCCGTGCTCCAGCTCGACGCGGGGCGCCAGCGACTGCCCGTGCTCCCGCTCGCCGACAGTGACCGCGTCCAGGTAGGCGACATCGTGCTGGCGATCGGCAACCCCTTGGGCGTCGGCCAGACCGTGACCCAGGGGATCGTGTCGGCGGTCGCGCGCACGGCGGGCGGCATCAACGATTCGGGCTTTTTCATCCAGACCGACGCCGCCATCAATCCGGGCAACTCGGGCGGCGCGCTCGTCGACCTGTCGGGACGCCTCGTCGGCATCAACACCGCGATCTACTCGCAGTCGGGCGGCAGCGAGGGGATCGGCTTCGCGATACCGTCGAACATGGTCCGCGTCTTCCTGCGGTCGGCGCGGACCGGCCGGCTTGAGCGCGCCTATGTCGGCATCGCCGGCCAGCCGGTCACGCCGGACATCGCCGCGCGGGCCGGCCTCAATCGGCCGGCGGGCGTGCTCGTGCGCCAAGTCCAGCCCCGCTCGCCCGCCGCCGAGGCCGGCATCCGGCCCGGCGACGTGATCTTCGCGGTCGAAGGCCAGGAGGTGAACGACCCGCAGACGCTGCGCTACCGGGTGTCGACGCAGCCGCTGGGCGAGCGGACGACGCTCACCGTGGTGCGCGACGGCGAGACGCGCAACGTCGAGATTCCGCTGCGAGCGCCGCCGGAGAACCCGCCGCGCGACCTGACGCGGCTTTCGGGCCGGCACCTGCTCGCCGGAGTGTCCGTCGCCAACCTGTCGCCCGCGCTGTCGCTCGAGCTCGGCGGCGGGCTCCCGGAGCGCGGCGTCGTGGTGACCGAGGTCGCCGCCGGCGCGCCCGCCGCGCGCCTCGGCTTCCTGCGGCCCGGCGACGTGGTGACGGCGGTGAACGGCGAGCGCGTCGACTCGGTCGACGAGCTGCAGGCGCTGGCCCGTGCCGCCGCCGACGCGATGGCGCTCGGCTTCGCCCGCGGCGGACGACAGGCGGAATGCGTGTACCGCGTCGGCGAGCGCTTCTTCTGCCGGGGCTAGTGGCTGTGGGCCTTCGCTGAGGCGCCGCTCACGCCCGACACCACCAGCCGCTCGACCATGCGCGCGGCGCGGGCGGGGCGGGAGTCGCCGCCGACGACGAGGCGGTACGGACCGTCCTCGCCGAGCGGACGGCCGTTGCAGCGGTCCGCGACGAGGATCTTCGCGTTGCCGAGCGAGCGGTCGATCTCGCCGAGCGAGAAGGCGACGCGATAGCCGTCGCGCGCCATCGCGGTGACGGTGCCCGCGAGCGCGGGCGCGCGCAGCGCGTTGCCCGACGGCGCGCCGGCCGATGCCAGCAGGTCGGCGAGCCAGACACCCGTGCAGTCGAGCGGCTTGCCGTGCGCGGTGATCGCGACCTGCCCCTTCGGCAGCGCGGAGAGCCTCGCCGCGTCGAGCGTGACCGGGCCGGCGCCCAGCCCCTCGACGACGATCCCGGCGGCGAGCGCGAGCGCGATCATTCGAACTCCAAGATGACGGCGTCGACCGCGAGGCTTTCGCCGGCCTTGGCGCGCACCACCTTGACGGTCGCCGACTTCTCGGCGCGCAGGATGTTCTCCATCTTCATCGCCTCCACGACCGCGAGCGGCTGGCCGGCCTCGACCCGGTCGCCCTCCGAGACGCCGATCGACACCACGAGGCCGGGCATCGGGCAGAGCAGGTACTTCGACAGGTCGGGGGGCACCTTCTCGATCATGTGCGCCGACAGCTCGGCGGCGCGCGGGGTGAGCACGCGCACGTCGTGTCCCGCGCCGCGGGCGATCAGCCGGTAGCCGACGCCCCGGCGCTCGGTCTGGATCGCGACGTCGCGCCCGTCGATCCTGGCGACGCAGGTGTGATCGCCGGGGCGCCAGAGGGTCTCGACCTCGTGCTCGTGCTCGCCGGCCGGCCCGTCGCTCGCGACGGGACCGACGCGGCGGCCGTGCCTCACGGCGTACCGATCCCCGAAGCTCTCCACGTGGACCGGCACCATCTCGCGGCCGATCCGGACCACCCAGTCCTTGCCGAACACCGCGCCGTTGCCGTTGAGCTGGCCGTCGATCATCTGCTCGCGCTCGACGCGGATCGCGTTGATCGTGGCGGCGACGGCGATGAGGTCGTGGCGGGTCTGCTCGGGCACCGGCGCGCCGTGGAAGCCTTCGGGATACTCCTCGGCGATGAAGCCGGTGGTCAGGCGTCCTTCGCGGAAGCGCGGGTGCTGCATCACCGCCGACAGGAAGTCGATGTTCTGCCCGATGCCGCGGACGACATAATGGTCGAGCGCGTCGATCTGCTTGTCGATCGCCTCCTCGCGTGTCGCGCCCTTGGTGATGAGCTTGGCGATCATCGGATCGTAGAACATCGAGATCTCGCTGCCCTCGACGACGCCGGTGTCGACGCGGACGCCGTTGTGCTGGTCGGGCGGTCGGTATTCGGTGAGGCGCCCGATCGACGGCAGGAAACCGCTGTAGGGGTCCTCGGCGTAGACGCGCGTCTCGATCGCCCAGCCGTTCAGCCGCACCTCGTCCTGGGTCAGCGGCAACTTCTCGCCGTTAGCCACCCGGATCATCAGCTCGACGAGGTCGAGGCCGGTCACCTCCTCGGTGACCGGGTGCTCCACCTGGAGCCGCGTGTTCATCTCGAGGAAGTAGAAGCTGCGGTCCGCGCCCGCGATGAACTCGACGGTGCCCGCCGAGGAATAGCCGACCGCCTTCGCGAGCTGCACCGCCTGTTCGCCCATCGCGCGACGCATCTCGGGCGTGACGAAGGGGGAGGGCGCTTCCTCGACGACCTTCTGGTGCCGACGCTGGATCGAGCACTCGCGCTCGCCGAGGTAGATGACGTTGCCGTGGCTGTCGCCGAGCACCTGGATCTCGATGTGGCGCGGCTCGGTTACGAACTTCTCGATGAACACGCGGTCGTCGCCGAAGGCGGCCTTCGCCTCGCGGCGCACCGATTCGAAGCCTTCGCGGAGCTCGCTTTCGGAGAAGGCGAGGCGCATGCCCTTGCCGCCGCCGCCGGCCGACGCCTTCATCATCACCGGGTAGCCGATCTCGCCCGCGATGGCCGCGGCGTGGTCGGTGTCGGAGATCTCGCCCACGAAGCCGGGCACCACCGAAACGCCGGCCTCGCGGGCCAGCTTCTTCGATTCGATCTTGTCGCCCATCGCGGCGATCGCCTGCGGCGGCGGGCCGATGAAGGCGATGTTCTCCGCGGCGAGCGCCTTGGCGAACCATTCGCGTTCGGAGAGGAAGCCGTAGCCGGGGTGCACCGCCTCGGCGCCGGTGGCCTTGCACGCGGCGACGATCGCGTCGCCGAGCAGGTAGCTTTCGGCGGCCGGCGGCGGGCCGAGCCGCACCGCCTCGTCCGCCATCTCGACGTGGAGCGCCCCGGCGTCGGCGTCGGAATAGACGGCCACCGTCTTGATGCCCATGCGGCGCGCCGTCTTGATGACCCGGCAGGCGATCTCACCCCGGTTGGCGATCAGGATCTTCTTGAACATTCGATCGGCTCCCAAGCGCTCAGAGCGGGATGTTGTCGTGCTTCTTCCAGGGATTCTCGAGGCTCTTGGTCCTGAGCTTCCTGAGGCCGACCGCGATGCGCCGCCGCGTCGAGTGCGGCATGATCACCTCGTCGATGAAGCCCTTGGACGCCGCGACGAACGGGTTGGCGAAGCGGGCCTCGTACTCGGCGGTGCGCTCGGCGATCTTGTCCTTGTCGCCGATGTCCTGGCGGAAGATGATCTCGACCGCGCCCTTGGCGCCCATCACCGCGATCTCGGCGGTCGGCCAGGCGTAGTTGAGGTCGCCGCGCAGGTGCTTCGACGCCATGACGTCGTACGCGCCGCCGTAGGCCTTGCGCGTGATGACGGTGATCTTCGGCACGGTCGCCTCGGCGTAGGCGAACAGGAGCTTCGCGCCGTTCTTGATGATGCCGTTGTGCTCCTGCGCGACGCCGGGCAGGAAGCCCGGCACGTCGACGAAGGTGACGATCGGTATCGAGAAGGCGTCGCAGAAGCGCACGAAGCGCCCGGCCTTCTTCGAGCTGGCGATGTCGAGCACGCCCGCCAGCACCATCGGCTGGTTGGCGACGATGCCGACCGTGTGGCCTTCGATGCGCGCGAAACCGACGATGATGTTCGCCGCGTGGTTCGGCTGCAGCTCGAAGAACTCGCCCTCGTCCGCCACTTTGCGGATGAGCTCGTGCATGTCGTAGGGCTTGGTGGCGGAAGGCGGCACGAGCGTGTCGAGGCTGTGCTCGATGCGCTCGGCGTCGTCGTGCGTCGGCCGATAAGGCGGCTTCTCGCGGTTGTTGAGCGGCAGGAAGTCGAAGAACTGGCGGGTGCGCAACAGCGCGTCGACGTCGTCCTCGAGCGCCAGATCGGCGACCCCGGACTTCGTCGTGTGGGTGATCGCGCCGCCGAGCTCCTCCTGCGTGACCACCTCGTTCGTCACGGTCTTCACCACGTCGGGGCCGGTGACGAACATGTAGCTCGAGTCCTTCACCATGAAGATGAAGTCGGTCATCGCCGGCGAATAGACCGCGCCGCCGGCGCAGGGACCCATGATGAGGCTGATCTGGGGGACGACGCCCGACGCGAGCACGTTGCGCTGGAACACCTCGGCGTAGCCGCCGAGCGAGGCCACGCCCTCCTGGATGCGCGCGCCGCCCGAGTCGTTCAGGCCGATGACGGGCGCGCCGACCTTCATCGCCATGTCCATGATCTTGCAGATCTTCTGCGCGTGCCGCTCGGACAGCGAGCCGCCGAACACGGTGAAGTCCTGGGAAAAGACGAAGACGAGCCGGCCGTTGATCGTGCCCGATCCGGTGACGACGCCGTCGCCGGGGATCTTCGTCGCCTCCATGCCGAAGTCGGTGCAGTTGTGCTCGACGTACATGTCGAGCTCTTCGAAGGAGCCGGGATCGAGCAGCACGTCGAGGCGCTCGCGAGCGGTTAGGCGCCCCTTGGCGTGCTGCGCGTCGATCCGCTTGGCGCCGCCGCCCTGGCGCGCGGCCTCGCGACGACGTTCCAGCTCCTCCAGAACCTTCAGCATGCGTGAGCCCTCCAATGACGTTCGCCGCTTAGCAGCGGCTGAGGCCAGATGTCACGCCCGCGTCACAGGCTTCGCAACCAGTTGATCAGCAGGCGATTGACTTCGTTCGGTCGCTCCTGCTGCGTCCAGTGCCCGCAGCCCTCCAGCATGTGCGCGCCGCGGAGGTCGGGAACGTGGTTGCGCATCGCCTCGATGGGGTCGCCGCCGCCCATCATGCCGAACGCGAGATCGCGCGTGCCCCCGACGAACAGCGCCGGCTGCTCGATGCGGCGCTCCCTGTAGGATCGCAGATAGTCCCAGTCGCGGCGGTGGTTGCGATAGCGGTTGAGCGGCCCGCGCAGGCCCGAACGCTCGAATTCGCCGACGTAGTAATCGAGGTCGTCGGGAGTCAGCCACGCGGGGAATTCGGCCGGGTCGATCAGGCCGTCGAGCAGCCCGGCGTCCGCGGGCTTCTGCGGCCAGCTTCCCTCGGGCGCGTCGCCCGAGATCATGTAGTAGAAGCGGCGCAGGAAGCCGCGCAGGTCGGGCTCGAGCTCGGCTTCGGCGACGCCCTCGGCCGCGAAATAGGCTTGGTAGAAGAAGCGGTTCTTGGCCGTGAACGCCTGATGGATCACGGCGTCCAGCGGGGCGGGCGGCAAGCCCTGATAGGGAATCGACAGCGCGGCGACCGCGCCGACGCGATCGGGGCGGACGAGCGCCGCGTTCCAGACAATCGGCGCGCCCCAGTCGTGCCCGACGAGGATCGCCGGACGGTCCGGCGACAGCGCTTCGGCGACGCCGACGAGGTCGGCGATCAGGCGCTCCATCGCGTAAGCCTCGACCGGGTGCGGCTTGTCGGAGCCGCCGTAGCCGCGCACGTCGATCGCGCAGGCGGTGTACCCGGCCGCCGCGACCGGCCCGATCTGGTGGCGCCACGAGTACCAGCTCTCAGGAAAGCCGTGCACCATCAGGACGAGCGGGCCGGTCCCTTCCACCATCGCGCGCAGGCGGACCTCGCCCGCGTCGACCAGCGTCTCGCGCATCGCCTCTCCCTCAGCCCGCGGCCGGCCATTTCAGCCGACGGGCAAGATGCGGCCAGCCGAGGTTGAGCGCCAGCCCGGCGATGATGAGGCCGGCCGCGCCGAGCTTCCACGCCGGCAGCGCCTCGCCGAGCCACAATGCGGACGCGGCCATGCCGAACACCGGCACGAGCAGCGACATCGGCGCGACGGTCGCCGCCGGGTAGCGCCCGAGCAGCCAGCCCCAGGCGGCGTAGCCGAACAGGCTGTTGCCCACCGATTGCCACAGCACGGCGGCCCAGGTGACCGCGTCCGCCCGGGCGAGTCCGGCGGCCATGGCGGCCGGGCCTTCGAGCAGCAGCGAGAGGCCGAGGAGCGGCGGCACGGCGAAAAGGCTGGACCACACCACGTAGGCGAGCATGTTGACGCCCGGGTCGCGCCGCGCGACCGTGTTGCCGCCGGCCCAGGCGGCCGCGGCGAGCAGCACGAGCGCGAGCCCGAGCGGCGTGGCGTCGCCGCCGCCCTGCGCCGCGATCAGGCCGACGCCGCCCGCCGCCATCGCGACCGCGAGCCACTGGAAGGGGCGGACCCGCTCGCCGGTCGCCGCCATCGACAGCGCGATGGTGAAGAAGACCTGGCTCTGCACCACGAGCGAGGCGAGGCCGGGCGAGATGCGGCCGTTCATCGCGATGAACAGCAGCCCGAACTGGCCCGCGCCGATCAGCACGCCGTAGGCGGCGAGCCGCGACCAGGGCACCGGCGGCCGCTTGAGCAGGAGCAGCGCGGGCAGCAGCGCGAAGGTGAAGCGCAGCGTCGCGAACAGCAGCGGCGGCAGGTCGTCGAGGCCCAGGCGGATGACGACGAAGTTCGTGCCCCACACGGCGGTCACCGCGAGCGCGAGGAGCGCGTGGGGGAGGGTGAGCTGGCTCGCCGGCATGGGTCCCGCGCATTGGCCCGAGATCGGCGCGCGGCGCAAGCGGGAAGGTCCCGACGGCGCGGACGGCCACCGCCGCGCCAGGAACCAACCCGGATGGATCACGTTGCCATCCGACTCGCCCGGAAGGAGCGCCCCCGATGAACACGCCCGACCCGAAGATGCAGCAGGTCCTCGACGAGATGGCCGCGTTGGGAGCGAAGCCTTTCGAGCTCCTGACGCCGCAGGAGGCGCGGCAGCAGCCGACGCCGGCGGACGCGGTGAAGTCGCTGCTCGCCAAGGACGGCAAGAATCCTAACGACGATCTCGGCGTCACCACGGCGGACATCCACATCCCCGGGCCCGGCGGCAGCATCGAGGCGCGCGTGTACCAAGCGGGCGGCGGCGACGAGGCGAAGCCGGTCGTCGTCTACTGGCACGGCGGCGGCTGGGTCTTCGCCGACCTGGACGTCTACGACTCGAGCCCCCGCGCGATCGCCAAGGCGACCGGCGCGATCGTCGTGTCCTGCCACTACCGCCAGGCGCCCGAGCACAAGTTCCCGGCGGCGCACGAGGACGCGTGGGCCGCCTATCTGTGGGTGGTGCGCAACGCGCAAAGCTTCGGCGGCGACGCGACTCGCATCGCGGTTATGGGCGAGAGCGCCGGCGGCAACCTCGCCTGCAACGTGTCGGTGCTCGCGCGCGACGAGGGCGAGGTCGAGCCGGTGCACCAAGTGCTCATCTACCCGGTCGCCGGCAACGACACCAACAGCCCGTCCTATCAGGAGAACGAGTTCGCCAAGCCGCTCAGCAAGGCCGGCATGAAGTGGTTCGTCGGCCACGTCTTCGACAGCGAGGCGCAAACCGCCGACCCGCGGATCAATCTCGTCGCGGCGCAACTGTCCGACCTGCCGGCGACGACGATCGTCGCCGCCGACATCGATCCGTTGCGCTCCGACGCGGAGCGCCTCTCGCAGCGTCTGCGCGACGCCGGCGTGGAGGTCGACTACGAGAGCTACGAAGGCGTGACCCACGAATTCTTCGGCATGGGTCTGTGGCTCAAGGAGGCCAAGGCCGCGGAGGCGCACGTCGCGGCGCGACTGAAGACGGCGTTCGGGACCGAAGGCTTGGTCGACAAACTCAAGAGCGCTGTCGGCAAGAGCTGATCGGCGCGACCATCCCGGAGCGGCCCTCGCAAAGCCGCTGGCCATGACGGTGCGCTCGGGCTAACCCGATCCCGAACTGGGGAGACGGCGAGTCCGCGATGGCGATCGATCGAGGCGCGGGCTGGCAGTTCTGGATCGACCGCGGCGGCACCTTCACCGACGTGGTCGCGCGCGATCCGCAGGGCCGACTGACCACCCGCAAGCTGCTGTCGGAAGACCGCGCGCGCTACGAGGACGCGGCGGTCGCGGCGATCCGCGAGATCGCGGGCGAAGCCGCCGCGATCGAGGCGGTCAAGATGGGGACGACGGTCGCCACCAACGCGCTCCTCGAACGCAGGGGCGCGCCGACCGTGCTCGCGATCACCCGCGGCTTCGCCGACGCGCTCGAGATCGGCTATCAGCACCGCCCCAAGCTTTTCGCCCGCCGCATCGAAAAGCCCCGACCGCTCTACGAACGGGTGGTCGAGATCGAGGAGCGGGTCGCCGCCGAAGGCGATGTCCTGACGCCGCTCGACGAGGCGCGGGCCACCGCCGACCTCGCGGCGGCGTTCGCGGCCGGCTACCGCGCGCTCGCCGTCGTCCTCGTGCACGGCTTCCGGCACGCGGGGCACGAGCGGCGCCTCGCCGAGATCGCGCGCGCCGTGGGCTTCACGCAGGTCTCGACGAGCCACGAGATCGGTTCGGTGATCAAGCTCGTGGGGCGCGGCGACACCGCGGTGATCGACGCCTACCTCTCGCCCGTGCTCCGCGCCTACGTCGATCGCGTCGCCGACAGGCTCGGCGCGGGCGTGCCGCTGCTGTTCATGCAGTCGAGCGGCGGGCTCGCGGAGGCGCGGTCCTTCCGCGGCAAGGACGCGATCCTGTCGGGTCCGGCGGGCGGGATCGTCGGCGCGGTGCGCGCCGCCGAGCAGGCGGGGTTCGACCGCATCATCGGCTTCGACATGGGGGGTACCTCGACCGACGTCTCGCACTACGCCGGCGCGTTCGAGCGGACGACCGAGACGGTGGTCGCCGGCGCGCGCGTGCGCGCGCCGATGATGCTGATCGACACCGTCGCGGCCGGCGGCGGGTCGATCTGCCGCTTCGACGGCGCGCGCTTCAGGGTGGGACCCGAGTCGGCCGGCGCCGATCCGGGGCCGGCCTGCTATCGGCGCGGCGGCCCGCTCACCGTCACCGACTGCAACCTCACCCTCGGCAAGATCCGGCCCGACCGCTTTCCGGCCGTGTTCGGCCCCACCGGCGACCGGCCCCTCGACCCCGAAGCCGCGCTCGCGCGTCTGGCCGAGGTGGCGACCGCGGTCGCCGCGGCGACGGGACGCGAGATGAGCCCAGAGGACGTCGCCGAGGGCTTCGTGACGATCGCGGTCGAGAACATGGCGAACGCGATCGCCAAGATCTCGGTCCAGCGCGGCTACGACGTGACACGCTACGCGCTCGTGTCGTTCGGCGGCGCGGGCGGGCAGCACGCCTGCCTCGTCGCCGACGCGCTCGGCATGAGCCGGGTGCTGATCCATCCGCTGGCGGGCGTGCTGTCCGCCTACGGGATCGGCCTCGCCGACCTCCGGGTGGTGCGCGACGCGACCGTCGACCTGCCGCTGGCGCCCGCCTCCGAAGCGGCGCTCGCCTGCGAGGCGGAGCGGCTGGGGGCGCGGGCGCGCGCCGACCTCGACGCGCAGGGGACCCCGGTCCGCGCGGTCGAGCTGCTGACGAGCGCGCACGTCAAATACGCCGGGACCGACACCTCGCTCGAGGTCGGGTACGGGTCGGCCGACGCCATGATCGCTGCGTTCGAGACCGCGCACCGCGCGCGCTTCGGTTTCGTCGCCGACCGGCCGCTCGTCGTCGACCGGCTGTCCGCCGAGGCCGTCGGCAAGGCCTACGAGGCGGAAGGCGCCGTCGAGGTCGAGCGCGGCCGACCGGGCGCGGACCGGGCCCGTGTCCGCTTCGCCGGCGGCACCGCCGACAGCCCGGTTCTCGACCGGGCGGACCTCGCGCCCGGCGACGAGCTCGACGGGCCGGCGATCGTCGTCGATCCGTCGGCGACCACCGTCGTCGAGCCCGGCTGGCGCGCCCGCGTCGACGCGCACGCGAGCCTCGTCCTCGAACGCGTCGCGCCTCGGCCGCAACGGCGTGCGGCCGGCACCGAGGCCGATCCGATCATGCTCGAAGTGTTCAACAACCTGTTCATGGCGGTCGCCGAGCAGATGGGCTTCGCGCTCCAGAACACCGCCTATTCGGTCAACATCAAGGAACGGCTCGACTTCTCCTGCGCGCTGTTCGACGCCGGCGGCAACCTCATCGCCAACGCGCCGCACATGCCGGTGCACCTCGGCTCGATGGGCGACAGCATCCGCACCGTCATTGCCTCGCGCGGGAGCGGGCGCGACGGCCGCGGCATGCGCCCGGGCGACGTCTATGTGCTGAACGCCCCGTACAACGGCGGCACGCACCTGCCCGACATCACGGTGATCATGCCGGTGTTCGTCGAACCGGGACAGGCCGAGCCGATGTTCTACGTGGCGTCGCGCGGACACCACGCCGACGTCGGCGGGATCGCGCCGGGATCGATGCCGCCCGACAGCCGCACCGTCGAGGAGGAGGGCGTGCTCCTCGACGACGTACTCCTCGTCGACGCCGGCCGCTTCCTCGAAGCGGACATCCGCGCGCGGTTGTCGGCCGGCCGCTACCCGGCCCGAAACCCGGACCAGAACGTCGCCGACCTGAAGGCGCAGGTCGCGGCCTGCGTGAAGGGGGCGGACGAGCTCCGCGCGATGATCGCCGAGTTCGGATTCGACACGGTCGTCGCCTACATGGGCCACGTGCAGGCGAACGCCGAGGAGTCGGTCCGGCGGGTGATCGACCGGCTGTCCGACGGGAGCTTCGCGACCGAGATGGACGACGGCGCCGTCGTGCGCGTGGCCGTCACGGTCGACCGGCGGGCGCGCTCGGCGCGCGTCGATTTCACCGGCACGAGCCCGCAGCAGCCGACCAACTTCAACGCGCCGCTTTCGGTGTGCCGCGCGGCGGTGCTCTACGCCTTCCGCTGCCTCGTCGACGACGAGATCCCGATGAACGACGGCTGCCTGCGGCCCGTCGAGATCGTGGTGCCCGAGGGCTCGATGCTGAGGCCCCGCTACCCGGCCGCGGTGGTGGCCGGCAACGTCGAGACGAGCCAGGCGATCACCGACGCCATCTTCGGCGCGCTCGGCGCGTTGGCGGCCGCGCAAGGGACGATGAACAACTTCACTTTCGGCGACGAGCGGCACCAATATTACGAGACGATCGCCGGGGGCTCGGGCGCCGGTCCGGGCTTCGACGGCGCGCCCGCGGTCCAGACGCACATGACCAACAGCCGACTGACCGACCCCGAGGTGCTCGAGACGCGCTTCCCGGTGATCCTCGAGTCCTTCGCGATCCGTCGCGGATCGGGCGGCCGGGGACGCTGGTCCGGCGGCGACGGCGCGGTCCGGCGCGTCCGCTTCCGAGAGGCGATGACCGCCGGCATCCTGTCCAACCGGCGGCGCGTGCCGCCCTTCGGGCTCATGGGCGGCGAGGCGGGCGCGGCGGGCCGCAACCGCGTCGTGCGCGCCGATGGCCGCGTCGAGACGCTCGGGGCCTGCGCGTCGGTCGAGATGACGCCGGGCGACGCGTTCGTCGTCGAGACGCCGGGCGGCGGCGGCTACGGCCGCGCCGGGGAGGAGGGACCGTCGTGCTGACGCTGTCGGGCATCGCCGTCGTGGTGCTGGGCTTTCTGCTGCGGCTCAATCCGCTGCTCGTGGTGACGACCGCGGCGCTCGTCACCGGGCTCGCCGGCGGGCTCGATCTGGTCGCGATCGTCGCGGCCTTCGGCAAGGCGTTCAACGACAACCGCTACGTGTCGATCATCTGGATCGTGCTCCCGGTGATCGGCCTCCTCGAGCGCCACGGTCTCCAGGAGCGGGCGCGCCAGCTCATCGCCGGCGTGCGCGCCGCGACCGCCGGGCGGCTTCTCCTGCTCTATCTCCTGTTCCGGCAGGCGACGGCGGCGATCGGCCTCTATTCGATCGCCGGCCACGCGCAGACCGTCCGGCCCCTCGTCGCCCCGATGACCGAGGCGGCGGCCGAGAAGGAGCTGGGCACGCTCGGCGACGAGGCGCGCGAGGAGGCGAAGGCGATGGCCGCCGCCACCGACAACGTCGGCGTGTTCTTCGGCGAGGACATCTTCATCGCCATGTCGTCGATCCTGCTCATCAAAGGCTTCCTCGAGCAGAACGGCATCCTCGTCTCGCCGCTGTCGCTCTCGGTCTGGGCGATCCCGACCGCGATCGTCGCCTTCCTCGTCCACGGGTTCCGCCTTCTCCGCCTCGACCGGCGCCTGGCGCGGCGAAACGCGCGATGATCACGCTCGCCTTCGTCTACGTCGTCGCCGGCGTCCTGTTCGCGGCCTTCGCGGCGCTGAGCGCGGCCGACCGCTCCAACCCCAAGCGGCTCGGCAACGCCGCCTTCTGGGGCCTGCTCGCGCTGAGCTTCCTCGCGGGCGACCGGCTCGGCGATCTCGGCAACGGCATCCTGGTCATAGGCCTCGTGGCGCTCGCCGGCTTCGGCGCGCTGGGCCGCGGCCAGCCCGCGACGACGGGCGTCGACGAGCGCCGGGCCGAGGCGAGCGCCCGCGGCAACCGATTATTCCTGCCGGCGCTGCTCATCCCGGTGACGGCGCTCGTCGGCACGTTGCTGCTCGACGAGCTCATGCTGGGCGGCGCGCCCCTCATCGATCCCAAGCAGGTGACGCTCGTGTCGCTCGCCTTCGGCGTGCTCGCGGCGCTGGGCGTCGCGGTGGCGTGGCTTCACCCGCCCGCGCTGGCGCCGCTCCAGGAGGGGCGCCGGCTCATCGACTCGGTGGGCTGGGCCGCGGTGCTGCCGCAGATGCTCGCGGCGCTCGGCGCCGTGTTCGCGCTCGCCGGCGTCGGCGAGGTGGTTGGCGAGCTGGTGCGCGGCGTGATCCCGGACGCGAGCCGGCTGGCGGCGGTCGCGGCCTACACGGTCGGCATGGCCGCCTTCACGATGATCATGGGCAACGCCTTCGCGGCCTTCCCGGTGATGACCGCCGCCGTCGGACTTCCGCTCGTCATCGGCCGGTTCGGCGGCGACCCGGCGGTCGTCGCGGCGATCGGCATGCTCGCCGGCTTCTGCGGCACGCTGATGACGCCCATGGCCGCCAACTTCAACATCGTGCCGGCCGCGCTCCTCGAGCTCAAGGACCGCAACGGCGTGATCAAGGCGCAGGTCGGGACGGCGCTGCCGATGCTGCTGGCGAACACGCTCCTGATGTACTGGCTGGCCTTCCCATGAACGGTCTCGACGCCGCGCTCGCTTCCAGGTTCGCGCGGATCGCGCTGGGACACGTCCGGCGCGAGTATCCGCACAAGCTGGATCACGTCCTGAACGGCCCCGAGGACGCCCTCGGCCCCCGGGCGCTCCACCCGATCTTCTACGGCAGCTTCGACTGGCACTCCTGCGTGCACGGCTACTGGCTGCTGATGCGCCTGCGGCGGCTGTTCCCCGGGCTGCCCGAGGCGCCGGTGATCGAGGCGCTCGCGAACGAGATGCTGGCGCCCGACAAGGTGGCGGGCGAACTTGCCTACCTCGACCGCGTGGGCAGCGCCGGGTTCGAGCGGCCTTACGGCTGGGGTTGGCTCCTCAAGCTCCACGCCGAACTCGCGCGGCACGAAGGCCGGCCCTGGGCCCGCGACGTCGAGCCGCTCGCGCGGGCCTTCGCCCGGCGCTTCCGCGACCATCTGCCGAAGCTCACCTACCCGATCCGGGTCGGCACCCATTTCAACAGCGCCTTCGCGCTGACGCTCGCGCTCGACTGGGCCGAAGCGCACGATCCCGCGCTCGCGCGGCTGATCGGCGAGCGGGCGGAGGCGTGGTTCGCCGGCGACCGCGACTGCCAGGCCTGGGAACCTGGCGGCGACGAGTTCCTGTCGCCCGCGCTCACCGAAGCGCGACTTATGCGCCGGGTGCTCGGTGCGGACGCGTTCGCCTCATGGCTGGCGGCGTTCCTGCCGCGCGTCGCCGACGGCGAGCCGCGGTCGCTGTTCGAGCCCGCCGCGGTGAGCGACCGCAGCGACGGCAAGATCGCCCACCTCGACGGGCTCAACCTGAGCCGCGCCTGGTGCTGGCGGACGATCGCCGCCACGCTGGACGACGGGCGGGCGCGGACCGTCGCGCTCGACGCCGCCGAGCGGCATCTCGCGGCCGGCCTGCCGCACGTCGCGGGCGACTACATGGGCGAGCACTGGCTCGCCACCTTCGCGCTCCTGGCGCTCGCGGGGGACTGAGCGCTACGGCGTCCCGTTCAACGCGTTCGACAGCTCCGCCCGCCAATCGAACCCCGCTTCGAACCTGAAGTCCGCCGCGCCGAGCTCGGCGGGCGAGGACAGGCCCCGTAGGACGATCGTCGCCGAGATGACCGCGCCGTTCGCGTTGACGAAGCCGTCGCCCGGCGACGCCTCGATCACCAGCCGGCCGTCGGCATCCGCGCGGGCGAGCGGCAGGATGTCGGAGAGCGTCAGCGCGCCGCCGCTCGCGTCCCGCCACGAGGAAAGGTCGACGACGTCGGCGCCCTTCCCGAACGCGAGATCGGCGGTAATCGAAATCGCACCGTCGCCGTCCCAGTCGGTGGACGCGTCGACGACGAAGCTGTCGGCACCCGACCCGCCGTCGAGCGAAGGCGCGCCGTAGCGTTCTGACACGACGAGCCGGTCGTTGCCCGCGCCGCCGTCGGCGGTCCCGCCGATCAGCAGGTCGTCGCCGTCGCCCCCGAAGCCGAACCCGTAATAGTCCAGCACGAGGATGTCGTTCCCGGCCCCGCCGTCGACGGAGACGCCCAGGGCGACCGCGAACGGCATGTTGATCGCGTCGTCGAAGCCCGAGCCGACGACGTTCTCGACGTCGAGCAGCCGGTCGCCCGCCGCCGCGCCGCCGCGGCCGACCGCGTAGCCGCCGTCGAGCGCGTCGAAATCCAGCACCACGCCGGCGGGCGAGAGCGAATAGTCGACGGTATCGACGCCGGGACCGCCGTCGATCCGATCCGCGCCCGGTCCGCCGAGCAGCCGGTCGTCGCCGTCGTCGCCGTTCAGCGCGTCGTCGCCCGACCCGCCGACCAGCCGGTCGTCGCCGTCGCCGGCGAACAGGACGTCGTTGCCCGACCCGCCGTCGACGACGTCGTCGCCCGAGCCCGCGGTGACCAGATCGTTGCCGCCGATCGCGACGATCGTGTCGGCATCGTCGGTTCCGGTGAGGACGTCGGCCGCCTCGGTTCCGGCCGTCGGGGCGGGGCCGGGCGCCGCATCGGCCGCGCCGGTCACGACGACCGTGAGCGTGGCGGCGGCGGTCGCGGTGCCGTCGCCGACGGTGTAGGTGAAGATCTCGCTGGCCGTCTGGCCCGCCGCCAGCGCGTCGGTCGCCGCGCGGACGTTGTCGAGCGTGTAGACGAAGGAACCGTCCGCCTCGATGACCACCGAGCCGTAGGTGCCGATGACACGCTCGCCCACCGCCCCGCCGGCCACCGCGCTGACCGTCAGCGTCGCGCCCGCGTCGGGGTCGGTGTCGTTGGCGAGCAGATTGCCCGAAACGGCGTTCGTCGTGGCGTCTTCGGCGACGCCCGCGGCGTCGGGCGCCGCGACCGGCGTGTCGTTCACGCCGGTCACCGTCACGACGACCGTCTGCGTCGCCCCGACGGCCGAGCCGACCGCGGGCGCGTAGGTGAAGCTCTCGCTCGCCGTCTGCCCGGCGGCCAGCCGGCGGACGGCCGCGTTGTCGGCGACCGCGAAGACGAAGCCGCCGTCGGCGGCGATGGTGAGCGAGCCGAGCGCGCCGGTCATTGCCTGTCCGGGAACGCCGGCGCCCGTGCCGACCGCAACCACGGTCAGTATGCCGGCGGATGCCGTGTCGTTCGCCAGTACGTTGCCGGCGACGGGCGAGCTCCCGGCGGCCACGGCGACGGCGTCGGGCCGGGACGCGATCGTGGGGGTAGGGGCGGTCGGAACGGGGTCTGTCGGAGGCGCCGTCGGCGGCCCGACGGGCGCGGTCGGCACTGGGTCGGCCGGAACCGGCGGCGTCGGGAGCGGCGCGGCGGGTGCTTGGGCGACCGGGGCGGGTTCGTCGTTGCCCTCGATCGTGACGACGATCGCGGTCGTGGCGGTGCCGTCGATCGATGCGACGGTGAGCGAGTCCGTCGCGCGCTCGCCGCTCCTGAGAGACTGCACCTTCGCGGCGGCGTTGTTCAGCGTGTAGGACCACCCGCCCGTCGACGCGTCGAACGCGAAGCTGCCGTAGGCTCCCTCGAGCGAGGCCGGCGATCGGAACGCGCTCTGCCCGGCGTCCGGATCCGACACGGTGACCGTGCCGGCCGCGGCGAGCGTTCCGTCCTCGCGGACGAAGCCGGTAGCGGTCCCGCCGAGCCGGGCCGCGTCGTTCGCGCCTTCGACGACGAAGCTTAGCAGGCCGCTCGAGGCGAGCGAGCCGTCCGAGACGGTGACGGTGAAGGTCTCGGCGCCCGACCGTCCGGCCGCGAGCTCCAGCGTGTCGGCATCGGCGGCATCGACGGCGTAGCCGTAGGTGCCGTCGGCGGCGATGGTGAGCGTCCCGTAGACGCCCCGCACCGTCCCGAGCGAGCCGGCGATCACCGCGGACGTCTCGGCCTGCGCGGACTGGCCGGCGCCGCTGCGCGCCGACACGACAGCCAACGCCGCGCCGTCGTCGGGATCGCTCGCCGATGCGAGCGCGTTGCCCGTCGCCGATCCGCCGGCGGCGCCCACGGTGCCTCCGGCAAGGTCGCGCGCGACCGGCGCGTCGTTCACGCCGGTCACGGTGACGGCGAGCGTCTGGGGCGAGCCCGAGGTGCCGCCCGAAGCGGTGACGAAGGCGAAGCTCTCGGACGCGGACTTGCCGGCGGCGAGCCGCGTGTAGGCTTCCGATCCTATGCCGACGGCGTAGCTGAAGCTGCCGTCCGGCTTGATCGTCAACTGCCCGAGCTTGCCCTGGAGCGGCTGACCGACGACGCCGGCGGTGCCGCCGGACGTGGCGACGCTCGCGATTACCGCCGACGTGCCGCCGCCGGTCAGCACGGTGCCGGTCGTGGTCATCGTCCCTTCGGTCAGCACGAGGCTGACGCTTTGGCTGCTGCTCGACCCGGCCGGCGCCGGCGGCGCCGAGGCCAACCCGGAGCCGCCCCCACCGCCGCCGCACGCCGCCAACAGAACGAGCGGCGAAAGCCGGACTCCCGCCCGCGGCGGCCGCCCGACCCGGCGCCGGCCGGCGCCGGCCAAGCTCCCGACCGCAAAAACAAACGACGCTGAGCCCCCCGGCTCGCGATCCCCCGAACGCATGAAGCAACCCCCGTTGCCGGGTCCGCCGACGACGGACCGCGCCGCATATTCACCAAAGTTAATGCGGCTGCGCAACAAGAAAGTTAAGGTACCTTAACGATAGGTGCATGACGGGCGGTCCGTCGGCCGCCCTGCCTACGCCGGTCGGCGGTGCGGAGCGGGCGGTCGCAGATGAAGGCTTGCCCCTGGCTCGGCACGCCCTAATTGGTGCCGATGCAAATCACCGATCTTCCCGCCATTCTGGGCGAAGCCTTGGCCGCGCGCGGCTACGCGTCCCTCACCCCCGTCCAGTCCGCCGTTCTCGAGGCCGAAGCCGAGGGGCGCGATCTCGTCGTCTCGGCGCAGACCGGCTCCGGCAAGACGGTCGCGTTCGGCCTCGCGATGGCGCCGCAGCTCCTCGAGGGGGGCGGCCAGGCGTCGACGGCGAGGTCGCCGCTCGCGCTGGTGATCGCGCCGACCCGCGAGCTCGCGCTGCAGGTGAGCCGCGAGCTCGAGTGGCTCTACGGCGCCGCCGGCGCGCGGATCGCCACCTGCGTCGGCGGCATGGACGCTTCGCGGGAGCGCCGGACGCTGGCCCAGGGTCCGCAGGTCGTCGTCGGTACGCCGGGCCGCCTGCGCGATCACCTCGAGCGCGGCGCGCTCGACCTGTCGGCGCTGCGCGTCGCCGTGCTCGACGAGGCCGACGAGATGCTCGACATGGGCTTCGGCGAGGACCTCGAGGAGATCCTCGACGCGACCCCGGCCGAGCGGCGGACGCTGCTGTTCTCGGCGACGATGCCGAAGCCGATCGTGGCGCTTGCCCGGCGGTACCAGCGCGACGCGCTGCGCATCTCGACCGTCAACGACGCCCGGGGCCACGGCGACATCAGCTATCAGGCGGTGGCGGTGGCGCCCGGCGACATCGAGCACGCCGTCGTCAACCTGCTGCGCCTGCACGAGGCGGAAACCGCGATCCTGTTCTGCGCCACCCGCGAGGCGGTGCGGCGCCTCCACGCCAGCCTCGTCGAGCGCGGCTTCGACGCGGTGGCGCTGTCGGGCGAGCATTCGCAATCGGAGCGCAACCACGCGCTCCAGGCGCTGCGCGACCGCCGCGCCCGCGTCTGCGTCGCGACCGACGTCGCGGCGCGGGGCATCGACCTGCCGATGCTGTCGCTCGTGGTCCACGTCGAGCTTCCGCGAGACGCGGAGACGCTCCAGCACCGCTCCGGCCGCACCGGCCGCGCCGGCAAGAAGGGCACCGCCGTGCTGATCGTGCCGTACCCGCGGCGGCGGCGCGTCGAAGGTATGCTGCGCGACGCCAAGGTGCAGGCCGAATGGATCAAGCCGCCGACGCCGGACGACATCGCGCAGGCGGACCGGCAGCGGCTGCTCGACGCGCTGCTCGCTCCGATCGATTTCGACGAGGAGGACCGGGCGCTCGGCGCGAAGCTGCTCGCCGAGCGGTCGCCCGAGGACCTCGCCGCGGCGCTCGTCCGTGCGCACCGCGCGCGGCTGCCGGCGGCCGAGGAGCTGCTCGACGAGGGCCCGCGCCCGGCTCCGTCGGGGCCGCGGCCCGGCTTCGAGGACACGGTATGGTTCCGCATGGACATCGGCCGCCGGCACAACGCGGATCCGCGCTGGCTGCTGCCGCTGCTGTGCCGGCGCGGGCACATCACCCGCCAGGAGATCGGCGCCATCCGCATCGCCGCCACCGAGACCGCGTTCGAGGTCCCGCGCGCGGTCGCCGGCCGCTTCGCGGCGGCGGTGCGCCGCACGGCCGATCCGGAGGCCGACGGCGAGGCGGGGGTGCGCATCGAGCCGATCGACGGCCGCCCGCGCGACGAGGCGCGGCAGAACCGCCGCCTCGCGCCCGGACCGCATCCGGCGCGTCGCGGCAAGCCCGGCGGACGACCGCCGCGCCGATGACCGACGGTCCGCGCATCCTGGTCGACGCCGACGCCTGCCCGGTCAAGCAAGAGGTGTACAAGGTCGCCTTCCGGCGCGGCACGCCCGTGACGCTGGTCAGCAACGCGCCGCTGCGCGCGCCGGACCACCCGCTCGTGTCGCGCGTCGTCGTCGACGCCGGGTTCGACGCGGCGGACGACTGGATCGCTGAGAACGCCGGCCCGCAGGCCGTGGTGGTCACCGCGGACATCCTGCTCGCGGATCGCTGTCTCAAGAAGGGCGCCGCCGTCGTCGCGCCCAACGGCAAGCCGTTCACCGCCGACTCGATCGGCAGCGCCGTCGCGGTGCGCGCGATCATGGCCGACCTGCGCGCCGGTGCCGGTGCCGCCATCGGCGGGCCGCCGCCGTTCGGCAGGAACGACAGGTCGCGTTTCCTGTCGGCGCTCGACGAGGCGCTGGTCCGGCTCGAGCGGCGCCGATAAGGGGCGGCCCCACCAACGAAGGAGTTCCGGTCTTGAACGCAGACGAAGCCTCGCCGCTCGACGACCTGTCGGATGAGGAATATCACCGCCGCGTCGACGAGGCGGTGGGTACGGTGATGGACCGGATCGAGGATGCGCTTCGCAGCGACGATCCCGTCGAGTCCGCGCTCCTGCAGGCGGCCGCGCCCGCGGCGCTGCGCAACCTGCTCGCCCATCTCGTGGCGGAAGAATGCGTCGACCAGCCGCGTCCCTACAAGCTGGTGAAGGAAACCGTGCGCGACCTCGACCTCGAGGGACTGGCGCTCGCCTTCCTCAAGGATTTGCAGGCGGACGACGCGGCCCGCGACGGCGGCGCTTGAGCCGGCCGGCGCGTCAGTCGCGCTGCATCCGCCAGGCCGCGGACAGGTAGTTTTCGGCCGCCCGGCGCAGCGCCGGGTCCTCGAACGCGTCGGCCGGGTCGGGCGCGAAGCCGAGGCCGTCCATCAGCACCCAGAGCGCGAAGCGCCGGCCCGGTTCGCGCTCGACGCCGAAGTCGATCGCGAGCCGCTCCTGCCCCCGCTGCAGCGCGGCCGGGTCGAGCGCGTCGAGGTCGCCGGTGCCGAAATAGTGTTCGAGGAGGGCTTCGAGGTCCATGGTGGCTCAGCGCTTCTCCGCAGGTTCGCCGGGTTCGGCCGCGGCGCCCGGAAGCCGCCCGCCGACGGGTCGTCGGCTCTCTAGCCGAGGGCGAGGGCGCTTGGTAGCCGCTTCGGTCAGCGCCGCTCGCCGCGGGTAAACGGCACGAAGGTGACGGGAAGGATCGACCGCCGCCGCACGCTGCCGTCCGACCGCTTCTCGATGAGCAGCAGCTCCTGATCGCCCGATCCGACCGGGATGACCATCCGCCCGCCCGGCTTGAGCTGCGCGACGAGCGGCCCGGGAACGTGATCGGCGCCGGCGGTCACGATGACGGCGTCGAACGGGCCGTGCGCCGGCCAGCCGGCGTAGCCGTCGCCGTGCCGGACGGTGACGTTGCGGTAGCCGAGCGCCGCCAGCCGTCCCGCCGCCTGCCGCGCCAGCGGCTCGACGATCTCGATCGAATAGACGTGCCGCACCAGCTCGGCCAGCACCGCGGCCTGGTAGCCGGAGCCGGTGCCGACCTCGAGGACGACGTCGTCGGGTTCGGGCTCCAGCAGATCGGTCATCAGCGCGACGATGAAGGGTTGGGAGATCGTCTGATCGAGCCCGATCGGCAGCGGTCGGTTCTCGTAGGCGCGGGGGCGGAGATCGGCCGGCACGAATTCGTGGCGCGGCACCCGGCCCAGGGCATCGAGGACCTTCGACGACAGGCGGCGGTCGCCGAGCAGGCCGGCCGTGGCGGCCAAGCTGCGGATCTCGGCCACCATCCGGCGGCGCGCGTCGGCCGGGTCGGGGTTCGTCGGGGCGGCACCCATCAGCAACGCTCCTGCCGCGAGCGCGGTCGGCAACCAGCGCTTCGTCGGCCATGTTCGACGACCGAAACGCGCCGGCATCACGGTTGGTCGGCCTGCTCTTCTTCGAGGAGTCCGCAGCGCTCGTCCTGCCGGCACATGAACATCGGCGGCTCGCCGGGGCGACCCATCTCAAGGCACCGCCGGCACATCGGCGCCGGCTTGTAGGGGGATCGGAGCCGGGCGATCGGATCGACGGTCTCGATGTGCCAGGCGCGTTTCGACGGAGCGGCGCCCGTCCGTCCCGCGCGCCCGACGACGCGCCGCCGCAACCAGGCGACACCCGCCGCGATCACCGCGAGGACGGCCATGCCGATCATGCCCCACGCCAGCACCGCCAGCAGGATCGAAGTCCCCGTCACCGTACGCTCCCGCAACACGCCGAACCCGTGCGCCGACCGACGCGCGAGCAAGGGATGATGTGGGATCGAGGCGGCCGTCGATCCAGACGCCGCCCCGTAACGTTCCGGGCCGCGGCGCTATCGCCCGACGAGCCGCAGGAAGCGGAGCGCCGCCGCGAACGACGCCCGCCGATTCTCGCGGCTCTTGGCCGCGAGCTCGTCCTCGCCCCACTTCTCGGCCTGGTAGAGTTCGTCGAGCTGTCCCGCGTCCCACGCGGCCGTCTCGTCGATCGCGCGCTCGAGCAGGGCGAGCGCGACGACGAGCGAACCGCTGATCGTGACGAGCGGCTGCATCGCGGTGAGGGCGAAGTCGTCGAGCGCCTCGAGCGCGGTTCTCAGGCGGCCCACCGTCTCGGGGAGCTGCGGGCGATGCATGATGCCCTGCACCAGTTCGAACTCGACGCCGTAGCGGCGCTCCGCCCAGTCGAGGATCGGGTTCCAGCGCTCGGCCTGCCGCTGGACGAGGTCTTCCGGATAGTCGGCGCGATAGGTGAGGGCGTCGCCGTCGGCGTAGGCCGCGAGGCTGTCGACGAACGCCGGCCGTTCGGCGCCCACGCGGTCGAGCGCGGCGTTGGCCAAGCCCGTCAGCGGCATCGACGCCGGCTTCACCTCCTCGCCCTGCGCGTTCCACTCCTCGGCGATGCCGCGGGCGAGCGCCTCGGTCGGTACCACGAGCGGACGCTTGGCGGGCGTGCGGATCGGCCGTCCGTCGAGGGCGACGTTCCAACCGCCTTCGGCGGCGGCGGCATCGGCGGTCTTGTAGAAGCGCTTCACGCCTGTCCTCTGTCCGGCACGAGATGCCCCAAACGGGTCGGGGCGGGCTTAGCTCCGCGACTTCCACCGCCGTGCCGCGAGCGCGGGCAGCAGGAGCGCGGTGACGAGGCCCAGCACGAACAGGATCTGGCCCGGCCCGGTCGGATCGCCCGTGCGCGCCGTCTCGCGCCACAGCCAGATACCGGCCGCGGCGGCGACGAATCCGGCCAGGCGCAGGAGCTGGAGCGTCAGGAAGCGCGCCTTCGCGATGTTCTCGGGCACGTCGGTCATACGGGCTGGGCCTCCAGATAGTCGAGCAGATCCTCGAAGCGGGCGGCGATCGCCTGCGCGCCGGCCGCGCGGAGCTCGTGCGCCTCGTGGTAACCCCAATCGACCCCGATCGGGCGCGCGCCGGCCGACACCGCCATCGCCATGTCGAAGTGGGTGTCGCCGATCATCGCGGTGAACGCCGGCTCGGCGCCCGCTTCCGCCATCGCGGCGCGGAGCATCGAGGGATGCGGCTTCGACGGGTGGCGGTCGGCGGTCTGGAGCGTCACGAAATGCCGGCGGATCCCGTGATGCTCGAGGCAGAGCCCGAGCCCGCGGTCGGACTTGCCGGTGGCCACGCCCAGCAGCCAGCCGCGCGCCTCGAGCTCGGCCAGCCCGTCGCGCACGCCGGGGAACAGCGGCTCGTCCTGGAGTTCGCCGCGGCTGCGCAGCCGCTGGAAGGCGAGCTTGTAGTCCTCCGCGAGGCGGGCATGGAGGTCGGGCTCCGCCTCGGGGAGCAGCGTCTGCATGCATTCGAGGAGCGACAGCCCCGTGATGCGCCGCGTGGCGTGCCGGCACGGCGGCTCGAGCCGGTGGCGCGCGAAGCTGTCCTCCATCGCGCGGACGATGTTCGCCTGGCTGTCGACGAGCGTGCCGTCGCAGTCGAACACGGCGAGCCGAAGCGTCATGCCTTGGCGCCCGCGAAGGCGCGCATCAGCGCGGCGACGCTCGGCCGTCCCGTGGCTTCGAGCCCGGCGGCGGCGCCCTCCATCTCCGCCGCTGACTTGTTCTGCCCCATCTTGGCGGTGCCGCGCAGCGCTTCGACGGTCAGTTCGAACGGGATGATCGCGGGCAGCATCGCCTCGAATCGCCCCGGTGTCATCTTCCCGCGCGTCCACGGCTTCTTCGGGAGCAGGCGGGCCTCGTGTTCGGTCGAAAGGTCGTCGAGAAGCGCGACGAGCTCCGCCTCGCCGAGCCGCGCGACGCGGCCTTCGGCCTCGACGGCCATGTAGTTCCAGGTCGGCACCTGGTCGTCGCTGCCATACCAGTCCGGGCTGATGTAAGCCTCCGGCCCCGCGACGCTCGCCACCGCGGTCAGCCCTTCGAGGTGTCTCGCGAGCCCGTTCGAGCGGGCGAGATGGAAGCGAAGGTTGCCGTCGCGCGTCACGACGACCGGCGCGTGCGCGACCCGCGGCCCGTCGGGCGTCTGAGCGAAGATGTGCGCGAACGACACGTCCCCAACGAACGCCAGCATGGCCTCGCGGTCGTGCCAGTGGAAGCCACGGTTGGGATGCACGGCTACCGCCTCCCCTCCCTGCGCGCAGGGCGGGGACGCAGGGGTGGGTGCGTCGCAGGATAGCATGAGCTGGTTCCGACCGGCACCCGCCCCCGGCCCCTCCATGCGCGCAGGGCGGGGAGAGCGGCGACCCCGCTCACCGCTGCCCCCGGCTGCGCCGTTCGCCTTTGCGCGACTTGCGCCGGGCCTTGGCGGCGGCCGCTTCGGCCCTCGCCTTGCCCTCGGGCGTCTCGGAGAACCTGACCGGATCGAGCGGCATCGCGTCGCCGGCGGCCGGATCGAAGCCGAGCGTCCCGAAGGTCTCGGCGATGTGCTCGGGCAGGTCGGCGCGCACGTCGAGCGTGCCGCCTTCCGGATGCTCGACCACCAGGCGTCGCGCGTGGAGGTGGAGCTTGCGGCTGATGCCGCCGGTCAGGAACGCCTCGCGCCCGCCGTACTTCGCGTCGCCGACGATCGGGTGGCCGATCGCGGCGGCGTGGACGCGGAGCTGGTGCGTGCGGCCGGTGAGCGGCTGCATCTCGAGCCAGACCGCGCGGTTGCCGGCGCGTTCGACGCTGCGGTAGCGGGTGCGCGCCGGCAGGCCCTCCTTGGGATCGACGTGCATCTTCTCGCCGCCGGTGCCCGGCTGCTTGGCGAGCGGCGCGTCGATCTGGCCGTGCTCGGGCGAGGGCACGCCGATCACCAGCGCCCAATAGACCTTGCGCGCGGTGCGTCCTGAGAAGGCCTTCGAGAAGAAGCCCGCGGCGCGCGCCGTGCGCGCGAGCAGCAGCACGCCCGACGTGTCCTTGTCGAGCCGGTGGACGAGCTTCGGGCGGGTCGGCGCGTCGAACTGCAGCGCGTCGAGCAGGCCGTCGACGTGCGTCGTGGTCTTGGTCCCGCCCTGGGTCGCGAGCCCCGGCGGCTTGTTGATGACGATGGCGTGCGCGTCCATGTGGACGACGAGGCTGCGCGCGAACTCGATCTCGTCGTCGCTCAAGGACCGGCGCGGCTTCGCCGCCTCCGACGTCATGATGTCGGGCACGGCGGTCTCGGCCGGGGGCACGCGCAGCACCTGGCCGGCCTGGAGCCGGTCGCCGGGCTGCGCGCGCTTGCCGTCGACGCGGAGCTGCCCGGTCCGCGCCCAGCGCGAGACCGTGTTGAAGCTGGCCTCGGGCAGGTGGCGCTTGAACCAGCGATCGAGCCGGATGCCGTCGTCGTCCGCCGCGACGGTGAACTGCCGGACCTCGCTCATGCGACCGCGCGTCCCAGCGTGACGCCGGCCCATAGCGCGACGACCGACCCGGTCACCGACGAGACCGCGTAGGCGGCGCCCAGCGCCGCCTCGCCCTGCGCGAACATGTCGAACAGCTCGAGCGAAAAGGCAGAGAAGGTGGTGAAGCCGCCGAGCACGCCGACTCCGACGAACAGCCGCCACGCGTCCGACCCGGCCGGCAGGAGCGCGACGAGCAGCCCCATCAACAGGCCGCCCACGACGTTGACGCCCCAGGTGCCCCAGGGAAAGGCCGCGCCGAGCGCGTCGGCGGCGGCCACGCCGAACAGATGGCGCGCGCCCGCGCCGAGCGCGCCGCCGGCCATGACGAGAAGAAGAGGGGACATGGAGAGCTATCTAGTCGCTTTGGCGCCGCAACCCTAGTGCCGTTGGACGAGGTCCCAGCGGTTGCCGTAAAGATCCTCGAACACCGCGACGAAGCCGTAGGCCTCGCGGCGCGGTTCCTCGAGAAAGCGCACGCCTCGTTCGGCGAAGCGCCGACGATCGCGATCGAAGTCGTCGGTTTCGAGGAACAGGAACACCCGCCCGCCGGTCTGGTCGCCGATGCGCGCCGCCTGGGCTTCGTCCGCCGCGCGCGCCAGCAGCAGGTGGGTCTCGGCGCCCTTCGGACCGACCAGCACCCAGCGCTTTCCGCCGGGCAGCGGCGTGTCCTCGACGAGGTCGAACCCGAGCGTGGCGACGTAGAAGCCGATCGCCTCGTCGTAGTCGCGCACGAGGACCGCAACGTGGCAGAGGCGGGAGGCGGGGGTCGGCATCGGACGGCTATCGGTCAGCGGATGCCGAAGGTCCAGCCCTCGGTCGCGGCGACCTCGGGTGTCATCGGCTCGGGCGTCCAATAGGCCGGCAGATCCGCCACGCGCCGCAGGCCGGCGGCGGACACGAGCGCGTCGCCGACGTGGTCGTCGAAACGGTCGGGCACGTCCGCGGTGGGCCGCGACCCGAGCCGTTCGAGCGCGGCGTCGAGCGCCTCGCGCGTGCGCAGCTTGCCGCGGAAGCCGCCGTCGAGCGCGAAGGTCTGGCAGTAGATCTCGACCAGCAGCGGGCCGCCTTCGGGCACCGGGTCGAACGGCCAGATCGGCATCCGCTCCAGCCTCGACAGCAGCCGCATCCCCGACAGCGTGGCCTTGCCGACCTGGCTCGCGCCGACCAGCACGAACGGCGAGCAGGGATTGCCCATCCGCCGCTCGCGGTGAACCGCCTCGGCGACCCGCAGCCGGGCGAAAGGGCGCTGCGCCCCGTCCGCCGCGCCCGTCCAGAAGTGGCCGCGGCGGCGCTCGATGTAGGCGTGCGCGGCGAGGTCGGGCTCGTCGGCCGCGACGCGGTCGATCTCCGTCCAGAGCTCGCGCGGGCTCGCGGGTTCGTCGGCGTCGTCCGGGAAATAGGCGCCGCGGTCGACGAAGGGCAGCGAGAAGGAGCAGTCGATGCCGACCAGCACGCGCTCGCCGCCGTCCGCGATGTCTTGGATCAGCCGGCAGATCTCGGTTCGCGACCAGCGGTGGCCGGGCCGCAGCAGCCGCGGCGGTCCGTCGCCCCGGTCGGCTTCGGCCGCCTGGATCGCGCGGTGGCGGAGCCCGCGCGCGCCCGTCCAGTCGATTGCGACGTAGCGGTCGAAGCGGCTCACGCGCCGCGCTTGGTCCGCCGGAGCTCGTCCCAGTGGGCCAGTCGCTCGGCGACGCGCTTCTCGAAGCCGCGGTCGGTGGGCGCGTAGAAGCTCTGCGGGCGCATCCCCTCGGGCCAGTAGTCGGCGCCCGAGAAGCCTTCGGCCTCGTCGTGGTCGTAGGCGTAGCTCTTGCCGTAGCCGAGGTTCTTCATGAGCTTGGTCGGGGCGTTGACGATGTTCATCGGCGGCATCAACGAGCCGGTCTCCTTCGCGCTCCGCCACGCCGCCTTCTGCGCCGTGTAGGCCGCGTTCGATTTGGGCGCGGTCGCGAGGTAGAGGCAGGCCTGCACGATCGCCAGCTCGCCCTCCGGGCTGCCGAGGAAGTCGTAGGCGTCCTTGGCGGCGAGGCACTGGACCAGCGCCTGCGGGTCAGCGAGGCCGACGTCTTCGCTCGCGAAGCGGACGAGGCGGCGAAGGACGTAGAGCGGCTCCTCGCCAGCGACCAGCATGCGCGCGAGATAGTAGAGCGCCGCCTGCGGGTCCGAGCCGCGCAGCGATTTGTGCAGCGCCGAGATGAGGTTGTAGTGACCCTCGCGGTCCTTGTCGTAGACCGCGACCCGGCGGTGGAGCAGGTCGCGCAGGCCCGCCGGGTCGAGTGGCGCCTCGATCCTGAGCGCGAGCAGGGTCTCGGCTTGGTTCAACAGGAACCGTCCGTCGCCGTCCGCCGACAGGATCAGTGCCTCGCGCGCGTCGGGCGTGAGCGGCAGCGCGCGGTCGACGAGCGCCTCGGCGCGGTCGACCAACCGGCCGAGCGCCGCCTCGTCGAGCCGCTTCACGATGAGCACCTGACAGCGCGACAGCAGCGCGGCGTTCAGCTCGAAGCTCGGGTTCTCGGTGGTGGCCCCCACGAGGACGACGGTGCCGTCCTCGACGTAGGGGAGGAAGCCGTCCTGTTGCGACCGGTTGAAGCGGTGGATCTCGTCCACGAACAGCAGTGTCTGCCGGCCCGCGCGGGCCGCCGCGCGGGCTTCGGCGAACACCTTCTTCAGTTCGGCGACGCCGGTGAACACCGCCGACACGCCGACGTAGCGCAGCCCGACCGCGTCGGCGAGAAGCCGGGCGATCGTCGTCTTGCCGGTGCCGGGCGGACCCCAGAGGACGAGACTCGCGAGCTTGCCGGCCGCGACCATCCGGCCGATCGCGCCCTCCGGGCCGGTCAGATGCTCCTGGCCGACGACCTGATCGAGCGACGTCGGACGCAGCCGTTCGGCGAGCGGTTGCATCGGTGCCGGCGGGGTGCCGGGAGCGTCGTCCTCGAACAGGTCGGCCATCGCGGGACCTTAGCGCTTGCGCCGGAAAAGAGAACGGCCGCGCATCGCTGCGCGGCCGTCCCGTGTACCGTCGGAAGAGAAGGCTTACGCGTCCGCCGCCTCTTCGCCCGCGTCCGCGGCCGCATCAGCGGTCGCGCCCGGCTCGGCGTTCGGGTCGTAGTCCTCGGTGAACGCGGCGGAGTCGCGCTCGAAGAACTGCGCCGCGATGTCGACGCCCTGCGCCTGCAGGTCGGCTTCCTCCGGACTGCGGGCGACGTTCACCTGGACCGTCACCGACACTTCCGGATGGAGCGCGACGCGCACGTCGTAGAGGCCGAGCGCCTTGATCGGGCGGTCGAGCACGATCTGCGCCTTGGCGACCTTTGAGCCGTCGGCGGCGAGCGCCTCGGCCAGGTCCCGGGCCGACACCGACCCGTACAGCGCGCCGGTGTTCGACGCCTGACGGATGAGCACGATCGACTTGCCTTCGAGGCCGGTCGCGTCCTTCTGCGCCGTCTCGCGCCGCTTGGCGTTATCGGCCTCGATCTGCGCGCGGTTGGCTTCGAAGCGCTTGCGGTTCGCCTCGTTGGCGCGCAGCGCCTTGCCGCGCGGCAGGAGGTAGTTGCGCGCGAAACCGGGCTTCACCGCGACGACGTCGCCGATGTTGCCGAGCTTCTCGACGCGCTCGAGCAGGATCACATCCATGGCTGCCATGCTCGCCTCCTTACTTCACGAGGTAGGGCAGAAGGCCGAGATGGCGGGCGCGTTTGATCGCCTTCGCCAGCTCGCGCTGCTTCTTAGCGGACACCGCCGTGATGCGGCTCGGAACGATCTTGCCACGCTCCGAGACGAAGCCCTGGAGCAGGCGGACGTCCTTGTAGTCGATCTTCGGCGCGTTGGTGCCCGAGAAGGGGCAGCTCTTGCGCCGGCGGAAGAAGGGCCGTGCCATTCCCGATTACTCCTGCTCGGCCGCCGCGCGCGGGGCGCGGTCGCCAAAGTCGCCGCGCGGGGCGCGATCGCCGAATTCGCCGCGCGGTCCACGATCCTCGCGCGGACCGCGGTCGCCGCGGAACCCGCCGCCGCGGCCGCCGCGGCCGCCGCGATCGTCGCGGTCGCCGCGCTCGTTCTTGCGCATCATCGCGGACGGCTCGGTCTCGAGCGCGTCGACGCGGATGGTCTGGAAGCGGATCACGTCCTCGTTGAGACCCGCCTGGCGCTCGAGCTCGGCGACCGCCGGAGCCGGCGCCTCGACGTTGAGCAGCACGTAATGCGCCTTGCGGTTCTTCGCGATGCGGTAGGCCAGGTTGCGCAGACCCCAATATTCGGTCTTCGTCACCTTGCCCTGATTGTCTTCGATGATCTTGGTGAAGGCCTCCGAGAGGCCGTCGACCTGGGTCGTCGCCAAGTCTTGGCGCGCCAGGAAGACATGCTCGTACAACGGCATGCGTTCTCTCCTCTGTGCCGATCGCTGGCGGCGGACCGTCCGACGCCCCTCCGGCTTTCTTCGTAGTCGGACCACCCGGCGCACGCGCCACGCGCGATGCCGACCGGCCCAAACGGAAACCGGCGGCAGGGTTAGCTGCCGCCGGAACCGGTGCGCCCTATGGCGCAAGACGGGGTGGAGCGCAACCCCGCTTAGGCGCGCGTGCTCGCGTAGAGCGACCAGAGGCTCGCGATGTCCTTCATGCCGCTGGTCTGCGGGATGGCGGCGAAGGTCTGCCGCGCCGCGCCGCCCTGGCCGGCGCGGAGCTGCGAGATGCCCATGAACAGGCGCGCGGCGTCGGCCTGGTTGCCGGTGCCGGTCGCGGCCACCTTGAAGGCGTTGACCGCCGCCGGGTAGTTGCCCGCGCCGAGCAGGATGTTGCCCGCCTGGTACTGGCCGGCCGGTGTCTTCGGCAGGCGAGCGACGGTCGCCTGCGCCTGCGTCGCCCGCTTGCCCGCCTCGTTGACGAGCGTCGTGGTCATCGCGTCGGTGCCGAGCGCGTTCGCCGCCTTCGCCTGGTCGAGCGCCGCCTTGGCGACGCCGGGCTGGTTGGAGATGATCGCGAGCTTGGCGAACTCCTGATAGTCCTGCGACCGCGAGAGGTTGCCGGTCTGCTGCGACAGATGGAAGAGCGCGAGCTTCGCCTCGCGCGGCATCTGCGCGTCCTTGAGGTCGGCGAGCAGCGTCTTCCAGCGCGCCGGCGACGGATCGAAGCGGATCAGCCGTTCGGTGGTCGCGAGATAGGCCTTCTTGTCGCCCATCTTGTACTGCGCGGCGGCGAGGTTCTCGAGGTAGCGCGGGTTGGCCTTCGACAGCCGCTCGTAGACCTTGGCGGCCTCGGCGTACTTGCCGGTGCGCAGGTGCGACTGGGCGACGATGACCTGCATGTCGGTGCCGCCCGCCTTCTGCGCCGCGGCGATCGCCTTGTTGAACTGACCGGCGCGATAGTAGAGCGGCGCGAGCTGGCGCGGCGAGGCGCCGACGGCCTCGAGCTCTTGGGCGGCGCGGCCGAACTGGCCGCCGCGCGTGTAGACGAACGCCGCCATCTCGGCGACCTTGCGGCGCTCCTCCGGCGTCTTCGCGGCGGCGCGGGCCTGGTTGATCGCGGCGGTCGCGGCGGCCGTGTTGCCCGAGCGCGCGGCGTTCGACGCATTCTGCAGCGGCCGGCCGACGGCCGGGGACAGCGCCTGCGCGTAGGCGGCCGATCCGAGCGGCGCGGCGAGCCCAAGCGCCGCGACGAGGGCGAGACGGGAAACAAGCTTCATGGCTATCCTCTTCGTTGTCCGTGCCGCGGGCCTGGTACGCCGGCACTTCCTCCACGAACCACCGCCTATGCCGGTGGGACGTCCTCCATCCCACTATACATAGTGCGTCTGGCCGCTGGATGAACGGCTGAACCGTGCCCGTCCCGCGAAAGCGCTCGGGACATTATCCAAACGCGGCCCCGACGCAAACTGTTCGATTGGGCTCGCCTTGCGAAAGCGGCGCGCCCGCCGTAAGGCCCGGCGCGAACGACGATCAGGGGAGGGCGCATGAGCCGCGCATTCGTGTTTCCGGGTCAGGGCAGCCAGGCGGTCGGCATGGGCAAGGCGCTCGCCGAGGCCTCGGGTTCCGCGCGCGAGGTCTTCGAGGAGGTCGACGACGCGCTCGGCCAGAAGCTCTCGCTCCTGATGTTCGAAGGCCCCGAGGACGAACTGACGCTCACGGAGAACGCGCAGCCGGCGATCATGGCGGCCTCGATCGCGGCGCTGCGCGTGCTCGAGCGCGAGGGCGGCGCCCGGCTGGCGGACAAGGCGGACTATGTCGCCGGCCACTCGCTCGGCGAGTACAGCGCGCTCTGCGCCGCGGGCGCGCTGACGCTGTCGCAGACGGCGAGGCTCCTCAAGCTGCGCGGCCGGGCGATGCAGGCCGCGGTGCCGGTCGGGGCCGGCGCGATGGCGGCGCTCCTGGGGCTCGATCTCGAAGCCGCGCAGGCCGCCGCCGCCGAAGCGGCGCAGGGCGAGGTCTGCGCCGCGGCGAACGACAACGCCCCGGGCCAGATCGTCGTCTCGGGCCACAAGGCCGCGGTCGAGCGGGCGATCGAGATCGCGAAGGGCCGGGGCGCCAAGCGCGCGATCCTGCTTCCGGTGTCGGCGCCCTTCCACTGCGCGCTGATGCAACCGGCGGCCGAAGCCATGGCGGCGGCGCTGGCCGAGACGGCGATGTCGGCGCCCTTCGTGCCGCTCGTCGCGAACGTGACCGCCGCGCCGGTCGCCGCGCCCGACGACATCCGCCGCCTGCTCGTGGAGCAGGTGACCGGGATGGTCCGCTGGCGCGAAAGCGTGTCCGCGATGACCGGGCTGGGCGTTTCCGGCTTCGTCGAGTTCGGCGGCAAGGTGCTGGGCCCGATGGTGAAGCGCATCGAGCCCGACGCCGCGACCGTGAGCCTCGCGTCGATGGCCGACATCGAGGCGTTCGCGGCGACCCTTTGAGGAGACAGGCGATGTTCGATCTCACCGGCATGAAGGCGTTGGTCACCGGCGCGAGCGGCGGCATCGGCTCCGCGGTCGCCCGCGCGCTCGCCGCGCACGGTGCGCGGGTCGCGCTGTCGGGCACGCGCGCGGAGGTGCTGCAGGGGCTCGCCGCCGAGATCGGCGACGAAGCGGTCGTCCTGCCATGCAACCTCGCCGACGCGGCCGCGGTCGACGGGCTCGTGCCGCAGGCCGTCGACGCGATGGGCGGGCTCGACGTCCTGATCAACAACGCCGGCGTGACGCGCGACAACCTCGCGATGCGAATGAAGGACGAAGAGTGGGACCAGGTCATCCGGGTCAACCTCGAGGCCGCCTTCCGGCTGGCGCGCGCGGCGCTGAGGCCGATGATGAAGGCGCGCTTCGGGCGCATCGTCTCGATCACCTCGGTGGTGGGTGTCACCGGCAATCCGGGGCAGGCGAACTACGCCGCGTCGAAGGCCGGCCTGATCGGCATGTCGAAGGCGCTGGCGCAGGAGGTGGCGAGCCGCAACGTCACCGTGAATTGCGTGGCGCCGGGCTTTATCGCCTCGGCGATGACCGACGCGTTGCCCGACGCGCAGAAGGAGGCGCTCAACGCGCGCATCCCGGCGGGCCGCATGGGGACCGGCGACGAGATCGCGGCCGCCGTGGTCTATCTCGCGTCGCGCGAAGCCTCCTACGTCACCGGCCAGACGCTCCACGTCAATGGCGGCATGGCGATGATCTAGCCCGGCGGGGCGGCCGCCGCCTCGCGCGCGCCGAGCGGCCCGGCGGGGCTTGCCAGCCTCAAAGCGCGAAGCTAGTGGCAGTGGTCAAATCCAACCGTATCCGAAGGGGCATCTCATGAGCGACGTCGCCGAGCGCGTGAAGAAGATCGTTGTCGAGCATCTGGGCGTCGAGGCCGACAAGGTCACCGAAGACGCGAGCTTCATCGACGACCTCGGCGCGGACAGCCTCGACACCGTCGAGCTCGTCATGGCGTTCGAGGAAGAGTTCGGCGTCGAGATCCCGGACGACGCGGCCGAGAAGATCCTCACCGTGAAGGACGCCATCAACTACATCCAGGAGAACGCCGCCAGCTGAGGCTGGCGCCGTTGCGTCCCGAACGTGACAGTAAGCGGCTCTCCGGCTAAGGCCGGGGAGCCGTTCGTCTATTCGCCCCGCGAGAAGGGAGAAGCGCCATGCGCCGCGTCGTCGTAACCGGATTGGGCCTCGTCACGCCGTTGGGCGGCGACGTCGATACGAGCTGGTCGAACATCCTGGCCGGCAAGTCGGGGGCGGCGCGCATCACGCGCTTCGATCCGTCGGGCGACGAGTGGACCTGCAAGATCGCTTGCGAGGTGAAAACCGGCGACGGCTCGAACGGCACGTGGGACGTCAACCGGCGCGTCGACCACAAGGTGCAGCGCCAGGTCGACCTTTTCATCCAGTTCGGCATCGACGCTGCCGGTCAGGCGATCGAGGACGCAGGCCTCACCGACCTGTCGGAGGAGGACAGCTACCGAGCCGGCGTGTCGATCGGCTCGGGCATCGGCGGTCTGCCGGGGATCGAGAAGGAGTCGATCGTCCTCTACGAGAAGGGGCCGCGTCGCGTCAGCCCGCACTTCGTGCACGGCCGGCTCATCAACCTCGTCTCGGGCCAGGTCTCGATCAAATACGGCCTGCGCGGCCCGAATCACGCGGTGGTCACCGCCTGCTCGACCGGCGCGCATTCGATCGGCGACGCGGCGCGCATGATCGCGCTCGACGACGCCGACATCATGCTCGCGGGCGGCGCCGAGAGCGCGATCTGCCCGCTGGGCATCGCCGGCTTCGCCCAGGCGCGCGCGCTGTCGACCGCGTTCAACGACGCGCCGGAGCGCGCGTCGCGCCCTTACGACAAGGACCGCGACGGCTTCGTCATGGGCGAGGGCGCGGGCGTCGTCGTGCTCGAGGAGTACGAGCGCGCGAAGAAGCGCGGCGCCAAGATCTACGGCGAGATCGTCGGCTACGGCCTGACCGGCGACGCCTATCACGTCACCGCGCCGCACGAGGAAGGCCAGGGCGGCTTCCGCGCCATGACCAACGCGTTGCGCAAGGCCGGCCTCAGCCCGGACGACATCGACTACATCAACGCGCACGGCACCTCGACGCCGCTGGGCGACGAGATCGAGCTCGGCGCGGTGCGGCGCCTGTTCGGCGCGGCGATGGACGGCGTGTCGATGTCGTCGACCAAGTCGGCGATCGGCCACTTGCTCGGCGGCGCCGGCGCGGTGGAGGCGATCTTCTGCCTGCTCGCGCTCCGCGACCAGGTCGCGCCGCCGACGATCAACCTCGAGAACCCGTCCGAAGGCTGCCACGGCGTCGACTTGGTCCCGAACCAGGCGCGCGAGCGCAAGATCCGCGCGGTGCTCAACAACAGCTTCGGCTTCGGCGGCACCAACGCCTCGCTGGCGATGAAGCTCGTCTGAGATCGCCGGCGCGGGGGATTCGATGAAGCGTCGTGTCCTCCTCCTGGCGGTGCCGATCCTCGCGCTGGTCGCCGGTATCGCGCTGCTGCTTGCGGCCTGGTACGGGCCGGGGCCGGCGGACAGGCCGCTGCGCGTGTCGATCGAACGGGGCAGCTCGCTCACCGCGGCCGCCGGGCGGCTGGAGGCGGCGGGCGCGATCCGCGACGCGACGCTGTTCCGCGGGCTCGCGCGCCTGTTCGGCTCGGACGCGCCGGTAAAGTTCGGCGAATACGAGATCCCGGCCCGGTCGAGCGCGGCGCGCGTGCTCGAGATCATCCAGTCGGGCGAGGCGCTTCAGTACCGCGTCACCGTCCCCGAAGGCATGCCGTCGATCCTCGTCCACGAGCGCCTGATCGCGGTGCCCGAGCTCACCGGCACGATCGCCGTGCCGCGCGAAGGCTCGGTGCTCCCCGATACCTACGCCTTCGAACGCGGCGAGAGCCGGCAGGCGGTGCTCGACCGTATGCAGGCGGCCATGACCCGGACGCTCGCCGATCTGTGGGCGCGCCGCTCCGCGGCGACGGTGGCCAAGACGCCGGAGGAAGCGATCATCCTCGCGTCCATCGTCGAGAAGGAAACCGCCAAGCCGTCGGAGCGCCGCCTCATCGCTGGCGTCTACTCGAACCGGATCCGCATCGGCATGAAGCTCGACGCCGACCCGACCGTGATCTACCCCGTTACCAAGGGCAAGCCGCTCGGCCGCCGCATCCGCCGTTCCGAGCTCCGCGCCGACAACGGGTACAACACCTATGTGCGGCCCGGCCTGCCGGACGGCCCGATCGCCAATCCCGGTCGCGAATCGATCGCCGCGGTGCTCGATCCGCAGCCGACCGACGCACTGTTCTTCGTCGCCGACGGCACCGGCGGGCACGTGTTCGCCGCGACGCTCGCCGAGCACAACCGGAACGTGGTGAAGTGGCGCGCCATCAGGCGCGCGCGGGGCGAGCTATAGCCGCTTGATCGCCAGCACCGGTCGCGCGTGCTTCTCGGCGACGCGCGCGATCACGTCGGCGAGCGGCTCGACCACGGTGCTCATCCAATGGCTGTTCGCGTGGAGCAGGCGCGCGTCGTCGGCCATGATGCCGACGTGCCCGGGGAAGAAGACGAGGTCGCCCCGGGCCGGCACCTCCACCGCGCCGCCGAGCGCCTCCTGCTGCATGTCGCTGTCGCGCGTCGCCTCGATGCCGCACGCCGCCAGCACGGTCTGGACCAGCCCCGAACAATCGATACCCCAGCGCGTCCGCCCCCCCCAGAGATAAGGCGTGCCGACGAACGTCTGCGCGAGCTCGACCCAATCCCCCGGCGCCGCCTGCAGCGGTCCGACATGCCGCTCGTGGACGAAGCCGCCGTCGATCGCGAGGAAGCGGTCCTCGTGCGCCGCGGCGCGGACGAGCGCGCCGAGCGGAAGCTCGGCGACGTGCGGGGACAGGAGATCGGGCCGGCTGAAGACCAGCGCGCTCGGTGCGCTTATCCGGTGGGTGGGAACGGCCGGTTCGGCCAGCGCCGCGGTCGGCACGTAGCCGACGTAGCGGTCGGCGCCGCCGTAGCCCCAGGCCCAATCGCCGGCGATCTCGAGCGCGAGGAAGCCTTCGCCGAACAGCAGCTCGCTCGTGGCGCCCGCGTCGGTCCGCGCCTTGCCGCGGACCATCGTGCGGGCGGCGGCGCACCGCAACGGCCGCGGGGACGCGTAGGCCGCCGCCGCGTAGTCGCCGGCCAGCGCGACGTCGGCGAGGTCGCGCCGGTAGGCGTGCGTGCGGGGATCGAGCGTCGGGGAAGGGCCGGCGAGACGCGTCGGCTCAGTGGGTGGTGCGGCTCTCGCTCTGCTTGCCGCGCTGCCGGGTCGCGCCATTCTTCTCCGCCCGCTCGATGAGGCCGGCGAACTCCTCGAGGAAGGCGGTCCCGGCCTGGGTCCGCTCCACGAAGATGTTGCGCAGATCGCTCTCGTCCTTCTGGCGGCGAAGGTAGCCGAGCGCGCCGAGCGTGTTCAAGGCGCGCGTGACCACCGGCTTCGACACCCGCAGCTTCGCCGCCAGCCCGCGCACCGTGTGCGGGCCGTCGGTGAGGTACACCAGCATCAACAACGCCATCTGTCGATTGGTGAGGTCCGGGCGCGCCGACTGGACGTAACCGATCAGCGTCTGCATCCAATCCGTCAGGGGTTCCAGCGCGAGACCATTCCGCTGTGCTTCCGACACCATATACGCATCCTCAACGCCTGCGAACGTCCGGGTTTCCGGGTGCGTTACGCGTACTCAACAGTCCGAATGTAACGGACCAGTGAGGTTTCCGTTGCGAGGAAGATGAAAAAACCGCGCTTATCTGCGGTATTGCGCCTCGAGGTAGCGCCAGGCGGCCCGCAGGGTCATGGCCTCGCCGCCCTTGGGGCGACCGGGCTTGGTCGCCGGCTGCCACGCGAAGAGGTCGAGGTGGGCCCAGCGCGTTCCGGCCTCGACGAACTTCGCGAGGAACAGCGCGGCGGTGATCGCGCCGGCGAAGCCGCCTTCGCCCGAATTGTTGATGTCGGCGACGTCCGACTTCAGCATGTCGCCGTAGGGCTCCCACAGCGGCAGCCGCCACATCGGGTCCTGCGCTTCGCGCCCCGCGACGAGCAGGCCGTCGGCGAGCGCGTCGTCGTTCGCGAACAGCGCGGGCAGCTCGGGGCCGAGCGCGACGCGCGCCGCGCCGGTCAGCGTCGCGAAGTCGAGCATCAGGTCGGGCTTGTCCTCCTGCGCGAGCGTCAGCGCGTCGCACAGGATAAGACGGCCCTCGGCGTCGGTGTTGCCGATCTCGACCGACACGCCTTTGCGCGTCGCCAGCACGTCGCCGGGACGGAAGGCGTTGCCCGAGATAGCGTTCTCGACCGCCGGGATGAGCAGCCGCAGGCGGACGGGAAGTTTCGCCTGCATGACGAGGCGGGCCAGCGCCAGCGCGTGCGCCGCGCCCCCCATGTCCTTCTTCATCGTCAGCATCGCGGCGGCGGGCTTGATGTCGAGCCCGCCCGAATCGAAGCACACGCCCTTGCCGACGATCGCGAGCTTCGGGTGAGCGGGATCGCCCCACGTCAGGTCGATCAGCCGCGGCGCGCGGTCGGCGGCGCGACCCACCGCGTGGACCGCGGGGAAACCGTCCTTCAACGCCTCGCCCTGGACGATCCTGACCTGCGCGCCGAACTCGCGCGCCTGACGCTCGGCGGCCTCGGCGAGCTCGGCCGGGCCCATGTCCTCGGCGGGCGTGTTGACGAGGTCGCGCACCAGTGCCGTCGCGTCCGCGATCCGTACCGCCTCCTCGATCGCCGCCGGTTCGCTGGTCAGAAGGACGCGCGCCTCGGGCGGCTTCTTTTCCGAACGGTAGCGCTCGAAGCGATAGTGGGCGAGGAGCCAACCCAGAGCTGCCGCCCCCGGCACGCCGCCGGCCAGCCGATAGGTGCCGCCGGGCAGCTTCGCCGCCGCGCCCGCGAGGTCCCACGGCCCGGGGCGAGCGGCGTCCTTCACGCCGACCGCCGCGGACCACTCCTCGGGCCGGTCGCCGGCCAGGACGGCGAACTCGCCCGCCTTGCCCTTGAATTGCGCCGCCTCGACCGCCGCACGCCCGCGGGCGCCCTGGCCCGCGAGCCACGCCTCGAAACCCTTGGCATCGAAGACGTGGAGCACCCGCGCGTCCTGACTGCGGTCGGGTTGGAGCAGGGCGGCAAAATCGGTCATCGCGTTCCTTCCAGGGGCACGCCGAACAGGTCGTAGTCGTCCGCGTCCTCGACCGTCGCCGCGACGATGTCGCCGGCCTTCAGGCCGTGGGCGTCGCGCAGGTGGACCTGTCCGTCGATCTCGGGCGCGTCGGCCTTCGACCGGCCGGTGGCCCCGCCTTCGTCGTCGACCTCGTCGACGATGACTTCGAGCGTGCGGCCGATCTTGGCCTGGAGTTTCGCCGCCGAGATGCGCGCCTGCGCGGCCATGAAGCGCTCCCAACGCGCCTGTTTCACTTCCTCGGGAACCGCGCCGGGCAGCGCGTTCGCCGCCGCGCCCTCGACCGCCTCGTACTTGAAGCAACCGACGCGATCGAGTTGCGCTTCCTCGAGCCAGTCGAGCAGGTAGGCGACGTCGTCCTCCGTCTCGCCGGGGAAGCCGACGATGAATGTCGAGCGCAGCGCGATGTCCGGGCAGATCTCGCGCCAGCGGCGGATGCGCTCGAGCACCTTCGCCTCGTTCGCCGGGCGCCGCATCGCGCGGAGCACCGTCGGCGAGGCGTGCTGGAACGGGATATCGAGGTAGGGGAGGATCGACCCGTCGGCCATCAGCGGGATGAGCTCGTCGACGTGCGGGTAGGGATAGACGTAGTGCAGCCGCACCCAGGCGCCGGTCCGCCCGAGCTCGCGCGCGAGATCGGTGATGTGCGCGCGGATCTCGCGGCCATTGAGCACCGACGGCGCGTGCCGGATGTCGACGCCGTAGGCCGAGGTGTCCTGGCTGATGACGAGCAGCTCCCGGGTGCCCGCCGCGACGAGCTTATCCGCTTCGCGCACGACCGCGTTCGCCGGACGCGAGACGAGGTCGCCGCGGATCGACGGGATGATGCAGAAGCGGCAGCGGTGGTTGCAGCCCTCGGAGATCTTCAGATAACCGTAGTGCCGCGGCGTGAGCTTGAGGCCGGCCTCCGGCACCAGGTCGACGTACGGCGACGGGACCGGCGGCGCGGCGTCGTGCACCGCGCTCACCACTTGTTCGTACTGCGCCGCGCCCGTCACCGCGAGGACCTGCGGGAACTTCGCGCGGATCGCGTCGGCCTCGTTGCCCATGCAGCCGGTGACGATGACGCGGCCGTTCTCGGCGATCGCTTCGCCGATCGCGGCGAGGCTTTCCTCCTTCGCGCTGTCGAGGAAGCCGCAGGTGTTGACGAGCACGACGTCGGCGCCGGCGTAGTCGGCCGACATGGCGTAGCCGTCGCTCCGGAGCTTGGTCAGGATGCGCTCGCTGTCGACCAGCGCCTTCGGGCAGCCGAGCGAGACCATGCCGACCTTCGGCGGTTCGGGAAGCTTGGTGGCCATACGCCTCAGTTGAGCGCGCCGGCGCGCGCGGGCAGATGCTTGAGCGGATCGACCGGTGTGCGGCCGCGCCTTATTTCGAAATGGAGCTGCGGTTCGTCAACCGAGCCGGTGGCCCCGGCCCGCGCCACGATGTCGCCGCGCTTCACGTTCTGCCCCCGCGCGACGAGCAGCTCCTCGTTGTGCGCGTAGGCCGTCACCCACCCGCCGGTGTGCCGGAGCAGCACCAGCCCGCCGAACCCTTCGACGCCGTCGCCGGCGTAGGCGACCACCCCGTCCGCCGCGGCGCGCACCGGGGTGCCGGCGGTCACCTCGATGTTGACCCCGTCGTTGTACTGCCCGCCGGGCTTGGCGCCGAACCGCGAGATGAGGCGGCCCTCGACCGGCCAAACGAACCGGACGGCCGCGGCGGTCGCCTCGGGCGCGGGGCGCGCCGGCGGAGGGCGATCGGCGGCGGCGCCGCGGTTCGCGGTCGACCGCGGCGGCACGGCCGCCGGCTCGGACCCGGTGATGAGATCGTCGATGTCGAGCCGGAAGGCGCGCGCGCGCTCCTCGAGCGACATGGCGGCGACCGCCTGTCGGGTCGGCAGGCGCAGGACCTGCCCGACCGCCAGCGTGTAGGGTGGCTGCAACCGGTTCGCCTCCACGACGCGGTCCCAGGCCGCGCCGTAGGCGCGCGCGATGGTGATGCCGGTCTCGCCCGGCTTCACGCGGTGGTAGCGCCCCGCCGGAATCCGGAGCACCTGCCCGATCTCGAGGCGGTAGGGCGGCGCGAGGTTGTTCTCGATCGCCAGCGCACCGGCCGAGACGCCCGCGCGCGAGGCGATCGCGCCGAGGCTATCGCCGCGCGCCACCGTCACCGTGCCGGCGGGCACCTCCTTGGCGTCGGCCACCACGCGGCGCGCCGTCCAGGCCGGTCGCGACGGCGCGGGGCGCTGGGCCGCGGGCGCCGGCCTGGGCTGGGCGACGGGCGGCCGGGGCGCGGGGGGCGGCGGCGCCTGCCGGGCGCAGGCGGCCAGAACCAGCATCGCGACGAGGAGCGCGCCTCGCATCGGCGCTACGACGCCCCGGGCGCCGCGAAGTCGCCGAGCGCGTCGCGCAACGCGGCGATCGTCGGATAGTGGGTGAGGTCGAGGTGGAGCGGCGTCACCGAGATGAAGCCCTCGCGGATCGCCTTGAGGTCGCTCTCGTGGCCCGGCTGCGTCGCGTCGGGGCCGAGGCCGAACCAGTAATAGGGCGTGCCGCGCATGTCGTGACGCTCGTCGATGACGAGCCGGCCGTAGTCGTGGAACCCCTGCTCGGCGACGCGCAGGCCGCGCACCTCGCTCGGGCCGATCGGCGGGAAGTTGACGTTCATCAGAACGCCGCGCGGCCATTCGGCCTTGAGGAGCGCGCGCACCACGCTCCCGCCCCAGGCGCGGGCGCAGGCGAAGGGTTCCTGCTCGCCCGCCTGATCGCCGAACGTCTGGCTGAGCGCGATCGAGCGGACGCCGGCGAGCGTGCCCTCCATCGCCGCCGACACGGTACCCGAATAGGTCACGTCCTCGGCGAGGTTGGCGCCACGGTTGACGCCCGACAGCACGAGGTCGGGGCGCCGGTCGCGCATCACGACGCCGACTGCCATCATCACGCTGTCGGTCGGCGTCCCGCGCACCGCGTAGCGGCGGTCCGCGAGCTTCCGGAGCCGGACCGGCTCGACGAGCGTGAGCGAGTGGCCGGCGCCCGACTGCTCCTCGGCCGGCGCCACGACCCAGACGTCGTCCGACAGCTCGCGCGCGATCGCCTCAAGCACCTCGATGCCGGGCGCGTGCACGCCGTCGTCGTTGGTCACCAGGATGCGCATCAGCCCTGCGGCTCCAGTCGGTTGAGGCCGCCCATATAGGGGTGGAGCGCGTCCGGGATGTGAACCGATCCGTCGGCCTGCTGGTAGGTCTCGAGCACCGCGACGAGCGTCCGGCCGACCGCCAGCCCCGACCCGTTGAGCGTGTGGACGAAGCTCGTGCCCTTGTCGCCCTCGCGCTTGAAGCGGGCGCTCATGCGGCGCGCCTGGAAGTCGCCGCAGGTCGAGCAGGAACTGATCTCGCGATACTGGCCCTGGCCGGGCAGCCACACCTCGAGGTCGTAGGTCCGGCGCGCGGTGAAGCCCATGTCGCCGGTGCACAGCAGCATCCGCCGATAGGCGAGGCCCAGTCGGTCGAGAACGGCTTCGGCGCAGGCGGTCATGCGCTCCTGCTCCTCGTCGGAATTCTCGGGCGCGGTTATCGAAACCAGCTCGACCTTCTCGAACTGGTGCTGGCGGATCATGCCGCGCGTGTCGCGCCCGGCCGCGCCGGCCTCGGAGCGGAAGCAGGGCGTGAGCGCGGTGAAGCGCAGCGGCAGCTCGTCGCCGGACAGGATGCGCTCGCGCACGAGGTTGGTGAGCGACACCTCGGCGGTCGGGATGAGCCAGCGCCCGTCGGTGGTGCGGAAGAGATCCTCCGCGAACTTCGGCAGCTGCCCCGTCCCGAACGCCGCCTCGTCGCGCACGAGCAACGGAGGCACGACCTCGGTGTAGCCGTGCTCGCGCGTCTGCACGTCGAGCATGAACTGGCCGAGCGCGCGGTGGAGCCGGGCGAGCGGCCCCTTCAGGACGGCGAACCGGCTGCCCGACATCGCGGCGGCGGCGTCGAAGTCGAGCCCGAGCTTGCCGCCCACCGCGTCGTGCTCGAGCGGCCGGAAGTCGAACGCGCGCTTCGTGCCGCGTTCGTGGACGACGGCGTTGCCGGTCTCGTCCGCGCCCTCCGGAACGTCGCTCGCCGGCAGGTTCGGGAGCGCCGCCAGCTCGCCCGCGAGGGCATCGCCGAGCTCGCGCTCGCGCGCCTCGAGATCGGGCAGGCGGGACTTGAGCGCCGCGACCTCGGCCATCAGTTCCTGGGCCGCTGCCTCGTCCTTGGCGGCCTTCGCCGCGCCGATCGCCTTCGACGCCTCGTTGCGGCGGGCGAGACCGGCCTGGAGCGCGGTCTGGACGGCCCGCAGGTCGGTGTCGATCGCCAGCAGGCGACCGGCGGCGGGTTCGACGCCGCGACGCGCCAAGGCGGCGTCGAACGCCTGCGGTTCGGCGCGGACGGAGCGGATGTCGTGCATGGTCGCACGCTATGGCGGGCCGAGCCGTTCTTGCCAAGCGGCAACCGCCGGCGATTCGCGCGCGTTGATGGCGCCTACCGAACGGAGGTGAGCCGATGCAGATTCCGCACAACGCGATGGTCGTGGTGGCCGACGGCCGCAAGATGCTGCTGTTCAAGAACGAGGGCGACGAGGCCTACCCCAAGCTCGAGGTGGTCGACCACGAAGAGAAGCCGGTCCCGGCGCGCGAGGACTACGCCACCGACGAGCCGGGCACGATGCGCGACTACGGCGCCGGCATGAACCACCGCAGCGGCTACGAGGAAACCGACTTCCACCAGCTCGAGGAGGATCGCTTCGCCGGCGACGTCGCCGAGATGCTCAAGAAGCGCGCGCTCAAGAACGAGTTCAGCAAGCTCATCGTCGTGGCGCCGCCCCGCGCGCTCGGCGAGCTGCGCAAGCGCTACCACAAGGAGGTGGAGGCACGGATCCTGGGAGAGATCGCCAAGGACCTCACCAACCGCCCGACCGACGAGATCGAGGACATCATCCAGAAGACGGAGACGAAGGGCACGGCCTGAGCCGTTCAGCCTGTGGAAATCCCTGCCGCCACAACATCCGGTTCCGCTTGTTCCCTCGCCCCGCAAAATGTATAGGCCGCCGCGGGGAGGCCGTCCTGCGAGCGGGGCAAGGGGCGCCGGAGTAGGCGGCGGTAGCTGAGCCGCGCGGCGGCACGCGAATCGAAGGCGTGCCGACCGGGCGACGCAGCTCTTGTGGCAGGGAGTATGCGGATGGAAGCCGTAGGGAGAACGGCGGTTGCCGCCGAATCCGACGAAGGCGAGACCGAGTCGGTCGTCGCGGGCGTCGAGTTGCCGGCCGATTATCGTCCGAGCCCGGACGAAGAGTTCATGAATCCTCGGCAACTGGCCTATTTCAGGCGCAAGCTGCTCGATTGGAAGGACGACATCCTCCGCGAGGCGAAGGAGACCCTCCAGACGCTGCAGAGCGAGTCGCTGCGCGAGCCCGACATCACCGATCGCGCGTCGAGCGAGACCGACTGGTCGATCGAGCTTCGGACCCGCGATCGCCAGCGCAAGCTCATCTCGAAGATCGACGCGGCGCTGCGCCGGATCGAGGAAGGCGAGTACGGCTACTGCGAGGTGACCGGCGAGCCGATCTCGCTCCAACGCCTCGACGCCCGCCCCATCGCGACGATGACGCTCGAGGCCCAGGAGAAGCACGAGCGGATGGAGAAAGTCACCCGCGACGAGTAGCGGGCGGGCTTCTCATCCGTCCTTGAAGCCCCGCCTCATTCGAGGCGGGGCTTTTCTTTTGAGGTCGTCCACAAAACATGAACCAGAAATGAACGATTCGTGGCCAGAACAAGTAAAATAACGGCTCCGTATCGGTTAAGTTAGAGTTCAGCTTCCGGCGGCAAAACAGCATTCCGGGCAGGGAACCCGCGAACCACGGATCCTGCCAACAACTTGCCAGGATCATGCCTTGATTGGTGTGAAGATGGCAGGAACTTTCGAGACGCCGTTGCGTCTTGGAGGCCGTTCGAGAAGTTCGAATAGGAGTTGGGAATGAAGATCAAGTATTTCATCGCTGCCGCGACGCTCGCGACGATGCCGGCGATCGCCAACGCGCAGACCGCCGACATCAACGAGAACTTCGCCGGCCCCTACGTCGGCGCGCAGATCGGTTGGGGCAAACGTTCGGTCGACCAGAACTTCAGCATCGCCAACGTTCCGAACTTCGATCGCAGCCGGGATGGGATCGACTACGGTGCCTACGTCGGCTTCGACGCGCCGGTGGGCCCGAGCTTCGTCGTCGGCGGCGAAGCGGAGATCGGCGGGGGCGGCAAGACGTTGAGCCAGCAGCTCACGCCCGGCATCACCGCCTCGATCGATCCGGACTGGAACTATATGTTCTCGGGCCGCGCGGGCTTGGTCGCCGGCGAGCGCGCGCTGATCTACGGCCGCCTCGGCTACGGGCGCGAGAAGATCGACCTTCGCGTGAGCGACACCGCGGCTCCGGCGAATTCGGTCAACGAGAGCGGCTGGTCGGACGGCGCGGTCTACGGCGGCGGCGTCGAGTTCGCGCTCGCGCCGAACACGTCGGCGCGCGTCGAGTACCGGTACAAGGACTTCGACGGCAGCTACAACCCGCAGCAGCTCCTCGCCGGCGTCTCGTTCCGCTTCTAGGAATCGGCCGATCGTCGAAGGGCCGGGCGTTCGCGCCCGGCCCTTTTTCGTGGCCGCCGTCACCCACTCTTCACTGGACCCGAAACGACGGAACCGGCATGGGGCTCACACTGTTTGTGCAGCGCAGCATCCATAGGAGTTGAGCGTGAGCGTTACGCGCGTCGGTACCGCGTCGGGTCTCGATCAGACCGGCCGTCTTCAGACCGTGTCGGTCTATCGCGACGGCGGCGGCTACAAGCTTTCCGGGCGCGGCGGCAGCCACATCGTGCCGCAGCCCGCGATCGACGCGGCGATCGCGGCGATCGTCGAGCGATATCGCCTGTCCGACGTCGAGTTCGTGCGGTCGACGCGAGCCGCCTGACGGCCGAACGAAAAGGGCCGGCGGGAGCGTTCCCGCCGGCCCTTTGCCTGATCGGCGCCGCGGGCGCCTCAGTGCGTGATCTCGTACTCGATCCGCTCCTTGAGCTTGAGCTTTTCCTTCTTCCACTGCGCAAGTCGGATCGAGTCGGGCATGGGTCGCTGCATCTCTTCGCAGATCGCGCTCTCGAGTTGCGCGTGCTTCACCGAGAGAGCATCGAGATGTGCGCTGGCCATGGGTCCGGCTCCTTCCTTCCAGTTGAAAAGGTCGGTCGCCTCAGGCGATGCGGTCCCTGGCACTGAACACGAGGGGCCGCAGCCCTCGGCAATCGGGATGGCGGAGTAGACCACAGGTCCGCCCGGGCGTCAGCAAATTTGCGATGGAAATAGTGGGGCACCAGAACTTGGGGCGAGGCGGCCGTACGGCCCAATCGGTTGGGCCGACGTGCGCGGGTTCCGCACTTCGTCGCATCGCGGCGCTTACGCGCGGATCGCGCTATGCTAGCTAGGAGGCCCGAGTCGCCGGAACCGTGAGAGTCGCAAGCGTGGACGACAAGGAACTGAAGGCCCGCCTCGAGACCTTGGTCGAGGAGCATCGCGACCTCGACGCGGCGATCGAAGCGCTGCGCGCGATGCCGGGGCACGACCAGATCCAGCTCGCCCGCCTGAAGAAGCGCAAGCTCAAGCTCAAGGACGAGATCCGGCAGCTCCACGATCAGCTGCTGCCCGACATCATCGCCTGAGGCGCGGGCCTAACCGGGCGCGGTCGCCTCCCGCCCGACCCGATCCCGTGCTATTCTGGTCCCCTCTTGCGGAAGAGGGAGACGGCCATGCATCGAACCAAGCTCTGGTCGGCCGCCGCGGTCGTCAGCGCGATGTCGATCCCCTTGGGCGGGGAGGCCGCCGTCACGATCCTCGGCGCCGGGTTCGCGCGGCAATGCTACGAATATGCCGAAGCGGGGCGCGCCTCCGAACTGGGCCTCGAGAACTGCAGCCGCGCGCTCGTCGAACAGGCGCTCCCCGCGCGCGAACGCGCGGCGACTCACGTCAACCGCGGCATATTGCGCATGCACGCGAAGGACATCGCCCGAGCGCTGGCCGACTACGATGCAGCGCTTCGTCTCAAGCCCGACCTGGCCGAGGCGCACGTCAACCGAGGCATCGCACTCGTGAACGCGGGCGGTCGGGAGGCCGAGGCCATCGCGGCGCTGAGCCAGGGGCTGAAGCTCGAAACGACGCGCCCCGAGGTCGCCTACTATACGCGCGGGGTCGCGCACGAGCTGGCCGGCAACGTCCGCGCCGCCTACGACGATTATCGTCAGGCGGCCGCGCTCAAGCCCGATTGGACCGAGCCGCGAACCCAGCTCCAGCGGTTCAAGCGGGTGGGCGCCGCCGGCGGCTGAAGCCTCAAAGCGAGTCGGAGATCGAGCAGGCCGCGGGGCCGAGGATCACGACGAACAGCACGGGCAGGATGAAGAGGATCAGCGGCACCGTCATGATGGCGGGGAGCCGCGCGGCCTTCTCCTCGGCGCGCATCATGCGCTCGTTCCGGAACTCGGCGGACAGCACGCGCAGGCTGCTCGCCAGCGGCGTGCCGTACTTCTCGGTCTGGATCATCGTCGTGACGACGCCGCGCACGCTCTCGAGCGCCACCCGGTTAGCGAGGTTCTCGAACGCCTGCCGCCGTTCGACGAGGAAGCCGAGCTCGATCGCCGTCAGCGCGAACTCGTCGCCGAGCTCGGGGTAGCCCGCGCCCAGCTCGCGCGCCACGCGGTTGAACGCGGCGTCGACGGTGAGCCCGGCCTCGGCGCAGATCACGAGCAGATCGAGCGCGTCCGGGAGACCCTTGCGGATCGCGTCCGACCGCTTGCTGATGAGGTTCTGGACGAAAATGTCGGGCGCCTTGTAGCCGCCGTAGAGCGAGCCGCCGGCGATGAGCATCTGCGTCATGTTCGAATAGGTGTCGAACATGTTGAAGACGTAGACCGCGAGCACCATGCCGCCGCCGATGAAGATCGGGCACACGAGGCGGGCGAACAGCAGCATGACGATCGCGTCCTTCGACCGGATGCCGGCTTGCGCGAGCTTTGTTTGCGCTTCGCGCATCTGCTCGTCCTGGAGCACCGAGAGCTTCTTCAGCACCTCGCGCATGAAGTCGGTGGCTTCGGCCTTGGCGGCGACGCTCGAACGGCGGCGGGACGCGGTGATGCCGGCCTTGAGCTGCTCGCGGCGCTCCTGGAGCGCCTTGACGCGGCCGCGCATGGGGTCGCGCACCGTCGTCGCCGCCCAAACGGCGACCATGACCGCCATCGCGGCGAGCGCGGCGAGCATCGTCGCGACATCGACCGGCCGCAGGCCGAAGATGAGGATCGGTTCCTGTTCCACCGTCAGATCTCGAAGCTGACCATCTTGGCCATGATGAAGCCGCCGATGGACATCCAGATGAAGCCGCCGGTGCCCGCGATCATGAGGCGCTGGTCGGAGAAGAAGGGCGAGAGATAATCGGGGTTCATCATCCAAACGAGCGCGAAGACGATGAACGGCAACGAGCCGACGATGTAGGCCGACGCCTTGGACTCGGACGACATCGCCTTGATCTTGAGCTTCATCTGCGCGCGCTTGCGCAGCACCTCGCCGAGGTTGTTGAGCGTTTCCGCGAGGTTGCCGCCGGTCTCGCGCTGGATGGACAGCGTGATCACGAAGAACTGGAACTCGGGCGTCTTGATCCGCGTCGCCATCTCGGCGAGCGCCGCCTCCATCGTCTGCCCGATGCGGATCTTGTCGGCGACCGTGCGGAACTCGATGCCGACGGGATCGGGGATCTCCTTGCCGACCACGCCGAGCGACTCGGTGATCGGGAGGCCCGAGCGCAGGCCGCGGACGAGCAGGTCGATGGCGTCGGGAAAGCGCGTGGTGAACGCCGCGATCCGCCGGCCGATCAGCAGGCTGACCGCCGCGTGCGGACCGCCGACGCCGAGGACCACGCTCACGAGCAGCGCGAGGAGGAAGGGGGCGCCGGCGGTCAGCAGCAGCAGGATCGCCACGACGAAGATGCCGCCGCACGCGAGCGCGTAGTTGCCCAGCGTCCAGCTCCGCCCGGTTCGTTCGAGCCGCGACCGCAGCTCGGCGGGCTTCGGGATGAAGCGCTTCACCACGCTGTCGAGCTTGTTGTCGCGCTGCGCGATCAGCTTCTTGAGCTGCGCCTGCGTCTGCGCCTCGCGCGAGCCCGAATGGCGCTCGCGCAGCGCCTCGAGCCGCTTGACGACCTTCTTGTTGCTTCCGTCGTCGGCGAACGCGAACACGCCGAACCCCACCGTCGTCAGCAGGCCGAGCAACATCGCGACGAAGGTCATGTCCACTACATGCACTCCATTAGCGCGCGGCCCAGGCCGTAATATTCGGCCCGGTCGTAGAAGGCGGGCCGAAGGCCCGTCGACACGTGCTCGCCGCGGAGCTGCCCGGACTCGTCCTCGCCGTGATACTGGTAGGTGTAGAGGTCCTGCATCGTGATGATGTCGCCCTCCATCCCGACGATCTCGGAGATGTGGGTGATGCGGCGCTTGCCGTCGCGCATGCGGCTGATCTGGATGATCATGTTGACCGCGTCCGAGATCTGCTGCCGGATCGCCTTGGCCGGCAGGTTGAGGCCGGCCATGTTGATCATGTTCTCGATGCGGGTCAGCGCCTCGCGCGGGCGGTTGGCGTGGAGCGTGCCGAACGACCCGTCGTGGCCCGTGTTCATCGCCGCCAGGAGATCGAAGGCCTCCGGCCCGCGCACCTCGCCCAGGATGATGCGGTCGGGACGCATGCGGAGCGCGTTCTTCACGAGGTCGCGCATCGTGACCTGCCCGTTGCCCTCGAGGTTCGGCGGGCGCGTCTCGAGACGAACCACGTGCGGCTGCTGGAGCTGGAGCTCGGCGGCGTCCTCGATGGTGACGACGCGCTCGGCCGGATCGATGTTGCGGCTGATGGCGTTCAGCAGCGTCGTCTTGCCCGAGCCGGTGCCGCCCGAGATGATGATGTTGAGCCGCACGCGTCCGGCGATGTTGAGGAGCTTGCACATCTTCGGCGTGAGCGAGCCGAAGTCGAGCATCTTCTCGAGCGTCAGCTTCGACTTCGAGAATTTGCGGATGGTGATCGTCGAGCCGTCGATGGCGAGCGGCGGGATGATGACGTTGACGCGGCTGCCGTCGAGCAGGCGGGCGTCGCAGATCGGCGAGCTTTCGTCGACGCGGCGCCCGACCGCGGACACGATGCGCTGCGCGACGTTGAGCAGGTGCCCCTCGTCGCGGAACGTCACGTCGGACAGCGTGATCTTGCCCTTGCGCTCGATGAACACGGTCTTGGGACCGTTGACCATGATCTCGGTGACGGCCTCGTCGGCCAGCAGCGGCGCGAGCGGACCGAGGCCGAGCATGTCGTTGAGCATCAGCGTGACGAGGTCGCGCTGCTCGGCCTGGTTGAGGTTGATCTTCTCGGCGACGAGGATGTCCGACACCACCTCGGACACCTGCTCGGCGAGCTCGCCGCGGGTCATCTCCGCCATCACGGACGCGTCGATGCGCTCCATGAGCAGGGGGTGGACGCGCTCCTTCGCGGCGGTGACGCTGGTCTTGCTGGCGCCCCCGCCGCGCGGGGCGCGGGCGGGCGGCTCGCTCGGAGCTTCGGCCTGCAGGCCGCCGACCTTCGCCACGAGCTCGTTCAGCAGCTTGGTGACCGTATCGCGGACCTGCACGTCCTCGATCGGCATCGACTGGTCGCCCGCGAGGCGCCGGACCATCGCCTCTAACTCCGCCGCGAGCTCTGCGCGGGGGCGGCCCCGGGTCTTGGCGGGCGGAAACAGATCGGTGAGTTGCGGCGACAGCAGCTCGTGGAGTTCGGGAACATAGCTGGAGGAGGCCGGCGCTTCGGTCGACGTGGGCGCCTCGGGCTCCGGGGTGCTGAGCCGGCCCTCCGGCGCCAAAGGCTCGTTCACGAGCGGGCGCCGCCCTGTCTGAGCCTGGCCGAAGCCCCCCGTGGCGATCGGGGTCAGGCCGCTGCGCTTGCCGAAGCCTACTGGTCCCGCCATGTTTCGCTACGCTCCTCGGGTTCAGTTCTTGCCGGCCTTCGGCTTCGCGGCGAGCAGGCCCTTCAGGCTGCCGAGCAGTGAGGTCGGCGCGGCCGCCTCCTCCTCTTCGACCTCGATCCCTGCGACGATCAGCTTGCTGAGCTGGTCGAGCGCGGTACCGAGCTTGGTGCCCTTGGCTGCGGCCGCGAGGCACTTGCCTTGCTTGGCCGCGGCGATGGCAAGCTTCGCATCGTAGGGAAGCACGATGTCGACCTTGCGCTCGATCGAAGCCTCGAAGTCTTTGCGCGCGACCTCAGGGGGAGGCGCCGTCGTCACCCGGTTCGCAGCCACGATCACCCGGGCAGCGGGCGCTTGGCTCTTGAGCCAGCCGAGCAATCGAATAGTGTCACGCGTTGCTGCCAACGTCTGTTCCGTGACCACGACGATCGCCTGCATCTCGCTGACGAGGTGGGGGTTCTGGACGGCGAGCCCTCGCGGAATGTCGACCACGACGCTCTGGAACGCGTTCCTCATCTCCTCTTGAAGATGGAACAGCGCGCTCCCGTCGATGATGAGCGGCTGGGTGATCGGAGCCTCTGCCGACAGAACCGCGAGACGTTCCGTCGCGCGCACCATGGCGCGCTCGATGAAGAGCCCGTCGATGCGGCTCGGGTTCTCGAGCGCGTCGGTCAGGCCGCGGCCCGGTTCGAGATCGAACGCCAGCGCGCCGGTCCCGAACTGCACGTCGAGGTCGAGCAGCGCCGTCGACCGCGCCTCTTGATCGGACAGGTTCCAGGCGATCGACGACGCGAGCGAAGAGGCACCGACGCCGCCACGGACGCCGAGCACCGCCACCGACATCTGCGCCCGCTCCGCTTCGGGGCCGCCCTGCGTCTTCGGCCCGGCGAGCACCGCCTGCGCGGTCGCGAACGCATCGCGCAGCATGTCGGGCGTCAGGGGCTTGAGCAAATAGTCCTGCAGTCCCGAGGCGAGCAGGTCGCGGTAGAGCCGGACATCGTTGATCGTCCCGGTCGCGATCACGATCGTTCCCGGCTCGCAAACCTCCGCGAGTGCATTGATGTCGTTGAGCGGATCGCCCGACTCCGACAGATCGACGAACAGCACGTGCGGGCTCGCCGACACCGACAAGGTCTGTACGGCGTTGCGAAGGCCGCCCTTGTTGACCTTCTCCGCGGACCAGCCGACCTCGGCGACCGTCGGGCGCAACGTCTCGGCGGTGGCCTCGTCGCACACAAAGGCGACGAAGGGCTCGCGCGTCGCCGTGCCGGCGCGCTTGCTCGGATTCCAGGGCGCGTTCATTTCTGTCTTTCCCGTCAGTTGCCGCTACCAGGACCGCGAGCGCCCGACCCGAGCCCGCCCGACGCAGGCGTCTGGCCCCCCGCTGCGCTTGTTCCGCCGCGGCTGCGATGGGCGCCGACCGCGGACGAAGCTGTCTGGCCGTCGGCCCCGGAATAGGATCGACCCACGATCAGGTCGTTCGGATCGGCGATCATCTCCGCGAGATTGCCGCGCACCGCGCAGCCGTAATTGCTGAAAGCGGCCGCTTCGGGCTCGTACTCGGACGGACGGCTCCAGTCCGGACAGCCCGGGACCGATGCGCGGGAGCGGGTTACGACGACGCGCAGCGAACCAGGCGCCACGCCGCCCGCGGTGACAGGCGTCGTCCCATCGAGCAGGAGACCGTAGCCCGCGACCACACCGGCGACGGCCTGCCTCCGCTCACCGGCGCCGGTTCTTCCCGCGTCGTCGATCGCGATGCGATCGCCATAGGCGACGCCCATCGTGCCGAGATAATCGTCGAGCGCGCGAAGCTGCGCGTCCGACAGCCGCCCGGCGGCGCCGTAGATCAAGTCGTAGGTGAAGCGCGAGGTTTCGACGACGGGCACCTTCACCGTCTCGACGCCGCGGTTGGCGACATGGTCGGGGTGAGTGCAAGCGACGGTCGCCAGCGCCAGCAGGACGGAGGAAAGACGCTTCTTCATCACCATCCCCTTAATTGAGCGCGAAACCGGGCGAGGCCGGCGAGGGGCCCGTCGCGGGCTGCGCCGGGACGATATGCGATTGCGGTTTGGGCGCATTCGACGACCCGCCGTGGATCTTGCCCTGCAGCAATCGCTCGGCGTCGGTCGGGGCCCGGTAGCCATCGGTCGGCAGATGGATACGGTTCGCGGAGACCGGCTTCACCAGATAGGGCGTGATGACGATCACGAGTTCGGTCTCGTTTCGCCGGTAGCTGTCCGAACGGAACAGGGCACCGAGAATCGGCAGGTTGCCGAGAAGGGGAGTCCTGTCGCTCGCCGTGTTCACGCTGTTCCGAAGCAGGCCCGCGATCATGAAGCTTTGGCCCGAGCCCAGCTCGATCGTCGTGTCCGCACGCCGCGACAGCAATCCGGGAACGTCGAAGTTATTGAGCTTCACGCCGTTGGCGAGGTCGAGTTCGGACACCTCGGGCTGCACTCGCATGGAGATGCGGTTACCGTCGAGCACGGTGGGCGTGAACGCAAGCCGCACGCCATATTCCTTGAACTCGATGCCCACGGCACCATTGCCGGTCGCGACGGGGATCGGAAATTCGCCACCGGCCAGGAAGTTCGCGGTCTCGCCCGACAGTGCCGTCAGGTTGGGCTCGGCGAGGATGCTGAGCAGACCGTCGGTCTCGAGCGCGTCGATAACCGACGCTATGTCCAAACCCAGCAGGCGACCGGCAAGGGCGAGGCCCGTGCCGGTGCCGGGCTTTATAAACGCCCCCGTCGCCTCATTGAGGATTTCGCGGCCGCGCGTGACGCCGATCACGAAGTTGCTGTCGCCGCCGATCGACTCGAAACTCACGCCGACGTTCTTGAGGGTGGTGCGGCTTACCTCGGCGAACTTGACCTGAAGGTTCACCTGCACCGGCATCGCGGTCTTGAGCTTGTTGAGGATCATGGTGCCGCCGGCGAAGGCCTGCGTCAGGCGCTGCGCCTCCTCGACCTCGGCGGGGCTGGACACCGTGCCGGTCAGCAGCACCATGCCGTTCAGCGGCGTCACGTCGATCGCGGCGCCGGGCATCGTCATCCCGAGCATAGATTTGATCTGATCTATGTTGTGGGCGACGCGAACGTTCGCCGAATAGACCACGCGGCCTGCAGCGTCGGTCGCGTAGAAGGACGTCTCGCCCCCGCCGACCCCGAGCAGGTAAAGCTGCGTCGGCGACTTGATCTGGACGTCGGCCACCTTGTTGTTGACCACGAGCACGTCGGTGACCGGCCGCGGCAACCGCACGAGCGTGGCCTTGCCGACGCCGATCGCGATACCGTCCTGCGCGGGGTGGAGCGTGGCTTCGGACTGCGCCATCGCGGCGGGGCTGGCCGCGGCGAGCGCCAGGCCCACAGCGACAGAGCCGGCGCGCAACATCGACTTGATACGCATGTTAGTTCGCCCCCAGTGCAACTTCGGTCACCTGATTGCCGCGCGTCACGCGCACCACCGGCCCCTTCGGTTTCGCCGGCCCGACCGCCGCGCTCCCCGGAGCGGCCGGCGCGGCGGTCTCGCGACGGAAGCGCGAGACCTCCGGGCTGGTCGTGAAGGTCGGGTTGGCGTCGGAGGGCCGCTTGGCCAGCGCGAGCTCGAGCGCGCGGTCGGCCGCGTCGTCGTTGCCGTCGACATCGACCTCGCCGGCCGCGATCGCGCGCTCCAGTTCGGCGGCGTTGTCGGCGATCGACCGCAGGCTCAGCGACAGCGAGCCGAGGCCTTGGGCGACCGAGATCTTTTCGACGATCTTCGGCGTCACCTCGATCGTGACGGTGCTGCCGATCTGGACTTGCGTCGACGTTTCATCGACGCGCTGGTCGACCGCGAGCACTCGGACGTTCCGGACGATCGTTTCCGCGGCGCGGAGCTGCACGGCGCCCGCTGCGACATCTTGCGTGAGCAGGACGTCGACCCGATCGCCCGGGAAGATGAAGCCGCCGACCGCGGTCGTCGCCGACACCGGAACCGTGATCGCGCGCATGCCGGGGCTAAGCGCCGCGGCCAGGAAGCCGCTCTCGCCCGGCCCGATCAGCGCCCCTTGCGTCACCGGCTGACCGGCGATGATCGTGTGCCTCACCACCTTGCCCGCGAGCGTCGCCGGATCGGTCTGGCCCTTCAGGAAGTAGGCCTTTTCCACCATGTCCTTGGGCCAGGGCTGGAAGGTGAGCATCTCGACGGTGATGATCGTCCCGAGCGGCAATGGCTTGGCCGCCACCAGCACCTCGGTTCCGACCGGCTCGACCGGGGCAGCCGCGGCCGCCTTCACCTCACCGCCCGTGAACATGCTGCGGGCCATGAAGGCCGTCGCGCCCGCGATCAGCAGCGCGCCCACGAGGATGATCAGCTTTCTGACGTCCATGACTTGCGAGTCCCCAGCCTTGCTTGCGGATCGTTATGCGGGGAAATGCTTAACAATCGGTTCGCCGAAGGTGATCGCGGCGCCGGCGACGATCGCGAGGCCGTAGGGGATCTCCGGTCGCCCCTCTCGTTTGCGCAGGCGGTGTGCGACGAGGAGGGCGAGGGTGAGCAGTCCCCCCGCGACCGCGACGATCACCATCATCTCGACGAAGCGGACCGCCGGCAGCCAGAGCGCCAGGGCGGCGAGCAGCTTGACGTCGCCGCCGCCCATCGCGCCCAACGCGAACAGCGCCGCGAAGATCGCGAATACGACGATCGCGAGGCCGATCTGGAGCGCGTAGCCCGGCCACAGCGGCGCGCCCTGGCCCAGCCAGTAGGGAAGGCTCAGCGCCGCGACCGCGGCGCACAGCCAGTTCGGGATGATGAACCGGCGCGCGTCGCTCGCCGCCGCAACCACCAGCAACAGGCCGAGCCCCGCGAGGCTCGCTCCGGTCAGATACATACCCATGCGAGCGACGCTAGACGCCATGGTTGAAGAAAGCGTAACCAACCGCTCGTGCTCGCCGACCCGCTCCTCCGCCGCCGCACCCTTCCGCCCGAGGCGCGGTGGGAGAGGTTGACGCTCGACGGCGCGCCGATCCGAGCCGTGCGCTGGGCGCCGCGGCCCGACGCGCCGGGCTCGCTGCTGTTCGTGGGCGGGCGCGCCGACTTCGTCGAGAAATACGCCGAGGCCTACTGGACCTGGGTCGCCGACTGGGGGTTCGGTGTCGCCACCTTCGACTGGCGGGGGCAAGGGCTGTCGGGCCGGCTCGGCGGCGACCGGCACAGGGGGCACGGCGATTTCGACCGGTGGCTGTCGGACCTCGACGCGGTCGTCCACTGGTTCACCGCGACCATGCCGGGACCGCATTTCGCCATCGCCCATTCGATGGGCGGGCACCTGATGCTGCGCCACCTCGCGCACGGGCGCGGCACACTGGCCCGCGTCGTCCTGCTGGCGCCGATGCTCGGCATCCGGACCGGGCCGATTGCGCCCCGCACGGCGCGACGACTGGCCGAGACGGCGACGCGCTGCGGCTTCGGGCGCCGCTACGGCTTGCTCCAGCGCGGCTATGGCGCCTGGCAGCAGCGGCCCGAGCGCCAGACGCTGCTCACCGGCTCGGCCGAGCGCTTCGTCGACGAGCACTGGTGGATCGCGAACGACCCCGATCTCGCGCTCGGCGGCGTCACCTGGGGCTGGCTCGCGGGCGCCGTCCGGTCGATCGACGCGCTGTTCGCGCCCGGCGCGCTCGAAGCGGTCGCCACGCCGCTCCTCATGCTCGTCGGCGAGCGGGAACGCCTCGTCGACCTCGACGCGATGGCACGCGCGGCGCGGCGCCTGCCCGACTGCCGGTTCGAGGTCGTCCCGGGCGGGCGGCACGAGCTGCTGCGCGAGGCGGACGACCTGCGCTCGGCGGCGCAGGACGCCATCCGCCGCTTCCTGCTGGAGCCGGCCGCGTGACGCCGCACGTCGCGGTCGTCGGCGCGGGGATAGCGGGCGCGGGGCTGGCCTACTTCCTGCGCGACCGCGCGCGGGTCACGCTGATCGAGGCCGAGGCGCAGCCCGGCTACCACACCACGGGCCGGTCCGCGGCCTTCTACGCCGAGACCTACGGCGGGCCGGCGGTGCAGCCGCTCACCACCGCGTCGAAGTGTTTCTTCGAGCACCCGCCCGAGGGCTTCGCGGCCGTGCCGCTGCTGGGGCCGCGCGGCGGCCTGCACGTAGCGGACGCCGGCGCGCTCGGCGACCTCGAGGCGCTGGAGCGGAGCTTCGGGGGCAGCGGCGTCGCCATCGAGCGCCTGGGCGCCGAGGCGCTGGCTGCGCGGGTGCCGCAACTCCGACAGACCTGGCGGGCCGGCGCTCTATGGGAACCCGGCTGCCGCGACATCGACGTCGCGGCGCTCCATCAGGGGTTCCTCGCCGGCGCGAGACGCGCGGGCGCGCGGCTGCTGACCGACGCGCCGGTCCGGCGGATCGTCCGGCGCGGCCCCTTGTGGCGCATCGAGACCGCGGCCGGTGCCGTCGAGGCCGACATCCTGGTCGACGCGGCCGGCGCCTGGGGGGACGAGCTGGCCGTTCTGGCGGGCGTGGCGCCGGTGGGGCTCGCGCCGCTGCGTCGCACCGTCGTTGTGCTCGACGTCGATCCGGCGCCGGCCGCCGACCTCCCGCTCGTCATCGCGGCCGACGGCAGCTTCTATTTCAAGCCGGACGCTCGGCGGCTGTGGGTGAGCCCGCACGACGAGATTCCCGCAACCGCCGCCGACGTCCGTCCCGAGGAGTTCGACGTGGCGCTCGCGCTGGACCGGTTCGAGCGCGCGACCACGTGGCGGATCAGGCGGGTGGAGCGCGCCTGGGCGGGGCTGCGCACCTTCGCGCCCGATCGAATCCCGGTCTACGGCTTCGATCGGGACGTGCCCGGCTTCTTCTGGTGCGTGGGGCAGGGCGGCTTCGGCATCCAGACCGCGCCCGCAGCCAGCGAGCTGGCCGCCGCGCTCCTGTTGGGCAAGGCGCCGCCGGCCGGTCTCGACCCGGCGCCCTACGCCGCGGACCGGCTGCGCTGAAACTCGGAGGCCCGCGGGGAGCGGGCGGGACTACTGGTTCGGACCGCCGCCGGCCGGCGCGCTGCCGAAGCGGCCGATGTTGCCGAAGAGGTCCTCGAGGACGCCGGTCTCGCGTCCGAGCGTCGGGGTCTTGTCGTCGACGGGATCGACGTTTGCGACCTGCTCCATCCCGCGGCGCTGCACGCCGGTGACGTTGCCCTTGGCGTCGAACGACACGACGATGATGCTCTGCTCGCTCGGTTGCGGCGTGAAGAACGCCGTCTGCTTGGTCAGGCGCGAGACATAGTACCAGTTCTTGTCGTCGAACTGGCCCGCGAACGAGGGCCGGCCGAGCGTCTTCATCACGGAGTCGCGGTTGTCGACGCCGGGCTTCACCTCGGCGACCAGCGTTTCGTCGACGATGTAGCCGATGTTGTTCTGCACGCGCGAGCAGGCGGGAAGCGCCGCGACGCCAACCACGACCAACGCCAAAACCGACTTGCGCATTCCCGGCACTCCCCGACGCGCGGCCGTTGAAAGCCGCTGACTCGGGCTCAATATGCGGATAAGCCGCGACCGCACAAGCGTCGCGAGCGCCGCAGGGAGCCGCCATGGCCTTCAACCTTCTCGATCGTCTTATCCGCCGCCAACCGGTGCGCCCCCCGATGGACGAGCTCTATCGTTCGGTCGTCGCGCTCGCACGCGAGCCGCGCTGGTACACGGCCGGTGCGGTGCCAGACACCTTGGACGGCCGCTTCGACATGGTGGCGCTCGTCCTTAGTCTCGCGCTCGTCCGCCTAGAGCGCGAGGCGGCGCCGCACGCGCTGGTGGGGCTCACCGAACGGTTCGTCGAGGACATGGACGGATCGCTGCGCGAGATCGGCGTCGGCGACCTCGTCGTCGGGAAGCACGTCGGGCGCATGGTCGGCGCGCTCGAAGGCCGCCTCGGCGCCTATCGCGCGGCGATCGGCGGCTCGGCACCGCTCCGCGACGCGCTCGTCCGCAACCTCTATCGCGGCGAAGCGCCCGACGAGGCGGCGCTCGCTTGGATCGAGGGCGAGATCCCGGCGTTGGCAGCGCGCTTCGACGCGACGCCGCTCGATCGCCTCCTCGTCGGGGAGATCGCCGGATGACCGCGCCCGAATTCTCCCGGATCGTGCGGCTGTCCGACGTCGGCACGGCGGCCCGTCCCGAACGTCTCGAAGCCCGGCCCGCCGAGCGCACCGCGCTCGTCGAGCGCTTCGGGCTCGCCTCGCTCGACCGGCTGGAGGCGGATCTCACCGTGCGCCGCGAGGCGGCCGGCGTCCGCGTCCAGGGGCGCGTGCGGGCCGAGGCGGCGCAGGTCTGCGTCGTGTCGGGCGAGCCGGTGCCGACGACGATCGACGAACCGGTCGACCTGCTGTTCTCGTCGCACGCCCCGGCTTCGCGCCCCGACGAGGAGGTCGAGCTGAGCGAAGGCGACCTCGACATCATGCCGCTCGAAGGCGAGTCGATCGACGTCGGCGAGGCGATCGCCCAGAGCTTCGGCCTCGCGCTCGACCCCTATCCGCGCGCGTCCGACGAGGCGCTGGCCGAAGCTCGCAGGCGGCTGTTGAGCGAGGAGGAAGCCGAAGCGCGCGCCGCCGAGGAAAAGGCCGCGCGCAATCCCTTCCGCGTGCTGAAGGGCGGCGTCGAGGACTGACCGGCCCGACGGGCCGGGTGCTTGCGACGCGCCCTCAGCGGCGGAGGCGTCTTCCGAGGTTCGCGGTCCTTACCCGCAGGCGCCAGTCCCGAAGTGGGTCATCCGCAGGGGTCGTAATTCCCTGCACGCGTCGTCCCCATGGTACGTCATCCTCTCCCCAAGAGAGCGTCATCCTGACGTCCGTCAGGATGACGCGTTTTGCATGAGAGGGTGTTGCACTCACTTCGGCGCCATAGGCGACCGGAGATCCGATCTTCGTCAGAATGACGGGAACTGCATGTCGCGGGGTCGCGGCGCGGACCCGTTAGGCTTCGCTCGGCGCCGCGCCCGGAGATGCTGATGTCCGTCCGGATGACGAGAGCGATGGTCGGCGCGGCGAGAATTGCACGGCGCGCGTCGCCGGACGCCGCGCTACTTCAGCCAGCCCTGCTCGCGGTACCAAGCCGCGGTGGTCGCGAGGCCCTCGCGCGCGGCGATGCGCGGCGACCAGCCGGGCAGGGTGGGGCCGCGCGCGACCCAGTCGGGGTGGGCGAAGTAGCGCGCCCGGTCGAAGCTGAGCTTGGGCAGGCGGCCGGTCGCGCGCGCCGCCGCGGTCTGGATCGCGGCCCCGGCCATCATGCCGAGCTTGGGCACGCGGACGACGAGCGGCGTCCGTCCGACCGCCTCGCCGATCAGCCGGGCGAACTCGGCGTGGTCGTAGCCGCGGGGACGGCCGTCGTCGATCTCGAAGGTCCCGACGACGGACGAGGTAGCGAGCGTCAGCAACGCGGCGGCGAGGTCGTCGACGTGGATCCACGAGCCACGACCGCGCAGCGGCACGAGCGCGATGCCGCGCCGGGCGAGCGCGAACAGCTCGAGCGTCTCGCGGTCGCCGGGCCCGTAGACGCCGGGCGGGCGTACCGCCACCCAGTCGAGCCCGGAGTCCGCGACGACGGTTTCGGCGGCGGCCTGGGACGCGCCGTAGGTGGACAGCGCCGGTTCGCGCGCGGCGAGCGAGGAGACGTGGACGAAGCGCCGCGCGCCGGCCGCGAGTGCCGCCCCGGTCACAGCCCGGGTCCCTTCGACGTTGCCGCGGAAGAAGCCAGCGCGGTCCTCCGCGTTGATGACGCCGGCGATGTGGATCACCGCGTCGGCACCGCGGCACAGGTCACCGGGGTCCGACAGATCGCCTTCGATCCATTCGACGCCGACGTGAGCGGGTTGGGGACGGCGGGTCAGCGCACGGACGCGGTGGCCGTCTTCGACCGCACGGCGCAGCAGCCGCTGCCCGACGAAGCCGGTCCCGCCGGTGACGGCGAGGCAGGCCACCGCTCTAGGCCGCGACGTCGAACGGCTGGATCTGGCCCGAAAGGTAGAGGGTGCGCGCCTTGGAGCGGCTGAGCTTGCCCGAGCTGGTGCGCGGCAGCGTGCGCGGCGGCACGAGCTCGACCACGCAGTTCATGCCGGTGATCGCCCGGACCTTCGACTTGATCGCCTCGCGAAGCTGCGCCCGCTCGGCCGGGTCGCTGGTGCGGCACTGGACGAGCACCGCCGGCGCTTCCTCGCCCGAGGGCGTGGTGATCGAGAAGGCGGCGATGTCGCCGGCCTTGAAGCCGGGGAGCTGCTCGATCGCCCACTCGATGTCCTGCGGCCAGTGGTTCTTGCCGTTGATAATGATCATGTCCTTGGCGCGGCCGACGATGTGGACGTAGCCGTCCACAAGGTATCCCATGTCGCCGGTGTCGAGCCAGCCGTCGCGCAGGCAGGCGGCGGTCGAGACGTCGTCGCGGAAGTAGCCGACCATCACCGACGGCCCCTTGACGAACACGCGGCCGATGCTGCGGTCGGGAAGCGCGTTGCCGTTCTCGTCGCGCACCTCGATCTCGTGGCCGGGCACCGCCTTGCCGCAGTTGACGATCGAGCGGTAGCGGGTCGGCCGGCCGTCCCCGGCGTCGGTCGGCGCCTCGGCGTGGCCGTCGCCCGCCAACTGCCGCTCGTCGACGAGGTCGATGACGATCCCTTCGCCCGGCGGCATGATCGAGGCGGCGAGCGTCACCTCGGCGAGGCCGTAGCTCGGCAGGAAGGCGCTGGCCTTGAAGCCGGCCGGCGCGAAGGCGTCGACGAACGCCTGCATCACGTCCGGGCGGATCATGTCGGCGCCGTTGCCCGCGACGCGCCAGCGCGACAGGTCGAACTTGCCCGCCGCGTCGGTCTGGCTCGACACGCGCCGCGCGCAGATGTCGTAGCCGAAGGTGGGCGAATAGGAGAGCGAGGTGCCCTCGTTGCGGCTGATCAGCGTCAGCCACGACAGCGGGCGGCGCGCGAAGTCCTCGGTGGCCAGATAGTCGGTCGACATCTGGTTGGCGACCGGCGACAGGAAGCAGCCGACCAGCCCCATGTCGTGGTACCAGGGCAGCCACGAGATCAGCCGGTCCTCGTCCTGCACCTTCATGCAGGACGAGTGGCAGAACAGGTTGTTGAGCAGCGCGGCGTGCGTGATCGCGACGCCGTGCGGGAAGCGGGTCGACCCGCTCGAATATTGAAGATAGGCGATGTCGTCCGGCCGCGCCTTCGGGAGCGCCGCTTCGCGGACGGGCGCGCCGCCGAAGCTCGTCCAGTCCTGCGCGCTGGCACGCGGCAGCGTCGCGGCGGCCTCGGCGATCAGCGGGAGCAGGCCCGGAGGGCTCAGCACGAGGATCGGATCGCAACTGATGAGCTGGTTGCGGATCTGCTCGACATAGCCTTCGCGGCCGCCGAACGAGGTGGGCAGCGGGAGCGGCACCGGCCAGGCGCCGGCGTAGACCGCGCCGAAGAACAGGGCGGCGAACTCGGGGCCGGTCTCGGCGATGAGCGCCACGCGGTCGCCGACGCCGATCCCGGCGGCGATCAGGCGATGGGCCTGCGCGAGCGCGTCTCGGCGCAGCTCGGCGAAGGTGTAGGCCCGCACGAGCGTCGCGCGCGCGTCGAAGAAGTTGAAGCCGCGCGCGCCCTGCGCGGCGTAATCGAGCGCTTCCCCGAGCGTCCCGAAGTCGGCCAAGCGGCGCGGGAGATCGTCGAGCGTAGGCGTCACGGCCTCGGCGCGGATCATGGGCTGCAGCAAAACCGGCTCTCCCTGTTCAACTTCGGCGGCTTCGGCTTTCGCCTCCGCCGACCGACGACCCCTCTTCGAGGGTTATGCTTTTCACGCAGGATGCCATTTTGAGTCGCGACGCGTTCAAAATCCGGCCCGACTATGGCAGGAACGTGGCACGAGGTCCGATGCAGCACCGCCGCCAGCCGCCGCGCCAGGAGCGCAAGCCGAAGAAGCCGCTGACGCCGGACTCGCTGAACTGGTTCGCGCTGCGCTACGTCGAGCGCTACGCCACGACGCGCGAGAAGCTGCGGCACTATCTCAAGGGCAAGCTCTACGAGCGCGGTTGGGTCGGCGACGGCGAGGCCCCGATCGAGGCGCTCGTCGAGCGGTTCGCCGAGCTCGGCTACGTCGACGACCGCAGCTACGGCGAGAGCAAGGCCCGCAGCCTCGAGCGGCGCGGCTACGGCGCCCGCCGGGTCGATCAGGCGCTGATGGCGGCCGGGATCGAACCGGAGATGCGCGAGGAGATCCGCAAGGAGGTCGACGAGCTCGAAGCCGCCGTGGCCTACGCACGGCGGAAGCGGATCGGACCTTTCGCCGACGAGAAGCCGGGGCCGGAGCTGCGGCAGAAGCAGTTCGCGGCGATGGTGCGGGCCGGCCACTCGTTCGAGTTGGTGAAGGCGGTGCTCGACGCCGAGACCGAAGAAGACATCGATCAGTCGCGCTGACGCGCGCGCGCCGCCTCGAGCGCCTGCGGCGTATCGATGTCGGCGAGGATCGCGTCGGTCTCGACCTCGACTTCGATGACGCGGTCCGTGAAATCCCCGAGCAGCGCCTTGCCGCCCACGTCGCCGGAAAGCGAGGCGAGCCGCGGAAAATGGGCGCGGCCCCAGAGAAGCGGGTTGCCGCGCTTGCCGCCGTGGGTCGGAACGACGATGTCGTGCGGCTCGCGGAAGGCGGCTGCCATCGCGGTCAGCACCTCGGGCGGCACGTCGGGCATGTCGCCCAGGCACACGAACGCCGCTCGCCAGGCGCCGGGCGCAGCCTCGATCCCGGCGCGCAGCGACCGGCTGAGCCCCTCGGCAAAGTCGGGGGCCTCGACGAAGGCGGCGCGCGGGCCGAGCGCGGCCTTCACCTCGCCGGCCATGTTGCCGAGGACGACGAGCGCGGGCAAGCGCGCGGCCTCGATCGCGTCGAGCGCCCGGGCGGCGACAGGCCTGCCGCCCAGTTCGGCGAGAAGCTTGTTCGATCCCATGCGCGTCGAGCGGCCGGCGGCGAGCAGGATGGCGCCGATCGGCCCCCGCGATGGGCTCGTCTTGCTGCGCGGCTCCGGGCGGTCGAGCTCCGGCAGGACGCCGCCGATGCCCAGGCCGGCGATGACGGCGGCGCCGACCGGCAGGCCGGCGACAAGGCGTTCGAGCACGAGGTCGAGCCCGTTGCGTTTGGGCGAACGGGCGCAGCCGGGCAGCCCTAGGACGGGGCGATCGCCGATGAACCCTAGGCAAAGCAGGTTGCCGGGATCGACCGGCATGCCCAGCCGCTCGACGCGCCCGCCCGCGCGCTCGATCGCGGCCGGCACCACGTCGCGACGGTCGGCGGTGGCCGACGCGCCGGCGACGAGCACAACGGCCGCCGTCGAGCGGATCAGGCGCTCCGCCAGCGCTTCGGTCTCGTGGGGGCAGAGGTCGTGCGCGGCGAGCGTCGAGCCGAGCGCCGCGAGGCGGACGCGGGTGACCTCGGCGGTCTTGTCGAACAGCTTGTCGGGCTGGCCCGGTAACCGGGTCTGGATGAGGTCGACGCCGCAGGCTCGGAAGGCGGCGACCGCGATCGGACGGGCGGCGGTCATCGCGCGGTCGAGCGAGGCTTCGGCGACGGCGTAAGGGATGATCTTGACCGTCGCGACCACGTCGCCGGCGGCGACGCGCTCGTGGGGCGCGCGCACGCCGAGCGTGATCGCCTCGTCCACCGCGTTGATCGCTTGGATTGCGGTCGCGTCCACGAGGGATAAGCCGTCGGCCGTCGCCGTGAGGTTGACCCGGCCGTGCACCGGCCGCTCGGCGGCGACGTTCTCGCCCGCGAGCAACGCGCCGAGACGGACGGCGGCCTCGTCCTCCGGCACATCTCCGGGCTCCAGCTTCGCGACGGTGAGACGGTCGAGGCCGGCAGCGTGCGCGGCGGCGAGGTCGTCGGCGACGAGCGCGCGGCCCTTCGCCAGTCGCCGGCCGCCGACCACCTGCGAATGCGCGAGGATCGCGCCCTCGCACTCCGCGAGCGGCAGCGCCGCGAAGATCACGCCGGCTTGCCCCGCCACGCGGCGGTCATCTGCGCGGCGATCGACACGGCGATCTCGGCGGGCGTGGCGGCGCCGAGGTCGAGGCCGGCGGGACCGTGGAGGCGGCCCAGATCGGCGTCCGGGACACCGGCCGCGGCCAGCCGCTCGAGCCGGGCCGCCTGCGTCCGGCGCGACCCGAGCGCCGCAACGTAGAAGGCGGGCGCGCGGAGCGCGGTGAGCAGGGCCGGGTCGTCCAGCTTCGGGTCGTGGGTGAGCGTGACGACGGCGCTCGCGGCGTTGGGTTCCCACTCGGCGAGCGCCTCGTCGGGCCAGCGCGGGTCGATTTCGGTTTCGGCGAAGCGCGGCACCGCGCCGAAAAGGCCGCGCGGGTCGATCACCTTCACCTCGTAACCCAGCAGCCGCGCCATCGGGACGAGCGCCTGCGCGATGTGGACGGCTCCCACGATCGCGAGCCGCAGCGGCGGCGCGTAGCGGTTGACGAAGGCTCCGTCCGTCGCGCCTTCCGCGGTGCGGCCCGTCGCGAGATCGGTCGAGAGCACCAGCTCGCGACCCGCCCGCCGGGCCTCGAGCAGGCGGTCGAGGAGGGCGGGCGGGAAGCGATCCGGCGCGAGCGCCTGGACGAGGATCGCGATGCGCCCGCCGCAGGCCAGCCCCACCTCCCAGGCCCTGGCGTCGGCGACGCCGTAATCGAGCCGGCGGGAACCGGCATCGCCGATCACCTCGAGCGCGTTGGCGATGACGTCGCCCTCGACGCAGCCCCCGCTCACCGAGCCTTCGAACAGTCCGTCGTCGCGCACCGCGAGATGGCTTCCGACGCGGCGCGGCGCCGATCCCCACGTCTCGATCACCGTCGCGAGCGCGACGCCGCGGCCGTCGGCGAGCCAGTCGCGCGCGGCGGTCAGCAGTCGGTCGAGCTCGTCGGCGGGAACGGTCACTCCGCCAGCATGTACCACAGGAACAGGATCAGCAGCAGCGTCAGCGCGCCGCCCCACACGAGCGGAGGGATGCCGGCCTTGTCGTCGGCGTCCGGCGTTTCGGCGCGCGGCGTCGGTCCGGCCGGCGCCGTCGTCGTTCCGAGCCCGGCCGCCGAAGCCGCGACCGCTTCGCCCGTGTCGCTGCCGATGCCGAGGTTCGCCGCCGGCTCGTCGGCCGTCGCGGCCCCGGTCGGGCCTGCGGGGCTCGCCGGTTCGACGGCGGGGGCCTCCACGATCTCCTTCAGCCGCGCGAAGAAGGTTTCGGCGTAGCCGCGCGCGGTGCCTTCGATGAGGCGCGTGCCGAGCTGCGCGAGCTTGCCGCCGACGGTCGAGCGGGCGACGTAGGTGAGGCGCGTGCCGGTGGTGCCGTCGGGAAGCGTCTCGTCGGCGAGCCTGACGTCCGCCGAGCCCTTGGCGAAGCCCGCGACGCCGCCCTTGCCTTCGCCGGTCAGCTTGTAGCCGTTGGGCGGGTCGAGGTTCTCGAGCGTCACCCCGCCGGTGAAGCTGGCGCGGACCGGCCCGACCTTCGCGTTGAGCTTGCCCTCGAACCGGTTGTCGCCGACGCGGTCGAGCGACTCGACGCCGTCGATGCAGCGGCGGAGCACGTCCGGGTCGTTGAGCGCGGACCACACCCGCTCGCGCGGCGCGGCGATGACGGTTTCGCCCTGCAGTTCCATCGGCGTTTCTCCTCGGCCACCCGGGGTCCGGAACCCCGTAGTCCTACTTAATTGCGAAGTCCGGTGCGGTTCCGCAACAAACATGGTTTTCGTACGGGCAATGTTTGTGTTAGCGTCCGCGCCGGGGCAGATAAACCGTTGCGTGGGGAGGCCTCATGAGTGAGGCGCTGTTGAAGCAGGATATCCAAGAAAACGAAGTCGCCGAGGAGGACGTTCGCGTCTCGGGCGTCGTGAAGTGGTTCGACGCGGTACGCGGCTACGGCTTCGTGATCCCCGACGACGGATCGAGCGACGTCCTCGTGCACTTCACCGTGTTGCGCGAGGTGGGCCGCCGGACGCTGCCCGAGGGCGCCACCGTCACCTGTCTCGCGGTTCAGCGCGACCGTGGCCGGCAAGCGCGCAAGATCCTCGATCTCGACCTGTCGACCTCGATCGGACCCGATCCGGAGGCGGCGCTCCAGCGCGCGGCGAGCCGGGTCAACCCGCTCGACCTGCTCGAAAGCGCCGGCCCGTTCGAGCCGGTGACAGTGAAATGGTTCAACCGCCTCAAGGGCTACGGCTTCGTGTCGCGCGGCGGCAGCTCCTCGGACATCTTCGTCCATATGGAGACGGTGCGGCGGGCCGGCGTGACCGAGCTGATACCGGGACAGGAGCTGCGGGCGCGGATCGCGAGCGGCGAAAAGGGGCCGCTCGCGGTCACGATCGAACTCGTCGACTGATGATGCTGCCGTCCAAGCGCGTCGCGGCGGCCGCGCTGGCGGCTTTTGTTTTTTCGTCGCTTCCAGCTTGCCGCGATCCATTCGCCGAGGCGGCCGTGGCGGCGCCCGCGTCGCGTCTGCAGGTGGTGCCGGTCCGGATCACCACGTCCGACGGTCGGCGCCACTCCTACAAGGCGGAGGTCGCCCGCACGCCCGAGGAGCAGGCGCGCGGCCTGATGTACCGCCGCTCGATGCCGCGCGACGTCGGCATGCTATTTCCGTTTTCCGAGCCGCGGGTCGCCTCCTTCTGGATGCGTAACACCTATCTGCCGCTCGACCTCCTTTTCATCTCGCCGGACGGGCGCGTCCTCAACGTCGGCCGGGGGCGCCCGCTCGACGAGACGCCGATCGAGTCGGACGGCCCGGCCGCCGCCGTGCTCGAGCTCAACCAGGGCGAGGCGGCGCGGATCGGCGTGAAGCCCGGCGACCGGGTGAGTTGGGGCGACCGCTAGATTCGAGCCCCGAAGCGATCCGGCGCCCGCGACGTTGCCGAAGCGAAAGCGGGCGCCTCGGAGAGGCGCCCGCCGGATGTTACGACAGCGACTTCGGGCAAGGGGCTATTGGGCCCCGACGCTCCCCGACGCGGCGGCGAACTGCCGCGAGGACTGGACGGCGGCGACCGCCTGCTCGACCTGGGCGAGCCCGCTCGCGACGGCGGCGGTACGGCAGTCGGCCGCCGCCTGGACCTGCCTAAGATCCATCGCGCCGCGCACGCGGCAGACCCGGTCGGCGGCGCCTTCGACGCGGCGCTCGATCTCGGCGCGGCCGGTCGGGCTCATGAGGTCGAGGCCGGCGTAGCTCACACTGGCCGAACGGGCGCCGAGCGGCGCGGCGGTCGCGGTCGAGGCGAAGAGAAGGCCGGTGGTCAGCGCGGCGGCCAGGGCGAGAAGGGGACGGGTGCTCATTTCGGTCTCCGTAAGGCGAACTCGGGTGAGAAACTCAGGGGTGGGCTGCGCCGCCGGGGGGACTGTCCGGCGGCGCCCCTCGTACCTATCTCTGGAGGGGCGACGCGTCGTGCGAGCGTCGACCGAAACGAAGTCGCGTTCGGCGAACGGCGCGCGCGCCGACGAACCGCACGCGCGCGTCGACGAACGCCGGTCGCGAAACCTCGGTTTAGCTAGGTCGCCGACGCGGCGCGCTTGTGCGAGCATCCCCGGCGGCGGGGCAGCGGGTTTGGAAGCGATGACCGAACATTTCGACGTGGTGGTGGTGGGCGCCGGGCTGTCCGGGATCGGCGCCGGCTATCACCTGAAAGCGAATTGCCCCGATCGCAGCTACGTCATCCTCGAAGGCCGCGAGTCGATGGGCGGGACCTGGGACCTGTTCCGCTACCCCGGGATCCGCTCGGACTCGGACATGTACACGCTCGGCTACGCCTTCAAGCCGTGGAAGGCGGCGAAGGCGATCGCCGACGGCCCGTCGATCCGCGAATACATCCGCGAGACGGCCGAAGAGCACGGCATCGACCGGCATATCCGCTACCGCCACACGGTGAAGCGCGCGTCCTGGTCGTCGGCCGACGCGCGCTGGACCGTGGAGGCGGAGGTCGGACCCGAAAGGCGGCCGGTGCGCTTCACCTGCGGCTTTCTTTTCATGTGCAGCGGCTATTACGACTACACCGAAGGGCACCGGCCGAGCTGGCCGGGCGAGGCGCGCTTCCGCGGCCGGATCGTCCACCCGCAGTTCTGGCCCGAGGACCTCGACTACCGGGGCAAGAAGGTGGTGGTGATCGGGAGCGGCGCGACGGCGGTGACGCTGGTGCCCGAGATGGCGAACGACGCCGCGCACGTCGTGATGCTGCAGCGCTCGCCCACCTACGTCGTGTCGCGCCCGGCGGAGGACGCCATCGCCGAATGGCTCAAGCGGCACCTGCCGCCGATGCTGGCCTACCGGCTCGTGCGGTGGAAGAACGTCCTGTTCGGCATGTTCTTCTTCAACCTCGCGCGCAAGCGGCCGGCGAAGGTGAAGCAGCGCCTGCTCGACATGGTGCGCGAGCACCTCGAGCCGGACTACGACGTCGCGACCCACTTCACGCCGCGCTACAACCCGTGGGACCAGCGGCTCTGCCTCGTGCCCGACGCCGACCTGTTCGACGCCATCAAGGCCGGTCGCGCGTCGGTGGTGACCGACCGGATCGAGACGTTCACCGAAGCGGGCATCCGGTTGGAATCGGGTCGCGAGATCGAGGCCGACGTCGTCGTCACCGCGACCGGCCTCAAGCTGCAGCTCCTGAGCGGCGTGGAATTCGCCGTCGACGGCGAGCCCGCCGACCTGTCGAAGGCGATGAGCTACAAGGGCATGATGTACAGCGACGTGCCCAACCTCGCGTCGTCGTTCGGCTACACCAACGCGTCGTGGACGCTGAAGGCCGACCTCACGTGCGAATATGTGTGCCGCCTCCTCAACCACATGAGGCGGACCGGGACCTCGATCGCCATCCCCCGGCGCGACGCCACGGTCGAGGAGGAGCCCTTCCTCGACTTCTCCTCGGGCTACGTCCAGCGCGCGCTCGACAAGCTGCCGCGCCAAGGCGCCCGTCGTCCGTGGAAGCTCTACCAGAACTACGCCTTCGACCTGATGATGCTGCGCTACGGCGCGGTCGACGACGGCACGATGCTGTTCACCAAGCCGGCAAAGGCGCGGGCGGAGGCCGACGCCTAGCTCCGGCCGGCCGTTTCCCGGACCGTCCGCGCCGCGCCCGGATGCTCGTCGAGTCGGTCGGGATCCCGGCGAAAAGTCGGCGTCCGGGCGGCGGATAGCTCCGAAACGTTGCGTCCAAAATGACCATTGCCCTTCGGGCACCCCGGGGGCTATCAGGCGCTCGACTTCCGCAATGGGGGCGCTGCGGTCGCTCGAACGGCCGCAGATACAGTCAGGGACGAACTCTATGGCGACAGTTGAGGAATCGGTCGGCGAGGACGGTGTCCGCCGTCGCGATTTCATCTACGTGGCGACCGGCGCCTTCGCGGCCGCGGGCGCCGCGGCGGCGGGCTGGGCGCTCGTCAACCAGATGAACCCGTCGGCCGACGTGCTGGCGCTCGCCTCGATCGAGGTCGACCTGTCGCCGGTCCAGACCGGTCAGGCGATCAAGGTGAGCTGGCGCGGCAAGCCCGTCTTCATCCGCAACCTGACGCCGGCCGAGATCCAGGCGGCGAACGCCACGCCGGTCGGTCAGCTCCGGGACCCCCAGACGCTCGCGGATCGCACCAAGGAAGGCAACCGGAACTGGCTCGTGACACTCGGCGTCTGCACCCACCTCGGCTGCGTGCCGCTCGGCGCCGCCGAAGGCGAGGTGCGCGGCGACTACGGCGGCTACTTCTGCCCGTGCCACGGTTCGCACTACGACACGGCGGGCCGCATCCGCAAAGGTCCGGCGCCGACCAACCTCGAGGTGCCGGAATACGCCTTCAAGTCCCCCACGCTCGTGCAGATCGGATAACGCCATGAGCTTTCCCTGGGCCAAGCATTACGAGCCGACCCATCCGACGATGAAGTGGATCGACGCGCGGTTGCCGCTGCCGCGTCTGGTCTACAACGCCGTGGGCAAAGGCTACCCGGTTCCGAAGAACCTCAACTACCTGTGGAACTTCGGCGTCCTGGCGGGCGTCGCGCTCGTCGTCCAGATCATCACCGGCATCGTGCTGGCGATGCACTATTCGGCGAACACGCTCGTGGCGTTCGACTCGGTCGAGCACATCATGCGGAACGTCAACGGCGGCTGGATGATGCGCTATCTCCACGCCAACGGCGCGAGCTTCTTCTTCATCGTCGTCTACATCCACATCTTCCGCGGGCTCTACTACGGATCCTACAAGCCGCCGCGCGAGGTGGTGTGGATGCTCGGCCTCGTCATCTTCCTCCTGATGATGGCGACCGCGTTCATGGGCTACGTGCTCCCGTGGGGGCAGATGAGCTTCTGGGGCGCGACCGTCATCACCAACCTCTTCTCGGCGATCCCGGTGGTCGGCGACACGATCGTGAGCTGGCTGCTGGGCGGCTTCTCGGTCGACAACGCCGCGCTCAACCGCTTCTTCTCGCTCCACTACCTGCTGCCGTTCATCATCGCGGGCGTGGTGATCCTGAAGATCTGGGCGCTGCACATCCCGGGCTCGTCGAACCCGACGGGCATTGAGGTGAAGGGCCCCGAGGACACGATCCCGTTCCACCCCTACTTCACCGCGAAGGACGGGTTCGGGCTCTGCGTGTACCTGCTGTTCTTCCTGGCCTTCGTGTTCTTCATGCCGAACGCGCTGGGCCACCCGGACAACTACATCCCGGCCAACCCGCTTTCGACGCCGTCGCACATCGTGCCCGAATGGTATTTCTGGCCGTTCTACGCGATCCTGCGCGCCTTCACCGTCGACTTCCTCTTCATCCCGGCGAAGCTCTGGGGCGTGATCGCGATGTTCGCGGCGATCATCCTGCTGTTCTTCCTGCCCTGGCTCGATACGTCGCCGGTGCGCTCGTCGAACTACCGGCCGCTGATGAAGAAGTTCTTCCTGTTCGGTCTCATCCCCTGCATCGTCGTGCTCGCCTACTGCGGCGGCGCGCCGGCGGAAGAGCCCTACGTGCGGATCAGCCAGATCGCCTCGGCCTATTACTTCGCGCACTTCCTCATCATCATCCCGATGATTTCGCGGATGGAGCGGCCGCTGCCGCTGCCCAACTCGATCACCGAGGCGGTGCTGAAGAAGCAGGATTACGAAGGCGGTCCGATCGGCGTCAGCCAGCCGGCCTCCGCCATGGTCGGCCCGCAGCCGGCGGAATAAGGGGGCAAGCATGGTTCGTCTCATCGGCTTCTTCGCCGGCATCGTCTTCGTCGTCGCGCTGCTCTACGCCGCGGTTGTCCCGCGCGAAGCCGTCGTCGAGGACCCCTCGAAGAAGCTCCACCTGCACCCGATCCAGGCGAAGTTCCCGCAGGACGGCCCGATGGGCCTCGGCGTGTTCGGTTCGTTCGACCGGGCGCAGCTGCAGCGCGGCTTCCAGGTGTACAAGGAGGTCTGCTCGGCCTGCCACGGGCTCGAGCGCCTGGCCTTCCGCAACCTCGCCGACATCGGCTTCAACGACGCCGAGATCAAGGCGATCGCCAAGCAGTACCAGGTACCCTCGATCGACGAGAAGACCGGCGAGCCGGCGACCCGTCCGGGGGTTCCGTCGGACTATTTCCCGAGCCCCTATCCGAACGAGGTGGCGGCGCGGGCGGCGAACAACAACGCGTTGCCGCCCGACCTGTCGCTCATCACCAAGGCGCGCGAGGACGGACGCAACTACCTCTACTCGCTGATGGTGGGCTACAAGAACCCGCCGGCGGGCCACGAGGTGCCGCAGGGGCTCTACTTCAACCCCTATTTCCACAACCTCAACATCGCCATGCCGGCGCCGATCACCTCGGACGGGCAGGTGACCTACGCCGAAGGCCAGCCGGCCGCGACCGTGGACCAGATGTCCAAGGACGTGACCGCCTTCCTCGAATACGCCGCCGAGCCGAAGCTCGAATCGCGTCGCCGGACGGGCGTCGCGGTGATGGTCTTCCTCCTGATCCTCACGGTCCTGTCCTACCTCACCTACCGGAAGGTGTGGGCGGACGTGAAGAAGGGCAGCGGCGCCGAGCGCAACCTCGCGTAAGGCGCTTCGGAACCGACGAAAGAAGGGCCGCTTCCCTGGACGGGGGCGGCCCTTTTCATTTGGGAGGACGACATGCGCTTGGGCATTCTCGGCGGGAGCGGGCTCTACCAACTGGCCGAGCTCGAGAGCGCGGCGTGGCGCGCTGTGGAGACGCCGTGGGGCGCCCCGTCCGACGAACTGCTGTTCGGCCGCGTCGGCGACACCGAGCTCGTCTTCCTGCCGCGGCACGGCCGCGGCCATCGGCTGACCCCCACCGAGATCAACTACCGCGCGAACATAGACGCGCTCAAGCGGGCCGGCTGCACCGACCTGCTGTCGATCTCCGCCTGCGGCTCCTTCCGCGAGGAGCTGTCGCCCGGCACCTTCGTGCTCGTCGATCAGTTCGTCGATCGCACGCGCAGGCGCGCGAAGAGCTTCTTCGGCGACGGCGTCGTCGCGCACGTCGCCTTCGCCGAGCCGACCTGCGGTCGCCTCGCCGACGTCGTGGCGGGCGCGGCGGACGCGGTCGGCATCGACTGCCGCCGCGGCGGCACCTACCTCGCGATGGAGGGACCCCAGTTCTCGACCCGCGCCGAGTCCCGCCTCTATCGGGCCGCCGGCCTCGACGTGATCGGCATGACCAACATGCCCGAGACCGCGCTCGCCCGCGAGGCGGAGCTCTGCTACCTGACGGTGGCCATGGTGACCGACTACGACGCCTGGGCGGACGAGCGGGACGCGGTCGACGTGGCGCAGGTCATCGAGGTGCTGCAGGGCAACGCCGACAAGGCCCGGCGGCTGGTGCTGGAGGTCGCGAGGCGGCTGCCGGCCGACCGGTCCGCCTGTGCGCACGGCTGCGATCGCGCGCTCGAGCACGCCGTCCTGACCGCGCCCGAGCGTCGCCCCGCGGCGACGCTCGCGCGGCTAGACGCGGTGGCGGGGCGGGTCCTGTGAGCCGGGGCAACGAGGACCTGGCGGCGCTGATCCGCACGATCCCGGACTATCCCAAGCCGGGGATCATGTTCCGCGACATCACCACGCTGCTGCTCGACGGAACGGGCTTCAGGGCCACCACCGACCGGCTGGCGGAACGGGTGGCGGGTCGCCCGCTCGATCTCGTCGCCGGCATCGAAGCGCGCGGCTTCGTGTTCGGCGCGGCGCTCGCGCACGCGCTGGGGCTCGGCGTCCTGCTCCTGCGCAAGAAGAACAAGCTGCCGGGAACGACGATCGGGCTCAACTACGCGCTCGAGTACGGACAGGATCGGATCGAGATGCACGCCGACGCCTGCACGCCCGGCGCGCGCGTGCTGCTCGTCGACGACCTGATCGCGACCGGCGGCACCGCGCTGGCGGGCGTCCAGCTCCTGCGGCAGGCGGGTGCGATCGTCGACACCGCGGCGTTCGTCGTCGATCTTCCCGACCTCGGCGGCGCCGACCGGCTGCGGGCGGCGGGCGTCGCGGTCGAGGCGCTGCTGGCCTTCGACGGCGACTAGGGAGCCGGCGCGCGCCGGGCGCTCGCGATCCTGACCGGCGCGGCGAGCATCTGGCCCTTCATCGCGCCCTCGCCCGCGGTCGGCGAGGTGGGCAGGCCCATGATGCGGCGCACGACGTCCATGCCTTCGACGACACGGCCGAAGACTGCGAAGCCGAGGTTGTCGCCGGGCTGGCTCGGGTTGGCGTCGAGCGAGGAGAGGGCACCCACCGAGATGAAGAAGTCGCCGCTCGCCGAGCCTGGCGCGCCGCGCGCCATCGAGATCGCGCCGTCGGTGTGCGCGAGCCCGGTCTTGGTGGTGGGCTCGTGCGCGATCGGCGGCAGCACCCGCTTCGGGTCGCCCTTCGCACCGCCCTGGATGAGGCCGAAGTCGCCTTCGGGCGTCAGCTTCATCGCGCGGTAGAAGGTAGCGCCGTCGAGCCGCTTCTGATCGACGTAGCGCAGGAAGTTGGCGGTGGTGACGGGCGCCCGCTCCTTCTCGAGCTCGAGGACGATCGGCCCCTCGCTCGTCTGGAGCGCGACGCGGACCGTCGCGGGCTTGGGCGCCGGCGCCGCGGGCGCGGCCGGCGTCGTCGGAGCGGCCGGCGCCTGGGCGTCGACGGGCGTGGCGGCGAGCGCGAGGAGCGCGACAAGGAGCGTCTTCATGGGGCCATCTTAGCCGATCCCGCGCCGGCGCCAACGCGGCACCGGCGCCCGCCGTCTCTATCCGGTCACGGCCGAACGGGCGCGCTGAGGGGTGCCCCTCGCGAAGGCGATCAGACGTTGAAGCGGAAGTGCATGACGTCGCCGTCCTGCACGACGTACTCCTTGCCCTCGAGCCGGAGCTTGCCGGCGTCGCGCGCGCCCGCTTCGCCGCCGAACTTCACGTAGTCGGCGTAGGCGATCGTCTCGGCTCGGATGAAGCCCTTCTCGAAGTCGGTGTGGATCACGCCGGCCGCCTGCGGCGCGGTCGAGCCTGTCTCGACGGTCCAGGCGCGCGCCTCCTTGGGACCGGCGGTGAAGAAGGTGATGAGGTGGAGGAGGTCGTAGCCGGCGCGTATCACGCGGGCGAGGCCGGTCTCGGTGAGGCCGAGATCGGCGAGGAAGGCGGGGCGGTCGGCCGGGTCCATCTGCGAGATCTCGGCCTCGATCGCGGCCGAAATGACGACGGCGCGCGCGTTCTCGGCGGCGGCCTTTTCGAACACGCGGGCGGAGAGCGCGTTGCCGTCGGCGGCGGCTTCCTCCTCGACGTTGCAGACGTAGAGGACCGGCTTGGCGGTGAGGAGCTGCGCCTGGCTCAGCATACGCGCCTCTTCGGCGTCCTTCGGCTGCGTCAGGCGCGCCGGCTTGCCGTCGCGCAGCAGGTCGAGCGCCTGGCCGAGCACGCTCGCGGCGATCTTCGCCTCCTTGTCGCCCTGTTGCGCCTTCTTGGCGAGGTTCGGCACGCGCTTCTCGAGGCTGTCGAGGTCGGCGAGCATCAGCTCGGTCTCGACCGTCTCGGCGTCGGCGATGGGATCGACCCGGTTGTCGACGTGCTGGATGTCGTCGTTCTCGAAGCAGCGCAGCACGTGGACGACGGCGTCGGTTTCGCGGATGTTGGCGAGGAACTGGTTGCCGAGCCCTTCGCCCTTCGACGCGCCGCGCACGAGGCCGGCGATGTCGACGAAGGCGAGCTGCGTCTCGATGATCTTCGCCGAGTTCGCGATGCGCGCGATCTCGTCGAGCCGCGGGTCGGGGACGGGGACCTGGCCGACGTTCGGCTCGATCGTGCAGAAGGGATAGTTGGCGGCCGCGGCGGCGGCCGACTCGGTCAGCGCGTTGAACAGGGTCGACTTCCCGACGTTCGGGAGACCCACGATGCCGCAGCGGAAACCCATGCGAGGTCCTTTAGTTCGCGTCGCCCACGCGTAGCGCGACGTCGTTCATGAAGCGGGCGTCGTCGCCCTTGAGCAGCCGGTCGACCTCGGCCGCCACCGCGCCGAGCAGGTCGGGCACCCAGCCGTCGAGCTCGCCGCGCGAGAAGTTGCCGAGCACGTGGCCGGTGACGCGATCCTTGTGGCCGGGGTGGCCGATCCCGAGCCGCACGCGGCGGAAGTCCTCGCCGATGTGCGCGGCGATCGATCGGATGCCGTTGTGTCCTGCCGCACCCCCGCCGCGCTTCACCCGCACCTTGGCGGGCGCGAGGTCGAGCTCGTCGTAGAACACCGTCACGTCCGCCGGGGCGAGCTTGTAGAAGCGCATCGCCTCGCCGACCGCGCGACCGGACTCGTTCATGTAGGTGGTGGGCTTGAGGAGCAAGAGCTTCTCGCCGCCGACGCGACCGTCCGCCGAAAATCCCTGGAAACGCACCCGCCACGGGTCGAAGCGATGCACGTCGGCGATGGCGTCCGCCGCCATGTAGCCGATGTTGTGCCGGTGCAGCGCATACTGCGCCCCCGGATTTCCCAGGCCGACGAGGAGCTGCATCGCGAGCTGAGCGTCCCGGGCGCGCTCGACGCGCCCGGGACGCGTCGGCGTTACTCGCCCTCGGCCGCCGCCGCGGCGCCTTCTTCGGACTTCAGCGCCGACGGAGCGGTGATCGTCGCCACGGTGAAGTCGCGGTCGATGATCGTCGTCTTGACGTTCGCCGGCAGGTTGAAGGCCGAGATGTGGATCGACTCGCCCACGTCGAAGCCCTCGAGCGAAGCGACGAGGTCGTCCGGGATGGCGTCCGCCGGGCAGACCACCTCGACCTCGTGACGCACGATGTTGAGCACGGCGCCCTTCTTGAGGCCCGGCGACTTCTCCTCGTCGGTGAAGCGCACCGGCACCGCGACGGTGACGGTCGCGTTGGCGGCGAGGCGCAGGAAGTCGACGTGGATCGGGCGGGCGGTGACCGGGTGGAACTGCACGTCGCGCGGCAGCGTGCGCTCGACGCCGCTGCCGGTGTCGATCTCGACGACCGTGTTGAGGAAGTGGCCGGTCTGCAGCATCCTGACCAGCAGCTTCTCCTCGACGTGGATCGTCATCGGGTCCTGCTTGTTGCCGTAGATCACGGCGGGGACGCGGCCCTCGCGGCGCACAGCGCGGGAGGCTCCCTTGCCAGCCCGCTCGCGCACCTCGGCCGTCAGCTTGAGTGCTTCGCTCATTGTCTTCTCCAAATGGCAAAAGCCCGGCACGCCTCCAGGGATGACCATGCCGGGGAGCGGGCGCTGTAACGGAGCGGCCGCGGAAAGGCAAGATCGCCGGCCGGCGGGGTCAGGGCGCGACGCGCTCCGCCTTCAGGCCGCGTTTGGCCAGCATCGCCTGCACGCTGTCCGGGCCGGCGAGGTGGCCCGCGCCGACGGCGACGAACAGGGTGCCCGGGCGGTCCATGCGCTTGTCGAGCCAGTCGGCCCAGCGCGCGTTGCGGTCGGCGAGCAGCACCTTGGCGAGCTTCGGCGTTTCGCGCAGCGACTCGTTCATCTCGGTGCCCAGCGCCTCGACGTCGCCTGCGGCCCAGCGACCGACGAGGCCGCCGATCTTGGCCTTCATCTCGGGCCACTGTTTCAGCGTCGCCGTCAGATAGGCGCGCTGGTCCGCCTCGGGCAGCTTGTCGAAGAAGCCCATCTGCTCGGCCACCGTCTCGAGGCCGACGAGCGTCTTGCCCCCGCGCTCGGCCCTGGCGGTGAGCGTCTTCTCGACGCCGAGCTTGGGATCGAGACCGAGGCGCGTCAGCTGCTGCGCGGAAAGCGTGACGGTCGCGAACCAGGTGTCCATGGCATCGAGTGCGGCCGCCGGAACGCCCGCCTCGCGGACCACCGTCTGGAGCCTCGGGCGCTCCGCCGGGCCGACGCGTGCGGCGAGCGGCGGCTGGCCGGCGGAGAAGCCGAGCGACATGACGACCGGCGCCAGCTCGGCCTCGGTCTTGGGCGCGAGCATCTCCAGCACGACGGTGTCGGACGCCTCGAACGCCTCGCGCACCCGCCCTTCGAACCATTGCGTGCCCTTGGGCAGCGCGTGGATGGTGCCGAAGAGATAGACGGTGGTGTCGGCGTCCTTCACCTTCCACAGCGCCGGCGCCGCCTGGGCGGCGTTCGCGGCGCACAGCCACGCGACAACGGAGAGACGCAACCAACGGGTCATGCAGGTTCCTTCGCCTTGGCCTTCGCCCAGTAGCGGTCCTTTAGGAGGCGTTTGTAGAGCTTGCCAGTGTCGTGGCGCGGCAGCTCGCGCTCGAAGTCGACCGAGCGGGGGCATTTGACGTGCGACAGGCGCTCGCGGAC
>Ga0164290_1000379_pt1 | contig 151914 bp, 135 predicted proteins | sample Micstemetagenome_FD_108782 | JGI IMG/M metagenome (GOLD analysis project Ga0164290, IMG submission 108782) | Contaminated culture microbial community from soil near Moab, Utah, USA - Microcoleus steenstrupii SON62 (Illumina Assembly) | ecosystem: Environmental > Terrestrial > Soil > Soil crust...
GCCGGTCATGGCGTCGAAGCCGGTGGCGAACACGATGGCGTCGAGCTCGAAGGTCTGGCCGCCCTCGGTGCGCAAGCCGGCCGGCGTGATCTCGGCGATCGGATCGGAGCGCACGTCGATCAGGCGGACGTTCGGCCGATTGTAGGTCTCGTAGTAATTCGTATCGAGGCAGAGCCGCTTGGTGCCGATCGGATGGTCCTTGGGCGCCAGAAGCTCGGCGGTGCGCGGGTCCTTCACCATCGAACGGATCTTGTTGCGCACGAACTCCGAGGCGGTGTCGTTCGACTCCTTGTTCACCAGCAGGTCGGTGTAGGCATAGAGGTAGCTGATGCTGCCGCCTTCCTGCCACTTCGACTCGTAGGCCTGGTTGCGCTCGGCCTCCGGCACATCGAGCGCCGACTTCGTCGGCTTGGGATGGCCGCCGATGGCGAACGGCGTATCGGCCGCCGCGGCGCGCCGCGCGGGATACTCCGCCTTGTGCCTGCGCTCGCGCTCGTCCTCCATCGGCGCATTGCGCGCCGGCAGGCTGAAGTTGGCGGTGCGCTGGAACACCGTGAGGTGCTTGGCATGCTCGGCAATGATCGGGATCATCTGCACTCCCGACGAGCCCGTGCCGATCACGCCCACCCTGAGTCCACTGAAGTCGACGCCCTCATGCGGCCACAGGCCCGAGTGGTACCACTTGCCCTTGAAGCTCGAGAGGCCCTTGAAGTCGGGCACGCGCGGTGTCGAGAGGTTGCCCGCGGCCATCACGCAGTAGCGCGCGCGGATCGTCTCGCCGTCCTTGGTCGTGAGCGTCCAGTCGCCGGCCTTGTCGTCGAACAGCGCCGACACGATGCGGGTGTTGAGCTGCACGTCGCGGCGCAGGTCGAAGCGGTCGGCGACATGGTTGATGTATTTCAGGATCTCGGGCTGCGTGCCGTAGCGCTCGGGCCACTTCCATTCCTGCTGCAGCTCGTTGGAGAAGCTGTAGGAGTATTCCAGGCTCTCGACGTCGCAACGCGCACCGGGATAGCGGTTCCAGAACCAGGTCCCGCCGATGCCGCTGCCCTGCTCGTAGGCGCGGACCTTGAGACCCATCCCGCGCAGTCGATGGATGGCATAGAGGCCGGCCAAGCCGCCGCCGACGATGGCGACATCGAGCTGGCGAGACGGGGAACCGGAGGCGTCGGGCATTGGTGTTCCTGTATTGTTTTTGCTGTGCGAGCGGTGAAATCCTCAAGTCTCAACGGTCCCGCGCCTCTCGCGCCTTTGCAAGGGGCGTCGCCCGCATTCAGTGCAGGCGGGCATGCACCACGTGCGGTGCAGCAAGCCGGTCTGGCCGATGGTCGGACGAATGTTTCAGGCTTATTCTTATTCAATGACAAGTCTGAGGCCGGGCCTCCGGTAACAACCAAGTGGATCAGTCGGTCTCTCCGCCAGTTGCCAGGACTGATGCAAGGACGGTAACGACACCGGCTTCTCCGGCTTTACAACCCAAGCCCACCCGCATCGCCAGCCCCTCGCGCCGCTCGCTCTGGATCCGAGGCCGGCGCCTGGCGCTCGGTCCCCGGATCCTTGGGCCCAAGACTCTGGGCGTCACCGTCATCGTGCTGCTGGCGCTGGCCTATGGCGGGCGCGAGCTCTACCTCAGGCTCACCCACATCTACGAGTACGACGCGCGGGTCACCGCCGACATCGTGACCGTGTCCAGCCGCGCCGACGGCTGGGTCGTCGACCTGCCCGTCCGCGAAGGCCAGCGTGTGAAGGCGGGCGAGATCCTGACCCGCATCGACGATCGCGCCGCCAAGCTCAAGAGCGACGCGCTGCAGGCGCAGATCGAGGGTGTGCGAGCCGAGCGCACCAAGCTGCGCGCCGAGCGCCGCATGGCGCAGAACCAAGTCGACACCCTGATCAAGACCCGGACCTCGGTCGTGGCTGTGCGCGAGAAGGCGGTGACGGCGATGAAGGCCGATCTCGACTTCGCCAAGAACGAGCTCGAGCGGCAGTGGTCGCTTTACGAACGCCGCGTGTCCAACGAGCGCGCGCTGCAGGTGGCGCAGTCGGCGCTCGAGAAGATCGAAGGCCAGTACCAGCAGGCGCGCGCCGAGCACGACCAGGCGCTGAACAGCCTCGAGGAGGCCAAGGCCGAGCAGGACAAGATCGGCGTCATCGACGCGCAGATCGCCGCGCTCGACCACCAGGTCGCCAATCTCGCCGCCCAGATGCACCAGCAGAATGTCGACGTCGAGGATCGCACCATCCGGAGCCCGATCCCGGCCGTGATCGACCGCACCTTCACCTTGCCCGGCGAATATGTGCAGTCGGGCCAGCGCATCCTGCTGCTGCACAATCCCGACGAGGTCTGGGTCGAGGCCAACATCAAGGAGACCCAGGTTGGCCATCTCAAGCTCGGCCAGCCGGTGCTCGTGTCGGTCGACGCCTATCCCGGCGAGCGCTTCGTCGGCAAGGTGACGCGCATCGGCAGCGCCACCACGGCGCGCTTCGCGCTCCTGCCCACGCCCAACCCGTCCGGCAACTTCACCAAGATCACCCAGCGCATGCCGGTGAAGATCGACATGGTCGAAATGCCGAGGCCGCTCACGCCGGGCATGATGGTCGAAGTCGAAATTGACGTGCGTTAGCAGGGGAGAGCGGGCCTCCGGCCCGCTCATGGCCGGGAGCGCGGCACTCCAGTGCCGCTCATGGTCTCTGCGGTCAACGAAGATGCGCCACTGGAGTGGCGCGCTCCCGGCAAAGACGAAGATGCGGGCCGGAGGCCCGCGCTCCCTTACATGACCGACGCCAACGTCATCCAGACCGCGCAAGTCCTGAGCGAGCGCTACGGGCCCAGCTATCGCTGGCTGGTCACCATCACCGGCATGACGGGCGTCGTCTCCATGGTGCTGGCCATGACGACGGTGAACGTGGCGGTGCCGGACGTCATGGGCGCCTTCGGCATCGGCCAGGACAAGGCGCAATGGATGTCGTCGGCCTACATGGCAACCATGACCGCGGGCATGCTGATCAACGCCTGGCTGACCGGCATCTTCGGCGAGCGCCGCATCTTCGTGGGCGCGCTGTTCTTCTTCTCGATCGGCGCCCTGCTGGGCGGCACGGCGCCGACCGAGGATTCTCTGATCTTCGCCCGCGTCCTGCAGGGCTTCAGCGCCGGCGTCTCCCAGCCGCTGGTGATGGCCACCATCTTCACCGTCTTCCCGCCCGACCGCCGCGGCATGGCGATGGGTGTGTTCGGCCTCGGTGTGGTGTTCGCGCCAGCCATCGGTCCGACCCTGGGCGGCCTGATGATCGAGTACTTCTCCTGGCGCTACGTCTTCTTCATCTCGCTGCCGTTCTGCGCCATCGCCGCCGCCATGGGCCTGCTGTTCATGCCGACGCGCCGCATCCCGCGCGAGTTCCCGCCCTTCGACTGGCTGGGCTTCGCCCTGCTCTGCGTGGCGCTGATGGGCCTGATGACCGGCATTGCCGATGGCCAGCGCGAGGGCTGGGAATCGGACACCATCGTGTTCCGCCTGCTGCTGGGCGCGGGCTCCGCCACGGCCTTCATCCTGTGGGAGCTGCATACGCCGCGCGCGATGCTCGACGTGCGCATCTTCAAGAACGTCGAGTTCTCGGCCGCCGCCATGATCGCCTTCATCTTCGGCGCCGGCATGATGGGCTCGACCTACATCATCCCTGTGTTCGTGCAGACCATCATCGGCTTCACGCCGCTGCTCGCCGGGCTGATGATGATGCCGGCGGGCATCATGCTTGCCTTCATCTTCCCGCTGGCGGGCCGGCTCAGTGACGCCTTCCCGGCCTCGGTGATGATCATCATCGGCCTGCTGCTGTTCGCCGCCGGTTTCGCCTGGATGACCACCGCCGACATCGACACCACCTTCTGGACGCTGGTCGGCATGATCATGCTGTCGCGGCTCGGTCTCGGCCTGATCAACCCCAGCCTCAACGCCTCCTCGCTGAAGGCGCTGCCGGCCGACAAGCTGCGGCAGGGCTCGGGTGTCGCCAACTTCATGCGCCAGCTGGGCGGCGCCTTCGGCATCAACCTGATGGTCGCCTTCTTCGAGGTGCGCACGCGCTTCCATGCCGATGCGCTGACGGCCACCCAGCGCTACGACAACAACACCACCGAGCGCCTGCTGCACCAGCTTTACGAGCTCTACCAGCGCTCGGGCCTGCCGTTCCAGCAGCAGAAGGCGGCGGCGCTCGAGTATCTCGGCCTGATCCTGAACACCACCGCCCAGATGATGGCCTTCTCCGACACCTTCATCGTCGTCGGCCTGGTGGCACTGATCGCGCTCATCCCGGCCGCCATGCTGTCGCGCTCGCAACGCCGCTCGCGCCGGCTGGCGTTCAGCTAGGTTTGCGGAGCGCGGGATCTCCAAAGTCGCGGCAAACCGCGACTGGAGCGTGTACTGTCATTGCATGATTTCTCGAAGGACGGTTCTGTCAGGTCTGGCTGCTGCAGCTACCGCGGGATGCAGCGCACCTCGGGCGCCCCGGCAGGCCTCCGTGGCGCCGGATCAATCTCAGACGCCGCTACCTCAATATCCGCCGCCGCAATATCCGCCGTCTCAAGATGCGCTGGCGCCGTCACCGCCAAGTCGCACACCCCGGGGACTGGATGCCGTAATCGACATCAGCGCACACAACACTGTCACCGATTTCCGGCAGGTACGCGCGAGCAACATCCTCGCCGTCATCCACAAGGCGAGCGAAGGCGACTTCTATGCCGACCCCATGTGTGCCGCGCGACGCTCGCAGGCCGAGGCGGCGGGATTGCTGTGGGGCACCTATCATTTCGGCAAGGGCGATTCGTCCGGCGAGGAGCAGGCGGCGTTCTTCCTGGCCTCTTCCCGACCGACACAAGGAACTCTCCTCGCCCTGGACATCGAGGTTAATGAAGGCGATCCCTCGAACTCCATGACGCTCGACCAGGCCGAGGCTTTTGTGCAGGCGGTCGCCAGCGCCACGGGCCGGCTGCCGCTCGTCTACGTGCATCCGACCTGGGCCAAGGGGCGGATTACGTCCGACTCGATCCTGGCGCGCTGCGGCCTTTGGGTCGTCGACTATCGTGCCTCGCCTGAGATCCCGCGGGCCTGGGCAACGAGCGGTTGGCGGCTCTGGCAATATGCCAGCGACAACTATGCGGGCCGCCGCGCTCGCGGCCGCGCGATCCAAGGCCTCGACGGCTGCGATCGCAACTTGTTCAATGGCGACGTGGCTGGGCTCTACCGGTTTTGGAATGCCGGCGCTTGATCGAACCAAATCCCATGGCGACATCCCTCTACGACCTCAGCGTGCCGACCTTCCTGCAGACCGTGAGCGCCGTCGCGGGCTTCCTCGACCGTGCGGCCGCGCATTGCGTGGAGACCGGCGCCGACCCTGACGATTTCGTGGAAGCGCGCCTCTTCAACGACATGGCGCCGTTCCATTTCCAGATCGAATGCGTGGCGCACCATTCCGTGTGGGGCCTGGAAGCTGTGAAGAACGGCGCCTTCGCCCCGCCCGCCCTGGTCGGATCGGTGCCGTTCGCCGACCTCAGGGCCATGATCGCTCGGGCCGAAGCGGCGCTCCAGGCGTTCACGCCCGATGAGGTCAACGGCTGGTCGGGTAAGAACCTCGATTTCCAGATCGGCCCCCGGCGACTCGCCTTCACGCCGGAGACATTCTTTCTCTCGTTCTCGCTCCCCAACTTCCATTTCCATGCCGTCACCGCCTACGACATCCTACGCACGCGCGGCGTACCGTTGGGCAAGCGCGATTACGAGGGCCGGCTGCGCACCAGGCCGGTCTAGTCTAATCGTCCAGTGGCTGCGTTGCGCCGAGGATTTTCGCTGCTACGGCGGCCGCCGAGGTGCGGTTCTCCACGCCGAGCTTGGCGTAGATCTGTTCGAGGTGCTTGTCGATCGTGCGTGGGCTTAGGCCGAGGATCTGCGCGATGTCGCGATTGGTCTTTCCCTTGCTGAGCCAGGACAGGACTTCGGACTCGCGCGCGGTGAGCCCGAGGCTCTTGCGCAGCTCGACCTGGCTTGTCGATGGGGTGTCGATCGTCAGGCGCAACAGGATCTCGCCCGGCCCGAGCTGGCCCATGTAGTTCAGGATGACGCGTTCGTCGCGGAACTGCGATTTGATCGGTGATACTTCACGATCACCGCGCGATATCTGTGTCAGCCACTGCATTTGCGCCGACGACAGGGCGAACGTCTGCTGCGAATCGCCGGTCTCCCGCCCGGCGAGGAACTTGTGAGTCTGGGGCGTCGCCCAGATCAGCTTGCCTTCCTCGTTGACCGCGAGCAGGAAACGGCCGGCTACGTCGAGCGCGGCGCGCGCGCTGTTGGCCAGGTGGGCATTCGCCAGATGCACGCGGATACGCGCCAGCATCTCGTCGATGGCGATTGGCTTGGCGACGTAGTCGACGCCGCCGACCTCCAGGCCACGCACGATATGCTCGGTCTCGCTCAGTCCGGTCATGAAGATGATCGGCACGTTGCTGAGCGCCGCGTTGCGTTTGAGGCGCTCGCAGGTCTCGAAGCCGTCGATGCCCGGCATGACGGCGTCGAGCAGGATGACGTCCGGCGTAACCTGTTCGACGATGCGGATGGCGGCCAGTCCGTCGAGCGCCACCATCACCGTGAGGCCCGCGCTGTCCAGCGCGTCGGTGAGCAGCCGTAGTGTCTCCGGCGAGTCGTCGACGACCAGCGCGACATTGCGCTTCTTGGGATCGGGCCTCATCGATCCCGCAGCGTCTCGAGGGTCGCCATATACCGGTCGAGGTCGAATCGGTCGACCAGCATGCGCATCTGGGAGACGAAGGCGCGCTGTTCCGGCTGATCCGCGCCGATCTGGTCGAGCTTGGCCTGGATGGCCCGGATGTGGCCGATCTGGCCGAGCCCGATCAGCTCCTCGACATAGCGGCTCGGCGGGCGCAGGCCGTCGCGCAGCTTCCAGGCGGGCTCGTTGGGGCGAACCGAGCCATATTGCCATTCGATCCGGAGCAACTGGCCGACCTGCTCGAGCAGGCGCGGGATGTCGACCGGCTTCATCAGGTAGCCGTCATGGAACGGCTGCGCCATCGACCGGCCATGCGCTTCCAATGCGCTGGCCGACAGCATCAGGATGCGCGCCTGGTGATGGCCGCCAGTGCGCAGTGTCTCTGCCACCGCCCAGCCGTCGATGGTCGGCATCGAGATATCGAGCAGGAACAGGTCGGGCCGGCAATGCTGCGCCAGCTCGAGGCATCCGGCGCTGTCGGGCGCGCTGAGCAGGATGAAGCCCAATGGCGCCAGGACCTCGCGTAGGAGGTCGCGGTGCGTGGGATCGTCGTCGGCGACCAGGATGGTCTTGCGCGGCCCGTGATAGCCCGAGATCTTGGCTTCGATCGGCACGATGCGGCTCGGACTGGTTACCCGCGACAACAGCAGCTTGACGCGAAACGAGCTGCCCTCGCCGACCGTGCTTGCGACCTTGATGTCGCCGCCCATCACGCCTGCGAGGAGCTTGGTGATGGTGAGACCGAGCCCGGTTCCGGTCTGAGGCTGCGACACGCCGAGAGCGGCCCGCTCGAACGGCGCGAAGATGCGCTCGAGATCGCCGGGCTGGATGCCCGGCCCGGTGTCGGCGACCTCGAACTCGGCGACCGGATCGCGGTAGCGGATGACAAAACGCACGCTGCCCTCCGACGTGAACTTGATCGCGTTGGAAAGCAGGTTGATCAGGATCTGGCGCAATCGCTTCTCGTCGGTGTAGACGACCGACGGCAGGAGCTTCGGACGCTCGAAGACGAAGTCGATCCCCTTGGCCGTCGCCTGCAGCCGGAACATCTCCACGAGCTGCTCGAGGAATTCGCCGAACCGCACCTCATCGCGCGACAGGTAGAGCCGACCTGCCTCGATCTTGGAAATGTCGAGGAGCCCGTCGATCAGGCCGCTCAAGTGATCGGCGCTGCGTCGGATGACGCGCACCTGCTCGTGCGGCTTGGGAAGGATGGTTGCGTCCTGCTCCAGGAGCTGAGCATAGCCGCTGATGGCGTTGAGCGGCGAACGCAGCTCGTGGCTCAGGCCCACGACATAGCGGCTCTTGGCCAGATTGGCCGCTTCGGCGACTTCCTTGGCGCGCTGCAGCTCGGCGTCGGTCCGTTCGTGCGCCTCGATCTCCTGCATCAGCAGCGTGGTCTGCCGCTGGGTCTCTGCCTCTGCCGCGCGGCGGCTGCGTTGCGCCAGCACGAACAGCCAGGCCGCGACGCCGAGCACGATGGTCAAGGCAAAGAACACCTTCCACAGAACATCGGAGAGTTGGATCTCGCTGGCATAGATCTCTCCTGCCGATTGCAGATAGATCAGGCCGAGCGTCAGAGCCACCAGCCCAGTGGCAACCAGGAAGACCCCGATGAAATGGCCGAGCTGGGAGTTGATGCCGGCATAGATCGGCGCGGGCAGGGCCTTGCCGAGCGTGTCGGCGACCTGCGCCTGGATCGTGGCGTGCGGCTTGCAGCGGTCGTGGCAGCGTGCGTCGAGCGAACAGCACAGCGAGCAGATCGGTCCGGAATAGGCTGGGCAGGACGCCATGTCCTCCGGCTCGAACGAATGCTCGCAGATGCAGCATTGCAGGGACGGCAGGGTCCGCCAACTGCGCTTGGCCTTGCGTGCGATGTAGTACTTGCCGCCCGTCGCCCACGCGATGACGGGCGCGGCCACGAACGCCACGGCGAGCGCCGCGAACGGCGCAAACGCCTTCATCATCGGCCCGAAGGCGCCGGAGAAGGCCGTGATCGACATGATCGTAGCCAACGCCATGGCGCCGACGCCGACCGGGTTGATGTCGTAGAGATGGGCGCGCTTGAACTCCATTTGGGATGGACGGAGACCCAAAGGCTTGTTGATCACCAGGTCGGCGACCAGCGCGCCGACCCAGGCGATCGCCACGTTGGAGTAGAGGGCCAGAGTCTGCTCCAATGCCTTGTAGACGCCGATCTCCATCAGCAGTACGGCGACGACGACGTTGAAGACCAGCCAGACGACGCGGCCGGGATGGTTGTGCGTCAGGCGAGAGAAAAAGTTCGACCAGGCGATCGAACCGGCATAAGCGTTTGTCACGTTGATCTTCAATTGTGACAGCACCACGAACGTGCCAGTCAGCGCCAGAACGACGTCGGGGTGAGACAGGACCTGCCGGAACGCCACGCGATACATCTGCGTGGGCTCGGCGGCGTGGTCGGCCGGCACGCCCTCGCGCAACGCGAAGAAGGCGAGGAAGGCGCCGGCGAGAAGCTTCAAGGCGCCGAGCACGATCCAGCCGGGGCCGGCGCTGATCAAGGCGAGCCACCAGGCCCGGCGAGACGTCCGCTGATCACGCGGCAGGAAGCGCAGGAAGTCGACCTGCTCGCCGATCTGGGCGACCAGCGAGAACACCACTGATGCGGCCGTGCCGAACATCAGCAGGTCGAGGCGGCCGGACGGATCGCCATGCTCTCCGGCATATGACGTCCATTCCGCGAAGGCGTCGCGGCTGCTCAGCGCAATGGCCGCGAACGGCAGGACGTGCAGGACGATCCAGAGCGGCTGCGTCCAGAGCTGGAAGCGGCTGATCATGGTGATGCCGTAGGTGACCAGCGGAATGATCGCCAGCGCGCTGACCAGATAGCCGATCAGCAGCGGGATGTGAAAACACAGTTCCAGCGCCATCGCCATGATGACGGCCTCGATGGCGAAGAAGATGAAGGTGAACGAGGCGTAGATCAGCGACGTGATCGTCGAGCCGATGTAGCCGAAGCCCGCGCCGCGCGTCAGCAGATCGATGTCGACGCCGCATTTGGCGGCGTAGTAGGCGATCGGCAGTCCGCAGAAAAAGATGATGACGCTGACCACCAGGATGGCCGCGGTGGCGTTGGTCACGCCGTAGTTCAGGCAGATCGTGCCGCCGATCGCCTCGAGGGCGAGGAACGAGATGGCACCCAGCGCCGTGTTGGCGACCCGGCCGGCCGACCACTTGCGGGCGCTCTTGGCGGTAAAGCGCAGGGCGTAATCTTCGAGGGTCTGGTTGGCGACCCACTGATTGTACTGGCGCCTGACGCGATCGATACGCTGACGTCTGGCCACTGGATGGCCCCCTTAAACTGTCCCCATACGCGAAATCTACGTCGTTATATTGCGGTGCAATATACGTGATCCTGCGTATTTGTGCGCCGCACAAATCGGCCGATCCTCGTTGCGCAAAGTGTCGTTGGCAACAGAGGGGGACCGTCATGTCACGGAGAAATGGCGACAGCAGACAAGGCAGGGGTTCGGTTTGGTCGGTGCCGTCCCGGCGCAAGGTTCTGGCCGGAATGGCCGCATTGCCGGCGTTTTCCATGCTTTCACGCGCCGCTTTCGGCGCTGGACCGCCGACCGCTGCGGTCAATACGACGGGGCTGGCGGTGACCGACACCGAAGTCACGGTCGGCATCCTGCACTCGGTCACCGGCACCATGTCGATCAGCGAGACCGGCTCGGTTCAGGCCGAGAAACTTGCCATCGAGCAGATCAACGCCGAGGGCGGCGTGCTCGGCCGCAAGATCAAGTTCATCCAGGAGGACGGCGCCAGCGACTGGCCGACCTTCGCCGAGAAGGCCAAGAAGCTGCTCGTCAACGACAAGTGCGCTTCGGTCATGGGCTGCTGGACCTCGGCTTCGCGCAAGGCGGTGCTGCCGGTGTTCGAGCAGTACAACGGCATGCTCTACTATCCGACGTTCTACGAGGGCCTCGAGCAGTCCAAGAACGTCATCTACACTGGCCAGGAAGCGACCCAGCAGATCATCGCTGGCCTTGACTGGGTCACCAAGGAGAAGGGCGCCAAGACCTTCTACTTGCTCGGTTCGGACTACATCTGGCCGCGGACGTCCAACAAGATCGCGCGCAAGCACATCGAGAATTTCCTGAAGACCAAGGTGGTGGGCGAGGAGTACTTCCCGCTCGGCCACACCCAGTTCAACTCGGTCATCAACAAGATCAAGCTCGCCAAGCCCGACGTGATCTACGCCATCATCGTCGGCGGCTCCAACGTTGCCTTCTACAAGCAGCTCAAGGCGGCCGGCATCGACCTCTCCAAGCAGACCTTGCTCACCATCTCGGTGACCGAGGACGAGATCGACGGCATCGGCGGCGAGAACATCGCCGGCGCCTTTGCTTGCATGAAGTACTTCCAGTCGCTCGACAATCCGAACAACAAGGCCTTCGTTGCCGCGTTCAAGAAGATGTGGGGCGACAAGACCGTGATCGGCGATGTCACCCAGGCCGCCTACCTCGGCCCGTGGCTGTGGAAACTGACGGTCGAGAAGGCGGGCAGTTTCGACATCGACAAGATCGCTGCCGCCTCGCCTGGCGTGGAGTTCAAGGGCGCGCCAGAAGGCTACGTACGCATCCACGAGAACCATCATCTTTGGTCGAAGACCCGAGTCGGACGCGCCCGCACCGACGGCCAGTACGATCTGGTCTACGAGACGAAGGATCTGGTGGAGCCGGATCCGTTCCCCAAGGGCTACCAGTGATCGGCTGATCCCGCCCGGCCCGCGTCGCGACACGCAGCGACGCGGGCCCTCCGAAGCGGACCCATCCCTCAGAGAGCACACGCATGTTCGGTGACTATTCGCTCGGCGATCTCGGCGCGATCTTCGTCATGCAGGCCTTCGCCGGCCTCATCCTGTTCTCGGTCTTCGTACTGATGGCGCTGGGGCTGGCGATCATCTTTGGCCAGATGGGCGTCATCAACATGGCCCACGGCGAATTCATGATCCTCGGCGCCTACGTCACCTGGCTGACGTCGATCGTCTTCCAGCAATACCTGCCGGGCCTGTACGCCGGCTATTTCTTCATCGCCATGGCCCTGGCGTTCCTCGCGGCCGGCGGCCTCGGCATGCTGGTGGAGTGGGGCTTGATCCGCCATCTCTACCGGCGGCCGCTCGACACGCTGCTGGCAACGTGGGGTTTGAGCCTGATGCTGCAGCAGGCCTATCGCTCGGTATTCGGCGCGCGGGAGAAAGGCGTCGAGCTGCCGCCGTGGATGATGGGCTCCAAGCAGATCACTGACACCATCGAGGTGCAAATCAACGGCCTTTTCGTGATGGCCCTCACCGTCCTGATCACCTCCGCCGTCGCCTACATCATCTTCCGCTCGCGCTGGGGCCGCCAGGTCCGCGCCGTGGTGCAGAACCGCATCATGGCGGGCGCCGTGGGCATCAATACCGAGAAAGTCGACCGCTACACTTTCGGGCTCGGTTGCGGTATTGCCGGAGTAGCCGGCAGCGCCTTCACCATGATCGGCTCGACTGGACCGACCTCCGGCCAGCTCTACATCGTCGACACGTTTCTCGTCGTCGTGTTCGGCGGCGCGGCCAGCCTGATCGGCACCATCGCCTCAGCCTTCACGATATCCCAGGCGCAGTCGACCTTGGAGTTCTTCCTCTCAGGCTCGATGGCCAAGGTTCTCACCCTGCTCGCGATCGTCGGCATCCTGATGCTGCGGCCGCAGGGGCTGTTCGCGCTCAAGATCCGCAAGTAAGGGGAGGGCCGGGCAATGACCGACAATCCTCGCTTTCTCAGCCGTGGCGAGCTCTTGGCGATGGCCGTGCTGGCGCTCCTGCTGGTGGTGATCCTGCCGCTTGCCCTCGACATCTTCCGGCTCAACCTGGTCGCCAAGTACCTGACCTACGCCTTCGTGGCGATCGGCCTTGTGCTGTGCTGGGGCAACGGCGGCATCCTGAGTCTGGGCCAGGGCGTGTTCTTTGGCCTGGGCGGCTATTGCATGGCGATGTTCCTGAAGCTCGAGGCCTCGAGCGTGGAGAACACCAAGATCCAGTCGACGCCGGGCATTCCCGACTTCATGGACTGGAACCAGCTTACGGCGTTGCCCTTCTTCTGGCAGCCTTTCCATAGCCTCGTCTTCACCATCGTGGCGATCCTGGTGGTGCCCGCGCTGTTCGCCTTCATCATAGGTGCCGCGATGTTCAAGCGGCGCGTCGGCGGCGTCTACTTTGCAATCATCACCCAGGCGGTTGCCGCCATCCTTACCATCCTGATCATCGGCCAGCAGGGTTACACCGGCGGCATCAACGGGATCACCGACCTGCGCACGCTCAAGGGGTGGGACATCCGCACCGACGGCGCGAAGTTTATCCTCTACTTCGTCGAGGTCGTCCTGCTGTTCGGTTGCATCCTGGCGGCGCAGTTCATTCGGCGCTCCAAGCTTGGCCGCATCCTGGTGGCGATGCGCGAGAAGGAGGATCGTGTGCGGTTCTCCGGCTACAATGTGGCCAACTTCAAGATCTTCGCGTTCTGCGCCGCCGCCGTGTTCGCCGCCGTCGGCGGCGCGATGTTCACCCTCGAGGTCGGCTTCATGTCGCCGTCCTTCGTCGGCATCGTGCCGTCGATCGAGATGGTGATTTACACCGCCGTCGGCGGGCGGCTGTCGATCTTCGGCGCGATCTACGGAACGCTGCTGGTCAACTGGGCCAAAACCAGCTTCTCCGAGACGTTTCCCGAACTCTGGCTGTTCGGCCTGGGCGCCCTGTTCATCGCGGTGGTGCTGGCCTTCCCCAACGGTCTCGCCGGCATCTGGCGCGATCACGTGCAGGCCCGGCTGGGGCGGCTGCTCTCCCGGCTCCGTGCGGGGTCCACCAAGACCGGCTGGGCGGCCCGGCCGGGGGCCGGCTCGGTCGCCGACGGCGCGGCCGCGGAATAGGGGGCGTCGTGACGATCGGTTTCCATCAGAAGGACTTCCTGCTCGCCGTCGAGGGACTGACGGTTTCGTTCGACGGCTTCAAGGCTGTCAACGACCTGTCGTTCTACGTCGATGAAAACGAGATCCGCGTGATCATCGGGCCCAACGGCGCCGGCAAGACCACGGTGCTCGACCTGATCTGCGGCAAGACCGAGGCGACGTCGGGCTCCATCAGGTTCCGCGGCCAGGAACTGACCCGTATGACGGAGAACCAGATCGTCGAAGCCGGCGTCGGCCGCAAGTTCCAGACGCCGTCGATCTACGACGACCTGACGGTGTTCGAGAACCTCGAGATCTCCTATCCGCGCGGCCGCAGCGTGGTAGGCGCGCTCGCCTTCAGGCGCGATGCGGCGGTGCGCGACCGGGTCGAGGCGATCGCCGAGATGATCTTTCTGAAGGATCGTCTCGACATCAATGCCGACCTCTTGAGCCACGGCCAGAAGCAATGGCTCGAGATCGGAATGCTGCTGATCCAGGAGCCGGCACTCCTGATGCTCGATGAGCCGGTGGCGGGGATGAGCGTCAGCGAGCGCATCAAGACGGCCGAGCTGCTCAAGCGCATCATCAAGAACCACACCGTGCTCGTGATCGAGCACGACATGAAGTTCGTCGAGGACATCGCTCACAAGGTCACGGTGCTGCATCAGGGCCAGATCCTGTCGGAGGGGAAGATGGAGAAAGTGAAGGCAGATCCCAAGGTCATCGAGGTCTATCTCGGGCATTGAGGCGATGACGCAGGAGCAAGCGATGCTGGCTATCTCTGATCTTCACGTTGCCTATGGCCAGAGCGAGGTGCTGCACGGACTCAACATTGACGTCGCACCGGCGGAAATCGTGGCGATCATGGGCCGCAACGGCATGGGCAAGACCACGCTGATGAAGTCGCTCATGGGCATCGTGCCGGCGAGAAGCGGCTCGATCATGATGGAAGGCGCGGAATTGGCCAAGCTGAAGAGCTACGAGCGCGTCGCGAAGGGCGTCGCCTACGTGCCGCAGGGCCGCATGATCTTTTCGACCATGACGGTGCAGGAGAACATCGAGACCGGCTTGGTCGCATCGGGCGAGAGCAAGGTGCCGGGCGACATCTACGAGCTCTTTCCGGTGCTGCTCGAGATGAAGAAGCGGCGCGGCGGCAATCTTTCTGGCGGCCAGCAGCAGCAGCTCGCAATCGCCCGCGCGCTCGCCACCAAGCCCAAGGTGCTTCTGCTCGACGAGCCGACCGAAGGCATCCAGCCGTCGATCATCCGCGACATGGCCCGCACGCTGCGTCGCATCCGCGACGAGCGCGGCCTGTCGATCGTGGTGTCGGAGCAGGTGCTGAGCTTCGCGCTCGACATTGCCGACCGCGTGCTGGTCATCGAGAACGGCGAAATCGTGCGCGACGATCCGCGTGCCGACGTCGATGAGGCCCAGGTCGCCAGATATTTGTCAGTCTAGTCCCGCCAATGTCCTTATGAAGGGGAGCCATCAATGCCGAAAACGCTGATCAAGGTCGATCTCTGCCAGTCGGCTTACGACAACGACATGATCCACAATCGCTGGCACCCCGATGTCCCGATCGTGGCCTGGGTCAATCCCGGCGACGACTTCATCATCGAGACCTACGACTGGACGGGCGGCTTCATCAAGAACAACGACTCGGCCGACGATGTCCGCGATATCGACCTGTCGATCGTGCACTTCCTGTCGGGCCCGATCGGCGTCAAGGGTGCCGAGCCCGGCGACCTGCTGGTCGTCGACTTGCTCGATGTCGGGCCGCTGAAGGAGAGCCTGTGGGGCTTCAATGGGTTCTTCTCCAGGAAGAACGGCGGCGGCTTTCTCACCGACCACTTCCCGTTGGCGCAGAAGTCGATCTGGGACATCCATGGCCTCTACACTTCGTCGCGCCACGTGCCGGGCGTCAGCTTCGCGGGCCTGATCCATCCCGGCTTGATCGGCTGCCTGCCCGACGCCAGGCTGCTCGCCGAGTGGAACAAGCGCGAGGCGGCGCTGATTGCCACCAACCCGACGCGCGTGCCGGGGTTGGCGAACCCGCCGTTCGGCCCGACCGCCCATATGGGCCAGCTGAAGGGCGACGCGCGCGCCAAGGCGGCTGCCGAAGGCGCGCGCACCGTGCCGCCGCGCGAGCATGGCGGCAATTGCGACATCAAGGACCTGTCGCGCGGCTCGCGGGTCTATTTCCCGGTCTATGTGCCGGGCGGCGGGCTCTCGATGGGCGATCTCCATTTCAGCCAGGGCGATGGCGAGATCACCTTTTGCGGCGCCATCGAGATGGCGGGTTGGCTGCATCTCAAGGTCGATGTGATCAAGGGCGGCGTCGCCAAGTACGGGATCAAGAACCCGATTTTCAAGCCGTCACCGATCACGCCGACCTACAAGGACTATCTGATCTTCGAAGGCATCTCGGTCGACGAGGCGGGTCAGCAGCACTATCTCGACGTGCACATCGCTTATCGCCAGGCCTGCCTGAACGCGATCGAGTATCTGAAGAAGTTCGGCTATTCCGGTGCGCAGGCCTACTCGATCCTGGGCACTGCGCCGTGTCAGGGCCACATCTCGGGCGTGGTCGACGTGCCCAACGCCTGCGCCACGCTGTGGCTGCCGACCGAGATCTTCGACTTCGACCTCATGCCCTCCTCGGCGGGGCCAACCAAGCACATCAAAGGCGGCATCGACCTGCCGCTGTCGCCGGACAAGTAGGAGCGGCGCGATGGCTGTCTACGATTATCTGTGTCGCGACTGCGGGCCGTTCACCGACACGCGGCCGATGGCCCAGTGTGACGAACCTGTGGAGTGTCCGCAGTGCCGGACCCCCTCGCCGCGCGCGTTCCTGAACGCACCGCGGCTTGCCTGCATGCCGACCGGCCGGCGGCTCGCGCTTGCCACCAACGAACGCAGCAGCCACGCGCCCAAGACGCTCGGCGAGTATCGGGCGGCCCATGGTGCCGGTTGCACCTGCTGCAGGGCCAAACCGGGACGGACGGTCAGGCAAGCCGTGAACGGCGCCAAGAGCTTTCCGTCGGCACGGCCTTGGATGATCAGTCACTAACGTCCTTCAAGGCGGCGCGTAGAACGGAGAGCAGGTTCCGTTCGCCGACCTGCGGGCCAGTGCGGAAGCGGCGCTCCGGGCGTTCACGCCCGATGAGGTCAACGGCTGGTCGGGCAAGAACCTGGATTTCCAGATCGCCCCCCGGCGACTCGCCTTCACGCCGGAGATGTTCTTTCTTTCGTTCTCACTCCCCAACTTCCATTTCCACGCCGTCACCGCCTACGACATCCTGCGCACGCGCGGCGTGCCGTTGGGAAAGCGTGATTACGAGGGCCGGCTGCGCACCAGGCCAGCCTAGAGCCTGCCTACTTGGCGGCGATACCCCGCAGCACAAGCTTGAGCCCGTTCAGGAATTCGGTGTCGGGCGGGATCCGTCGGGCGCTCCTTGCGGTCTCGGCGAGGAGCGGGAAGTCCTCGCGCGGCAGCGCCGCGATGGTCGCCGTGCCCGATCCGTCGAGAGGGCCGAGCTGCTGGAGCTGGACGGAGCCGAAGACGTAGGCGACGACCGCCCGGAACGCGATCGCCCGGCGCTCGCCGGCGAATCCCGCTTCGGCCAGGACGCCCAATAGCGCCTCGCCCCAGCGCAGCGAATGGACCGACGCGTGCCGTCGCGCGAGAAGCAGCGGCGCCACCTCGGGATGGGCCGTCGTCACGGCATGGGCGCGCACGGCAAGGGCCGTCACCTTGTCGATCCAGGTTTTGCGCCGGCTGACGTCGAGATCGAGATCTTTCAGGACAAGATCGACCACCAGCACTTCGACCTGCTCGCGGCTCTGCACATAGCGGTAGAGCGACATGGTTCCCATGCCGAGCTCGTCCGCCACTGCGCGCATCGAAAGGGCGGGCGCACCGTCGCGCTCGATCACCGCGAGCGCGGCCTCGGCGAGAAGGGCGGGGGTGAGGGAGCGCGGCCTAGGCATGGCGGGCAAGGGGCATGGCTTGACAGCGTACACCATACGCTCTAAATGGAAAAGTAAGAGTACAATGTACTCTTACCGCTCAAGGGGCCTCCGAAATGCCTGAAGCCCGGCTCATCTCCCCGAACTCGATCGTCCGGCGGCGAGTGTTGGAGGACGTATCGGGCCGCGCCGTCCGTCTGCCGCAGGAGGGCGCGCTGGTTCATCTGCAGTTCCGGCGCTTCGCCGGATGTCCGGTCTGCAATCTGCACCTGCGATCCTTCGCCCGCCGCCACGGCGAGCTCGAGGCCGCCGGCGTCCGCGAGATCGTCCTGTTCCATTCGCCCGCCGACGAGCTCAGGCTGCATACGGCGGATTTTCCCTTCACTATCGTCGCCGACCCCGACAAGCGCCTCTACGCCGAGTTCGGCGTCACTTCCTCGCCGCGCGCGCTGCTCGATCCGCGCGCCTGGCTGCCGATCCTGCGCGCCGTCGCCTTCGCGATCGGCGGGCTGCTGACAGGTACCGTCCGTCCGCCGCCCGCGAAGCCGCACGGCGGCCGCCTCGGCCTTCCAGCGGACTTCCTGATCGCGCCGGACGGCCGGATGATTGCCAGCAAGTACGGCGAGCATGTCGATGATCATTGGTCGGTGGACGATGTGCTCGCGCGGGCGCGTCAGCACATCAGTGCTTGGCCAGTTTGAACACTTACGTTATCATACGAATCATCTACTCGCTCTATACATCGTTCATCCGTTCACATCGCCACGCGCCGCCCGCGGGCCAGTACTCATGTCCAGCGCTACGCTTCGCAGCCTCCGGCGGTCGCCAAAAAGGACTGCTGGAAACCCCGGAAACCCCGCAAACCTTCACACAGCTGTAACAAAGCGGGGTCGGTGACTGCACTGCATGCGTCTTCTAGACGATCCGGCTGGGCTTGTTGCCCCAGTAGCGGTCGCGCAGCAGGCGCTTGTAGAGCTTGCCCGTGGGCAGGCGCGGCAGCTCGGCCTCGTAGTCGATCGAGCGCGGCACCTTCTGGCGCGCGAGGTGCTGGCCGCAGAAGGCCAGAAGCTCGTCGGTGGTTGACTGCATTGCCGGCACGCCCGGCATCAGCTGGACCACCGCCTTCACCTCCTCGCCGAGATCGGCATTGGGCACGCCGAACACCGCGGCATCGGCCACCTTGGGATGGGTGATCAGGAGGTTCTCGCATTCCTGCGGGTAGATGTTCACGCCGCCGAGATGATCATGAAGGTGGCGCGGTCGGTGAGGTAGAGATAGCCGTCGCCGTCGACATAGCCCACGTCGCCCACCGTGCTCATGGTGCCGTCGGCCGAGCGCGCTTCCTTGGTCTTCTGCGGATCGTTGAAGTACTCGAACGGTGTGGCCGTCTCGAACCACAGGGTGCCGGGCGTGCCGGTCGGCAGCTCGTTCATGTCGTCGTCCATGACGTGCAGCTTGCCCAAAAGCACGCGGCCGACCGTGCCCTTGTGCGCCAGCCATTCCTGCGAATTGCAGGCGGTGAAGCCCAGCCCCTCGGTGGCGCCGTAGTATTCGTGGATGATCGGCCCCCACCAGGCGATCATCTGCTCCTTGACCTGCACCGGACAGGGCGCGGCGGCGTGGATCGCGATCTCCAGCGAGCGGAGGTCGTACTTGCGCCGGACATCGTCGGGCAGCTTCAGCAGGCGCGAGAACATCGTCGGCACCAGCTGGCTGTGGGTGACGCGGTACTTCTCGATCAGCTGCAGGTAGTGCTCGGCGTCGAAGCGCTCCATGACGATCACCGTGCCGCCGACCGCGATGGTGAGATTGACGGCGGCCTGCGGGGCGGAGTGATAGAGCGGCGCCGGCGAGAGGTAGATCATGCCCTCACGGTACTGCCAGAGCTTCAGCAGGAAATCGAAGATCGGCAGCTTCTGCGCCGGCGGCTGATCGGGCAGCGGCCGCACGATGCCCTTGGGTCGGCCCGTCGTTCCGGAGGAGTAGAGCATGGCGGTGCCGAGCGCTTCGTCAGGGATCGGCGTCGGGGGAAATCCGGCTGTCGCTTCGTCGAGGTTCAGGATCTTCTTGCCGTCGCCTTTGCCGTCGACGATCAGGCAGAGCTCGATGCCGGGGCAGAGCGGCAACGCGCCGAGCGCCACTTCGCGCTTGGCCTCGGAGGTGATCAGGACCTTCGACTGGCTGTTGTTCAGGATGTAGGCCAGCTCCTCGACCGTCAGGAAGGAATTCACGCAGGTGTAGTAGAGACCGGCGCGCTCGCCCACGGTGCAGCATTCGACGTAGCGTGCGTTGTTCTGCATGTAGATCGAGTAGTGGTCGAGCCGCTTGAGACCGCGCGCCCTCAGGAGATGCGCCAGCCGGTTGCTCCGCGCTTCGAGCTCGCCGTAGGTGATGGTCTCGCCGCTACCCGCCATGACGATGGCCGGGTGAGCCGGCTGCGATTTCGCATACTTGCCCGGGTACATTTCGTTTCCTCCACGGCAACTATAGACGCCGTGTCGACGCTGCGCCAAAGTCCGGCGCATGCTCGAAACATCGCTGAAGACCAAGATCATGAACGAGGTCGATCGTCGGTTCGACGATCAGACCAAGGTTTTAGCCGACCTGGTGAAGATCCCCTCGACGCGCTTCCGTGAGGCGCCGGCGCAGGACATGATGGCCCGCCTGTTCAAGGAGGACGCGCTTTCGGTCGATCGCTGGCAGATCAAGATCGACGACCTGAAGCACCTTCCCGGCTACTCGCCGCACAGCCAGGACTACGACGACGCCTGGAACGTCGTCGGCAGCTGGCGGCCGAGCAGCCCCAAGGGCCGCTCGCTGATCCTGAACGGCCACATCGACGTCGTGCCCGAAGGTCCGCATGACATGTGGACACGCCCGCCCTTCGAGCCCGCCATCAAGGACGGCTGGATGTATGGCCGCGGCGCCGGCGACATGAAGGCGGGACTGATCCTGAACGTCTTCGCCCTGCGTGCCCTCCGGGCGCTGGGCTACCAGCCGGCGGCCGACGTCTATCAGCAGTCGGTGGTCGAGGAGGAATGCACCGGCAACGGCGCGCTGGCCTGCCTGCAGCGCGGCTATCGCGCCGATGCGGCCCTGATCCCCGAGCCGTCGGGCGGCACGATGACCGTGGCCCAGGTCGGCGTCATGTGGTTCCAGGTCAAGGTCACCGGCCATCCGGTGCACGTCTACAAGGCCGATGCCGGCTCCAACGCCATCGAATCGGCGTTTCGCCTGATCCAGCAGCTGCGCGAGCTGGAGAAGAAGTGGAACGAGAAGAAGGCGCAGGACAAGCACTTCTGCGATCACCATCACCCGGTGAACTTCAATGTCGGCAAGATCGCGGGCGGCGACTGGGCGAGCTCGGTGCCGGCTTGGTGCACTTTCGACATGCGCGTGGGCGTGCTGCCCTCGCAGACCCTGAAGGAATGCCGCCAGGAGATCGAGCACGTGATCCGTACCGCCGCGGCCAACGATCCGTTCCTGGGCAACAACCCGCCGACCATCAGCTGGGAAGGCTTCCAGGCCGAGCCGTTCGTGCTCAAGAACCACGAGCAGGTGCGGGTGGTGCTGGCCGACGCGCACAAGACCGCCTTCGGCGAGGAGCTCAAGGACCGCACCTCGACCGGCACGACGGACGCGCGCTTCTTCGGCCTCTATGCCGGGCTGCCGGCGCTGGTCTACGGGCCGCAGTCGGACGATGTGCACGGCTTCGACGAGCGCGTGAATCTGGAATCGATCCGCAAGATCACCCAGGCGACGGCGCTGTTCATCGCCGAATGGTGCGGCCTGCAGCAGTCGTAGCTTTCGGAGGTGCCGGCCATGACACCGGTCTATCGCGGCGTTTTTCCCGTGGCGCCCACCGTCTTCAATGAGAAGGGCGAGCTCGACCTCGAGGGACAGAAGCGCTGCACCGACTTCATGATCGATGCGGGCTCGCAAGGCATCTGCATCCTGGCCAACTGGTCCGAGCAGTTCGTGCTGACCGACGACGAGCGCGAGCGGGTGATGGACTGCGTGCTGGCGCACGTCGCCGGCCGCGTGCCGGTGATCGTGACGACGACGCATTTCGGCTCGCAGGTCTGCGCCGAGCGCAGCCGCCGGGCCGAGAGGGCGGGAGCGGCCATGGTGATGGTGATGCCGCCCTATCACGGCGCCACCATCCGGGCCTCCGAGCCGGCCATCTACGAGTTCTTCCGCCGGGTCTCCGATGCGATCAGCATCCCGATCATGATCCAGGACGCGCCGGTCGCCGGGACGCCGCTCTCGGTGCCCCTGCTGGCGCGCATGGCGCGCGAGATCGCCAACGTCTCCTACTTCAAGGTCGAGGTGTCGCAGGTCGCGAACAAGCTGCGTGCGCTGATCGCCGAAGGCGGTGACGCCATCGTCGGGCCGTGGAATGGCGAGGAGGGCATCACGCTGATGGCCGACCTCGACGCGGGCTGCACCGGCGCGATGACCGGCGCCGGCTATCCCGACGGCATCCGCCAGATCATGGACCCGTTCTTCGCCGGCGATCGCGAAGCGGCGGTGTCGGCCTACCAGCGCTGGCTGCCGCTGATCAACTACGAGAACCGGCAATGCGGTCTTTCAGCCGCCAAGGTGCTGATGCAGGAGGGCGGCGTCATCCGCTCCGAGATGACGCGCCATCCGGTGCTGCCTCTGCATCCGGCAACCCGCGCCGGATTGATCGAGGTCGCGCGTCGCACCGATCCGCTGGTGCTGCGCTGGTCGAGGTGATCTTGCCGGACCGCGGACCTCCAGGTCCGCTCATTGCCGGGAGCGCGGCACTCCAGTGCCGCTCATGCGGTGTCGAAGCAGATCATGAGGCGCCACTGGAGTGGCGCGCTCCCGGCAAAGACCATGAGCGGGCCTGGAGGCCCGCCGCCCGGCAAGAGGGTTTCATCTGTGTCAAACGCGGCACGGCGCGTTGACCGTGTCATCGCAGAGCCGTACCGTGGCCTCACGCCATTTCGGGGGAGACGGCGGCGACGGGGGACGAGAACGGGAGCCACTCGATCAGGCTCCCGTTTTTCGCGAGGATCAGATCCAGACGTCGTTAGATCCAGACGTCGTTTTGGGCAGTGCGTTCGCCGCCCTCGCGGCCGGTATTCAACGTGCCGCGCGGTTCGATCAGCAGCATCCTGACTTCCTTCGCGGCGAACGGCTTGTGCTCGACGCCTTTGGGCACGACGACCATCTCGCCTGGCCCCAGCGTGATCGAGCGGTCGCGGAAGTCGATGCGGAGCTCGCCGTCGAGAACGAGGAACGCTTCATCGGTCTCCGGATGGTCATGCCACAGGAAATCGCCTTCGATGCGCACGATCTTGAACTGGTAGTCGTTGAGCTCGGCGACAACCTTCGGTTGCCATTGCTCGGAGAAGAGATCAAACTTCCTCGCGAAGTTGATCGCCTCGGGACGCTTTGCGGTCTGGGAAGGCATGGATCGCATGGTGCCACGCACCGGTGGCTGGCGTCTTGAACGATTGTGCTAGCGGAGGCGGCGCACCGAGGCGAACAGGCTGAGTGCCACGCCGCTCAGCACGACAATGATGCCGACAAGCCGCAGGCCGCCGACCGGCTCGCCGACCAGCCAGCCGGCGAAGGCCAGTGCGACGCATGGCACCAGCAGCGAGATCGGGCCGACCTCGGCGGCGGGATAGGTGCGCAGCAGCGTGCCCCAGATGAGATAGCCCAACCACATCACCGGCACGACGGTGTAAAGCAGCGACAGCCAGCCCTTCCAGGTCGGCGCGATCACGGGCGTCAGGAGCTGGTTCGGTCCTTCCAGCAGCAGGGCCGCGAGAGCAAGCGGCACCACCGGCAGCACGCAGGCCCAAGCCGTGACGCCGAACATCGACACGTCGCGCGCCGAGCGGAAGAAGAGATTGCCGACCGCCCAGGTCAGCGCCGACATCAGCGCCAGGCCGATGGCGATGAGGGTGGCGGTGCCCTCGACCGAACGCGCGATCAGCGCCACGCCCACTGTCGCGATGGCGAGCCCCAGCCATTGGCCAGCGGTCGCGTGCTCGCGCAGAAAGAGAGCCGCGAGGATTACGGTCAGCGGACCCTGCAGCTGGACCAGCACGGAGGTGAGCCCCGGCGGCAGGCCGGCCTGCATGGCAAAGAACAGGAAGACGAACTGCCCGCCGAACATGAAGACACCGATCCCTGCCAGGGTGCGCCAGGGGATCGCTGGTCGGGCCACGACGGCGATCGGCAGCGCACACAGCAGAAAGCGCCAGGTGGCGAAGGTGAACGGCGCGTACTCGTCGAGGCCGAAGCGCATGACGGTGAAGTTGAGGCCCCACATCGCCACGATCAGCAGCGCGGCGAGTGTGTGCAGCGGCGTCAAGCGATCATAGCCATACCCACGGCCGGGCGTTCTTGTCGTGGGCCTGCCAGGCTTCGACCTTGTCCTTGTGGGTCAGGGTCTGGGCGATGTCGTCCAGGCCGTTCAGCAGCGCGTGCTGGCGGCGGGCGTCGATCTTGAAGGGGATGACGCGGCCGGTCGGCGACACGACCTGGCAGTTCTCGAGATCGACGGTGACGCGGGCATTGCCCGGCGAGGCGCGCATTTCGTCGGCCAGCTGCTCGACCTCCTCGATCGGCAAGGCCACGGGCAGCAGGCCGTTCTGGAAGCAGTTGCTGTAGAAGATGTCGCCATAGGACGGCGCGATCACCGCCTTCACGCCCATGCCGGCCAGCGCCCACACCGCGCCCTCACGGGAGGAGCCGCAGCCGAAATTCTCCTTCGACAGGATGATGGGCGCGCCGCGATAGGGCTCCTGGTTGAACACGCAGTCGGGGTTTTCGCTGCCGTCGGGCTTGAAGCGGATCTGCTCGAAGCAATAGGGGCCGAGACCCTGGCGGCTGGTGTTGTTGACCAGCCGCTCGATCCGGATGACGAGGTCGGTGTCGACGTTCTGGCGCATCAGCGGTGCGGCGACGCCCGTCACCTTGGTGAACTTTTCCATCAGAGCTTCCTCACGTCAGCGATGGCGCCCTTGATTGCGGCGGCTGCGGCCATCGCCGGGCTGGCGAGATGCGTGCGGGCGCCCGGGCCCTGGCGGCCGACGAAGTTGCGGTTGGAGGTCGAGACGCTGCGCTGGCCGGGCGGCACGCGCTCGCCGTTGGAGGCGATGCACATCGAGCAGCCGGGCTCGCGCCATTCGAAGCCCGCCTCCTTGAAGATGCGGTCGAGGCCCTCGGCCTCGGCCTCGCGCTTCACGCGCTCGGAGCCCGGCACGATCCAGGCGTTCACATGCGGCGCCTTGTGCCGGCCCTTGGCGATGGCGGCGGCCGCGCGCAGGTCGGAGATACGGCTGTTGGTGCACGAGCCGATGAACACCCAATCGACCTTGGTGCCCTCGATGGGCTTGCCCGGCTCGAGGCCCTGGTACTGCAGCGCCGCCGTCCACGCCGCGCGCTTCTCTTCCGGACCCTTGTCGGGATCGGGAATGGCGCGGTCGACGGCGATGACATGCTCGGGACTGGTGCCCCAGGTGATCTGCGGCGCGACTTTGGCCATGTCGATCGTGTGCTCGCGGTCGAAGTCGGCGTCGGCATCGGAGGGCAGCGTGCGCCAGTGCGCGACGGCGCGGTCCCACATCCCGCCCTTGGGTGAGAAGTCGCGGCCGGCGAGGTACTCGTAGGTCGTGTCGTCAGGCGCCACCATGCCGGTGCGCGCGCCCATCTCGATCGAGAGATTGCAGAGCGTGAGCCGGCCTTCGACCGTCAGCCCGCGCACCGCTGAGCCGGCATACTCGACGGCATGGCCCGTGCCGGCGGCGGTGCCGAGATCGCCGATCAGGTGAAGGATCATGTCCTTGGCGGTCACGCCCTCGGGCACCTTGCCCTCGAACTGCACGCGCAGCCGCTTGGGCTTGCGCTGCACCATGGTCTGGGTGGCGAGCACGTGCTCGAGCTCCGACGAGCCGATGCCGAAGGCAAGGGAGCCCATGCCGCCATGGGTGCAGGTGTGGCTGTCGCCGCACACCAGCGTCGTGCCGGGCAAGGTCAGGCCCTGCTCCGGGCCGACGATATGGACGATGCCGTTGCCGTCCTGGCCGATGTCGAACAGATGGATGCCGAACTTCTTCGTATTCTCGCGCAGGCCCTTCAGCAGCGGCGCGCCCGGCGGGAAGGTCTCCTCGGTGCGCCCCGGCATGGTCGAGATTGCATGATCCGGCGTGGCGTAGATCAGTCGCGGCTGGGCGGGCGTGTAGCCCTTCTCCATGACCTCGCGCAGGGCGCGTGCGCCGGACAGGTCGTGCAGCAGCAGCCGGTCGATGTGCAGCAGCACGAACCCGTTTCCGAGATCGGTGATGACGTGGCTGTCCCAGATCTTGTCGAACAGGGTCTTGCCCATGGCGTTCCTCCGGGGCGGATATCAGCATCCGGCCGCATCGGAAGAAAGCTGCAATCGCACCATCGCTGCTATGTCACGTCCGTCGGCAATTTTCGCTTTCGTCCACGCGCTGGCTGGGCGATTGTCTGCCAGCGGGGTACGAAGGCGGCGGCGCTTGGGTGGCGCTGCGGTCGAACTTGTCGAGGCATGCCATGGCGCCGACCCCCGGCCTGTTGAAATCGAGATGGACGGCCATCGTCGCAGTGGTCGTGCTGGTGGTCGCCGCTGGCGTCGGCTGGTTCGTGTTCGGCCATCAGCGCACGGCAACGCAGGCGGCCGCTGCGCCGCCGCCCGCTCCCGCTGTCGGCGTGCGTCCGGTGATCATGAAAGGCGTCAGCCAATCCTTCGAGTTCGTCGGCCGCATCAAGGCCACCGACAAGGTGGAGCTGCGCGCCCGTGTCGAAGGTTTCCTCGACAAGGTGCTCTTCAAGGAGGGCCAGGACGTCAAGGAGGGTGACCTGCTGTACCAGATCGAGAAGGTGCAGTTTCAGGCCGCGCTCGACCAGGCCAAGGCCAATCTCACCGTTGCCGAGGCGGCGCTCACCAACGCCCAGCTCGAATATGATCGCAGCCTCGACCTGGTGAAGAGAAACTTCACGCCCCAGAGCACGGTCGATGCCAACAAGGCCGCGCTCGATACGGCCAAGGGACGGGTGCTGCAGGCCAAGGCTGCGCTGACGCAGGCCCAGGTCAACCTCGACTACACCGACATCCGCGCGCCGATCGCCGGGCGCATCGGGCGAACGGCCTACACGGTCGGCAACCTCGTCAATCCGGCAAGCGGCATCCTCGCCACCATCGTCAGCCAGGATCCGATCTACGTGCTGTTCCCGGTGAGCGTCCGCGACCTCGACACCATCCGTGAGGCGCGCCGCAAGGACGGCGGCAGCATGGCCAAGATCGACATCCGCGTCCGGCTGCCCAACGGCACGGAGTATTCGCATCCCGGCGTCTGGAACCTCACCGATCCGCAGGTCGATCCGCAGACCGACACGCTGATCATGCGGGCGACCATTCCCAATCCGGAACGGACGCTGACCGACGGCCAGTTCGTGACCGCCATCATCCGCGAGCGCCAGGAGGCGCCGCGGCTGGTGGTGCCGCAGTCGGCGCTGCAGGTCGACCAGTCGGGCTATTACGTGCTGGTGGTGAACGACCAGCACAAGGTCGAGCAGCGGCGCGTGCAGACCGGCCCCAGCCTCGGCACCGACGTCGTCGTCACCTCAGGCCTCAAGGAAGGCGAAAAGGTGATCGTCGACGGCGTCCAGAAGGTGCGGCCGGGCCAGGTCGTGCAGGAGACGGTCCTGCAGGCTGCGTCGGGCGGTTAGGAGGCGGCGATGATCTCCGGCGTCTTCATCGATCGGCCGCGTCTGGCCTTCGTCATCTCGATCGTGATCACGCTTGCCGGCTTCATCGCGATCTTCCAGATCCCGGTGGCGCAGTTCCCCGAGATCGTGCCGCCGCAAGTCTCGCTCACCGCGGCCTATCCCGGCGCCGACGCTGAGGTGGTCGAGACCACGGTGGCGCAGCCCATCGAGCAGCAGATCGTGGGCGTCGACAACGCGCTCTACTTCCAGTCGGCCAGCGCCGCCGACGGCAGCTACAACCTCACCGTTACTTTCGCGCTGGGCACCGATCCCGACATCAACACGGTGAATGTCCAGAACCGCGCCCAGCTCGCCACGCCGTTGCTGCCGCAGGAAGTGCAGCGCCAGGGCCTGGTCATTCGCAAGAAATCGGCGGCGCTGCTGCAGATCATCACCGTCTACTCGCCCAAGAACACGTTCGACGCGCTCTATCTCAACAACTACGCCACCATCAACGTCGTCGACCAGCTGTCGAAGGTGCGCGGCGTCGGCCAGGCGACTCTGTTCGGCGCCCTCGACTATTCGCTGCGTCTGTGGCTCGACACCGACCGGCTGACCGCCTTCGGCCTCACGCCGACCGACATCGTGACGGCGGTCCAGAGCCAGAACATCCAGGCTGCGCTTGGCCGCATCGGCGCGGCGCCGGCGCCGGGCTACCAGCAGTTCCAGCTCACCATCAAGACGCAGGGCCGGCTGACCAAGCCCGAGCAGTTCGAGAACATCGTGGTCCGCGCCAATCCCGACGGCTCGGTCGTGCGCGTCAAGGACGTGGCCCGCGCCGATCTCGGCGCCAAGAGCCAGGAGCGCTACAGCCGGTTCAACGGCGCGCCGACGGCGGCGATCGGCATCTTCCAGTCGCCCGGCGCCAACGCCGTCGACGTGGCGGCGAACGTCCGCAAGGTGATGGACGAGCTGAAGCAGCGCTTCCCCGACGATCTCGCCTACGAGGTGTTCTGGGATTCGACGGTGTTCGTGACCTCGACCATCGAGGAGGTCGTGCGCACGCTGGTCATCGCCTTCGTGCTGGTGGCGATCGTGGTGTTCCTGTTCCTGGGCAAGTTCCGCACGACCCTGATCCCGCTGGTCGCCGTGCCAGTGTCGATCATCGGCACCTTCGCGGTCATGCTGCTGATCGGCTACTCGGCCAACACCGTGTCGCTATTGGCCCTGGTGCTGGCGATCGGCATCGTCGTCGACGATGCGATCGTGGTCATCGAGAACGTCGAGCGTGTAATCGAGGAGAATCCGGATCTCACGATTCCCGAGGCGACCAAGAAGGCGATGGGCGAGATCACCGCGCCGATCATCGCCATCACCTTGGTGCTGCTGTCGGTGTTCGTGCCCGTCGCTTTCATCCCCGGCGTCAGCGGGCAGCTGTTCCGGCAGTTCGCCGTGGCAGTGTCGACGGCCATGCTGATCTCGGCGCTGAACGCGTTGACCTTGAGCCCGGCGCTTTGCTCGGTGCTGCTGAGGCGTGGCGACCATCGGCAGCACGGTCTCCTGCAACGCGGCATGGACCGCGTGCTGGCCGCTATCGACTGGGTGCGCGACGGCTATGTCTCGATCGTGCGCCGCCTGGTGCGCGTCGCCATCATGGGCGTCGTCGCTGTCGCCGTCTGCGCGGTGGCGGCCTGGGGCGTGTTCAGGGTCGCGCCGCAGGGCTTCCTGCCGGCCGAAGACCAGGGCGCGTTCTTCGTCGCCATGCGACTACCGGAGGGCGCCTCTCTCAATCGCACCGCCGACCTGGTGAAGCAGGTCGAGGAGATCATCCGGCCGATTCCCGGCGTGCAGGGCGTGGTGTCGGTGGTTGGCCTGAACTTCATCGACTACGTCGTCTCCTCCAACAGCGCGTTCTTCGTGGTGCGCCTGAAACCCTACGAGCAACGAACGGCGCATGAGCAGCAGGTCGATTCGATCCTGGCCGGGCTCAGGCCCAAGCTCGCCGCCATCCAGGGCGCCATCGCCTTTCCCTTCAACCTGCCGCCCATCCTGGGGCTGGGCAGCACCGGCGGCTTCCAGTACGTGCTGCAGGCGCTGCAGGGCCAGTCGCCGATCGATCTCGCGGCGGTGACTCGGGCGGTGACCGTGGCGGCCAACCAGCAGCCCGAGCTCGCCGGTGTCTTCACCACCTTCGCCGCCGATACGCCGCAGGTCTTCCTGGATATCGACCGCGACAAGGCGCAGGTGCTGGGCGTCAAGGTGAGCGACGTCTTCACCGCGTTGCAGGCTTCGCTCGGCGGCTACTACGTCAACGACTTCAACCTGTTCGGCCGGACCTGGCAGGTAAACATTGAATCGGAGGACCGCTTCCGCGACACGATCGAAGACATCTATCGCGTCTATGTGCGCAACGCCGCCGGCGCCATGGTGCCGGTGCGCTCGCTCGCCCAGGCCAAGCTGGTGCTGGGGCCGCAGGTGGTGATCCGGTACAACGGCTTCCGCGCCGCCGTGATCAACGGCGCGCCCAAACCTGGCTTCAGCTCGGGCCAGGCGCTGGCCGCCATGGAGCGCCTGTCGGCGACGACCTTGCCGCAGGGCTACGGCTTCGAATGGACAGCGACGGCGCTGCAGGAGAAGACGGCGGCCGGCCAGGCCGGCATCGTGCTGGGGCTGGCCGTGCTGTTCGCCTATCTCTTCCTGGTGGCGCTGTACGAGAGCTGGAACATCCCGCTGCCCGTGCTGATGTCGGTCACCGTCGGCGTGCTGGGCGCCATCGTCTTCGTGTGGTGGTTCGGGCTCGCCTTCGACGTCTATGCCCAGATCGGCCTGGTCGTGCTGGTGGCGCTCGCCGCCAAGAACGGCATCCTGATCGTCGAGTTCGCCGTCGAGCAGAGGCGACACGGCCGGGAGCTGCTCGACTCGGCGGTCGAGGGCGCGCGCTTGCGCTTCCGTCCCGTGGTGATGACCAGCTTTGCTTTCATCCTCGGCCTGCTGCCGCTGGTGATCGCCGAGGGTGCCGGCGCTGCGAGCCGCCGCGCCGTCGGCAGCCCGGTGTTTGGCGGCATGATCGCGGCCGCCGTGTTCGGCATCTTCGTGATCCCGATGCTGTACGTCGTGTTTCAGCGGATGCGCGAGTGGACCGCCCGCAGCAGTGCCGCGCCATCGTCGCCCGCCAGGACCTCCGCCGACTGATACCAGGGTGAGGGACCCGGCCGCGGTCCCCACAGCCAGTCGGCGTTGCGTGGCAGCAGCATGATCGTCGGGACGCCGAGCCGCGCGGCGAGATGCGTGGGCCAAATGTCATCGCCAACCACGAGCCCGCACTGGATCAACTGCCCAGGTGACCGCTCGACGTCGATGTCAGTGGGGGGCTCGCGATCGCTGAACCAGCCGATGCGCGCCGACGGTTCGGTCTTTGCCTGCAAGCCGCCGGGTGACGGCAGGCTCTCGAGCGTCCAGCCGAGCAGATGCGGCAGGCTGCGAAGCGGTGCTGCAGCGGCAAAGCCATCGAGCGGCTCGCCGCGCCGGATCGTCGGCCCGTCGAGCCAGTCCGCCAGTCTCGCCGAACACTGCACGACCGCGTCTACACCGCGCGCCAGCATCAGCGTGTCGCGCATCGCCGCATCGCTTTCGATGTCGGCCTGCTCAGGATAGACCAGCAGGCGCCCGGTCAGGGGCTCGCCCTGCCAGCGCGGCAGGTCGGGCGTATAGCGCTCGCCCGGCATTTCCAGCCGCGCCTCGTGGTCCAAGAGACCGCGCAGCCAGTCGCCCTGGCGCAACAGAAGCTCGCCGCGGCGCAGGCGCAGGGCCGCATCGTTGGGCCGGCTGGTCAGTGCCATGTCGAGATCGGCAAGCGCCCCCATCCAGTCGCCGCGCGCCAGCACGAGATTGGCGCGCGCCGACAGGGAAGGGATCAGGCGATGATCGATCGACAGCGCCTCGTCGTAGGCCTGCTGTGCCTCGTCGAGTCGGCCCAGCGCCTCGAGGGCGCGGCCGCGGTTGTGGGCAATGGCGGCATCGCCGGGCTTCAGCCGCGCCGCGCGATCGAGCGCGGCCAGCGCGGCGCCGTGATCGCCCAGCACCGACAGGCAACCCGCAAGGTTGACCTGCGCGGCGTACTCCTTGGGCAGGAACTTGGCGGCGCGCTCCAGGGGCTCGCGTGCTTCGGCGAAGCGGCCGAGCTTCAGGCGCGCCTGACCCAGCAGGTGCAACGCCTGCCCGGAGTTGGGCCGCGCGTCGGCGACCCGAGCCAGCAACGGCTCGGCGCCGGCGAAGTCGCCAGCGGCCGCACGTTGCACGGCGTCACGCGCGAGGCTCTGGATCTGGGCGTCGGAGAGCGGCATCGGCCGGCTCTAGCACCGGCCAGTGTCGAGGGGCCAGTGCCTGGACAAAGAAAAAGCCGGCGGTCGACAGGGAGGCTGAGGATCGACCGCCGGCCAGTGTCCGGAGAGGGTAAGGCCCGCGCAGGGTAAGAAAACGGGCCGGCTCCGGAGAGGGATTACTCGCGCCAGAAGGGCTTGTTCGCCTCGAAATTGACCTCACTCGGGCTAAGGCCAAGATCGCGCAGCGTGCGATGGTCGAGGGAGGAGAGCTCCTGACGCTCGCGGGCGCGCCGGCGCCAGAGGTTCAGCACCTTGTGGAAGGCCGTAAAAGTGCCGGCCAGCGGCGCTTTTGACGTGTAGTGAAGAGAAAGGTCAGCCATCGGACTTCTCCCCGATTGGAGTGATACTTCGGTAACGGGGATTTGGGCTCCGGGCGGGTCCTTTACAAACAACCGTTTGTCCTGTTTTGATAAGATTCGCTCATGTGAAGGACCTGCGATGAAGCGTACCTTGCCGCCGCTCAACGGACTGCGCGCCTTCGAAGCCGCCGCCCGTCATATGAGCTTTACCGATGCCGCCGACGAGCTCAGCGTCACCCAGGCCGCGATCAGCCATCAGGTGCGCGGCCTGGAGCAGCGGCTCGGATTAAAATTGTTCGTGCGCCGCAATCGCTCGCTGCTGCTCTCCGAAGCGGGCCAGGCCTACCTGCCGTCGGTGCGCGCCGCGTTCGATCAACTGAACGAGGCGACCGAGAAGCTGCTGCAGAAGGATCGCGGCGGCCATCTCACGGTGACCACCACCTCGTCGTTCGCCGTGAAGTGGCTGGTGCCCAGACTGGGCGGCTTCCAGCGCGCCAATCCCGAGATCGACGTGCGCGTCAGCACCGGCACCGGCCTGGTCGATTTCAGCCGCGAGGATGTCGACATCGGCATCCGCTACGGCCGTGGCCACTGGTCCTCGCTCACCGCCGAGCGGCTCGTCACCGAGGACATCATGCCGGTCTGCGCGCCCTCGCTGATCAAGGGACCGAACGCGCTGAAGAAGCCGGCCGATCTCAAGCGCTTCACGCTCCTGCACATCGGCCCGTTCCCCGACGACTGGCAGGTCTGGCTGACGGCGGCGGGCGTGAAGGGCGTCGACTTCACGCGCGGCGTCTCCTTCGACTTCGCGCTCGCGGCCTACCAGGCAGCGATGGATGGGCTCGGCGTCGCGCTCGGCCGCCACGCCCTGGTGGCGCCCGATCTCAAGGCTGGCCGCCTGGTCATCCCCTTCGAATTCAAGATGTCGACCGAAACGGCCTACTACCTGATCTATCCGCCCGAGGCGATCCGGCGGCGCAAGATCAAGGCGTTCCGCGACTGGATCATGTCGCTGACCGAGGTGCAGCAGCAGCAGAACGCGGCGCTGGCCCGAGTCTCCTGAGCGAGATCCCTATTATTTGCATTTACAAATAACTGCCGAAGGCGCATCCTCTATCGTCAGGAGGAAACAACCATGCAATTCGGCTACTTCACCCTGAGCGACAACCGCTATCCCAACAATCCGCGCACGGCCGAGGACTTCCTCAAGGACATCTATGCCGAGGCGCTGTTCGCCGAGAAGATCGGGTTGAATTCGGCGTGGATCGGCGAGCACCATTTCAATCTTCTGGGCGTCAACGCCTCGCCTTTGGCGATACTGGCCCAGCTCGCCGGCGCCACGACCAAGCTGCGCCTGGCACCCGCCGTCACGCTGCTTCCCGTGCATCATCCCCTGCATGTCGCCGAGGAGTGGGCGACGCTCGACCTGCTCTCCGGCGGCCGCGTCGACTTCGCCGCCGGCCGTGGCTACGACCGCAAGGAGTACGATCCCTTCCAGGCCTCGTTCGACGATTCGGCCGAGCTGTTCGCCGAAGGGCTGGAGATCGTCTGGCGCGCCTGGACCGAGCCTGGCAAGTGGTCGCACAAGGGCAAGTTCTACGAGTTCAAGGACATCGAGGTGCGGCCGCGCCCTGCGCAGTCGCCGCTTCGCCCCTACGTCGCCTGCTTCTCGCGCCCGTCGATGGAGCTTGCCGCCAAGAACGACTGGAATGTGATCTACGCGCCGTTCGCAGCGGCCATGGTCTACGGCTCGCTGGCCGATGCCGTGCGGGTGTACAAGGAGACCTGCGAGACCACCCACAAGCGTCTGATGCGGCGGGCCATGTGCTCCTACTTCGTGCACATCGCCTCGACGCCGGCCGAGGAGCAGTACGGCAAGGAAGCGCTGGTGCGCTACTTCCAGGACGCGCTGATCGCGGCTTTCCCCTCGTCGTCGGGCGAGAAGGTGCCGCCGACCTACAAGTACTTCGTCGACATCGTGAACATCCTGCGCGACATGCGGCCCGAGAAGCTCACCGACAAGTCCATCCTGTGCGGCAGCCCCCAGCACATCGTCGACACCCTGAAGCAGGTCGAAAAGGCCGGCATCGCCGAGGTGATCCTTTACTTCAACTACGGCCAGATACCCCACGCCCAGGTGAAGGAGCAGATGGAGCGCTTCATGCGCGAGGTAGCGCCGCACTTCGATACGAGGGTATCCTTGGCGGCCACCTGATGGGTCCGCTGGATACTTACCTTCCTTATCTTCTGAACCGCGCCGGTCAGCGCATCGCTACGTCGTTCGGCGAGGAGGTCCGCCCGCTCGGCGCCACGTTGCAGATGTGGCGCGTGCTGGCGGCCTTGCGCGAGCGCGACGGCCGGCGCATGGGCGATCTGTCGGAGACGACCTCGATCGAGGTCTCCACGCTCACCCGCCTGGTCGACAACATGGAGAAGAAGGGCCTGGTGGCCCGCCGCCGTGACGGCGACGACGCCCGGGCGGTCCTGCTGCATGTCACGCCCGCCGGCCGGCGCCTCACCCAGCGCATCCTGCCCATCGCCGAACGCTACGAGGCGGTAGCTCTGGCGGGCTTCAATGCCGCCGAGGCCGAGATCCTGAAGGCCGCGCTGCGTCGCCTCTACGCCAACATGGATGCGCTCAAGGGCTAGGAGTTGAAACGCGACGCCGGATGGCCGAAGGTTCGTGCGAACGATTCGCAGGAATTGACTTCGCAAGGACTGACCATGGCCCGTCTGACCTCGACCGCCGACCTCCGCCGCATCATTGCCGACCCGCGGCCCACCACCAAGAGCAAGATTCTGAACGAGCTCGACGAGCAGTCGATCGACTTCCTGAAGCGCTGCCCCTTCGCTCTGGTCGGCACGACGGCGGCCGACGGCACCGTCGAGGTCTCGCCCAAAGGCGACGAGCCGGGCTTCATCCGGGTCGAGGATTCCCGGACCCTGCTGATCCCCGAGCGCGTCGGCAACAACCTCGCCTTCGGCCTCAACAACATTCTGACCACGGGGCAAATCGGCCTGATCGCCCTGGTGCCGGCAACCGGCGAGACGCTGCGCGTCTCCGGCACGGCCGAGATCTTCGACGATGCCGATCTCGTGGCCTCGCTGAGCTCGATGGGCAAGCCCGCCCTGCTGGCGACCCGCGTGCACATCAAGCACTGCTACTTCCACTGCGCGCGTTCCATCGTGCGCGCCAAGCTGTGGGACCCCACGTCCTGGCCGGCGCCCGGCCGCGTGTCCTTCGGCAAGATCATTGCGCCGCGCGTCGGCGGCGACGCCGCCATGGCCGCGCAGATCGATGCCAATGTCGAGGGCGCCTACACCACGCGTCTCTGGACCAACACGCCGTAATGAGCACACCGCCGTTCCGTGCCGAGGTCATCGGCAGCCTGCTGCGGCCGCGGGCCCTGAAGGACACGGCAACAGCCATCGCGGCCGGCAAGGCTGCCGCCGCCGACTACAAGGCGGTCCTGGAGCGCGAGATCGCGCGCGTTGTTGCCAAGCAGGAAGAGCTCGGGCTGAAAGTCGTGACCGACGGCGAATTCGGCCGCACGTCCTGGTTCGGCTTCTTCTTCGAGGGCCTCGACGGCTTTCGACTCGAGCCATCGCTGTTCCGCTTCCGCGACAGCGAGGGCGGCGGCTTCGAATGGCCGACCTGCGTGGCTGCGGCCAAGATCCATCGCCGCGCGCCGATCACCCTCGCCGAATACCGGCGCCTGAAGGCGTTCGCGAGGCAGGCGCTGCCCAAGGCGACCTTGCCGACACCGAGCGCCTTCCACTTCTTCCGCTTCACCCAGCCGTTCGACCCCGCGGTCTACGACCAGCAACACTATTTCGACGATCTGGTGGCGGTCTATCGCACCGAGCTCGCCGAGCTGGCCGAGGCGGGGTGCCGCTATGTGCAGATGGACGAAGTGCCGGTGGCGATGCTGTGCGATCCGCTGGTGCGCGAGCAGGCCAAGGCCCAGGGCGGTGATCCCGACCGGCTGCTCGACCTCTATGTCGACGTGATGCGCCGCATCCTCGAAGGCCGACCCGCCGGCGTCACCGTCGGCATGCATCTCTGCCGCGGCAACTTCCGCAGCCGCTGGATGGCCTCGGGCGGCTACGAGCCGGTCGCGGCGCGGCTGTTCAACGACTTCCCGGTCGACGCCTATTTCCTGGAATACGACAGCCAGCGCGCCGGTGATTTCTCGCCTCTGCGCCATGTCCCGAAAGACCGGCACGTCGTCCTGGGTCTCGTCTCCTCCAAGACCCCTGTCCTGGAAAGCCGCGACGACCTGCGGCGGCGCATAGACGAGGCGGCGAAGTACGTCTACCTCGACCGGCTATCGCTTTCCTCGCAATGCGGTTTCGCCAGCGTGGCCGGCGGCAATTCGATCGACGAGGAGACCCAGTGGGCCAAGCTCGGCCTGATCGTCGACACCGCCCGCGCCGTTTGGGGCACGGCCTGACCGATGAAGCGCAAGGCCGGGCTTTTCCTCCTCGCGGTCATGGTGGCGGTGAGCCTCGGCGCCATCATCGTGACGTCGCTTGCGATGTGGCGGCTCACCACCAAGCGGCATGTCGAGGAGATCCGCAAGATCGAGGCCAGCCTCAGCGACCGCTTCAAGGTGTTCGAGGAGATGCTGGGCGACCAGCACGAACGCATCACCTCGCACATGAACGAGGTCCTGCCGCTGATCGCGGCCGACTTCGAGGCGATGAATCGCGATCCCAGCCAGCTCACCGCGGCCGAGATGGCGGCGCTGGTGAAGCGCTACGATGTGCACCACATCTATTTCATCAATCGCTCGCACGTGGTCTTCCAGACCAACTTCCCGAGCGACATGAACCTCGCCTTCCCCAAAGGGCCGTTCACCCGGTTCCTCGATTCAGTGTTCGGTGCGGCGAAGGTGATGAGCGACGGCATCGACATCTCCCAGGAGACGGGCCAGCTCAAGACCTACAGCTACTTCGGTCCGACGGGGAAGGACTACATCATCGAGACTTCCACCGACGTCCGTAACTCCTTGGATGCGTCGGGCTACGGCTGGATGGCGCGCTACTTCTTTGACGAACTGCTCTCAGATCCGGTGCGCTCGAACCCCTCGGTCAAGGATCTTGACGTCTTCCTGATCAACCAGGCCGGCACCTGGTCGCTGATCCATACCGGCCAGAAGCTCGATCCCGCGCTGGCCCAGCATGTCCTCAAGAATGACCACCTGGAGGTGGGCAGCGATGATGGCCGGTACCTTACGGTCTACAGCGCTGAGCCCACGACGGCAGCGAAGCAACCCGAGCACCCAGTGACCGCGAAGCATGTCATCCGCAAGATCACCTACGACGTCGGCCTGGTGCGCGAGGCCGTCATCCAGGTGCTGCTGAGCTCGCTGATCGTGCTGGCGCTCTTGATGCCGATCGTGTTCTGGATCGCCTCGCGACTGCTGCAGAAGCAGCTGCTCGACCCGCTGTTCAACCTGCGCGAGGAGGCCGGCGCCATCGCCCAGGGCGATCTCAACCAGGAGATCGCCAACCTCGACCGGAGCGACGAGATCGGCCAGCTCGCCAAGAGCTTCGCCGCGATGCGCGACGCCGTGCGCAAGACCATCACCGACCTCAAGGATACCAATATCTCGATCGAGCGCTTCGTTCCGCACGCTTTCCTCACCATCGTCGGCAAGCCCTCGATCGTCGACGTCGAGCTGGGCGACAACAAGCTCAAGACCATGACCATCCTGTTCTCCGACATCCGCAGCTTCACGACCTTGTCGGAAGCGATGACGCCGGATGAGAACTTCGCCTTCATCAACGCCTATCTCGAGCGCATGGGGCCGGTGATCCGCGACCACAACGGCTTCATCGACAAGTACATCGGCGATGCCATCATGGCGCTGTTTGAATCGCCCGACGACGCGGTGCGGGCCGGACTCGCCATGCTCGAAACGCTCGACGCCTTCAATGCCGAGCGCCGCGCCACCGGCCGGTCACCGATCGGCATCGGCATCGGCCTCAACACCGGCACGCTGATGATGGGCACGATCGGCGAGAAACATCGCATGGACGGCACGGTGATCTCCGACGCCGTCAACCTCGCCTCGCGCATCGAGAGCCTGACCAAGACCTATCATGTCGGCCTGCTGATCTCGGAGCATACCTTCGAGAGCCTGGCCGATCGCAAGGCCTACGACATCCGTCCCATCGACGTCGTGGTGGTGAAGGGCAAGACCCGCCCGGTGACGATCTTCGAGGTCTTTCAGCACGATCCCGCCGAGCAGCGCACGGGCAAGGCGCGCACGCGCGACCTGCTGCAGTCCGGCGTCGAGGCCCTGCATCGCCATGATCCCGCCTGCGCCCGCCAGTTCTTCGAGCAATCCCTGCAGGTACTGCCCGGCGACATGGCGGCGCGCAACCTTCTGCAGAAGTGCGGGTGAGGGTCAGGCCGCCGACGACCGCTCGTAGATCGCGCTGACATGGACGTCGGCGCAGTCGATGACGGGAAAGCCCGGCTGTTGCCCGACGAAGGCCAGGAAGAGGTCGGTGCCGCCCAGCAGGATGACCTCGGCGCCGCGCGATGCCAACCGCCGGCCGGCGGCGAAGAAGGTTTGGCGCTGCGGATCGGTGACGCGGCCGCTCTGCGCCATGGTGCTGTAGGCTTGGTGGACTTCGCCCAATTCGTCGCCCTCGGGCGCCAGAACCTCGGCTGACTTGATCTTGCCGTAGAGGCCGCTCTCCATCACGGCGCGGGTGCCGATGATGCCGACCTTGCGCAGCCCCTTCTTCTTCAGATGCGCCTCGACAGGGTCCAGCCCGTTGATCAGCGGCAGCGGCGAGATCGCCTCGAGCTCCTTGATGCAGAAGTGCCCGCCCATCGAGGTGACGGCGGCTTCGACGGCGCCCGCCGCCTTCAGGCGGTGGATCAGGCGGGCAAAAATCTCGGCCTGCTTGTCCGGCCGCTTGTCTGCCATGTTCTGACCCATGGTCGGCGCGTGGGCGTAGGCGATGGTGAGCTCGAGCGGGATGCCGGAGGCCGCATGGCGCTCGATCAGGCCACGATGATAGAGATCCGTGGCGGCGGGCCCGATGCCGCCGATCAATCCGATATGCATGACGACACTCTATCTCGAGGCGCGTCGTGATCGGGAGGGCGAAGATCGCTTGACGCGGATGCGCATGGAGCGGCCCTCGGGCTGGTCGATCTCGAAGGCACCGGTCTGGCGCACCAGGTCGCTGAGCTTGCCGCAGCCATAAGTGCGCGGATCGAAGTCGGGAGCGACGTTGGCGAGGCGCCGGCCAACGCCGCCCAGACTGACCCAGCCATCCTCGGTTTCCATCTGCGACAAGGTCTTGGTCAGGATGGGCACCGCGGCGCTGGGCGGCTGGCGGCCTTGGGCAGCGCGGCCTTCCGCGACGGACGAGGCCTCGGCCTCCGGCAACAGGTTCTCGGTGTAGATGAACCGCCGGCAGGCCTGGCGAAAGCTCTCCGGTGTCTTCTGTGTGCCGAAGCCGTACACATCGGCGCCCTCCTCGCGCAGGCGGGAGGCGAGCCGGGTGAAGTCGCTGTCCGACGAGACCAGGCAGAAGCCATCGAAGCGGCCGCTATGCAGCAGGTCCATGGCGTCGATCACCAGGGCGATGTCGGAAGCATTCTTGCCGGTGGTGTAGGCGAACTGCTGGTAGGGATCGATGGCGTGCTTCTGCAGGATCTTGGTCCACGACTGCAGGCGGGAGCTCGAGAAATCGCCGTAGATGCGTCGCACGCTCGCCTCACCGAACTTGGCGATCTCGTCGAACAGGCCGGCAGCGATGCGCGGCGAGGTGTTGTCGGCGTCGATCAGCACGGCATAGCGGCGCGGGCGATTGTCGTCGGCCATCAGCGCCTCGCCCGCCACTGGATGATGAGGTTGGCTGCCACCGTCAGCAGCAAGGTCACCGTCATCAGGATGAAGGCGATGGCGCCGCCGAACGGCCAGTTCGACTGCTGCGTGAACTGATTGTAGATCAGGGGCGCCATCATCTTGAACAGCGGGCCGCCCAAGAGGAAGGGAGTGGCATAGGCGTTCATCGCCAGGATGAAGGTGAGGATGGTGCCGGCCAGGATGCCGGGCAGCGCCAATGGCCACAGCACGCGCCAGAACATGGTGGCGGGCGGCGCGCCTAGGCTGAAGGCCGCTTCCTCGACCGAACGGTCGATGCCCTCAATGACGCTCTGCAGCGACAGCACCATGAAGGGCAGGTTGACCGCGATGATGCCGATCACCACCGCCTTCTCGGTGAACATGATCTCGAACGGCTGGCTGATCAGGCCCATGCCCATCAGGCTCGCATTGACGAAGCCCTTGTTGCCGAACACCACCATCCAGCCCGCCGCGCGGACCGAATTGCCGACGAACAGCGGCAGCACGATCGAGATGATCAGCAGGTTCTTGAAACGGCTTTGCGTGCGCGCCACGACATAGGCGAGGGGAAAGCCCAGCACCAGGCAGACCGCTGTCACCAGCACGGCGATGCGCACGGTCGTCCAGAGGATGGCGGTGTAGTAGGGATCGGTGAAGAACTTGATGTAGTTGGCGACCGTCACCGCCTCGATCATCAGCTTCTTGGCCGCGTCGAAGTCGTTCAGGCTGTAGCGCAGCAGGATGGCAAGCGGCGCCAGCAGGCACACGGCGACGAAGATCGTCGCCGGTCCCACCAGCGCCGCTGAGGTCCAGCCTTCGCCCCGTCGCGTCTCGACGACGGGGCCATGCGCGAGTGCGGTGTCTGTCATCCTCTTGAGATCAACCCTTGAACGACTTGTTCCACCACTCCTGGAACGCCGAGTCGTTCTTGGCCACGTAGGCATAGTCGAGGTCGACCAGGCGCTTCTGCTCCTCGGGCGTGAAGCCGATGCGCTTCTGCACGTCGTCGGGAACCTTGGCGTTGGTGACGGTGGGGTTGTAGCCCATGTCGACGGCGAAGGCCTCCTGGGCCGACGGCGCCATCATGGCGTCGAGCCAGGCATAGGCGCCTTCCTTGTTGGGTGCGTTCTTCGGCATGACGAAGCCCGAGACGTACATCGGCACGCCCTCCTTGGGCGCCACGGTCTCCACGCTGATACCGGCGTTCTGCCACTGCACCGCGCGCGCCTTCCACATAATGCCGCAGGCGATCTCCTCGGTCTTGAGCGCCTGGGCGAAGGCCTCGTTGGAGGGATAGATGCGCGCGCCCGCCTTCTTGCAGGCTATCAGCCGCTCCTTGCCCGGGTCGAAGTTGCTCATCGAGCCGCCCGAGGCGAGGCCTGCCGCCATCAGCGTGTACTGGTACTGGATGTCGATGATGCCGAGCTTGTTGCCCATGGCGGGATCCAGGGTGTCAGCGAAGCTTTCCGGCGCCTTGGAGATCAGCTTGGGATTGTAAAGGATCACCTTGCCCGAATAGATGTGGCCGATGCCGTAGGGATACTTCATCGCCGGCATCAGGTTCTTCGAATTCGGCAGCTTGGAATAGTCGATGGTCTCGACGATGCCCTGGCCGTTCACCTCGAACATGTCGGTCGACGAGAGACCCTGGACGTCGGCGGTGCCTCGGCGCAGCGACTTCTCGGCCAGCATCTTGGCCTTGCGCGGCGGCGCATTCTCCTCGGCGTGCACGCACTCCCACTTGGCGGGCACCATGAGGGGCGCATCGATGTTCTTGGTCAGCAGGCGCGAATAGTCGCCGCCCCAGGTGCCGACGATGACGCGCTTGTTGTCCTGCGCGAACGCCGGGCCGAACCCCGGCAGGGCTGTCCCAGCAGCCAGCGCCGCGGCGCCCCTTAGCGCGGTGCGGCGGTTGATCATGAAGCTCTTCGACATTGTTGCCTCCTGTTAGTGGCTCCGTTCCCCCCGGAACTACTCGCTGAACACCTGGCCGGCCGACGCGGGCCAGCCGACCTGAACGGGCTGGCCGACCTCGGGCGTGAACCCGCCCTCGCGGTTGGCGATCTGCGCGACCAGCCTGTCGCTCGGCGACAGGCGCACATGGATGTCGATCAGGGCGCCGAGATAGGACACGAATTCCACCGTACCGGGCAGGCCGTTGTCGAGTCCGGTGCCTTGGCTCCCGGTGATCGGGCTCCCGGCGATGGGGCTCCCGGCGGGGCCGATCTCGATGCGTTCGGGCCTGAGCGCCAGCACCCCGCGGCCCGGGGCGCCGCCCGTGCAGCGCAGCACCAGCCCGCCATCGGTGCGGAAGCGGCCCGGCGCCTCCAGCGAGCCCTCCAGGAAGGTACTACGGCCGACGAAGCCCGCCACGAAACGGTCGGCCGGCCGCTCATAGAGGTCGCGCTGGCTGCCGACCTGGCGCACCGAGCCCTCGCTCATCACCACCAGCCGGTCGGCCATGGTGAGGGCTTCCTCCTGGTCGTGGGTGACCATGACGGTGGTGAGGCCCATCTTGCGCTGCAGCTCGCGGATCTCGACCCGCACCTCCTGGCGCAGCTTGGCGTCGAGGTTGGACAGCGGCTCGTCGAGCAGCAGGACGTCGGGATGGATGGCGAGCGCCCGGGCGAGTGCCACGCGCTGCTGCTGGCCGCCCGACAGCTGGCGCGGTAGGCGGGCGCCGTAGCCCGAGAGCCGGACCAGGGCCAGCGTCTCCTCGACGCGCCGCGCGATGTCGGCCTTGGGCACCTTCCGCATCTCCAGGCCGAAGGCCACGTTCTCGGCCACAGTGAGATGCGGGAACAAGGCGTAGTTCTGGAACACCATGCCGGCGTTACGCTTCCACGGCGGCAGCAGCGTCACCTCGTTGCCGCCGAGCTTCACGTGGCCCGCCGTCGGCTCGATGAAGCCCGCGACCATGCGCAAGGTCGTGGTCTTGCCGCAGCCTGAGGGGCCGAGCAGCACCAGGAACTCACCGTCCTTGATGTTGAGCGAGACGTCGCGCACGGCGTAGAAGTCGCCGTAGCGCTTGACCAGGCCCAGGATGTCGAGCTGGGCCATCAGACCACGCGCGCCAGCTTGACGTATCGATCGGTGATCAGCATCGCGACTCCGATCAGCAAGATCTGCACCACCGAGACCGCCGCGATCGTGGGATCGATCTTCCATTCCAGGTACTGGAGAACGACGATCGGCAGGGTCGTGCGGCCGGGCCCGACCAGGAACAGGCTCATCTCGAGATTGCCGAACGAGGTGACGAAGCCGAACAGGGCGCCGGCGACGATGCCTGGCCGGATGGCGGGCAGGGTGATGCGCCAGAAGGTGACGAAGGCGTTGGCGCCGAGATTCTGGGCGGCTTCCTCGATGGTGCGGTCGACACCGGCCAGGCTCGCTGTCACCAGCCGCACCACCCAGGGGATGACGATGACGGTGTGGCCGGCGACCAGGGCATAGAAGGTGCCCAGCACGTCGACATCGAGGCCGTTCTCGGCTTCGACCTGGAAGACGTACATCGCCGTGCCCAGGACCACGCCGGGCACGATCAGCGGCATCATCAGGAGGTGCGACAGCGGCACGCGGACGGCGAACTGGTGGCGCACCACGGCGAGCGCGGCCGGTACGCCCAGCGCCAGGCCGATGAAGGTCGCCAGCACGCCGACCTGGAAGCTCATACGGAAGCCCTCGACGAACTTCGGCTGGTCGAGGATGGCCGCAAACCAGTGCAGGCTGTAGCCCTCGGGCGGAAAGGAGGGGATCTCCTGGCGGAAGAAGGCGAGCCACGTCACGAAGGTGAGCGGCGTCAGGATATAGGCCAGCGTGACCGCCGCCGCCCCATTCAGCGCCCAGCGCCGCGCGCGCCGTTGGATCAGACTCATTGCCGGGAGCGCGCCACTCCAGTGGCGCTCATGATCATGATGCGCCACTGGAGTGGCGCGCTCCCGGCAATGAAATCGACGGAACTCACAGCGTGTTCTTATGAAAGCGGCCGCCCTTCATGATGGCCGCGAGATGCGGGCCGCCATCCTTGAACAGGCCGAGGTTCTTCAGGGGATCGCCATCGACCACCAGAAGATCGGCGAAGGCGCCGGCTTCGATGACGCCGAGCTTGCCCTCCTGGCGCACCACCTCCGCGCCGATCAGCGTTGCTGAGCGGATCACCTCGATTGCCGGCATGACACGGCCGCGGATCTGGAACTCGACGGTCTGCTCGTCCTCCAGCGCGCCCAAAAGGTCGGAGCCGTAGGCCATGCGCACGCCCGCCTTGCGGCAGAGCTCGAGCTCGTTGAAGCCGTACTTCAGGACCTCGTCGTTCTTGTCGAGCATCTCCTGCGGCATGCCGAGTTCCTTGGCGCGCCGCTTCATGGCGTCGTAGGCGATCAGGTTGGGCACCATGTAGACGCCCTTCTGCGCCATCAGCCTGGCCGTCGGTGCATCGACGAGGTTGCCGTGCTCGATGGTGCGCACGCCGCAGCGCACGGCGCGGGTGATGGCCTCGGGGGTGTAGGCATGGGTCAGCACGTAGCGGCCGAAGGCATGGGCTTCCTCGACGGCCGCGCTGATCTCTTCCTCGGTGAACTGCAGGGATTCCAGCGGATCGTAGGGCGAGGCGACGCCACCCGACACCATCAGCTTCACCTGGTCTGCCCCCTGCCGCATCTGCTCGCGCGTCGCCTTGCGCACCTCGTCAGGGCCATCGGCGATGCAGCGGATGAACACCATGCCGTTGCAGCAGAGGCACGGTGGGCCGATGTCGGTGCGCCGGTTGCGGTCATTGTGGCCGCCAGTCGGGCCGATCGAGCGGCAGGAGATGAACATGCGCGGACCCGGTATCAACCCCGAATCGACCGCGGTCTTGGTGCCCCAGTCGGCGCCACCCGCGTCGCGCACGGTGGTGAAACCGCGATCGAGCATGCGCTTCAGGCGGCCGGTCGAACGCGCCATCATCAGGGTCAGCGGCACCGCCTCCATGCGGTTGATGTAGACCTCGCTGTGGTGCGTGTGGACGTGGCAGTCGATCAGGCCCGGCATCAGGGTGCGCTTGCCGCAATCGATCACCTTGGCCTTCGACGCCTTGATGGGCTTTGACGACACCTCCTTGATGACGTCACCCTCGACCAACACCTCGTAACCGGCGCGCGCTTCCTTCCAGCGGGGATCGAGCAGGCGCAGGTTCTTGAACAAAAACGACATCAGATCCTACTTCAGTGTATTTTTATGGAACTGGCCGCCCTTCATGATCACCGGCAGGTGCGCGCCCTGATCGAGGAACAGGTCCAGCTTCTTCAGCGGATTGCCGTCGACCACGATCAGGTCGGCGTAGGCGCCCGGCTCGACGATGCCGAGCTTGCCTTCCTGGCGCAGGATCTCGGCACCGATGGTGGTCGCCTGCCGGATGATCTCGATCGGCTTCAGCACCTCGGCGCGGAACATGAACTCGCGGCTCTGCTCGATCTGCAGCTGGCCCAGCAGGTCGCTGCCGTAGCCCACCTTCACACCGGCCGCCTTGCAGATTTCGAGCGAGCGCAGCGCGCCCTCGAGCACGACGTCGTTCTTCTCCAGCTGGTCTGCCGTCATGCCGAACTGGGCGGCGCGCTCCTTCATGATGAAATAGGTCACGAGGTTGGCCACCATGTAGCCGCCCGAGGACTTCAGCAGCTTGGCTGCCTTGGCGTCGATCAGGTTGCCGTGCTCGATCGTGCGCACGCCGTTGTTGATCGCCCGGGTGATGGCCTCGGGCGAGTAGGCGTGGGCCAGCACGTAGCGGCCGAAGGCCTTGGCCTCGTCGGTGGCGGCGGCGATCTCGGCCTCGGAGAACTGCAGCGAATCCAGCGGATCGTAGGGCGAGGCGACGCCACCCGAGCACATGATCTTCACCTGGTCGGCGCCCTGCCGCATCTGCTCGCGCACCGCCTTGCGCACCTGGTCCGGGCCGTCGGCGATGGCCAGGCTATAGACCATGGCGTTGCAGCAGCCGCAGGAGGCCGATGCGTAGTCGGTGCGGCGGCGCGAATCGCTGTGGCCACCGGTCGGTCCGATGGCGCGGCCGGAGATGAACAGCCGCGGGCCGGGAATCAGACCGGAATCGACGGCGGTCTTGATGCCCCAGTCGGCGCCGCCGGTGTCGCGCACCGTGGTGAAGCCGCGATCGATCATGCCCCTCATCAGATCGGCCGACTTCGCCGTGAGCAGCGTGAGCGGCATGGCCTCGAGCAGGCGGAAATTCACCTCGACCAGGAAGACATGGACGTGACAGTCGATCAGGCCGGGCATCAGGGTGCGCTTGCCGCAATCGACCACCTGCGCCTTGGCCGCCTTGATCGGCTTCGCCGACACTTCCTTGATGGTGTCGCCCTCGACCAGCACCTCGTAGCCGCCGCGTGGCTCGTTCCAGCGCGGGTCGAGCAGGTTCAAATTCCGGAAAAGTATCTGCGGCATCAACGCTCCCCCAACTTGGGCCCGGCACCCTACGATGGCGGCCGGTTTGGCGCTACAGTTTGCGCGGTTGGAGGGAGTTTTCGTGCGGCGCGTCGTCGTGATCGGCACCACCGGATCGGGCAAGAGCACGCTGGCCGAGCGGCTGGCGGCGCAAACCGGCCTGCGCGTGGTCGAGCTGGACGCGTTGTTCTGGGGCAAGGACTGGCAGCCGGTGCCGCTCGAACTGTTCCGCCACCGGGTGGAGCGCGAGACCAAGGGCGACGATGGTTGGATCGTGGTCGGCAACTACAATCAGGTGCGCGATCTGGTGTGGCCCAACGCCGATACTGTGATCTGGCTCGACCTGCCGCTGCCCCTGGTGATGTGGCGCCTGGTGCGCCGCACCGTGCAGCGCGCAGCGACCAAGGCGGAGCTCTGGAACACCGGCAATCGCGAGAGCTTCCGCAACGCCTTCCTCAGCCGCCAGTCGATCCTGCTGTGGGCGCTCAAGACCCATCGCCGCAATCGCGAGCGTTTTGCCAACGAGTTCGTGCCGCTCGCCAAGGAGAAGCGCATGGTCCGCTTGCAGAACAAGCGCGAAGTCGAACGCTTCGTGACGAAGCACTGATGCGTCATAGTCTTCCGGACCGCCGGCTTCCAGCCGGCTCAGGATTCATGAGGCCGGCTGGAAGCCGGCGGTCCAGGAGAGCTTGAGAAGACACGCCACTGGAGTGGCGCGCCGCCAGCCCGTAGGCTAGGCAACACCATGTCGGTCCACACCTTCTCCTGTCTCGACGGTCACACATGCGGCAATCCGGTGCGCCTGGTGTCGGGCGGCGCGCCGCTGCTCAAGGGCGCCACCATGAGCGAGCGGCGGCTCGATTTCCTTGCCAACCACGACTGGATCCGCAAGGCGCTGATGTTCGAGCCGCGCGGGCATGACGTGATGTCGGGCTCGATGCTCTATCCGCCGACCCGCGCCGACTGCGATGTCGGCATCCTGTTCATCGAGGTGAGCGGCTGTCTGCCGATGTGCGGCCACGGCACGATCGGCACGGTCACCATGGCGGTCGAGAATGGCCTGGTGGCGCCGGCCAGCCCCGGCACGCTCAACATCGATGCGCCGGCCGGCCGCGTCGTGGCGCGCTACGAGCAGAAAGGCCGGTTCGTCGAGAGCGTGCGCATCACCAACGTCGCCTCCTATCTGGCGGCGAGCGAGATCGCGGTCGACGTGCCGGGCATGGGCGAGCTGGTGTTCGACATCTCCTATGGTGGCAACTTCTATGCGATCCTCGAGCCGCAGAAGAATTTTGCCGGCCTGGAATCGATGTCGGCCGGCGACGTCCTGCGGCTGTCGCCGATCGTGCGCCGGCTGCTCAACGAGAAAATCCATCCGGTGCATCCGGAAAACCCCACCATCAAGGGCGTGAGCCACGTCATGTGGACGGGCAAGCCGCGCGATCCGCGCGCCCACGCGCGCAACGCGGTGTTCTACGGCGACAAGGCGATCGACCGTTCCCCGTGCGGCACCGGCACCTCGGCGCGCATGGCCCAGCTGGCGGCGCATGGCAAGCTGAAGGTGGGCGACGATTTCGTTCACGAGAGCATCATCGGCTCACTTTTCGACGGCCGAGTCGAGGGATCGGCCCGCGTCGGCAATCACGACGCCATCGTGCCGTCGATCGCCGGCTGGGCGCGGCAACATGGCATCAACACCATCTTCGTTGACGACCGCGATCCCTTCGCCCACGGCTTCCAGGTGGCGTAGCGGCCCATGACGTCGACCCGGTTGGTGCTCACAACGATCGCTGTGCTGGCATCGGCAGGGGCTACTGCCCAGAACAGGCCTCCACCAGGTCCGTTCGACGGGACGTGGGACGGCGAATCGGCCAAGTGCTTCCCATCCAGCGCCAACTACCACTTCGCCAGCATCGCGGTCGCCAACGGCACTTTCAGCTGGGCGGTGGTTCACAAGGGACGACCGGAGGTCTGCACGGTGACGATCAACCGCGATGGCTCGTTCGCCAGCGCTCGCGATTGTCCCTTTCAGCTATCCGGCAAGTTCCAAGGCAAGAGGCTCGACGTGCAGCTCAAGACCAGCGAGCGCGAGTGCGACGTCGTCGCCAAGCGGCAGTGACGCCAGCCGTCAGTCGGCCGCCTTCTCCAGCGACTCCGGCGCCTTCACGCCGCCGCGCTTGAAGATCGCATCGATCTCGGCGGCGCTGTAGCCCAGCTCCGCCAGGATGTTGGCGCCGTTCTCGCCGATATGGGGCGCGTGTTGCTGGGCCTCGTGCTCCGCGGCGCGCGGCAGGCCCGCGATGTTCGCGACCGGCATGCGGCCAAAACCATCCTGCTCGATCCAGTCGACCGCGCCCGATTCCTTGACGTGCGGGTGCTCGAGATAGTCGGCGTAGTTGTTGACGCGTTCGCAGAAGACGTCCTTGGGTTGCAGGATGGCGATCCATTCCTCCGTGGTCTTGGTCGGCATGGTCTCCTGCAACGCCTTGATGATCTTGGCGGCGTTCTTGATGCGGTCGTTATGGCTCTGCAGGTCGGGATCGTTGGCGATGTCGTCGCGGCCGATCAGCTCGAACAGCAGGCGGAAATGGTGCGGCCGCATCGCCGAGACCATGATGTAGCCGTTTTTCGACTTGTAGCTGCCGGCCGGCATGTAGAGCGGCGGCGGCGTGCCGTTCGAGAACACGTACTCCATGAGCTTGGCGCCCTGATAAGCGGCAGCGGCGCGCATCAGGCTGGAATCGATGAAGCAGCCCTCGCCGTAGCGCAGCTGTCGCATCAACGCCGGTGCCAGCGCCTGAAAGGTGTAGAGGCCGGTCGTCACGTCGACCGCGATCATGCCTTGCCGCCACGGTGTGCCGTCGGGCAGGCGGTTCATCACCATCATGCCGGAGAAGGCCTGGATCAGGCCGTCGACGGTCGGCCGCTTGCTGTAGGGACCGGTCTGGCCGAAGCCCGACACCGAGCAGTAGACGACCTTGGGATTGACCTTCTTGGCGTCCTCGTAGCCGAAGCCCAGGCGCGAGATCACGCCGGGCCGGAAGCTTTCGATAATGACGTTGGCCTTGGCCATAAGCTTGGCAACGACAGCCTTGCCGTCGGCCGACTTGAGGTCGAGGGCGATCGAGCGCTTGCCGCGGTTGAAGGCGACCGAGTGAGCGCAGTGGTCGCCCTTCAGCTCGCCCAGCGCGCGGCCCCAGTCGCCCTCGGGCGGCTCGATCTTGATCACGTCGGCGCCGTGCAGTGCCAGCAGCATCGACGCGTGCGGTCCGGCCACACCCTGCGTGAAGTCGAGCACGGTGAAGCCGTCGTAAGCGCCCTTGATCATGGAAATCCGCTCCTCCCTGACGACTGAACGTACGTTTACCGGCAGTCGTCGAGCAAGCGCCGGCCTGCACGGAAGCCATGCGCATGAAGAAAAGTTACGTAAACGCGCAGACTTCTTCGTTTGAGCGCGGCCGCACGGCAGCTCCAGATTAGGTGCAATTGCACCCTTCTGGAGCTTCGCCAATGTCCTTGCCCTTGCCGATCGCCGCCCTCGCCGCTGCGAGCCACGTCGCGCCGACGCTGGTAGCGCCGATCTTCCGCCGCATGATGCTGAAGCCGCGCCGTCACGTCCGTCCGCCGCCCGTCCTGTCGCTGCCAATGGCCGACGAGCGAATTGCGCTGGGGGAAGACCTCGTCGCCTGGCGCTGGGGCCGCGGCCCGGTCGTATTGCTGGTCCACGGCTTCGAGGGCAATCGCGCGCAGTTCGGCGCGATCATCGAGGCGCTGGTCGAACGAGGCTACTCGGCCGTCGCGCTCGATGTGCCGGCGCATGGCGAATCGGCAGGTGTCGAGCTCACCGCCGTGAAGTTCATCGCCGCGATCGAGCGGACACTGACGCGGCTCGGCCCGGTCCATGCCGTGATCGGCCATTCGATGGGCGGCGCCATGAGCCTCTTTTCGGTCGCCCATTCGGGCGGCGCCGGGCGCGTGGCCCTGATCTCCGCGCCTTCGTCGCTCAAGCGTGAGCTGCTGCGCTTCGCATCGGCCGTCGGCCTCAGCGAGCGCGGCTCACGCGCGTTCATCGCCTCGGTCGAGGCCCATGTCGGCCGGCCGGCCGCCGACTTCGATGTCCGGCACATCGTGGGCAAGGTCGATCTGCCGTTGCTGCTGATCCACGACCAGACCGACCGTCAGGTGCCGGTCCTCGAAGCGTCGCGGAATGCGCGCATGCTCGGTGGCGCCGAACTGCTGGTCACGCGCGGCCTCGGCCACAATCGCCTGCTGGCCGACCCTGCCGTGGTCAATGCTCTGGCCGATTTCGTCGATCAGGCGACGAGCGGCAGCGCTTGCACGATGTAGGAGTGTTCGATCTTGCGGCCCAGCACCGGGTCGTCGAGCTCCATGTCGAAGCGTGACGAGCCGCGCAGCCCGCCGATCGCGGGAATGGTGCCGCAGAACAAGGCGACGCCGGAGGGCAGGCGCTTGTCGCCGTCGTTCCAGCCCGCAATCAGGTCACGCGGCCGGCGCATCTTGGCCAAAAGGCCTTCCTGGTAGGGGACCTTCTTGCCGCCTTCCTCGATGAAGCTGCGTAGGATGATCTGGTCCCAGTGCTGCTCGACCTCCTCGAAGCGCCAGGCGGAGCGCGCCAGCACCTTGGGGCAGACCTGCTTGGACTGGGCGATGCCGTAGGCCTCGAGCTTGCGGTCGGTATGGTCGGAGCCGACGGTGACCCACAGCCGGTCGGGCGTGCCGACCAGCACCGGTTCGGCTTCGCCCGAGGTGTCGTCGCCCACGATTTCAATTGCGTCCGATTGCGTGAGCAGGCTCGCGCTCGCGCGGTAGTACAGCGGCACCTTCGAAGGCGGCTGCACGCCGATCGCCTTCAGCTCTTCGATGTGATGCTCCAGCGCCGCGACATCGCGGCCGGTCCAGCCGGCTATGACGAGTCGATTGATGATGTAGCTGCGGTCGTCGAATACGACGAGTGCCATCAGCGGGGCGCCATCAGAGGACAGCGAGCTGGGAATTCAACAAGTCGGTCACCAGCATGTAGCCCGGCGCGTGGGTGATGCAGAACTCGGGCTTCACGGTCGCCACCACCGACTGCGGAGTGACGCCGCAGGCCCAGAACACCGGCAGCTCGTCGTCGCGCACCGGCACCGCGTCGCCGTAGTCCGGCTTGGCGATGTCCTTGATGCCGATCAGCTCGGGCTTGCCGAGATGCACCGGCGCCCCGTGCACCGAGGGGAAGCGCGTCGTCACCTGCACGGCGCGGATCGCGTCGGCCGGCTTGAAGGGCCGCATCGAAACCACCATCGGCCCGTGGAATGGGCCGGCCGGCATGCACTGGATGTTGGTGCGATACATCGGCACGTTGCTGTTGCAGCTCATGTGCCGGATCTCGAGCCCGTTCTCGATCAGGGCCTCCTCGAAGGAGAAGGAGCAACCCAGCACGAACGACACGAGATCGTCGCGCCACACCTTCTTCAGGTCGTCGACCTCCTCGATCAGCTCGCCCTTCTTCCACACGCGATAGCGCGGGATGTCGGTGCGGATGTCGAGATCCTCGCCCAGCGTCGGCAGGCGCCAGTCGCCCGGCTCCGACTGTCCCAGCAGCGGGCAGGGTTTGGGGTTGAGCATGCAGAAGCGCGTGAAGTCGGCGGCGAACTCCTTGGGCAGGATCGCGAGATTGCCCTGCACGTAGCCTGGCGCCATGCCCGATGTCGGCTGCCGGAAAGCGCCGGCGCGGATGCGGCGGCGCGCGTCGCGACCGGTCTCGCCCTTGATGCTGGTAATCGTGTCCATGGCCTGCTCCTCGACGTGCCCGCTCTCAGACGTGTTGTCCGCCGTTGATCTGGATCTCGGCGCCGCTGACATAGCTCGCGCCCTTCTCGCACAGGAAGTGGATGACGTCTGCCACTTCGTCCGGCGTGCCGAGTCGGCGCATCGGGATCTGCTCCTCGACGATTTTTTCCGTGCCGGGCGACAGGATCGAGGTGTCGATCTCGCCGGGCGCAATGGCATTGACGCGAACGCCGCGCGGCCCGAAGTCGTGCGCCATTTCTCGCGTCAACGCCGCCAGCGCCGCCTTCGAGGTGGCGTAAGCGGAACCCGCGAAGGGATGGACGCGACTGCCGGCGATCGAGGTCACGTTGACGACGGCGCCGCGCGCAGCCGACAGCTCCTCGATCAGGCCGCGGGCCAGCGCCACTGGTGCGAAGAAGTTCACGTTGAAGACCTGTCGCCACAGGTCGAACGGCGTGTCGATGGCGCCCAGCCGTTCGCCCTTGGCGCTCTTGGGCGAGATCGCCGCGTTGTTGACCAGGGCATCGAGCCTGCCGCCGGCGACGCGGGCGCGGATCTGCTCGATACCACGGCCTATATCGACCGGGTCGGCGAGGTCGAGCTGGACATGGTTCTCGCCGCCGCTCGGCCACGGGCAGAGCGCACTGAAGGGCTGGCGCGAGACGGTGATCACCCGCCAGCCGCCGGCACTGAACTTCTTCACGGTGGCATGCCCGATGCCTCGGCTGGCGCCGGTCAGGACCAGGGTGCGGACGTTGTCATGGCGTGTGGGGGAGGTCATCGGGCGATCCTACTCCGAGTTCCGTCGTGAAGGTGCGACAGATATTGGTTGGCTGCCCCGAGACAATAAGAGGTGGGCGATCACCGGCTGAGGCGCCAGTTATTGTGTATTCGAGTGAAACTGCTGCATTTCATTCTAACTCATTGTGATAGAAACATTTTTATTGAATCGACCGAGGCCATGGCCTATGGTTTTGCCGGCTCGGCCCACTATTCAGGGTCGCTCGGCCATTGTTTTTGTGAAGCTATTTTGAAGAGGTCCGTGATGGCGGACGAACGCCCGGCGCAAAGCCCCATTCCTGTCCTGCGGACCCGGCCTGCGACCATGCTGACGGCCATCGGCCTTTGCCTGTTCATCATGGTCATGCAGCTGGTGCCCGAGTTCAGTGACGGCGGCCGGTTCAGCCGCATCACCCACACCGCCACGACCACGGCACAATAGGTCTGTATCGGGGCGCTTGTGCGCCCGGCCCGGAACGCGCATCTAAGTGCGAGGTGCGTGTGCCCATGTCCGTCGACAATGTCCAAGCTCTGGCCCCCGGCACGCGCCTCGGCGACTACCGGCTCGGTGAGACGATCGGCCATGGCGGCTTCGGCATCACCTACCGCGCCTTCGACACCCAGCTCGCCAAGTTCGTCGCCATCAAGGAGTACCTGCCGGTCGAGTTCGCCGTGCGCGGCAGCGACGGCACCGTCGTGCCGCGCGGCGCACGCTTCGCCGAGGACTTCGCCTGGGGCCGCGATCGCTTCCTCGACGAGGCAAGGGCGCTCGCCCGGTTCCGCCATCCGCACATCGTGCCGGTGCTGCGCTACTTCGAAGCCAACGACACGGCCTATACCGTCATGGAGTTCGAGGACGGCAAGAATGTCGGCGAGCTTCTGCGCGCTCCCGGCGGTCGCCTGCCGCCGGCCGACGTGCAGCGCCTGGCCGACGGCCTGCTGGGCGGGCTGAGCGCCGTCCATGCGCAGGGCTTCCTGCATCGCGACATCAAGCCGTCGAACATCATCATCCGCCGCGACGGCGTGCCGGTGCTGATCGACTTCGGCGCCGCACGCCAGGCGATGGGCGAGCGCACGCGTACCCTGACCGGCGTGCTGACGCCGCAATACGCGCCGATCGAGCAGTATGCGCTCGACAGCAAGCAGGGCCCGTGGAGCGACATCTATTCGGCAGCCGCTGTCCTGCACCATGCCATCGTCGGCCACGCGCCGCCGGACGCGGCGGCGCGTGTCGGCAAGGATCCGTATCGCCCATTGGCGACCACCGAGGCCGATCGTTTCGAGCCCGCCTTCCTGAACGCGATCGATCGCGCGCTGGCCTTCGCGCCAGCCGATCGGCCGCAGACCGTCGCGGCCTGGGCCGCGCTGTTCGGTGAGTCGATGGCACGCGTTGCCGATGCGCCGACACAGCGCCTCGATCCCGCCGCCTCAACGCCGCGTCTGGGCGGCGTCAGCCGGGAGATGGAGCCTGCCGCTGAGCCCGCGCCCTCGCGACCGCGCTGGCAGCGCGCTGCCGTGATCGTGCTCCTCATCGCGTTGGTCGGCTCAGCCGCTGGGATCAAGAGCGTCAGGCAGGAGCTGATGGCCCTGTTCGACAACGCGCCACCCCAGCAACAGGCGGCACAGACACCTCCGGAACCGATTCCGATCACGGCGGCGCCGACAACACCTGCGCCTCAAGCCCGGCCGGTCGTGCCGCAACCGACGCAGCCCGCGCCGACGCCACCGGTGTCGCGTCCGGCGGCGCCGCCCGCGATCGACACCCCCAAGCAAGCCAACTTGGTCGACCAGGCGATGCGCGCGGCCACGGCGGGCCGCGCCGTTCTGGAACGCGCCGACGAGGCGGCACGCGCGGCGCGCGCCATGGCGGGCGAGGCGCGCATCGTGGCGGCGCGCGCGGCGCGTCCGGATCTCGCGAACGCGGAGCGTGTCACCAGCGACAGCGGTGTCAGCTATGTCGGCCAGATCGCCGACGGCAAGCGCCAGGGGCTGGGCGTCGCCGACCTGAAGAACGGTGAACGCCAGGCCGGCGACTGGAACGACGACCGGCTGAACGGTCTCGGCACGGTGCGATTCGAAGACGATACGCGCTATGCAGGCCAGTGGCACAACGGCCAGTCGACCGGTCTTGGCGTGCGCGAGAGGCCCAACGTCGATCGTGCCGAAGGCAACTTCATCGATGGCCGCCTCGAGGGACTTGGACTACGGCGCACGCTCGGCGAGCCCGCCACGGTTCAATCCGGCGAGTTCCGCGCCGATCTTTTGGAAGGGCCGGGCGTCGAGACGGTGGGTGAGCAGCGTTACGAAGGCAGCTTCAAGGCCGGCAAGCGCAACGGCTACGGCCAGCTCACCAGTCCCGGCGGCAAGGTCCAGTCGGGCCGCTGGGAAGACGGAAAGCCAGTCGAAACAACGCCTTGATGGCGCGCCAACGGGTGGCACGGTCCTTGCGCCAGCACGGTTCGCAAGAGCCATGCTGTGACCAAGACCCTGTCCGTCCTGCTGATCGACGACAATCCTGCACGCGCCGAGATCGTGGAAGCGGGCTTGGCGGGCGCGGGCTATCGCCTGCTCGCGCGGCTGGAGGGAACGCAGGATCTGATCAGCCGCGTGCGTGAGCTCGAGCCCGACGTCGTGGTCGTGAGCATCGACAGCCCGAGCCGCGACACCATCGAGGACATGCGGCGCACGACGGATCTCCTGCCGCGGCCGATCGCGCTCTTCGTCGATCATTCCGATCCCGCGACCATCGCGGCGGCGATGGATGCCGGTGTTTCCGCCTACGTCGTGAAAGGCCTGGCGCAGGATCGCGTGCGGCCGGTGGTCGATGTCGCCGTCGCCCATTTCAACCGCTACCACGCCATGCGCGAGGAGCTCGACCGCACTCGCCTGTCGCTGGTCGAGCGCAAGACCGTCGAACGCGCCAAGGGACTGCTGATGGAACAGAAGGGTCTCAGCGAGGAGGCGGCCTACCGGCTGCTGCGCAAGCTCGCCATGGACCAGAACAAGCGGATCGGCGAAGTCGCGCGCGATATGGTGACCTACGCGAGGGTGCTCAAATCGTAGGCGTGCCCTCATAACAGTCATGCTGCACATGCGAGCATCAAATAAGGGGGCCAAAAGCAGCTTCGGCCAAGTCCGTCGCAAGTACAGTTATCTAGGCAATATCAATAGTTTAGCGCCAACCAAGATCATTGGCACGCTTCCTGCTGCGTCTACCGTGAGCCCAATGGCGGGCTCTCCTTAGAGTTTTGGCGGACCAAAGGCGGTTCGTCACGTGGACAACGGCGTCCTGAGCGGTCGGCACCTCTGCCGGCCGAGCAGGGCGCCGTTTTCGTTTTGGAGTGCGTGCGGAATGGCCGATCTGGAGCAACCGAGGATCAAGGTGGGGTTCATCCCCATCATCGACTGCGCACCGATCGTGCTGGCCGAGGAGCTGGGCGCCTACGAGCGCCAAGGGCTCGAGGTCGAGATCCGCCGCGAAGTCTCGTGGGCCAACGTTCGCGACAAGCTGGCGCTGGGCAAGCTCGACGCCTCGCACATCCTGGCGCCGCTGCCGCTGGCACTGACGCTCGGCATCGACAGCGTGAGCGTGCCGCTCATCAACGCCATGACCCTGCAGGTAAACGGCAACGCGCTGACGCTGTCCAACGGCCTGTGGAGCGAGATGGAGGAGGCCGCCCCTGAGCTGGTGAAGAAGAACATGCCGCTCGATGCGCGCGCCCTCGCCGCCGTCGTCGCCAAGCGCGCGGCGGCAGGCGCCAAGCCCGTGGTGCTGGCATCGGTGTTCCCCTACTCGCCGCAGAACTACATGACGCGGCTCTGGCTCTCGTCGGCCGGCCTCGATCCCGACCGCGACCTGCGTATGGTGGTCGTGCCGCCGCCGCACACCGTCGCCTACCTCTCTGGCGGCGCGGTCGACGGCTACTGCGTCGGCGAGCCATGGAACCAGCAGGCGCAGGCGCTGGGCATCGGCCGTATCGCCATCACCGGTCCCGACATCTGGCGAGGCATGCCGGAGAAGGTGCTGGGCACCACCGAATCCTGGGCGGCCAACAATCCCAACACGCTGAAGGCGCTGATCAAGGCGTTGATCGAGGCCTGCTTGTGGCTGGACGAGCCAAACAACCGCGCCGAAGCGGCGCGCATCCTGTCGAGCCCGCGCTATCTCAATATGCCGGCCGAGGTCATGGCGCGCACGCTCGACCTGCCGGGCTTCCACGTCTTCCAGCGCGATGCCGCCAACTTCCCGTGGCGCAGCCATGCCGACTGGTTCCTGGCGCAGATGGTGCGCTGGAAGCAGGCGCCGTCCGACACCGACATCAAGGCGGTCGCCGACCGCGTCTATCGCACCGACATCTACCGCGCCGCGGCGCGCGAGATGGGCGTCGACTGCCCCGAGACCGATCGCCTGCCGCCGGGCGGCCATGGCGAGCCGCTTCCGACAAAACAGCAAGACACCGAGGCTTTTCCTTCCAGGAGACGAGTATGAGCACTATCAAGTTTGGACGCCGCAGCATCCTCAAGGGCGCCACCGCAACCGCAGCGCTGATGGCCTCGGTACGCGCCTCGTTCCCGTCGGGTGCCTTCGCGCAAGCGGCGGGTGTCGAGACCAACAAGGTCACGCTGGGCTTCATCGCCCTCACCGATTCGTCGCCGCTGATCGTGGCCAAGGAGAAGAAGCTCTTCGACAAGTACGGCATCACCGATGCCAACATCGCCAAGCAGGCCTCGTGGGGCACCACGCGCGACAACGTCGTGCTGGGCTCGGGCGCCGGCGGCATCGACGGCGCGCACATCCTGACGCCCAAGCCGTATCAGATCTCGCTCGGTCTCACGACGCCCGAGAACAAGCCGCTGCCGATGTACATCCTGTCGCGGCTCAACACCAACGGACAGGCCATCTCGGTCGCCAAGGACCTGATGCCGACCGGCGCCAAGACCGACGCCGCGCCGCTCAAGGAGGCCCTCGCCAAGATGAAGGCCGGGGGCAAGGAAGTGAAATGCGCCATGACCTTCCGCGGCGGCACCCACGACATGTGGATCCGCTACTGGCTGGCCGCCGGCGGCATCGATCCCGACAAGGATGTCTCGACCATCGTCGTGCCGCCGCCGCAGATGGTGGCCAACATGAAGGTCGGCAACATGGAGGCCTTCTGCGTCGGCGAGCCGTGGAACGAGCAACTGGTCAACCAGGGCATCGGCTACACGGCCTGCACCACAGGCGACATCTGGAAGGATCATCCGGAGAAGAGCCTGGCGCTGCGCGCTGACTGGGTCGACAAGAACCCCAAGGCGGCGCTCGCCGTTCTGCAGGCCGTGCTCGAGGCTGCGCAGTGGTGCGACAAGCTCGAGAACGCCGCCGAGCTGTCGGAGATCGTCGGCAAGCGGCAATGGTTCAACTGCCCGCCGGCCGACATCATCAACCGCATCAAGGGCGAGGTGAACTACGGCGACGGCCGCAAGATCAACAATCGCGACCTGTCGATGAAGTTCTGGCGCGACCACGCGTCCTATCCGTTCCAGAGTCACGAGCTCTGGTTCCTCACCGAGAACCAGCGCTGGGGCATGATGGCCGCCGACCTCGACACCAAGGCGATCATCGGCAAGGTCAACCGCGAGGATCTGTGGCGCGAGGCCGCCAAGGCGATCGGCGTGGCGGCCAACGCCATGCCGGCCAGCGCCTCGCGCGGCAAGGAGACCTTCTTCGACGGCAAGGTCTTCGACCCAGCCGATCCCAAGGCCTACCTGGCCAGCCTGCAGATCAAGAAGGTGGCATGATGCCGGCGACGAGCAAAGCAACGGTCGTCACCGCCGACGACATGCCGGTCCCGGCAGTGCCGGTGCCAGCGATGCCCATCCCCGGCGTCAACGGGCGCTCGGCTGAAATCATGCCCTTCCAGCCGCCGATGCGGCCGGTGATCGAGCGTCTCGCCGAGACGGGGCGTCATCTGGTCAGTGTCATCCTGCCGCCGCTGATCGTGCTCGCGATCACGCTGTTCGTCTGGCAGCTCCTGTGCTCCGAGCCGGGAGCGCGCCTGCCGCCGCCCTCCAAGGTCGTGACCGACGCCTGGGACTTCATCGTCGATCCGTTCTACGACAACGGTGGCATCGACAAGGGCGCTTTCTGGCAGATCTCCAAGAGCCTGGGTCGCGTCGCCATCGGCTTCAGCATCGCCGCCGTCGTCGGCATCGCGCTCGGCGTGCTGATCGGCCAGAGCACCTGGGCGATGCGCGGGCTCGATCCGATCTTCCAGGTGCTGCGCACCGTGCCGCCGCTCGCCTGGCTGCCGCTGTCGCTCGCCGGCTTCCGCGATTCTCACCCGTCGGCGCTGTTCGTGATCTTCATCACCTCGATCTGGCCGATCATCATCAACACCTCGGTCGGCGTGCGGAACATCCCGCGCGACTACCTCAACGTCGCCGCCGTGATCCGGCTGTCATGGTGGGAGGTGTTCTGGAAGATCACCCTGCCCGCCACGGTGCCCTACATCTTCACGGGCCTGCGCATCGGTGTCGGCCTTTCGTGGCTTGCCATCGTCGCGGCCGAGATGCTGATCGGCGGCGTCGGCATCGGCTTTTTCATCTGGGACGCCTGGAACAGCTCGCGCATCAGCGACATCATCGTGGCCCTGGTCTATATCGGCATCGTCGGCTTCCTGCTCGACAAGCTGATCGCCACCATCGGCCACTTCGTCTCCCACGGCGTGTCGGCCCAGTAGGAGGCGGACCATGGACAAGAGCTACCTCAAGTTCGAGCAGATCGGCATGAGCTTCCGTCGCGGCCAGATGGCGACGGAAGTGCTGCGCGACATCGACCTCACCATCGACCAGGGCGAGTTCGTGTCGCTGATCGGCCACTCCGGCTGCGGCAAGTCGACCTTGCTCAACATCCTGGGTGGCCTCCTGAAGTCGACCACCGGCGAGGTCTTCCTCGAAGGCAAGGTGGTCGACGAGCCCGGTCCCGACCGCGCCATCGTCTTCCAGAACCATTCGCTGCTGCCCTGGCTCACCGTCTACGGCAATGTCGCGATTGCCGTCGACAAGGTGTTCGGCTCGTCCAAGACCAAGGCCGAGCGCCACGACTGGGTGATGCACAATCTCGAGCTGGTGCAGATGGCGCAGGCCAAGGACAAGCGCCCGCACGAGATCTCGGGCGGCATGAAGCAGCGCGTCGGCATCGCCCGGGCGCTCGCCATGCAGCCCAAGGTGCTGCTGATGGACGAGCCGTTCGGCGCACTGGACGCGCTGACCCGTGCCCATCTGCAGGACAGTGTGATGGAGATCCACGCCCGGCTCGGCAACACGGTGATGATGATCACCCATGACGTCGACGAAGCGGTGCTGCTGTCGGATCGCGTGGTGATGATGACCAACGGACCCTCGGCCACCATCGGCGAGATCCTGAAGATCGGCCTGTCGCGGCCGCGCCGCCGACTCGAGCTCGCGACCGACGCCGAATACGCGCGCTGCCGCGCCGCGGTGCTGGAGTTCCTTTACGCGCGCCATCGCGTGCCCGCGCGCGCTGCCGCCTGAGGTCGCCATGACCGAGTTCGACGACCAGCAGAAGCAGTGGCTGCAGGGGTTCGTCAGCGGCATCGAGGCCCGCAAGGCCGCCGACAAGCTGACCAACCGCAGCGCCGCCTTTGGTGCGCCGTCGAACAGCGCTGACGCGTTGCAGGCCGCAGCCCAGGAACGCGCCATCGCGGCCGGCGGCAAGCTGGTCGCCGAGGAGACCGCCAAGCGCCAGCGTCATCCGCTGGATCGCATCGACGAGGTGTCGGCTCGCGCCAAGGCCGGCCAGTTCCCCAAGGGGGTCGACGTCTTCCTGACCAAGTACCAGGGCCTGTTCTACGTGGCCCCGGCGCAGGACTCCTTCATGTGCCGGCTGCGCATCCCCAACGGCATCTTGAGCGCCTGGCAGTTCCGCGGCCTCGCCGATGCGGCCGATGCCTATGGCGGCGGCTATGCCGATGTGACCACGCGCGCCAACCTGCAGATCCGCGAGATCGGCGCGGCTGACGCGATCAAGCTGCTGGAGGCCGTTCAGGCGCTTGGCCTCACCTCACGCGGCTCGGGCGCCGACAACATCCGCAACATCACGGGCAGCTCGACCGCCGGCATCGACCCGCAGGAGCTGATCGATACGCGGCCGCTGTGCAGCGCCATGCACCACTACATCCTCAATCATCGCGAGATGTACGGCCTGCCGCGCAAGTTCAACATCGCCTTCGATGGCGGCGGTCGCGTGCCGACGCTCGAGGATACCAACGACATCGGCTTCGTCGCCTGCCAGGTGACGGGAGGCATCGAGCCCGGCATCTACTTCCACCTGCAGCTGGGCGGCATCACCGGCCATCTCGATTTCGCCTTCGAGACCGGCATCCTGCTGAGGCCCGACGAGTGCGTGGCCGTCGCCGGCGCCGTCGTGCGCGCTTTCGTGGCCCATGGCGATCGCACCAACCGCCAGAAGGCGCGCCTGAAATACGTGCTCGACCGCCTGGGCCGCGAGGCCTTTCTCGCCGAAGTCGAGAAGGAATACGGCCAGCCCCTGCGCCGCGCGGCCAGTGCGGTGATCGCGCCGCGGCCGATGGCCGACAAGCACGGGCACATCGGCGTGCATCGCCAGAAGCAGGCGGGGCGCAACTACCTCGGCCTGGTGCTGCCCGTGGGTCGGCTCACCACCGGCCAGATGCGCGGCCTGGCCGAGATCTCCGAGCGCTTCGGCTCGGGCACGATCCGGCTCACCGTCTGGCAGAACCTGCTGATCTCCGACGTCGCCGACCGCGATGTCGGCATCTGCATCGCCGCCATCAACGCGCTGGGTCTCGGCATCGAGGCGAGCGCCATCCGCCGCGGCCTGGTCGCCTGCACGGGCAATGCCGGCTGCAAGTTCGCCGCCTCCAACACCAAGGGCCATGCGCTGAGACTCGCCGACCACCTGGAAGCGCGCGTGCCGGTCGACCTGCCGATCAACATCCATCTCACCGGCTGCCATCATTCGTGCGCCCAACACTATGTCGGCGATATCGGCTTGCTGGCCGCCAAGGTCGAGCGCGGCGAGGACAGCGTCGAGGGCTATCACGTCTATATCGGTGGCGGTGCCGCCTCGACCAACGAGCAGGCGATGGCGCGCGAATATGAAAGGTCGGTGGCGTTCGACGATCTGCCGTCGCTGATCGAGCGGCTGCTGCGCACCTGGCTTGCTCATCGCGCGGCGCCGACGGAATCCTTCTTCGAGTTCACCCGTCGCCACGAGGTCGCGGCGCTTCGCGACCTCGCCGCCGGTGCGGAGCTGGTGGGATGAACGCCATCACGCCGATTCCCTCGATCATCCCGGAGAACGCGCCGTTCTCGACGGAGCAGCGCGCCTGGCTGAACGGCTTCTTCGCCGCCTATCTCGGCGTCACGGCCGAGGCGATGGGCCAGGGGATGGGGGAGGCGGCCGACGCCGCGGTCGAAGCCGACGAAGACTTCCCGTGGCACGATGCGTCGCTCGCCATGCCCGAGCGGCTGGAGCTCGCCAAGGACCGCAAACCCGAGCGGCAGCTCATGGCGGCGATGGCCCAGCTCGATTGCGGCCAGTGCGGCTATCTCTGCCAGACCTATGCCGAGGCCGTGTGGTCGGGCGCCGAAGCCGACATGGGCCGCTGCGTGCCGGGCGGCAAGGAGACCCAGCGCAAGCTGAAGGAGCTTTTGGCCGCGCTCGAGCCGCAACGTGATGGCGTGGCCGCGGCGCCTGCCGCCAAGTCGCCTGCTCCTGTCGGTTCGCGTGACCGGCCGGCCTTGGCAATCCTGGTAGATGCCCATCCGCTCAATCGTCCTGGGTCGGGCAAAGACGTGCGCCACGTCGTGCTCGACCTGTCGGCCACCGATCTCACCTACGAAGCGGGCGACAGCCTTGGCGTGTTCGCGCGCAAGAATCCCCAGCTGGTGCAGGCCGTGCTCGATCGCATCGGCGCGACCGGCGAGGAGATGGTGGGCTTCGACGGCGAGGCGCTGCCGTTGCGCCAGGTGCTTCTCAGCAAGGTCGACATCGCCCGCCCCAGCGACGAGTGCATGGAGTTCCTGGCGACCCGCGCCTTCGACGGCGAGGAGGCGCTGAAGCTGCAGGCGCTGGCGCGCGGCGAGGGGCCGGCCGAGCTCGCCGAGGCCGACCTGCTCGATCTCCTGATGGCGTTCCCCTCGGTGACGCCCTCGCTGCCCGGCCTCCTGAAGTCGCTCGACCGCCTGCAGCCGCGGCTCTACTCGATCGCCTCCTCTTCCAAGGCCCATCCACGGGAAGTCCATCTCACCGTCTCGGCGGTGCGTTGGGACAGCAACGAGCGCACGCGCACCGGCATCGGCTCGTGCTATCTCGCCGACTTCGCCAGGCCGGGCGACGTCATCCCGATCTTCGTGCAGAAGAGCCACGGCTTCGGCCCGCCGGCCGACGACAGCGCTTCGGCGATCATGGTCGGCCCGGGCACCGGCATCGCGCCGTTCCGCGCCTTCCTCGAGGAGCGCGAGGCGCGCGGTGCCAAGGGCAAGAACTGGCTGTTCTTCGGCGACCAGAAGCGCACCAACGATTTCCTCTACGAAGACCAGATCGTGGACTGGCAACGCCGCGGCGTGCTGCATCGCCTCGACCTCGCTTTCTCGCGCGATCAGCAAGAGAAGGTCTACGTCCAGCACCGCATGCAGGAGAAGGCGGCCGAGCTCTGGCAATGGCTGGAGGAGGGTGCGCACTTCTATGTCTGCGGTGACGCCAAGCGCATGGCCAAGGACGTCGAGGACACGCTGCTCAAGATCGCCGCGGAGCAGGGCGGCAAGAGTGCGGCCGAGGCCAGGGCCTGGCTCGACGGCCTCGCCAAGGCCGGACGGTACCAGCGCGATGTCTATTAAGACGACTTGCCCCTATTGCGGCGTCGGCTGCGGACTGAAGGTGACGCTCGACGGCAAGGGCGGTGCCGACGTCGTGGGCGATCCGCAGCACCCGGCCAATCGCGGGCGCATCTGCTCCAAGGGCGCGGCGCTGGGCGAGACGCTGTCGCTCGAGGATCGGCTGCTCCATCCCGAGGTCGATGGCCGCCGCGTGTCGTGGGATGTCGCGCTCGACACCGTGGCCCAGGGCCTCGACGAGACGGTGAAGCGCTACGGTCCCGACGCCGTCGCCTTCTATGTCTCGGGCCAGCTGCTGACCGAGGACTATTACGCCGCCAACAAGCTGATCAAAGGCTTCATCGGCACGGCCAACATCGACACCAACTCGCGGCTCTGCATGGCCTCGTCGGTCGCCGGCCACAAGCGCGCCTTCGGCAGTGACACCGTGCCCGGCCTCTACGAAGACTTCGAGCAGGCCGACCTCGTCGTGCTGGTCGGCAGCAATCTCGCCTGGTGCCATCCCGTGCTGTTCCAGCGCCTGGAGGCGGCCAAGCGCGCGCGGCCCGGCATGCGCATCGTCGTGGTCGATCCGCGGCGCACCGAGACCTGCGACATCGCCGATCTTCATTTGGCGCTGAAGCCCGGCACCGACGTTGCCCTGTTCAACGCGCTGCTCGTCGAGTTGCAGCGTCGCGGCGCAGCGGCCAAGCGCTACGTCGACCGTCACACGGTCGGCATGGAAGACGCGCTGATCGCCGCGCGCTCGAGCGACGTCGGAAAGTGCGACCTGCCGAAGGCCGACCTGGAAACCTTCTTCGACTGGTTCGCGCGGACGGAGAAGGCCGTCACGCTCTATTCCCAGGGCGTCAACCAGTCGAGCGCCGGCGTCGACAAGGTCAATGCTCTCATCAACTGCCATCTGCTGACGGGCCGCATCGGCCGCCCGGGCATGGGCCCGTTCTCCATCACCGGCCAGCCCAACGCCATGGGCGGCCGCGAGGTCGGCGCGCTTTCCAACACGCTGGCGGCGCACATGGACTTCGCGCTGGAGCATGTCGGGCGCGTCGGCCGCTTCTGGAACACCAACAAGGTGCCGCGCAAGGCGGGCCTCAAGGCCGTCGAGCTGTTCGAGGCGGTGCGCCAGGGCCGCATCAAGGCGGTGTGGATCATGGCGACCAATCCCGTCGCCAGCCTGCCCGATGCCGACGCGGTGAGAGAGGCCATCCGCGCCTGTGACCTCTCCATCGTCTCCGAAGCCATCCGCGCCAGCGACACGGTCGATGCCTGCCGTATCCGCCTGCCGGCGCTTGCCTGGGGCGAGAAGGACGGCACGGTCACCAACTCCGAGCGCGGCATCTCGCGCCAGCGCCCGTTCCTGCCGCCGCCGGGCGAGGCGCGCCAGGATTGGTGGATCATCGCCGAGGTCGCGCGCCGGCTGGGCCACGGCGAGGAGTTCGCCTGGAAAGGTGTCGCCGATATCTTCCGCGAGCATGCGCGCCTGTCGGCTTTCGAGAACGATGGGGAGCGCGACTTCGACATCGGCGCCTATGCCAGGATCGATGACGCGGCCTACGTGGCGATGGTGCCCTTCGTCTGGCCGGCGCCCGAGGGCGGCACGCCTGCGGCGACCCGCTTCTTCGGCGAGGGCGGCTTCTTTCATTCCGACGGCCGCGCCCGTTTCATCGCCACGGCGCTGCGCGATCCCGCCCATGCACCCGGCCCGGACTTCCCGATCCGCCTGAACACGGGGCGTGTGCGCGACCAGTGGCACACCATGACGCGCACGGCGAAGTCCCAGCGGCTGGCTGGTCATCGCCCCGAGCCTACCATCGAGATCAACGCGATTGATGCAGTGCAGCGTGGATTGCAGGACGGTGACATCGCCGAAGTTTCGAGCAGGTGGGGGCGTGCCAGGCTGCGTGTGCATTTCTCGACGGCACTGCGCCAGGGCGAGGCCTTCGCCCCCATGCATTGGACGGCACAACTGTCGCGTGCCGGCCGAATCAATGCCGCGGTCAACCCGGCAGTCGATCCGATTTCCGGCCAGCCCGAGCTGAAGCACACGCCGGTCGAGATCCGCCGCGTCGCGGTCCAGTGGCATGGCACGATTCTCGCTCGGCGGCCTATCATGCTGCCCGACTTGGCTTATTGGGCGCGTATCAAGGGCGCCGGTTACCACGCCTATCTGCTGGCGGGTGAGCAGCCTTTGCCTGCCGCGCGGCGCGCTTTGTCGGCGGCGCTGCGTACGGCGAACCCCGGCCCCTGGGTCGAGGGAGAGGGGCTCGACGGCGAGGATGGCCTGGGTGCGGTGCTGAGTGACGGCCGGCTGGAAGCCGTGCTTCGCATCGGCAAGGCGCATGACGAGGCCGCGCGCGACCGGTTGGCGCCCTTCATGGCCGCGGCGCAGCTCGATGGCGACCAGCGCCGCGTCCTGCTGCACGGCGGCGATGCCGCCGATCGCGGCGGCGAGATCTGCGCCTGTCTCGGCGTGTCGATCGCCTCGGTGCAGACGGCGATCGCCGCGGGCGCCACGACTCTCGACGCGGTCGGCGCCGTCACCAAGGCCGGCACCAGCTGCGGCTCCTGCCGGCCCGAGATCCGTGCGCTGCTGCGCGCGGCGAGGCCGCGGCAAACCCATGCCGTAAGGGCGGCTTGAGGGAAATACGGATGCAATCCTTCCCGATCTTCCTCTCGTTGCATGATCGCCCGGTCCTCGTGGTCGGTGGCGGCGAGGCCGCCGCGCGCAAGGTGGAGCTGCTGCTGTCGGCCGGCGCGCGCGTCAGCCTGATCGCCGACACCGTCGTGGGCGAGATCGCCCAGCTGATCGCCGACGGCCGCATCTCCTGGGCCGGCCGTGGCTTCGACGATGACGACCTTGCCGGCATGGCCCTGGTGATCGCCGCTACCGACGACGAGGCGCTGGCCGCGCGTATCTCGCATTCCGCCCAGCAGCGCAGCCTGCCGGTCAACATCGTCGATCGTCCGGCGCTGTCGAGCTTCATCATGCCGGCGATCGTCGATCGCGCGCCCATCACCATCGCCATCTCGACCGGTGGTACCGCGCCCGCGCTGGCGCGTCGCATCCGCGCCGAGATCGAGCGCGCACTGCCGGCCGCGATCGGACGCCTGGCGCGCTTTGCCGAGATCTTCCGCGATCAGGTGCGCCGCACGTTGGTGGCGCCGCGCGAGCGCCGCCGCTTCTGGGACCGCGTCTTCGCCGGCCGCATCGGCGAGCTGGCGCTGGCCGGCGACGAGATCGCCGCGCGTCGCGAGCTGATCCGCCTGCTCGATTCGACGCGCAACGAGAAGGCATCCGCCGGCATGGTCCATCTGGTCGGTGCCGGACCCGGCGATCCCGATCTTCTCACCATGAAGGCGCACCGCCTGCTGCAGCGCGCCGACGTCATCGTCTACGACCGGCTGGTCTCGCCCGAGGTGCTGGCAATGGCGCGGCGCGACGCCGAGCGCATCTTCGTCGGCAAGCGGCGCTCGTCCCACACGTTGGCACAACAGGAGATCAACCAGCGCCTGGTGGCGCTCGCCAAGGCCGGCAACAGCGTCGTGCGCCTGAAGGGCGGCGATCCGTTGGTGTTCGGCCGCGGCGGCGAGGAGATCGAGGCGCTGGTGCGGGCGGGTGTCGCCGTCGAGGTCGTGCCGGGCATCACCGCGGCTCTGGGCTGCGCCGCCAGTGCCGCGATTCCGCTCACCCATCGCGAGCATGCGCAGGCCTGCATCTTCGTCACCGGGCAACAGAGCGACGGCGCGGTGTCGCTCGACTGGCCGATGCTGGCGCGGCCGCGCCAGACCGTCGTGATCTACATGGGGGCGGAGAACCTGCCGACGATTGCCGCGCGTCTGGTGGAGCACGGATTGCCCGCGACGACTCCCGTCGCCTTGATCGAGAACGGCACGACCAGTCAGGAAAGAAGAGTCGTTGGCACGTTGGCGACCATTGAGCAGCAAGCGATGCGTGCTGCGTTGCGAGGGCCAACACTTTGCATGATCGGTGAAGTGATTGGGCTCGCTCTGGCCCGCGATCCCGAATTTCACTTTGTGTCAGGAATCGGTCTCTGATAAGGACATTCGTGACAAAAATGCAACAGAAGACGGGACGGGGATGCGCAGCTTTGTACTGACTCTGACCGCCACGCTCGCTTTTGCCGGCACGGCCTACCCTCAAGCCAATACGGCAGGTACGACCACTCCCGAAATCGTTCGCGGCGGTACTGCCGACAAGGCCGCAGCTTCCTCTACCAAAGTCGTTCGTCCGCAAGTCCAGCGGGCAGCCGCGGCTCAGCCCAAGTTGACGCCGCAGGCCCAGAATCGCCTGGCCCAGGCGCAGCAGCGCACGACCAAGCCTGAGACCTTGCGCGGCTCGCGCTATGGCGGTTTCGCGCCGGTCCCCTCGGGCCCGCCGCCGGTGCTCGACACGACCAGCCCGCGCACGCTCAGCCTGGTGAACTTCAACACCCAAGACACCCTCACGGTGACCTATTGGTCGAACGGCGCCTATCACCGTGACGCGCTCGACAAGCTCAACTTCTTCCTGCGCGATTCGCAGAACAACTCGCAGACGGAAATGGATCCGCTGCTGTTCGACGTGCTGTGGCACACGACCCGCATCGTCGGCTACGGCGGCAGCATCGAGGTGCTGTCAGCCTATCGCTCGCCGGAGCACAATGCCTGGCTGGCCAGCGTCAGCCGCGGCGTGGCGCGCGACAGCCAGCACATGAACGGCAACGCCATGGACATCCGCTTCCCGGGCGTGCCCGTTTTCCAGATCCGCCAAGCCGCCTACTCGCTCAACATGGGCGGCGTCGGCTTCTATCCGCGCTCGGGCTTCGTCCACCTCGACACCGGCCCAGTCCGGTACTGGTAAGCTCGCTACTGGTAGCGCCATGCCTCGCATCGAGATCGTCGAAGGCGACATCGCGCGCCTAGTCGTCGATGCGATCGTCAATGCCGCGAAAGAAAGCCTTCTGGGCGGCGGCGGAGTCGACGGCGCCATCCATCGCGCCGCCGGGCCCGAACTTCTGGCCGAATGCCGCACCTTGCAAGGCTGCCCGACCGGCCAGGCCAAGATCACCAAGGGCTATCGCCTGAAGGCCCGCCACGTGATCCACACCGTCGGCCCCATCTGGCGCGGCGGTACGGCCGGCGAGCCCGAGCTGCTGGCGAGCTGCTATCGCAACAGCCTGGCATTGGCCGAGCAGCATGGTCTCAAGAGCCTCGCCTTTCCCGCGATTTCGACCGGCGTCTACGGCTATCCCAAGGAGCCTGCGACCGAGATCGCGGTGCGCGAGGTGAAATCGCACAAGGGCAGCCTCGAGCGTGTGATCTTCTGCTGCTTCGGCGCCGACATGGCGGCGCTCTATCGTGAGATCACTGCCCGTAACGCTTAGCGTCCTTCAGGTATTCCAATTCCGCTTCTGTGCAGACGCGGCCGAGCACCTCGTTGCGATGCGGGAAGCGGCCGAAACGCACGATGACGTCGCGATGCTCGGTGGCATGCTTCATCATCTCCGCGTCGTCGAAGGCGGCCAACAACGTGCATCCCAGCTCCTGGTCGGCCACGTGCTCGCTGTGCCCAAATGGCATGTAGAAGAACAGGCGCATGTCGCGGGAGAAGCTGGCGGGATAGCCGCGCGCCAACGCCAGCCGCGCCGTTTCGAGCGCTTTGGCGTCGCCAGCAAAGGCATGGGCCGAGCGCCGGTACATGTTGCGCGAGAACTGGTCGCACAGAAGGATAAGCGCCAACGCCCCGTCGGGCGACTTCTGCCAATGATCGACGCCGCCCGCGATCGCCCGTTCGAAGGCCGCCGAGAAGCGCTCGCGTATTTCGGCATCGAACTCTGCCCGGGGTTCCCACCAGATCTGGCGCAGCTTGCCGTGCTCGGGGTCGCTCAGCGGCAGGAACCAGAAGTCCAGAACATCGCGGATGGACGGCGTATCGGTCATGCGGCTTAGATAGGCGGTCGGCGCCGCCGCCGTCCAACGAGGAAAACGCGTGGGCAAGGTAAAGAACGTCCTGTTCATCATGTGCGACCAGCTGCGTGCCGATCACCTGTCGTGCGCCGGGCATCCCCATCTCAGGACACCGGCCATCGACAGCCTGGCCCAGCGCGGCGTGCTGTTCCCGCGCGCCTATGTGCAGTCGGGCGTCTGCGGGCCCTCGCGCATGAGCTACTACACCGGTCGCTACATGTTCAGTCACGGCGCGACCTGGAACCGCGTGCCGCTCAGCTTGCGCGAAAAGACCATCGGCGACTACCTGCTGCCGGCCGGCATCCGGGTGGCGCTGGCCGGCAAGACTCACGTGCTGCCCGACCTCGAGGGGCTCGAGCGCTACGGCATCGAGGGCGGCGCGGCGATCGCCGCCCTGATGCGCGCCGGCCGCTTCGAGGAGCTCGACCGCTACGACGGCCATTCGCCGCCGGGCAACGAAAGCGGCTATGCCGCCTACCTGCGCGCCCAGGGGTACAACTCCGACGATCCGTGGAGCGACTACGTGATCTCGGCTGACGGGCCGGACGGTCCCGTCTCGGGATGGCACATGCGCAACGTGCACCTGCCGGCGCGCGTCGCCGAGCAGCATTCCGAGACCGCCTACATGACGCGCGAGGCCATGCGCTTCATCGAGGATATGGGCGACAAGCCCTGGTTCCTGCATCTCAGCTACGTCAAGCCGCACTGGCCCTACATGGCGCCGGCGCCCTATCACAACATGTACGGGGCCACGGACTGCCTGCCGCTCAATCGCGCCGAGGCCGAGCTCGCCGACCAGCATCCCGTGCTCGCGGCCTATCGCCACCACGAGGAATCGCAGTCCTTCCAGCGTCCCGAGGCACCGGGCATCGTGCGTCCCGCCTATATGGGTCTGATCGCCCAGCTCGACGATTGGCTCGGCCGGCTGTTCGATCACCTGAAGAAGCTCGGCCGCTTTGACGACACGCTGATCTTCTTCACCTCCGACCACGGCGACTTCCTGGGCGATCATTGGCTGGGCGAGAAGGAGATGTTCTACGAGGAGGCCCAGCGCGTGCCCTTCATCGTCTACGACCCCGATCCCGCTGCCGACGCCACACGCGGCACAGTCGATCAGCGCTTCGTCGAGGCGGTCGATGTCGTGCCGACTTGTCTCGCCGCCCTCGGGCAGCCCGCCAACGATCACCTGGTGGAAGGCCGCTCGCTGCTGCCGCTGCTGCGCGGCGGCAAGGTCGGGGCCTGGCGCGACGCGGTGTTCTCCGAACTCGACTATTCGTTCCGAGAGGCCCGCAAGATCCTTGGCCGCAATCCGCAGGAATGCCGCGCCATCATGGTGCGCACCGACCGCTGGAAGTATGTCTGGTGGCAGGACTTCCGGCCGATGCTGTTCGATCTCGCCAGCGACCCCAAGGAGCTGCGCGATCTCGGCGCCGACGGTGCCCACGCTCCCATCCGACAGGAGATGGAAGAGCGCATCGCCGCCTGGCTCAAGCGCCGCAAGACCCGGGTCACGGTCGACGATGCCTATGTCGAGGCCCGCACGGCGACCCACAAGAAGCACGGCATCCACTTCGGCGTCTGGTAGGCCGAGGGCCAATGCCGCCGAAAAGCCCCGATTCCTCCGTTGACTCGGTCGGTCGACCGATTTACATGTCTTGATATTCGGTCGGTCGACCGAATTATGACCAACGGAGGCTTTCATGGCGGGTATCGCTTCTGTGCTGTACGGCGGCGCCGTCTACCTGTTCTTTTTCGTCACCTTCCTCTACTCGATCGCTTTCGTCGGCAATCTTCCGATGGTGCCCAAGACGATCGACAGCGGCAGCGAAGGGCCACTGATCCCGGCGTTGGCGATCAACACCCTGCTGCTCGGCATCTTCGCCATCCAGCACAGCGTCATGGCGCGCCCCGCCTTCAAGCGCTGGTGGACGCGCTTCGTGCCGCAGGCGGTCGAACGCACGACCTACGTGTTGCTGGCGAGCCTCGCCCTTGCGGCGCTGCTGGCGCATTGGCGCCCGATCCTGGCGCCGGTCTGGACGGTGACCAATCCTGCGGGCGTGCTCGCGCTGCAGGCCGTCTTCTGGCTGGGCTGGTTCGTGGTGCTGCTCAGCACCTTCCTGATCAACCACTTCGAGCTGTTCGGCCTGCGCCAGGTGTGGGCGCGGCTGGCCGACGCCAGCCTGCCGGAGCCGAAGTTCCGCACGCCGTTCCTCTACAAGCGCACGCGTCATCCGCTCTATCTCGGCTTCCTGCTGGCTTTCTGGGCGACGCCGACGATGACGGCCGGCCACTTGCTGTTCGCGGTGGCCACCACCGGCTATATCCTGATCGGCATCTGGCTCGAGGAACGCGACCTCGTCGACCTGTTCGGCGATCAGTACCGGCGCTACCGCCAGCAGGTGTCGATGCTGATCCCGCTGCCGGGCCGCAAGGCCAGGCCGGAGCCGGAGGTGGTGAGACCGCGCCCGGCCGAGTAGGCATCGCTCGTCGATCGCGTGTGGAGGACTTTGAATGGCGCGTTCTCTGGCGAAGAAGGTGGAAACCAGCACCACGCTTCTCGAGGCAGCCAAGAAGGCGCTGCGCCAGAACGGCTATTCGGGTCTCTCCACGCGCGACGTCGCGGCCCAGGCCGGCGTGCCGCTGAGCCAGATCCACTATCATTTCGGCTCCAAGCAGGGGCTGATGCTGGCGCTGTTCGACTATCTCAACATCCAGCTGCTCGACCGTCAGAGCGCCATGTTCCATGATCCAACGCTCTCCTTGTCCCAGCGCTGGGACCGCGCCTGCGATTACCTCGATGAAGACATCGGCTCCGGCTATGTGCGCGTCCTGCAGGAGCTCATCGCCGCCAGCTGGTCCGACCCCGAGGTCGCGAAGGTCGTGCGCGCGGGGCTGATGGGTTGGTTCCATCTGATCGTGGGCGCCGTGCAGCAGGCCGAGAAGGACCTCGGGAAGGTTGGACCGTTCTCGGCCGAGGAAGTTGCGGCCCTGGTGAGTTCGGCCTTCATCGGCGGCGAGAGTCTTTTCCTGCTGGGTGCCGAGAAGAAGGGCGCCCCGATCCGCGCGTCGCTGCGCCGCGTCGGCGACATGATCCGGCTGGCCGAAGCACGGTCGGCAACGACGGCGTGACTCCGTGCACGCCCGGCTTCCCGACACCGAGGGCTTCGTCGAGCGCGACGGCGTGCGCATCCATTACGAGGTCTATGGCCAGGGACCGTCCATGGTCTTCATCCCGCCCTGGAGCATCGTCCATTCGCGCGTCTACAAGGCGCAGATCCCCTATTTCAGCCAGCGCTTTCGCTGCATCGCCTACGACGGCCGCGGCAACGGCCTGTCGGACCGGCCGGACGACGTCGCGGCCTATTCCCTGGACAACTACGTCGCCGACGCGCTTGCTGTCATGGACGCCGCGGCGGCGGACCCGGCCATCCTGGTCGGCCTCTCCTACGGCGGTTTCATCGCCTGCGTGCTCGCGGCCTATCATCCCGAGCGCGTGCGGGCGGCGATCCTGGCCGGAACGGCGGCAGTGATCGGGCCCAACCGCCCGCACATGACACATCAGAATTTCGTGGCGCAGCGCGCGCGCTTCGAGGGCTGGGACAAGTACAATCGCAGTTACTGGCTCAGCGACTATCCCGACTTCGCCCAGCACTTCATCAGCAACATCTTCCCCGAGCCGCATTCGACCAGGCAGATCGAGGACGGTATCGCATGGGCCAACGAAACCACCGGGCCGGTGCTGATCAAGACCGTCGAGGCGCGCGCCATCGCTCCGAAGCACGATGTCAGCGAGCAGATGTACCGCCGCATCCGCTGCCCCGTTCTTGCCCTGCATGGCGATGACGATCACATCCAGCCCTACGAACGCGGCAAGCTGGTCGCCGAGCTGACGGGCGGCGAGTTCGTGACCTTCCCGGGCGGCGGGCACAATCCGCTGGGCCGCTTTCCCGCCAAGTGCAACGCCGCGATCAACGACTTCCTCGATCGCCGGCTCGGCATTCCGGCACCGAGGCCGGCGGCGCGTCGGGCCGGCCGGGAGAAGCGCGCACTCTATCTCTCCTCGCCGATCGGCCTGGGACATGGCCGTCGCGATATCGCCATCGCGCAGGAGCTGCGCAAGCTCCATCCCGACCTCGAGGTCGACTGGCTGGCGCAGCATCCGGTGACGCGGCTGTTGGCGGCCAGCGGCGAGACCATCCATCCCTTGAGCGACAGGCTGGCCAGCGAATCGCGCCACATCGAAGAGGAATCGGGCGAGCACGACCTCAACGCTTTCCAGGCGATCCGCCGGATGGACGAGCTGCTGATCGCGAACTTCATGACCTTCCAGGACGCCGTCGACGGCGGCGACTACGATCTGGTGATCGCCGACGAGGCCTGGGACATCGACCACTACTGGCATGAGCATCCCGAGCTCAAGAAGGCCAAGCTTGCCTGGCTGACCGACTTCGTGGGGTTCGTGCCCATGCCCTCGGGCGGCGAGCGCGAGGCCTGGCTGACCGCCGACTACAACGCCGAGATGATCGGCCATGTCGAGGGCCATCCCGGCGTGCGCGATCGCGCGATCTTCGTCGGCCGGCCGGAAGACGTGGTACCGCTTTCCTTCGGCAAGGATCTGCCGGCGATGCGCGACTGGATTCCGCGGCACTTCGACTTCTCGGGCTATGTGCTGGGCCAGCATCCCCGGGACTTCGGCCCCCGCGCCGAGTTGCGCCAGCGGCTGGGCTATCGGCCGGACGAGCGCGTCTGCATCGTCACCGTCGGCGGCTCGAGCGTGGGCACGCCCCTGATCCGGCGCATCCTGCAGGCCTGGCCGCTGGCCCATGCCCGCATGCCCGAGCTGCGCATGGTCCTGGTCGCCGGCCCGCGCATCGATCCGCTGTCGCTCGGCGCGCCCAAGGGCGTCGAGGTGCACGCCTTCGTGCCCGACCTCGACCGTCATCTCGCCGCCTGCGATCTCGCGCTGGTGCAGGGCGGTCTCTCCACCTGCATGGAGCTTACGGCTGCCGGCACGCCGTTCCTCTACTTCCCGCTGCGCAATCACTTCGAGCAGAATTTCCACGTCGCCCACCGCCTCGAGCGCTACGCCGCCGGCCGGCGGATGGACTTTGCCACCGCCGCACCGGAGGTGATCGCAGAAGCGATGATCGCCGAGCTCGCGCAGCCCGCGGCCTTCAAGCCGGTCGAGGCCGATGGCGCAGTGCGCGCCGCGCGGATGATTGCCGATCTGCTTTAACTTCCGACGCCGTCGTCTACACTCGCTCGGACTTTTGAGGGGCAGCGACGTGTACAAATCCATCCTGGCGATTTCCGAGGGCGGACCGGACGCCGAGATGTCGTTCCGCCTGGCCGCTCGCATCGCCGCCGCGTTCGACGGCACGGTCGATGCGGTCCACTTCTGGGAACACCATCGGCATGATTCGGACATCACCAAGCAGTCGATGTCCTTCCTGGCGCACCTGTCCGACGACCGTCTGGCGGCCCGGGCGCAGGAATCGCAGCGCGCCTTCGGCGAGCTGATCCAGCCGATCAAGGGCTCGACCTTCACCGGTAACGAGAAGATGACGCGCGAGGAGCTGGTGCGGACCGGCCGCTTCGCCAGCCTGGTGGTGATCGGCCGGCCGGGCGCCGACAACGAGAACATCGCGCCGCAAACCGTGCGGGCCGCGATCTATGACAGCGCCCGCCCGGTCGTGATCGCGCCGCCCGAGCTGAAGCGCGGGTCGATCGCCTCGGTCGTCGTGGCCTGGAACGGCAGCGCCCAGGCTGCGCGCGCCGTCGGCCTCGCCATGCCCTTTCTCGTCAAGGCCGCCAAGGTGACGATCATGGTGGCCGATGCCGCACCCGAGGAGGTCGCAACGCCCTTCCTGATGCGCACTCTCGGCCGCCATGGCGTGGCGGCCACGCTGGACACCGTGAAGCTGGGCGCATCGACTGGTCGAGGCCGCGGCCGTGCGCTCATCGCCTACGCCAAGGACAAGGGCGCGGACCTTCTGGTCATGGGCGCCTATGGCCATGGCGAACTGTCCAACTTCCTGGGGTTGGGCGGCGCCACCGCCAAGGTGATCTCGTCCTGCCCGATCCCGCTCCTGCTGGCGCACTAAGACTGGCGTACTGGACTGGCGCACATGGAGTTTGTTTCGGCGGCGTCAGTCGAGCACCTGGTCCAAAGCTACGGCCTTTGGGTGCTGTTCGTGGTGCTGACGCTCGAAAGCATGGGCGTGCCTGCGCCCGGCGAATCGGCCCTGGTGACGGCCGCTCTCTATGCTGGATCGACGCACCAGATCGGCATCGTTGGGGTCGTGCTTACCGCCGCGGCGGGCGCCGTCACGGGCGACAATATCGGTTATCTGATCGGCCGCTCGGTCGGCGCCCCTCTGATCGCGCGCTACGGCCGGTATGTCGGGCTCAGCGAGGCCCGCCTCAAGATCGGCCAGTACCTCTTCCACAGGCATGGCGGCAAGATCGTGTTCTTCGGCCAGTTCGTGGCCTTCCTGCGAACCTTCGCGGCCCTGCTTGCCGGCATGAACCGGATGAGATGGCCTCACTTCCTCGTCATGAACGCGCTCGGCGGGCTATGCTGGGCGACGTTGTTCGGGGTGGGCGCGTATTTGTTCGGCGCCGAAATGAAACGCCTTACCGGTCCGATCGGCGTGGTGTTGCTGGCTGCCGCCCTTGCCGCCGTCGGCGCCGGTATCGTCTTCTTCCGGCGCCATGAGAAGGAGCTGGAGCGGCAGGCCGAGGCAGCCCTTTCCCGACGCGCAAGTTCATCAGGAGGAAAGCCATGAAGACTGTCCAATCGATGCTCGACGAAGCCAACGCCGCCGTGCCGCGCATCACCCCGGACGACGCCAAGAAGCTTGTCGGCAAGTCCGATGTGCTGTTCCTCGACGTGCGCGAGCCGCCGGAGGTCGCGGCCTCGGGCAAGGTGCCGGGTGCTATCGCCGTTCCGCGCGGCCTGGTCGAGTTCCGCGCCGATCCCGCGTCGGCCATGCACGACAAGGCGTTCGATCGCGCCAAGACCGTCGTCGCTTACTGCGCCTCGGGCGGCCGCTCGGCGCTGGTCGGCAAGACCCTGAAGGACATGGGCTACACCAAGGTGCTGAACCTCGGCGGCTTCAAGGGCTGGGTCGATGCGGGCGGCGAGGTCGAGAAGGGCTGATTGATCCACATCAACGCCTGGGGACACGACGCGTAAGAAGGTGCCGTGATGAAGCTAGTCGCCTTGTCCCTGGTTGCACTGTCGGCCGCGCTCGCCTCTCGGCCATTGCATGCCGAAGAGGGTCAGAGCGTGCAGCGCGGCCTCGGTCTGGCGCAGCAGGTCTGTTCGGAGTGTCACGCGGTCCAGACCCAGCAGCTTCAATCGCCTAACGCCAAGGCGCCGACCTTCCTGGGGCTGTCGACCACGCCTGGCATGACCAGCACGGCGCTTACCGTGGCGCTGACGACGCCGCACGCCGGCATGCCGATGTTCAGGCTGAGCGCCGATCAGCGTCAAAGCATCGTCGACTACATCCTCAGCCTGAAGCAGGCCGGCCCGCCCGCCGGCAAGTGACTCAATCCGCCGCGATCGTCTCCCGGACGAACTTCCCGGCGTCGAAGTCGTCGGCCACCTTCATGTCGTTGCCGATCAGCGTCTCGACATCGATCTTGGCGTATTCCATCACGCCCATGTCGCCCAGCGCCTTCTGCATCTTGGGACCGAACAGGCCGATCTCCTTCAGAATGGGCACGATGCGGGTGAACAGGCGGCTGCGGAACGCCTGCATGGCGCCCGACTCGTAGGCGTACTTCACCAGCTCGTCGACCGGCAGGCCCGAGCGCTCCCAGACCTCGGCCTGGTTGAAACGGTCGCGCATGAAGTAGAGCGCCTCGACGGCAAACTCCTCGCGCTCGGCCCGCTCGGCGTCGGAGAGCTGCGGGTAGTAGTCGCGCAGCGCCATGCGGCCGAAGGTGACGTGGCGAGCCTCGTCCTGCATCACGAAGGCATTGACCGAAGCCGCCAGGTTGTTCCTGGCGCTGTCGCGGATGCGCTGGAAGGCGGCGAGCGCCAAGCCTTCGATCAGCACCTGCATGCCAAGATAGGTGAAGTCCCAGCGCCGGTCGCTCAGCGTCTGCTCGAGCAGGCTCTTAAGCGACGGCGTGATCGGATAGGCGCACTTGAACTTTTCGTGGATCAGCCGCTTGTAGGCCTCGATATGACGCGCCTCGTCCATGACCTGGGTGGCGGCGTAGAACTTGGCGTTCATGTCGGGAACGGTGCTGACGATCTTGGCCGTCGCGATCAGCGCGCCCTGCTCGCCGTGCATGAACTGGCAGATCGTGTGGCACTGCAGGTTGAAGCGCAGCCAGTTCTTCTCTTGCTCGGTCATCTTGTCCCAGATGGGCGAGCCGTAGATCGGGATGCTCTCGTCGGCCATCCCCATCGGATTGTCCTCGAACAGCTCCTGCTTCCAGTCGATGCGGCTCGAGGCATCCCACTGCTGCTGCTTGCCCTTTTCGTAGAGGCCCAACAGGTCGGACAGGCCCTCGTCGTACTCCCAATTGAACAGCACCTCGGTGCGGCCATCGAAGTGCCACTGGGTGATGTCGACGGGCAATTGATAGAGTTTCTGTGTGGTCATGGCCGCTCCCTTGGATCGGCCGGAATGATGACGCCTCGTTCATCTTTTCATTTGATCTGGATCAAGGACAAGGCGGTCCGCTGTCTCTGTCCTTCACCTTATGGATGGCTGTTACTATTCGCTGATCCGGCGTACGCGTGACGGAGAGTTTGTCGGCTGGGTGCCCGACCTGCCAGGGGTCACGGCGTCCGGTGTCAGCGAAGCCGAGGTCATCTATCGCCTGTCGCGCGACGCGCGCGAGCTCCTGGACAAGATCGTCGCCAAGGGACTGCCGCCGCCCACGGCCGCTGCGGCCGACGCGCTGCCGCTGGGTGACCGGCAGGGATTGTATCGCCGACTGCTGCTGGTGCTGAGTTGAAGAGGAGCCGGAACGAATAGGTTGAATTGCGCGCCCTCGTTCCGCAGTGCGCGCAGCCCCCGGATGCGTCGGTTGGTGGTCCTTGATAGCCTCGGCGGCGCATGAAGCCTCATGTCATTTGCCACATGGTCTCGAGCGTCGACGGTCGTACCTGGCAGAGCCGCCAGCGTCCGGCGCGCGAAAAATCCGGCAATCTGTTCGAGATCCTGCACGACAAGCTCGAAGGCGATGCCTGGCTGGTGGGACGCGTGACCGGACGGGAGTTTGCCAAGCGCGACGCCTATCCCGCCAAGCCGGCCAGCCAGACCTATCCTCGCACGTCGTGGTTCGCGACCAAGGGCGCCAAGGTCTGGGGCATCGTGCTCGACGCCCAGGGCAAGATCGCCTGGGGCCGTTCCGATATCGGCGGCGATCCCATCCTGGTGGTGCTGACCGAGCAGGTCGCGGACTCGCATCTCGAGGCCTTGCGCGGAGAGGGCGTTTCGTACGTCTTCGCCGGCAAGCGCGAGCTCGACCTCGCGCTGCTGCTGGAGATCCTAAGCAAGGAGCTCGGCATCAAGCGCCTGCTGATCGAGGGCGGCGGCAAGGCCAACGGCTCCTTCCTGCGCGCCGGCCTGCTGAACGAGCTCAGCCTCGCCATCGTGCCCACCGTCGACGGCGCCCGCGGTGGACCCTACGTGTTCGATTCCGAGACCGAGATGAAAGGTCCGACGGCTCCGGTCACGGCCATGACGTTGAAGAGCTGCGAGCGGCTGGACGACGATGCGCTCTGGCTGCGCTACGAGATCAAGAACGGCTGAGGAGGAAACGATGGCGATAACGGTCAAGCCACGACATCCCGCGCTGGGCGCCGAGATCCGCGGTGTCGACATGTCCAAGCCCGTCGATGCCGACACGGTGAAACAGATCCACGACGCCTGGATGAAGCATCTGGTCGTGGTGTTCCCGGATCAGCACATCACCGACCAGCAGCACGTTGCCTTCACGCGCAATTTCGGCGAGCCCGAGATCTTCCACCAGACGTCGCTGCATCTCAGGTCGGACCGCGTGCGCGAGATTTTCCTGGTGTCCAACGTCGACGAGCAGAACCACCTGCTGAAGCCCAGCGACCCCGGCCAGAAGCAGCTGTCATCGTCGCAGCAATGGCACACCGATTCGAGCTATCGGCCGACGCCCTCCATGGGCTCGCTGCTGCACGGCATCGAGATCAGCCGCACCGGCGGCATCACCCAGTTCATCAACATGTACATGGTCTACGACGAGTTGCCGGAAGGCCTGCGCAAGCAGGTCGAGGGTCGCAAGGCGCGGCACGATTTCAGCATGCTGAGCCGCCTGGTCGGCTCGCCGCCGCCGACTGCCGAGGAGAAGGCGGCGATGCCGCCGGTGTGGCATCCCATGGTGCGGCGCCATCCCGTCACCGGGCGCAAGTGTCTCTACATCAGCTCGATCTACAACGATGCCATCGAGGGCATGGAGGCGGGCCCGGCGCGCCGGCTGATCGAGGAGCTGTCGGCGTTCGCCGCCCAGCCCAAGTACATGTACCGGCACGAATGGGAGCTGGACGATGTGCTGATGTGGGACAACCGCTGCACCGTGCACGCCGTGACGCCGCACGATCCCAACGAACGGCGCGTCATGCACCGCACCACCATCGTCGGCCGTGACCCGGTGATGGCGGCTTAACTCTTGCCGGACCGCGGGCCTCCAGGCCCGCCTCATGAATCATGAGCGGGCCTGGAGGCCCGCGGTCCGGCAAGAAGTCACTTCAGGCCACCCAGCACCTCCTCCGTATGCTCGCCGAGCTTGGGTGACCGCCGCGCCGAGCGGGGCCGCACGCGGTCGAAGGTGATGGGCAGTCCGACCACCTTCGGCCCGCCGCCCGGCAACTCCTGCACGATCTCGGCCGCGGCGAACTGCTCGGTCCTGGCGAGCTCGCCGATGTCGTTGACCGCCGCGCACGGCACGCCCGCCTTCTCGAAGGCCTCGATCCAGTCGGTGCGTGATTTGCGCAGCATGGCCTGGGCGATCATGGGCAAGAGCTCGTCCTTGTATTTCACGCGCGCGGCGCTCTTGGCGTACTTGGGGTCGGTCGCCCATTCCGGATGACCGAGCGTCTGCGCGCAGCGCGCCCACAGCCGGTCGTTGCCCGGCGCCAGGCACAGCGGCTTGCCGTCGGCGGTGTCGAAGGTCTGGTAGGGCACGATCACCGCGCCGCCGGTGCCGTGGCGCTCCGGGATGGCGCCGCTCGCCAGGTAGTTGTTGACCTGCCCTTCGACCCAATGGACCGCCGAGTCGAACAGCGAGGTGTCGACCAGGCAGCCCTTGCCGGTCTTGTCGCGCATGCGCAGCGCGGCCAGGGCGCCGATGGTGCAGAACATGCCGGTCGCCTTGTCGTTGATCGAGGCGCCGGCGAAGGTCGGCGGATCCTCGGCCCGGCCGGTGACCGACATCATGCCGCCATAGGCCTGCAGCAGCGGATCGAAGCCCGGCTTCATCTTCAGCGGCCCCTGGTAGCCGAACGCCCAGATCGAGCAGTAGATCAGCCGCGGATGGCGCTTCAGCATGGCTTCGGGCCCGATGCCGATCTCGTCGACAACGCCCGGCCGCAGGTTCTGGATCAGGATGTCGGCCGTCTCGCAGAGCTTGTGGAGCTTGTCGACATCGGCCGCCGCCTTGAGATCGAGCGTCACCGAGCGCTTGTTGCGGTTCTGGCTGTAGAAGTAGAGCGAGGTGACGCCGTCCGGCCCGAACGGCGGGCCCCAGATGCGCGCATCGTCGCCGCCATCGGGCTTCTCGATCTTGATCACATCGGCGCCCATGTCGGCCATCAGCACGCCGGCCAGTGGCCCGGCCAGGGCCTGGCCCACCTCGATCACGCGAACACCTTCCAGCGGCAAGGTCACGGCTACCCTCTTCGTTTTCCCCCGGCAGGATAGACCGAGCGGCGGAGAGAGCGGGCGGCAAAATCCATGTCGCTGCGCCAGGCGGTCGACGGCAAGGGGGGCGTCTGGTAAGCAACACGTATCTGTCGTCAGGAGGGGAACCATGCGCGTCGCTTGGTCAGCAAGCTGCCTCACCGTGATTGCCGCGTGCGTTGCATCCTTCTCCGCGCATGCCCAGACCGCCAAGGCGTCGCTCAAGGACGCCAGCGGCAAGGAGGTCGGGCAAGTCGAGCTGGTCCAGGCGACGAACGGCGTCCTTCTCAAGTTGTCGCTGAAGGGCGCGCCGCCGGGCAATCGCGCGTTTCACATCCACGCCGTCGGCAAGTGCGAGCCGCCTTTCACCAGCGCCGGCCCGCACTTCAATCCGGCGGGCCACAAGCACGGCCTCGAGGCGAAAGAGGGGTCGCATGCCGGAGACATGCCCAACCTGCATATCCCGGCGAGCGGCGAGCTGGTCATCGAGATCGCGAACCCGATGATCACGCTGGTCAAGGGCCAGCCCAACTCGGTGTTCGATGCCGATGGCTCGGCGATCATCATCCACGCCGGCGCCGACGACTACAAAACCGACCCCACCGGCAACGCCGGCGACCGCATCGCCTGCGGCGTCATCGTCGAGTAGCCGGCGACCGGACTGCGGTTGCTTTGACCCGCTGAGCGGAAAAGCGCGGTGGCGGCCGGGAGGGGGCACCCGTACCATATCGCCGTCTGTGCAACGCTTAACGTCTTCCGCTGCCACGGAGCGCGCCATGCACCACAAGCTGATTTCCGGCGACAACCACATCGATCTCACCTACTGCCCGGCTGACCTCTGGTCCTCGCAGGCGCCGGCGAAGTGGAAGAAGAACGCGCCGCGCGTGGAGGAGCGCAACGACGGCCAGCACTGGTTCGTCGACGACAAGGACCGCGGCATGTGGAACGGCGTCGGGCCGGGCTTCCTGCCCTACACCAAGGGCTCGTTCGGCCATGTCGACGAGATGAAGGAAGCGGGCTTCGTCTGGGACAGCTATCCCGGCGCCACGCCGCGGCCGACCACGCCCGAGCTGCGCATCGCCGATCTCGACCGTGACGGTCTCGAGAAGGAGATCATCTACGGCTGCCTGATGATCAACGACCTGATCGACGACGCCGAGCTGCGCGTCTGGGCGAACGCCCGCTACAACGACTGGGCCGCCGACTTCGCCCGCCGCGCCGATCCCAACCGCGTCTTCCCGCTCGCCATCATCCCCAACACCGACCCGAAGGCCGCGGCCGACGAGGTGCGGCGCTGCGCCAGGATGGGGCTGAAGGGCGGCGACCTCGCCTTCAAGCGCATGAGCCTGCCGCTCTATCACCATGGCTGGTACGCTCTGTGGGAGGCGGCGGCGGAATGCAAGTTCCCGATCTCCTTCCACTCCACCGGCTTCAAGGCGGTGCGTGCGCCCGATACGCCGGAGATGGAGAAGGAATACGCCGTCCAGCATCGGCTGGTGCGCTCGGCGCTGTTCCAGCTCGACACCATGGAAGTGCTGGTCTCGCTGCTGGCTTCGGGCGCCTGCGAGAAGTATCCCGACTTCAACTTCGTGCTGGGCGAATCGGGTGTGACCTGGCTGCCTTACGTGTTCGACCGGCTGGACACCGAGTACCACGATCGCGCTCGCGCGCTCGGCTTCAAGATGAAGCCGTCGGATTATTTCCGCCGCCAGGGCTACGTCACCTACCAGCAGGACAAGTACCTCGAGCCGATCGTGCCCTTGATCGGCGAGGACAACATCATCTGGGGTGCCGACTACCCGCATCCCGACTGCATCTGGCCGAATTCGCGCGAGACGTTGACGCAGAACCTTGCGGGCTTCTCCGACAGCGTGCAGAAGAAGATCGTCCACGACAACGTGGCGCGACTCTATGGGTTGAACTGAACGAACGATGTCGGTCCAATATTTTGCACGCGTGAAGTCGGCCGAGGATCACGAAGCTTTCCAGAAGCTGGTCCGTCACTACCCGTCCTGCAGCTTCGAGGAGTGGCATTTCCGCGAAGCCAAGAAGATGGCCGACTGGAAGTCGCGCCGTCATGCGGTGAAGATGGTCGATGTGACGCCGGCCGAGTTCACCGCCTACTGCGAGAAGACCAAGGCCAAGCCCGATCTCACGACCTTCCTGAAGTTCCTGACCGACAAGGCCTTCTAGGGGCGTGGTCGATCTTTCGACCAGCCTTTCGACTCTGGCGCTGTTCAGTGTCGCCGCGCTCGCCCTGACGGCGACGCCCGGTCCCGACATGCTGCTGATCGCTTCGCGCAGCATGAGTCAGGGCCGCGGCGCGGGCTTCGCGACCCTGGCCGGCATCCAGGTCGGCACCTATTGCCACGCGTTGGCGGCGGCACTCGGCCTGTCGCAGCTCTTCCTCGTCGTGCCGGTCGCCTACGACATCGTGCGCTACGCCGGTGCCGCCTATCTGCTCTATCTCGCCTGCAAGACCTTCCGCTCCAACGGCACGATCTTCGCGCCGACCGGCGGGCTCAGGCACCATCCGCTGGGCGCGATGTTCCGCCAGGGTCTGCTGACGAACCTGCTGAACCCGAAGATGGCGCTGTTCGTGCTGGCGCTGTTTCCGCAGTTCGTCCGGCCCGAGGCGGGATCGGTGGCGCTGCAGATCATGGTGCTCGCGACCCTGCTGAACGCCATCGGCCTCGGGGTAAACGGCGTCGTCATCCTGACGTCGAGCCGTCTTGGCCGCCTGTTCTCCGGCAATGGCCGCTGGCGGCGCCTGCCGCAAATGCCGCTGGCGACGGTGTTCGCCGGCCTCGCCGTGAGGCTCGCCTTCGACAGCCGGCGCTGACTACTTCATTTCGTAGCTTTCGATCAGCCAGGGCTCGTTCTTGGCGGCGTCGACCCATTCCTTCATCGGCGGCCAGGCCAGCATCGCCTTGCAGTAGGCGTCGGTGTCGGAATCGATCGGCACGGCGTAGGTTTTCAGCCGCGTCACCACCGGGGCGTACATCGCATCCGCGGCGCTGATCTGGCCGAACAGGAAGCCGTCGTCCTTGGAAGCCGCCCCGGAAAAGCGCTTGCGGCAGTCGCGCCACATCGAGGTGATGCGCTCGATCTCCACGCGCACGGCGGGCGTCATGCCCTTGCCGGGATAGGACGAGCGGATGTTCATCGGCATGTTGGCGCGCAGCTCGAGGAAGCCCGCATGCATCTCGGTCGAGATCGAACGGGCATGGGCGCGCGCCGCCACCGACGCCGGCCATAGCCCGGCCTCGGGCTTGATGTCGTTGAGGTATTCACCGATCGCCAGCGATTCCCAGACCGCGAGCCCGCGATGCAGCAGCACCGGCACGCGGCCCGAGGGCGAATGCTTGCGGATCGTGGGCTGCGTTTCCGGCAAATCGAGGGGGATCACGGTCTCCTCGAACTCGATGCCGGCGATCCTGACCATCAGCCAGCCGCGCAGCGACCACGATGAATAGTTCTTGTTGCCGATCACCAGCGTGAAGTCGGCCATACGCCCTCCTTGCCAGCGGAACACTTTGGCCGGCAATGTTAACCGTTGCACTACAGATTTGTGAGCATGTCCATGGCGCTGCCCTTCGTCGACCGGTCATCTTCTTCATTGCCCATTCAGATTGTCGGACAATCTTCCTGGAAAAAGTGGCTCAAGGAACAAAGCGCAGCGCGCCGCGGCTGGCTGGAATCGTCGGGCGTCGCCGGCAGGGCGGGTGATCTCGCCGTGCTGCCCGGCCGCGACGGCAAGGCTGCCGGTGCCGTGCTGGTGCTGTCGGCCAGGCCCAGCCTGTGGGATTTCGGCTCGCTCGCCACGCGCCTGCCCGCGGGCACCTGGCGGCTGTCGGACACCGGCTCGGTGTCGCCGACCGACGCCGCCGTCGCCATCGGTCTCGGGACCTGGCGCTTCGAACGGTATCGTTCGAACAAGGCCAAGGCGGCAGGTGTGAAGATCATCTGGCCGGCCGGCGCCGACAAGGCGCGCGCCACGGCGATGATCGAGGCGATCTCGCTGGCGCGCGATCTCATCACCACACCGTCGTCCGACATGGGCCCGGCCGAGCTTGCCGCGGCCGCGCAGGAACTCGCCAAGCAGCACAAGGCCAGGATCAAGGTGATCGTGGGCGACGATCTCCTGAAGCAGAACTATCCCATGGTGCATGCGGTCGGCCGCGCCAGTGCGCGCGCGCCACGCCTGATCGATCTCACCTGGGGGCGCGACAGTGATCCCAAGGTGACGCTGGTCGGCAAGGGCGTGTGCTTCGACACCGGTGGCCTCGATCTCAAGCCGGCGAGCGGCATGCTCAACATGAAGAAGGACATGGGTGGCGCCGCGACGGTGATGGCGGTCGCCGCCATGGTGATGGCGAACAAGCTGCCGGTGCGGCTGCGCCTCCTGGTGCCGGCCGTCGAGAACAGCGTGTCGGGCAATGCCTTCCGGCCGCTCGACGTCGTGCCGACGCGCAAGGGCATCACCGTCGAGATCGGCAACACCGACGCCGAGGGTCGGCTGATCCTGTGCGATGCCCTGCACGAGGGCGCGTCGGAGAAGCCCAGCATGATGGTCGATTGCGCCACCCTCACCGGCGCCGCCCGCGTCGCGCTGGGCACCGAGCTGCCGGCGTTGTTCTGCAACGACGATGCGCTGGCCGACGATCTTCTGGACGCCGGCAAGGCGGTGACCGATCCGATGTGGCGCATGCCGCTGTTCGCGGGCTACCGCCGCCTGCTCGACAGCAAGGTGGCCGACATCAACAACGCCCCGGGCGTCGCCTTCGGCGGCGCCATCACCGCCGCGCTCTATCTCAAGGAGTTCGTGCCCGACGACGTGCCGTGGGCGCACTTCGACATGATGGCGTGGAACAACGCGAGCCGGCCGGGCCGCCCCGAAGGCGGCGAGGCCCAGGCCGCGCGCGCAATCTTCGCCGCGATCGAGAAGCGGATTCGGTCATCCTGAGCGCAGCGAAGGATCTCATGCCGATTGCAAGCGGCGATGAGGTCCTTCGCTGACGCTCAGGACGACAGAATCAATATCCCGTCTTCGGATCCACCGTGTTGATCAGCGGCTGCCCTGAGCGCAGGCGCTTGATGTTCTCGATGATGCCGGGCGAGGCGGTGCGCGGGTTGGTGGCGCCGGCGATGTGCGGCGTCACCTGCACCTTGGGATGCGTCCAGAAGCGATGGTCGGCGGGCAGGGGCTCGACGTTGAACACATCGAGCGCCGCGCCGGCGAGGTGGCCCGAATCGAGCGCGCTAAGCAGCGCCTCGTCGACGACGTGCCCGCCGCGCGCCATGTTGATGAAATAGGCACCTTTCGGCAGGCGCGCGAAGGCCGCCGCATCGAGGATGCGCTGCGTGTCGCGGGTGAGCGGCAGCACATCGACCAGGATGTCGCTGCGCCCCAGGAACTTCCCGAAACCGTCCTTGCCGTGGAACGTCTCGATGTTGGCAAGCGCCTTGGCGGTGCGGCTCCAGCCGGCCGTCGGGAAGCCGAGCGCGGCGAACTTCTTCGCCGTATCCTGGCCGATCGTGCCCAGCCCCATGACCCCCACGCGACGATGGATGGTGTCGACGAAGTCGAGCGGCTTCCACTGCCGGGCGCGCTGGCTCTCGGCGTACTTGTCGATGTCGCGATGGTGCCGCAGCGCCCAGTAGATGGCGTATTCGCTCATCTGGCCGACCAGGCCCTCGTCCATGATGCGCACGATGGGCACGTCGGGCAGCCTGTCGTCGGCCAGCAGATGGTCGACGCCCATGCCCAGCGAGACGATCAGCTTCATGTTGCTGAACGAGGCCAGCAGGCCTCGTTCGGGCTTCCAGGCCAGGGCGATCTCGATGTCGTCGGTGTTCCCGAGGTTGCCGAGCGTGCGGAAGTCGAGGGGACCCAGCGCCTCTTCGAGAACCTTCTTCCAGTGCAGGCCGTCGGTGTCGCGGCTGATATAAGCGATGGCGTTACTCACGCCGGCAAACTTACTTCGGCAAGGCGCCGGGGTCGAGCTTGATGCCCTTTTCCTTGTAGTAGCGCACCGCGCCGGGATGGAACGGCAGGAAGGAGTTGCGCGTGGCGTTGGCGGCAATGGTCGCCTTGGCAGCGGGATGGCCCTTCACCAGGGCCGCATTGTTCTCGAGGATGATCTTGGTGATGATGTAGGCGACGTCGTCCGCCATATCCTTGTTGGCGATGGCGAAATTGAACAGGCCGACGGTCTTCTGGTCGGCCGTCTGCTGCTTGTAGGTGCCCTTCGGAATGCTCGATTCGGAGAATTCGGGCAAGGCCTTGCGGATCCTGGTGATCTCCTCGTCGGTCCAGGTGAAGAAGGTGACCTGCTGGGAGGCATCGAGCTCGGTGAAAGCCGGGATCGGCAGGCCAGCGCCGAAGCAGAAGGCGTCGATCACGCCGTCGCTCATCTGGTTGCCCATGTCGACGCTCTGGCCGTTGCGCGCCATGACCTTCATGCCGAGCGCATCGACGATCAGAGGGAAGTAGGTGCCCACCGTGCCGGCCTTGGGGCCGGCGCCGACCGCCTTGCCCTCGAGCTGCTGGAAGCTGGTGATGCCCGATTTCTTGAGCGCCAGGCACTGCAGCGTCGTCTCGTACATCGGGAACAGCGCTCGGATGTTCTCGTACTTGTGGCCCTTGGTCCATGGCCCGGTGCCGGCCAGGGCCTGCAGCGCCACGCCCATGCTCACCATGCCGAGCTCGAGCTTCTTGTCGTCGACCATGACGATGTTCTGGGGCGGCCCCTGGGTCTGCTGGGCGACCACCTTGAGCTTGGTCTTCTCGCTCAGCACCTTGGCGACAGTCTCGCCGTAGACGTAGTAGGTGCCGCCGACCGAAGCGGTACCCAGCGACAGCACGGGTTGTGCGATTGCGGCCGTGCTTGCGAGCAGCACGACGGCGGCGACGGTCAAGGTTTGGCGGACAGCGCCCATCCCCGGCCTCCCACTTCATTCAACCATACGGGCTCGTCTTGGTAGCGAGCGTCTCTTGTTGAGCGGTAGATTTGCTGGAATCGCGCTCCGAGTCCACAAATCAGTCGGAGCGCGATGGCCCTATGTGGCGACGGCACCCCTGTCGGCGCCGATCGCCTCGAGATTGAGGGCCGCCGCGATCAGCGCCTGGGTGTAAGGCGTCTCAGGCTGCTCGAAGATGCGCCGCGCCGTGCCGCGTTCCACCACCTTGCCGTGGCGCAGCACCAGCACCTCGTCGGCCAGCGCCCGCACGACTTTCAGGTCATGGCTTATGAACAAATAGGCGAGCTTGTGCCGCGTCTGCAGGTCGCGCAGCAGGTCGACGATCTGGGCCTGCACGCTCATGTCCAGCGCCGAGGTCGGCTCGTCGAGCACGATCAGGCGCGGCTTCAGCACCACGGCGCGGGCGATGGCGATGCGCTGGCGCTGGCCGCCCGAGAATTCGTGCGGATAACGCTCGCGGGCCGCGGGATCGAGCCCGACCTCGGTGAGCGCCTGGTCGATCATGCGGCTGCGCTCGGCCGGGCTGCCGATGCGATGGACTTCGAGGCCCTCGCCGACGATCTCGCCGATCGACATGCGCGGGCTGAGCGAGCTGAAGGGATCCTGGAACACGATCTGCATCTGCCGGCGCAGCGGCCGGATCTCGCGCTGGCTCAGCGCCTGAAGGTCTCGGGCGTCGAAGCGGATGCCGCCCTTGCTGCCTTCCAGCCGCAGCAGGGCGAGACCGAGCGTCGTCTTGCCCGAGCCCGATTCGCCCACCAGGCCGATCGTGTGGCCCTCGCGCAGGGTGAGGCTGACGCCGTCGACCGCCTTCACGTAGCCCACGGTGCGGCGCAGCACGCCGCGCTTGATGGGGAAGTGCACCTTCACGTCGTCGAGCGCCAGGATCTCCGGCGCCGCGGGATCGACCACGGCCGGCCGGCCCTTGGGCTCGGCCGACAACAGATGCTGGGTGTAGGAATGCTGCGGGTTGTCGAAGACTTGGGCGACCGGACCCTGCTCGACGATGCGACCCTGGGTCATCACGCAGACCCGGTCGGCCACCTTGCGCACGATGCCGAGGTCGTGGGTGATGAACAGCAGCGCCATGCCGTACCTGGCCTGCAGCGTCTTCAGGAGCTTCAGGATCTGCGCCTGGATGGTGACGTCGAGCGCCGTCGTCGGCTCGTCGGCGATCAGGAGGTCGGGCTCGTTGGCGAGCGCCATGGCGATCATCACGCGCTGGCGCTGGCCGCCCGACAATTGGTGCGGATAGGCATCGAGGCGGCTCGCCGCCTCGGGAATGCCGACCTGCTCGAGCAGCTCGAGCGTGCGCCGTCGCGCGGCGGCGCGGGTCAGGCCCTTGTGCAGGATCAAGACCTCATTCACCTGCCGCTCGATCGTGTGCAGCGGGTTGAGCGAGGTCATCGGCTCCTGGAAGATCATGGAGATGCGATTGCCGCGCACGTCCAGAAGCTCGCGCGGCGGCGCGCCAACCAGCTCGCGGCCCTGGAACTTGATGCTGCCCGACGGATGATTGGCCATCGGATAGGGCAGCAGCTGCAGCACCGACAGCGCCGTCACCGACTTGCCCGAGCCCGATTCGCCCACCACCGCCAACGTCTCGCCGCGCTGGATGTCGAAGCTCACGTTCCTCACGGCGCGCACGGCCTTGTCGCCGGTGCCGAAGTTCACGGAGAGGTCGCGGACCTCGAGCAGGGCGGGTTCATTCATGCCAGCACCTTGCGCGGATTGAAGGCATCGCGCACGGCCTCGCCGATGAAGACCAGCAAAGAGAGCATGAGGGCGATGATGAAGAAGCCGGTGATGGCAAGCCACGGCGCATTGAGGTTGTTCTTGCCCTGCAGCAGCAGCTCGCCCAGCGACGGCGAGCCGACGGGCAGGCCGAACCCCAGGAAGTCGAGCGACGTCAGGGTGGTGACCGACCCGGCCAGGATGAAGGGCAGGTAGGTGAGGGCGGCGGTCATGGCGTTGGGAAGGATGTGCCGCAACATGATGCGGGCGTCCAGCATGCCGAGCGCCCGGGCGGCCCGCACATAGTCGAAATTGCGCCCGCGCAGGAACTCCGCCCGCACCAGCCCGACCAGCGCCATCCAGCTGAACAGCAGCATGATGCCCAGAAGCACCCAGAAGCCGGGCTGGATGAAGCTCGCCAGGATGATCAGCAGGTAGAGCGTCGGCATGCTCGACCAGATCTCCATGAAGCGTTGGATGGAAAGATCGGTCAGGCCGCCGAAATAGCCCTGCACCGCGCCGGCGGCGATGCCGACGATCGAGGAGAGGACGGTGAGCGCCAGCCCGAACAGCACCGAGATGCGGAAGCCGTAGATCAGCCGCGCCAGCACGTCGCGCGCCTGGTCGTCGGTGCCGAGCGGATGGCGCCATGACGGCGGCTGCAGGGCGCTGCGCTGCTCGCCCTTCAGCACCGTGTTGTAGCTGTAGGGGATCGGCGGCCACAGGATCCAGCCCTTGGCCTCGATCAGCTTCTGCACCTCGGGGTCGGTGTAGACGGTGTTGGTCGGGAAGTCGCCGCCGAAGGTCGTCTCCGGATAGTCGCGCAGCATCGGCGAGTAGAGCGAGCCGTCGTACCAGACCAGGATCGGCCGGTCGTTGGCCAGGACCTCGGCGAACAGCGACAGGAAGAACAGGAGGCCGAAGATCGCCAGCGAATAGACGCCGCGCTTGCTCGAGCGGAAGGCGGCGAGCCGCCGGCGGTTCAACGGAGTCATCAGCCGCGCGCCTCGAAGTCGATGCGCGGGTCGACCAGGGTGTAGGTGAGGTCGCCAATGATCCCCATGACCAGGCCGATCAGTCCGAAGAAATAGAGCGTGCCGAACATGATCGGATAGTCGCGGTTGAGCGCCGATTCGAAGCCCAGCAGCCCGATGCCGTCGAGCGAGAAGATCACTTCGATCAAGAGCGAGCCGGTGAACAGCACACTGACGAAGGCCGCCGGAAAGCCCGCGATCACGATCAGCATGGCGTTGCGGAAGACGTGGCCATAGAGCACGCGGCGTTCCTCCAGGCCCTTGGCGCGCGCCGTCAGCACGTACTGCTTGTGGATCTCCTCGAGGAAGGAGTTCTTGGTGAGGAAGGTCAGCGTGGCGAAGCCGCCGATCACCATGGCGCCGATCGGCAGCGCCATGTGCCAGAAATAGTCCAGCACCTTGTCGACGAGGCCAAGCGAGCTCCAGTCGTCGCTGACCAGGCCGCGCAACGGGAAGATCTTGAAGTAGCTGCCGCCCGCGAACAGCACGACCAGCAGCAGCGCGAACAGGAAGCCCGGGATGGCGTTCAGCACGATCAGCGTCGTCGAGCTCGAGACGTCGAAGCGTGAGCCGTCGCGCACCGCCTTGGCGATGCCGAGCGGGATCGAGATGAAATAGATCAGAAGCGTCGTCCACAGGCCGAGCGAGATCGACACCGGCATCTTCTCGATCACCAGGTCGACCACCTTCTTGTTGCGGAAGAAGCTCTCGCCGAAGTCGAACACCAGGTAGTTCTTCATCATCAGGAAGAAGCGCTCGCCGATCGGCTTGTCGAAGCCGTACATCTTCTCAATGCGCTGGATCAGCTCCTTCGGCAGGCCGCGCGCGCCGCGATAGGCGCCGCCGCCGCTGTCGTTCGAGGTGCTGCGCACCGTCTCGCCGCCGCTCGAGCTGCCCGAGAAGCGCTCGGTGGCGTCGACCGCCGTGCCCTGGATCTGCGAGATCATCTGCTCGACCGGCCCCCCGGGCGCCGCCTGGATCACGAAGAAGTTGATCACCATGATGCCGATCAAAGTCGGCACCACCAGCAGCAGGCGTCGCAGGATGTAGGCGGCCATCTAGAGCTTTGCCGGGAGCGCGCCACTCCAGTGGCGCATCTTTGGAGCGCGGACCTCCAGGTCCGCATCATGATTCATGAGCGCCACTGGAGTGGCGCGCTCCCGGCAATGAGCGGACCTGGAGCTCCGCGCTCCAATGATCATTTCTTGTCCCGCTGCAGGGCCTTGTCCTTGGCCTCGTCGATCCACCAGGTGTCGAAGGCCACGGGGGCGTACTTGGCGCTCTTGGCCGGGCGGCCGAAGCGGTTCCAGTAGGCGACGTAGGCGGTGTTGCTGTGCCAGTTGGGCACCACGAAATGGCTCCACAGCAGCACGCGGTCGAGCGCCCGCGTGGCGTTGATCAGGCTCTCGCGGTCGGGCGCGCCGATCAGCGTCTCGATCAGGTTGTCGATGGCGGCATCCTTGATGCCGATGACGTTGCGGCTGCCCGGCGTGTCGGCCGCCTTGGAGCCCCAGAAGTCGCGCTGCTCGTTGCCCGGCGACAGCGACTGGCCGAAGCCCGTCACCATCATGTCGAAGTCGAATTCGTCGTCGCGGCGCTTGAACTGCGCGGTGTCGATGGTGCGCACGTTCATGTCGATGCCGATGCGCTCGAGGTTCTGCTTGTAAGGCAGGCAGACGCGCTCGAAGCTCGCATCGTTCAGCAGCATCTCGAAGGCGAGCTTCTTGCCCGTCTTGGTCTCCGTCATCTTGCCGTCCTTGACCTCCCAGCCCGCTTCCTTGAGCAGCGCCAGCGCGCGCCGCGCGAGGTCGCGCACGTTGCCGGTGCCGTCCGACTCCGGCAGCGTGAATTCCTTGGCGAAGACCTCCTCGGGAATCTTGCCGCGCAGCGGCTCGAGGTACTTCAGCTCGGCCGGAGTCGGGAGGCCCGACGAGGCGAGCTCGGAGTTGCCGAAGAACGAGATGTTGCGCTTGTACATCCCGTAGAACAGGTTCTTGTTGGTCCAGGCGAAGTCGAACATGGTGGCGATCGCCTCGCGCACCCGCCGATCCCTGAACATCTCGCGCCGCGTGTTGAAGGCGAAGCACTGCATGCCGGTCGGCAGCTCGTGCGGGATCTCGGCCTTGACGATGCGGCCCTCGCGCACCGGCGGAATGTCGTAGGCGGTCGCCCAGTTGCGCGCGATGTTCTCCTGGCGGATGTCGATCTCGCCCGCCTTGAAGGCCTCGAACTGCACGGTGACGTCGCGATAGTACTCGTAGCGCAGGACGTCGAAGTTGTTGCGCCCGCGATTGAACCACAGGTCCTTGGCCCACCAGTCGTCGATGCGGCGATAGGCGATCGAGCGGCCGACGTCGAAGGAATCGACCTTGTACGGGCCGCTGCCCAGCGGGATCTCGAGCGACACCTTCTCGAAGTCGCGGCTCGCCCACCACTTCGACGGCAGCACCGGCAGCTGGCCGACGATCAGCGGCAGCTCCTTGTTGGTGCTGTCGCGGAAGCTGAACAGCACCTTGCGCTCGCCCGTCTTCTCGGCCTTCAGCACGTCGCCATAGTAGAAGGCGTAGTTCGGCAGGCCCTTGGCCTTCAGGATGTCGAACGTCCAGATTACGTCCTCGACGGTGATCGGCGTGCCGTCATGGAAGCGCGCCTGCGGCCGCAAGGTGAAGGCGACCCACGAGCGATCCTCCGGCCATTCGATGGTCTCGGCCACCAGGCCATACTCGGTCGAGGCCTCGTCGCGCGACGACCAGCAGAGCGTGTCCCACAGCGCGGTGATGCCGGCGGCGGCCACGCTCTTGATGATGAAGGGATGCAGCGAATCGAAGGTCCCGCGCGCGCCGAGCCGCGCCGTGCCGCCCTTGGGCGCACCGGGATTGAGCCAGTCCGGCGGGCCGGCATCGGCGGCATATTTCGGCGTGCCGTGCATGGCAAAGCCATGGCTGATATTGACCGTCTGCGAGGCTGGTGGCGTCTGCGCGCGCACGATCGCCGGAGCGCCGAAGCCCAACAGGGCCGTGCTGCCCAAAACTACGCTGCGCCGTCTGATCGCCATGCGATGCGCTCCCCGAAGCAACCCTGCCACGCCCTAGTTGTGATGCCCTATATAACGTGCCGGAGTTGGGCCGCACTATGGCCGCCGCCTCAACTCGGGTTCAGCTTTCGGCCTTGATACCGGCCTCCTTCACGAGCGTTCCGTAGCGCGCGTAGTCGGCCCTCCACATCGCCATGACCTCGTCGGGCGAGTGGGCCGCAGGTACCTCGCAGCCGGCCTTGGACAAACGGTCGCGGGTCTCCGGTCGTTCCAGGCCCTTCATCGCCGAGGCATGGATGCGCGCGACGATGGGCGCGGGCGTGCCGGCGCGCACGGCGATCACGTACCAGCTCATCACCTGGGCATCGGCGAAGCCTGCCTCGGTGTAGGTCGGCACCTCGGGCAGGGCGGCCAGCCGCTTGTCGCCCAGCACGGCCAGCGCGCGCAGTTTGCCGTTCTGCACATGTTGAATGGCGAGCGGCGTCGGCAGCAGGCCGAGCTGCAGACGGCCTTCCAGCAGGTCGGGCACGCCGGGCGGCACGCCACGATAGGGCACGCCGGTGATGTCGACCTTGTACTGGTTCTTCAGCAACTCGACGGAAAGGTGCAGGGACGAGCCGTTGCCCGGATTGAGGTAGTTGATCTTACCAGGGTTGGCGCGGGCATGCGTCACCAGCTCCTTCATCGTGCCGACCGGCAGTGACGGGTGGACGGTCGCGATCGACGTCGCCACGGCGATCAGCGCCACCGGCTGGAAGTCGGCCAGCGCGTCGTAGGGCACCTGCTGCAGGTGCGGTACCACGACGTGGCTGATCGTGGCTGTGACCCAATTGTAGCCGTCGGCCGGCGCCTGCGGGATCATCGCCGTCGCGAGCGTCGCGTTGCCGCCGGGCTTGGGCTCGACCACCAGCGGCTGGCCGAGATCGGCCTGCATGGGATCGACGACCGCGCGGGTCACGATGTCGACGATGCCACCCGCGGGATAGGGCACCAGGATGCGCATCGGCTTGGTGGGCCAGGCCTCAGCCTTCGCACTTGGTGTCGCCAGCCACATCGCGGCGCTTGCCAGTGTGGCTCGGCGGGTGATGTTGCTCATGGTCCGACGCCCCCTGTCGCTGGAAAGCTAGGGCCCACCTGCGAAATTGTCATCCGGGGCAAAATTGACATCGCAAGGGGCCGGTCGCAGGTTGGCGGCATGGCCGACACCGCCCACTTCGCGCCGGATTACGACGCGCCCATCGAGTACATGCGCCGCACGCGCGAGTACTACCTGGCTCTCGGTTACGACAATCCCTACCGCTGGGCCCACTATGTCGATGCGCCGTTCCAGCCACTGAAGAAGCCGCTGAAGGACTCGACGCTGGTCCTGATCAGCACCGCGGCACCTTACCAGCCCGACAAGGGCGACCAGGGGCCGGGGGCGGCCTACAACGCAGCCGCCAAGTTCTACACCGTCTATTCCGGCGACACCGACAAGGACCACGACACGCGCATCAGCCACATCGGCTACGACCGCAAGCATACGACAGCCAAGGACTCCAACACTTGGTTCCCGCTGCCGCTGATGCGCGAGTTCGCAGCCCAAGGCCGCTTCAAGCTCGCCAAGCGCTTCCACGGCGCGCCGACCAACCGCAGCCAGCGCGTGACATTGGAGACCGATGCGCCGGAGATCCTGGCGCGCTGCCGGCAGGACCAGGTCGACGCCGCGCTGCTCGTCCCGACTTGACCCGTCTGCCACCAGACCGTGAGTCTGGTCGCACGATACCTCGAGCGAAACGGCATCCCCACAGTGATCATGGGAGCGGCCAAGGACATCGTCGAGCATGCCGGCGTGCCGCGCTTCCTGTTCAGCGACTTCCCGCTGGGCAATTCCTGCGGCAGGCCGCACGAGTCCGACACCCAGCGCTTCACCCTCGACCTGGCGCTCAAAGTGCTGGAGAGCGCGGTCGGCCCGCGCACCACGGTGCAGTCTCCCCTGCGCTGGAACGAGGACGGCGACTGGAAGCGCGACTACAACAACCTCGAGCGCATGCCGCCCGAGGAAGTCGCCAAGCGCCGCGCCGAGTTCGACAAGGTGAAGCAGACCGCCCTCGACCAGCGCAAGAAGGCAGGCGTGGCTTAATGTCTTTGCTGGGAGCGCGCCACTCCGTGGCGCTCATGGAATGTCGACACGAAAGGAAGAAGCGCCACGGAGTGGCGCGCTCCCAGGAATGACTGCCAAACCTTTCAGCGGCGTAAAGATCCTCGATTTCACGCGCGTGCTCGCGGGGCCCTACGGCTCCTATCAGCTCGCCCTGCTGGGCGCTGACGTCATCAAGGTCGAATCGCGCGAAGGCGACGACATGCGCTTCGGCTCCCGCGCCAATGACTGGGAGAAGCGCGGGCTCGCCGCCCCCTGGGTCGCGGTCAACTCCAACAAGCGCTCGATCACGCTCGACCTCAAGAAGCCCAAGGCCATCGAGGTGGTGAAGAAGCTCGCCGCCCAGGCCGACGTCGTGATGGAGAACTTCCGGCCCGGCGTGATGGACAAGCTCGGCATCGGCTACGAGGTGCTGAAGGCCATCAACCCGCGCCTGATCTACTGCGCCGTCTCGGGCTTCGGCCAGGTCGGCCCCGACCGCGAGACCGCGGCGTTCGACGGCATGATCCAGGCGATGTCGGGCCTGATGTCGATCACCGGCTTTCCCACCAATGGCCCGACGCGCGTTGGCTTCGCCGGCGCCGACGTCATGTCGGGCGCGACGGCGGCGCTGGGCGTCGCCTCGGCGCTGTTCCAGCGCACCCATACCGGCAAGGGCCAGCTGGTCGACGTCGCCATGATCGACGCGGTGATGGGCTACCTCGCCCAGCAATTCACCGAGCACCTGATGACGGGCCGCGTGCACGAGCAAGCCGCCAACCGCTCGGTGACGCGCAAGCCGACGGGCGATCTCTACAAGACCAAGGACGGCTGGATGGTGCTGGCGGTCATGACCGAGCCGCAGTTCCAGCGCCTGATGAAGGAAGTCGGCCGCGCCGACGCCGCGGCCGATCCGCGCTTCGTCGACTGGCCGACGCGCATCCAGAACGACAAGGCGCTGCACGACATCATCGAGGCCGAGCTCAAGAAGGAAACCTCGGCCACCTGGGCCGAGCGCTTCGCCAAGGCCGACGTGCCGGCCGGCCGCGTGCTCTCCATCCCCGAGACCGTGAAGCTCGACCACTTCGACCGCCGCACCATCCTGCAGACCGTCGACACGCCGCACGGCCCGATCAAGGTCGTGGGCTCGGGCTTCCGCCTCGAGCATGGCGGCGGCTCGGTCGATCGCCCGCCGGCGACGCTCGGCCAGCACACCGACGAGATCCTACGCGAGGCGGGTTACTCGGATGACGACATCGTCGCAATGCGCGCCGACAAGGTCGCGTGATCCTCACGGCTGAGAATCGCACTCACAGACATTGAATGCTTGCCCCTTGTGGTTCGCGAATGTAGATATATATCTACATTTTGGAGGACGACGTGACAATCACGACCCTCACCAGCCGGGAGTTCAATCAGGATTCGGGCCGAGCAAAGAAGGCCGCGGAGAACGGTCCCGTGTTCATTACGGACCGAGGTCGGCCTTCCCATGTGTTGCTGTCGATCGATGAATATCGTCGCCTTGCCGGCAGTCCGCGCAAGATCGCCGACCTCCTTTCCGATCTCGCGTCGGCCGATATCGAGCTGCCCATTGCGCCGAGGACGGACCGTGCGCGCCCAGCCAAGTTCGGCTGATGTATCTACTGGATACGAATATTGTTTCGGAGCTGCGCAAGGTGAGGGCAGGAAAGGCCGCGCCGGGTGTCGCTCGCTGGGCCGATAGCGTGGGTGCATCGGACCTCTACCTATCGGTCGTGACGGTCGAGGAACTTGAGATCGGCGTGCTCCTGGTGGAGCGCACGGACGCCCAGCAGGGCGCAGTGCTACGTGCATGGCTGAACCAGCAGGTGCAGCCAGCTTTTGCTGGTCGCATCCTGCCGATCGATGCCGCTGTTGCCTTGCGAAGCGCCCGGCTTCACGTTCCCGATCCAGGCTCTGTCCGAGATCGCTACATCGCCGCGACTGCTATCGAGCACCGATTGACTGTTGTCACCCGTAACGTCGCGGATTTCTTGGCCAGTGGCGTTCAGGTTCTCAATCCCTGGACCGCCTGACCGAACTTTGCTCTTCAATCGCGGCATTCGAAGCTGCCCGCGTCCTCCGGATTGCCCTGACCCTTGTAGGCCGCATATTGCGGCCAGGCGCAGAGCGGCCGGCTCCGGCCGGGGAACGCTGGGCCCGTGGCGATCACCGACTCGGGCGCCTTGCCTTTCTCGACCCAATCGACGACAGCCTGCAGCAGGTCGAAGCGCTCGAGCGTTGCGCCCGTCTGGCAATGGCCCATGCCGGGCACGAGATAGGCCCGGCTCGAATTGGCCCGCACCTGGTCGATGCCGCCGGAGCTTTTTCCCATGCGCTCGTAGTAGTCGATCGTGTCCAGCGCCGAGAACCACGGATCGCTGACCCCGTGATAGAACAGCATCTTGCCGCCGTGGCCGAAGAAGCTGTTGAGGTTGGTCCAGTTGGCCGTGGACTGCAGCCGGTCCATGCCGTCGGCGGTCAGCCGGTCCTCGATCGCGTCGACGTCGATCGTCTCGAAGACGTTGGGATTGACCGGGCTGCGCGCGCCGGTGACGAGGATGCCTGGGATCGCCACCTCCGCGTTGGCGATGCCGCTGTCCCATGGGAAGGGCGAGTAGGACTGGGCGCCGCGTGAGTTCTTCGGGCCGGCGAAAGCCTTGGCGAGCGCGCTCGCCTGCTCGGCGGAGAGACAGGCATCGGTCTTGGCGCCGGTCATGGCACCTTGGCAGACGAGCGACGCCGGATCGAAGGCGCACTGGCGTACGTTGAAGATCATGCCGTCCTTCAGCCCATCCTTGGCATCGCACGCTGCCACGATGGCGTCCGTGACCAGCTTCTGCTCCGCCGGCGAGAACGCCTTGGTGGGATCGGGCTTGCCGTCCTCAGCCCTGGGCGAGACCTGCGCCAGGGCGTGGTTGGCCCAGGCCAACCCGAGGTTGGAGCGGCCGGTGCGCATCGCCGGCGCGCCGGCGACGATGCCGTCGAACTCCGCCGGATAGCGCTGCGCGGCGATCATGCCTTCGCGGCCGCCGGTCGAGCAGCCGACGAAGTAGGAGCGCGTCGGCCCCTGCCCGTAGTAGCGGCCGATGATCGCCTTCGCGGCCGCCGTCACCTTGCCGACCGAAGCCTGCGCGAAATTGAGCGCCGCCTCCTGGTCCTTCATGAAGGCGGCATCGAACACCGCACCCTGGTGGCCGCTGTCGGTGGAGATGACGGCAAAGCCGCGCGCCAGCGCCGGCGCCTCGCCGATGGCCTGCGGACCAAGCGGTGGGCGGATCGATCCGTTGAGGCCGCCACCGCCCTGGTACAGGAACCGCCCGTTCCACCGATCGGGCAGGGCGATCGCAAACCCGATCGCATAGTTCTTGCCCTCGGCCCCGACGCGCCGGTCGATGACGCCCTGCGCCCGGCAATTCGACGGGATGGCAACGCCCACGGTGTCCGGCAGGGGCGGGCGCATCTGCACGGTCCCGGCCGGCGCCTCCGGCACGGCCTCGGCCTTCTCGATCACGATGGTCGTTCCGGGAAGGGTGAGTCCGGCCAGCGCCTCGCACTTGAGCGCCGGTGTGATCGTCGGAGCGCTATCGGCGACGGCCGCGTTCGACCAAGCGGCGATCGCCACGCCGGCAAGAAGCGACGCGACTGTGATCTGGTTTGTCTCGCGCGGCATGGCGTTCTCCCGGTCGGCTTCTGTTCCGGCGAGATTAGTTGAATCCCGGTGCGACGCCTACCAGCTCAGCCGCAGGCCGACGTTCAGTGCATGATTGTCGGCGCCCGAGCCGATGTCGCCGTCGTAGCGCAGGTAGATCGAGGCGTTGTCGGCGACGCGACTGTTGGCCTGGAAGCCGATCACCGCCGCGTCGCGCTGCGGCGCGGCGCCGTAGACCGTGAAGCTGGTCGTCGGCGCGCCGGCGAACGCCGCGGTCAGAGGCCGCGACGTGTCGGCATACTCGTGCAACCAACCCAGCCGCAGTCCGAGCGCGACGCTGCCGATCGCACCGTCGAACTGCGCGCCCAGCGTCGTGCGCAGCGACGTCGTCGTCTGTTGCGCAACGTTGAGGCTGAGCGAGTTCGCGCCCCATTCCTGGAACGCCGCCTGGTTGATGCTCGAAGCCTGGAAGCGCGCGAACGGCGTCACCGTCGCGTTGGCCGGCGCGTAGACGCCGAAGGCGTAGCCGGTCTCGACCTGGCCCAGGAACTGGTTGGCGCCGGTCGAGCCGTTGGCGGTGCGCGGCTGCAGGCCGGGGATCGAGAGCTGCCGTTGCATCTGGTTGTTGGAGTAGGCGTAGCCCGCCAGCGCATCGACGTAGGCGCCCCCCAAAGGCCCCAGGGGCATGAAGGAGCCGTAGGCCGCGACGCTCACTGTGTTGCTCCAGCCCTTGCCCTGGAAGCTGTCGACCCATTGCGTGCCGTTGGTGTAGCCCGTGCCGATGCCGAACAGCAGGCTCGGGCTCACGCGATAGTCGATACCGGCGGCGGCGCCGCCGACATTGTAGGTGAAGGTCTGGCTGTTGCCATTGCCCTGCGCCGAGCCGACGCCGCCCAGAACGCTGCCCCACACACTGAACGGGCTCGCGCCGTCGCAGCCTTCGACCTCGCATGCCTGGGCGAGAGCCTGGCGCTGGCCGGTACCCGGTACGCCGCGTGCGACGGCCATCTGCTGGCCGAGCGCATTCATGAACAGCGCATTGTTGGCGACGTTGAACGTGCCGAAGTCGGCATAGGGCTGGCCGCTGATCTGATTCAGCACATAGGGACCCTGCTGCGTGCCGAGCACCGAGAGGGCATTCAGCACGGTGTTGAGATCGCCGGTCGCCGTTGCATTCGCCTGGTCGAGCACGGCGCCGACAGCGTACTGGTTGGCGGTCTGCGCGCCGGCCGCAAAGGCGCTCTGGTTTTGGAGAAGGCTGAGGTAGACGTTATTGGCGTCGTAGCTGAGCGACGGCGTCAGGAAGGCGAAGTTGCTGGTGACGCCGCTGTAGGTGCCCGTCACGCCGCCTGCCGCCGTCAGGATGGTGTAGGTCGTGTTGCGCGCATAGTTGCCCGATTGCGCCAGCACCGACACCGAGCTGTTGCTGATCGCGGCCGTGCCGCCGACATTGACCTTGTCGCTCTGGCCGGCGTTGTTCACTTCGACCTGGTAGACCCCCGCCGACTGCACGAAGTTGCCGGCGACGTTGATCGTGCCGATCGAGTTGCCAGGCGCCAAGGTGGCGCCCGCGACCGTCAGGCTGCCGACAGTGCCGTTGCCGCCCAACGTGCCGCCACTGGCTATCACCGCGCCCGACACGGTGCCGTTGAGTGACGCCGTGCCGCCGTTGAGCGAGAACCCGCCGGACAGATTGCCCGTCAGCGACGTGCTGCCGGAATTCTGCACGACATTGCCCGTCACGCTGCCGCTCACCTGCAAGGCCCCGCCGTTGTTGGTGACGCCGCTCGCGAGGCTGCCCGCCACCACCAGTCCGCCGGCATTCAGGATAGTGCCGCCGCTGAAGGTGTTGTTGCCGCCGAGCGTCAGCGTGCCGGTGCCGATCTTGGTCAGCCCGCCGGTGCCCGAGGTCACGCCCGAGAAGGTCGTGCTGGTGTTGTCGTTGCCCGTGGTCAGTGTCGCCGAACCGAGTGTGACGTTGCCGCTGCCGGCCAGCGAGCCGATCGTCTGGTTGAAGCCGTTGAGGCTGAGGGTGACGCCTCCGGACACGGTGTAAGCGCTGTTGGGCGCGAGCACGTTGGCGGCGCCGGCTTGCAGGGTGCCCATGGTGACGGCGGTGGGCCCTGAATAGCTGCTGACACCGCCGAGCGTCAGCGTGCCGGCGCCTTGCTTCGTGAGCCCTCCAGAACCGGTGATGCCGGTTGCCAGCGTCACATTGTTGCCGTTGGTATCGAAGACGCCGCCAGCGGCGCCGAGCGGCGCGAGCCGGCTCGAGATATCGGTGGTGTTGCCGGTTGCCCATTGCAGGCCACCGCCGTTCAGGGTGATCGCGCCGGTGCCGAAATTATTGGCGGCGGCAAAGTTTATCAGGCCGCCGTTTATCGTGGTGCCGCCGGCATAGGTGTTGGCGCCGGTGAGCGTCAGCGTGCCGGTGCCGGCCTTGACCAGCATCGTGCCGCCGCCGCCGCTGATCGTGCCGCTGAGCGTGGTGGAGAGGTTCAGGCCGCCGACCGTCACCTGGCTGCCGCCCAGCGTGATATTGGCGGCGCCCTCGATCGAGCCGATCGACAGGTTCGAGGTCATGCCCGAGAGGTCGACCGTGCCGGCGTTGGCGATGATGCGCGCCGAGTTGGCGGTGGTGCTGTCGGAGAACTTGAGCTGGCCGCCGGCGCCGTTGATGGTGATGGTGGAACTCCCGGCCGAGGCGCTGCTCGTGAACTGCACCAGGCCGCCGTTGCTGGTGATGGTGGCGCTGTTGGCCGAGCTGTTGTCGGCGAAGGAAAGCGTCGAGCCGCCGTTCGAGGTAATGGCGGAAGTGCCGGCCGTCGAGGTCTCGCTGAAGGTGGTGCCGCCATTGTTGGTGATGATGGCATTGCCCGTCGTCGAGCCGTTCTCCACGAACAGGAAGATGCCGTTTGTGATCGTGGGTGCGTTGGAGGAATTGTTGACGATGCCGCCGCCGGTGAGCTGCAGCGTGCCGCTGTTGGTGAAGGAGTATGAGGGCGCGCCGGCGTTGAATTGCAGGATGTCGATGGCCCGCGAGAGGGTGGTGATGCTGGTAATGGTCGACGCGCCGAATGTCGCCGTATTGGCCGGCACGGTGCCGCCCACCCAGTTTGCGCTGTTGCCGAAAGTGCCGTTCAACGGCGTGGCGCTCCAGGTCGCGGACTGCGCCAGAACCGCCACCGGCGCCAGGGCAAGAGTCGACAGGCAAGTCCCCAGCAGCAGGCCGGCCGTCGGCGCTCGGCGCCGCCTCGCCCCGCAATCGATCATCGGCGAACTCCCCCTTCGCGATGTGCGCCCGTTCACTTTATCAGCGATGAATCGATGGGCGATGTGAAAGACGCAACAAAGATCGACATCCGCACCCTCGATGCGAACAGTTGTGGCGGCGCTGTTTTGCGCTCGCTTTGGTCGCAATCAGGGTATTGAAAGCGCTGTCCGGTGGAGCGGTTCCTGGTTGCCTTGCAGGCCAGCCCGTATAGAGTCGACCCTGTCCAAGGGGGGTCCCGACAAGGGACTGAGATACCGACGGCCTTCGCCTCAATGAGTTGAGGGCAGCGCGGTGACCCTTTGAACCTGATCCGGGTCATGCCGGCGAAGGGACTGGATGCCTCCTTTGCACAGCACTACCGGGTCTCCGTCAGCCACTTGCCACGGGAGATCCTCGTCATGGACAACATCATCACTCCTACCCCCAAGGTGACCACGGGACCGTTGCCGGCGTCTGGCAAGGTCTATGTCTCGCCCGCTTCGGCGCCCGACCTACGCGTGCCGCTGCGCGAGATCGAATTGTCGGCACCCTCCGAGCCGCGCGTGCGCGTCTACGACACGACCGGCCCCTACACCGATCCCAACGTCGTCATCGACGTTCGCAAGGGCTTGGCGCGCACGCGCCGTGCGTGGGTGCTGGAGCGCGGCGGCGTCGAGGAATATGACGGCCGGCCGATCCAGGCGATCGACAACGGCAACGTGAAGGGCTCGGCGCTGCAGCCGTTCCCGAACACGCCGCGGCCGCTGCGCGGTCTCGCCGGCAAGCCGATCACCCAGTACGAATGGGCGCGCGCCGGCATCATCACCAAGGAGATGATCTACGTCGCCGAGCGCGAGAACCTCGGCCGCAAGGTCGCGCACGAGCTCGCCAAGGAACGCCTGGCCGACGGCGAGAGCTTCGGCGCGGCGCTGCCCGAGTTCATCACGCCCGAATTCGTGCGCAACGAGGTGGCGCTGGGCCGCGCCATCATCCCGGCCAACATCAACCACGGCGAGCTCGAGCCGATGGCGATCGGCCGCAACTTCCTGGTCAAGATCAACGCCAATATCGGCAACTCGGCGGTCACCTCGTCTATGGAGGAGGAGGTCGAAAAGATGGTGTGGGCGATCCGCTGGGGCGCCGACACGGTCATGGACCTCTCAACCGGCCGCAACATCCACGACACGCGCGAATGGATCGTGCGCAACTCGCCGGTGCCGATCGGCACGGTGCCGATCTACCAGGCGCTGGAGAAGGTCGGCGGCGATCCCACCAAGCTTTCCTGGGAGGTCTATCGCGACACGCTGATCGAGCAGTGCGAGCAGGGCGTCGACTACTTCACCATCCATGCCGGCGTGCGGCTGGCCCACGTCCCGCTGACCGCGAGCCGCGTCACCGGCATCGTGAGCCGCGGCGGCTCGATGATGGCGCAGTGGTGCCTCACCGAGCATCGCGAGAGCTTCCTCTACGAGCACTTCGGCGACATTTGCGACATCATGCGCAAGTACGACGTGTCGTTCTCGCTGGGCGACGGGCTGCGTCCCGGCTGCAACGCCGACGCCAACGATGCGGCACAGTTCGCCGAGCTCGAGACCCTGGGCGAGCTCACCAAGATCGCCTGGGACAAGGGCTGCCAGGTCATGATCGAAGGCCCGGGCCATGTGCCCATGCACAAGATCAAGGCCAACATGGACAAGCAGCTGCGCGAATGCGGCGAGGCGCCGTTCTACACGTTGGGACCGCTCGTCACCGACATCGCGCCCGGCTACGACCACATCACCTCGGGCATCGGCGCCGCCATGATCGGCTGGTTCGGCACGGCGATGCTCTGCTACGTCACGCCCAAGGAGCATCTGGGACTTCCCGACCGCGACGACGTGAAGGTCGGCGTCATCACCTACAAGATCGCGGCCCACGCCGCCGACCTCGCCAAGGGCCATCCCGCGGCGCGGCTGCGCGACGATGCGCTTTCCAAGGCGCGCTTCGAGTTCCGATGGAAGGATCAGTTCAACCTGTCGCTCGATCCCGCCACGGCGGAGAAGTTCCACGACGAGACGATGCCCAAGGAGGCGCACAAGACCGCGCACTTCTGCTCGATGTGCGGGCCCAAGTTCTGCTCCATGCGCATCACCCAGGACATCCGCGACTATGCCAAGAAGGGCATGGACGAAATGAGCGCCAAGTTCAAAGCCGGCGGCAACGCGCTCTACGTGCCGGACAAGGCGGCGGATTAACCATCGTCATCCCGAGCGGAGCCGTCCGAAGGGCGGCGTAGTCGAGGGACCTGTTTTGTCGGTGCATCAACAAAATAGGTCCCTCCGCTCCGCCTCGCTGCGCTCGGCTCCCGTCGGGATGACGGGACGTTGTAAACAAAGCTTCGTCAGCCTGTAGCGATTCCTCCGCCGTCGGCCCGAACACTGGGGCTGAGGGGGATCGTTACATGCCGTTGGAAGCCTCGCGCCGGGCCTTGATGCCCGGTGCTGCCGCTGTCGTGCTCGCGTTGGCAGGACCGGCCATAGCCCAGACCCAACCCACGACCCAGGAGCTGCTCGACCAGATCAAGCTCTTGCAGAAGCGCATCGAGCAGCTCGAAGCGGCCGAGAAGCAGAGGGCGCGCATTGCCGCGCAGCCACCGGCCACGGCGCCGAAGCCGGTGCGCGTCGAGGCGGCCGTCTCGACGCCACCCGCTCCCGCGCCGGCACCCGCTGCGCCACCGCCTCCTGCTGCGCCACCGCCGGAATCCGACAAGCCGAACGGCACCTTCCAGCTGGGCGCCGTGAAGCTGACCTTGGGCGGCTTCCTCGATCTCACCGGCTACTATCGCACCCGCAACGAAAACCGCGGCACCGGCACCGGCTACGCCACGATCCCTTTCTATGGGCCGAACCCTCAGGGCAATTCCGACGAGTTTGGCCTCAGCGCCCAGCAGACGCGCCTGTCGCTGCGCGCCGATGCGCCGATCGGCGCCGACAGCCGCATCACCGCCTACGGTGAGATCGACTTCAATAACGGGGCGGGCGGGGCCAACTCGACGGAGACCAGCAGCTACACGCCGCGCCTGCGCCAGGCTTTCGGCCAGTACCAGGACGATGCGTGGCAGGCCTACTTCCTGGCCGGCCAGGCCTGGACCCTGGCGAGCCCGTTCAAGAAGGGACTCGATCCTTTCACCGTGTGGCAGCCGCCGACGATCGATCACAACTACATGGTCGGCTACAACTACCTGCGCGTGCCTATGGTGCGCGCGGTGAAGGGCTTCGGCGATTTCTGGATGGGCATCGAGGCCAACACCCCGCAGACGATCTTCGGCGGGACGCCCGCCGTGCCGACCGGCCAGACCGTGTTCACGGGCTATCCCGGCGCCACCGGTCTCAATCCGCAGGTCAACTACAGCGTCAACGCCTACCCCGACGTCGTCGCCAAGGTCGCGCTCGACACCAGCTTCGGCCATTTCGACGTGTTCGGCGTGGCGCGCTGGTTCCGCGACCAGGTCTCGTTCGGCACCAACAGCGTGAACTACGATGCCTTCGGCGGCGGCTTCGGTGGCAGCGCCTTCATTCCCGTCGGTCCCTGGGTCGATCTGATGGGCAACTTCATGTACGGCTACGGCGTCGGCCGCTATGGCGCCGCCCAGATGGCGGATGTCACCTACCTGCCGAACGGCAGCCTGACGCCGCTGCCGCAGGCTTCGGGCATGGTCGGCGGCGTCGTCCACGCCGTGCCGAGCGTTCTCGACATCTACGGCTTCTGGGGCTGGAACTGGATCGGCGCCAGCTACTTCCCCGGCGGCGGCTACGGCAATCCCACTTTCGACAATACCGGCTGCTTCAATGCCAATGCCGGCGGATCCGGTTGCGCCGGCAACAACTCGGTGCTGAGCGAGCTCACGGTCGGCGTCAACTGGAACATGCTGCGCGGCCGCTACGGCACCCTGCGCAGTGGCCTGCAGTACGGCAACATCCTGCGCACCGCCTACTACGGCGCGGGCGGAACGCCGAGCGTCGCCGAGAACCTGTTCATGTTCAACTTCCGCTACATTCCGTTTGAGTGAAGATCGCCTCCCCAAGCGAAGCTTGGGGAGGAAGGTCTACTTGTAGGCCGCCGTCACTGTGCCGAAGGGACCGAAGTCGGCGATGTAGATCTCGCCGGCCTTGGGCCGCAACATGCCGGTCAGCGTGCCGGTACTGATCATTTGCCCGGCGTTCATGCCGATGCCGGTGCGCGACAGCTCGTTGGCGAGCCAGGTGAGCGGCACCATCGGATGATCGAGCGCGGCCGCCGCGGTGCCGTTGCGCCGCTGGACGCCGTTGCAGTAGAGCACGACCTCCTGGCCTGCGATGTCGCGCGTCTTCCAATCGTCGATCGCGGCGCCGTAGCAGATTGTGCCGCCGCCCGCGCCGTCGGCCAGGATCGCCGGCAGCGGCGGGAAGCGGTCGTCGTGCACGAAGCGGCATTCGGCCAGCTCGATGCCGGGATGCAGCGAGGCCACGGCCTCCGTGACTTCATCGACCGTGTAGGCCTTTGCCCGCGGCGGCAGATCGGCGCCGAGCAGCGCCATGTACTCGACCTCGGGAATGGGGCTCAGTTGCCGCGCGTACTCGACCGTCACCGGTGACGGCTTGATGCCGGGTGCGAACACGCGACCGTAGATCGGCGAATCGGTGCGCAGGGCCTTCTGCATCTCTTCCTTGGCAGCCGCGATCTTCCAGCCGCCGACGGGCCAGCCCAGGTCCTGCTCGACCATGCGCGCAACGCGATAGGCGGTGTCCTTGTCCGGCGGCACCAGCCGGGCATCGAGGCCGCGCTGCTGGCGGCGTTCTCGTCGCAGGCTGGCGAGCAGCCGGGCAAGGTCGCGTTGGGCGTTGGTGTCCATGGTCGTCATGACCCTGCTCAGGGCGCCGCATCAACTGGCGTGGCTACTACATCATTTAGGGGTAGCACCGTCGACTCTGGCTATATGTTGTATGTATCTGCGCGTTAATGCGCTGTATGGCACGCAATAATTGATCTGCAGTGCCTGCACCCATTGATAACTTAAGTTGTCATCCCCATTTCAACGCCAGCGCGCAGATTTGAGCGACCTTTGTGGTTCCCGGCGCGTTACATCGAATGGCCGTCATTGGCCGCTACCTTGCGCCCATCGGACCCGCGGGGGAGACTCTGACGAATTGGTCCGTACTGGTAGGCAGTTAGCGCGTTTGGGGGCGTCAAAGACACGATGAAGAGGCTGCGGACCCTGCTCGGGATCGGCTTGGGGCTGGCCATCGTCGCCGGTGCCGGCTGGTATATTTCGCAGTCCGGAAGTCCGGCGTCGACGCGCCAGGGTCCGGGCGGCCGCTTCGGCGCTGGCCTGCCGACGCCGGTCGGGATCGCCGCCGCCACCAAGGGCGATGTGCCGGTGGTGCTGCGGGCGCTCGGCACGGTGACGCCGCTGCAGACCGTCAACGTCAAGACCCAGATCACCGGCCAGCTGATCAAGGTCGAGTTCAAGGAAGGCCAGATGGTCAAGCAGGGCGACCTGCTGGCCGTCGTCGACCCGCGGCCCTACGACGTCGCCCTGCAGCAGGCGATCGGCGCGCAGCAGAAGGACGAGGCGCTGCTCAAGAACGCCCAGGTCGATCTCGATCGCTACAAGAAGCTGGTCGCCCAGGATTCGATCGCCCGCCAGCAGCTCGATACTCAGCAGTCGCTGGTGCGCCAGTACGAGGCCGCGCTGGTGATCGACCAGGCCGCGGTCGACGCCGCCAAGCTCAACGTCACCTACACCAGGATCGTGGCGCCGCTGACCGGCCGCATCGGCCTGCGGACCGTCGATCCCGGCAACTACGTGACCATGGCCGACGCGACCTCGATCTGCATCATCATCCAGATCCAGCCGATCTCGGTGCTGTTCACCATCCCCGAGGATTCGCTGCCGCAGGTGCGCGAGCGGCTGAAGAGCGGCGCCAACCTCGAAGTGCGCGTGCTCGACCGCGCGCAGAAGAACGAACTCGCCGTCGGGCGCCTCGACACCCACGACAACGTCATCGACATCACCACCGGCACGGTGAAGCTGCGCGCGGTGTTCGACAACAAGGACGATGCGCTGTTCCCCAACCAGTTCGTCAATGTGCGCCTGCTGGTCGACACGGTGAAGGGAGCGACCGTCGTGCCGACCGCCGCCATCCAGCGCGGCCAGCCCGGCACCTTCGTCTATCTGGTGAAGGCCGACGATACGGTCGAGGTCCGCGTCGTCGAATTGGGCGTTACCGATGGCGAGCGGGTGCAGATCGTGAGCGGATTGCAGCCCGGCGACCAGGTGGTGATCGACGGCACCGACCGCCTGCGCGACGGCGCCAAGATCCGGCGCCCCGGTGCCGGCGGCCCGCGCGCCAATGCCGGTCCCCCCGTGGCGGCCGCTCCGCCGGATGCTCAGCCAGGCGGTGGCCAGCAACAGCAACAGCGACGGCGCCAGGGCAATGGCGGCGGTGGCCAGGGCGCCGGCCAGGGCGGCACATCGGGTGGCCTGGGCGCTGGCGCTGGACCTGGTAGCGGACCGGGCGGCGATCGCGCCGCGGGTGGCGGCCGGCCGGCCCAGTCGAACAACCAGTAATCCGGACCGCGACATGAACCCGTCGCGGATCTTCATCGAGCGCCCGGTCGCGACTTCGCTGCTGATGGTGGCGATCATGCTGGTCGGCGCCATCGCCTACCGCTTCCTGCCGCTGTCGGCGTTGCCGCAGGTCGACTACCCGACCATCCGCGTGCTGACGCTCTATCCCGGCGCCAGTCCCGAGGTCATGACCTCATCTGTCACGGCGCCTCTGGAACGCCAGTTCGGCCAGATGCCGGGGCTCTCGCAGATGACCTCGACCAGCTCGGCCGGCGCATCGTCGATCGTGCTTCAGTTCGACCTCCAGCTCGGCCTCGACGTCGCCGAGCAGCAGGTCCAGGCCGCCATCAACGCCGCCAGCAACCTCCTGCCCTCGGACCTGCCGTCACCGCCGATCTACGCCAAGATCAATCCGGCCGACGCGCCGGTGCTGACGCTCGCCGTCACCTCCAAGACCGAGCCGCTCACCAAGGTGCACGACCTGGTCGACACGCGGCTGGCCCAGAAGATTTCCCAGCTGCCCGGCGTCGGACTGGTGAGCCTTGAGGGCGGCCAGAAGCCCGGTGTGCGCATCCGCGCCAATCCGACGGCGCTTGCCGCCTATGGTTTGAACGTCGATGACCTGCGCACCACCATCTCCAACGCCAACGTCAACACGCCCAAGGGCAATTTCGACGGGCCGGCGCGCGCCTACACCATCAACGCCAACGACCAGGTCACCGATCCCAAGCTGTTCAAGGACGTCGTCGTCGCCTACCGCAACGGCGCGCCGGTGCGCGTCAGCGACGTCGCCACGGTCGAGGAGGGCCAGGAGAACAATCGCCTGATCGCCTGGATGAACACCACCCAGGCCGTCATCGTGAACGTGCGCCGCCAGCCCGGCGCCAATGTCATCGAGGTGGTCGACCGCATCAAGGACCTGCTGCCGCAACTGCGCGAGACCCTGCCCAACTCGCTCGACGTCACGGTGCTGACCGACCGCACCATCACCATCCGCGCCTCGGTGCGCGACGTGCAGATCGAGCTCACCTTCGCCGTCGTCCTGGTCGTGGCCGTGATCTTCCTGTTCCTGGGCGACTGGCGGGCGACGCTGATCCCAAGTCTTTCCGTGCCCTTGTCGTTGGTGGGCACGCTCGCGGTCATGTATCTCGCGGGCTTCAGCCTCAACAATCTTTCGATCATGGCGCTCACCATCGCCACCGGCTTCGTGGTCGACGACGCCATCGTCATGATCGAGAACATCGCCCGCTATATCGAGCACGGCGACGATCCCAAGCAGGCCTCGCTGCGCGGCTCCCAGCAGATCGCCTTCACCGTGGTGTCGCTCACCGTGTCGCTGATCGCCGTGCTGATCCCGCTGCTCTTCATGAGCGACGTGGTCGGCCGCCTGTTCAGCGAGTTCGCGGTCACGCTCTCGGTCACCATCCTGATCTCGGCCCTGGTGTCGCTCACCCTGGTGCCCATGATGTGCGCCCAGCTGCTGCGCCAGCGTCCGGGGCACGGCACGAGCCACGGCAGCCGCCACGATGCCGAGGCGGAAGCGTTGGGCGCGCGCTGGTTCGCCCGCCTGATCGACCTCTATGACCGCGCCCTGGTCGTGGTGTTTCGCCACCAGCCGCTGACGCTGCTGATCGCCGTCGGCACGGTCGTGCTGACGGTGCTGCTCTATGTCGTCATTCCCAAGGGCTTCTTTCCGGTCCAGGACACCGGCCTGATCCAGGCGGTGACCGATGCGCCGCAGAGCGTGTCGTTCGAGGCCATGGTCCAGCGCCAGCGCGCGCTCGCCGAGGCGATCCTGGAGGATCCCGACGTCGAGAGCCTGAGCTCCTTCGTCGGCGTCGACGGCACCAACCCGACCCTGAATTCGGGTCGCATGCTGATCAATCTCAAGCCGCGCAGCCAGCGTAGTCTCAGCGCCAGCCAGATCATCCGCCGCCTGCAGCGCGAGACCGCCAATGTGCCGGGCATCACGCTCTACATGCAGCCGGCGCAGGACCTCACCATCGATTCGACGGTGAGCCGCACCCAGTACCAGTTCGTCCTGCAGACCACCAAAGCCGAGGAGTTCGACACCTGGGTGCCGCGCCTGATGGACCGCCTGCAGCGGCTGCCCGAGATCGTCGACGTCACCAGCGACCTGCAGGCCAAGGGCCTGTCGCTGTTCATCAAGATCGACCGCGACGCCGCGGCCCGCTTCGGCATCACCGCCGCCTCGATCGACAACGTGCTGTACGACGCCTTCGGCCAGCGCATCGTCTCGACGGTCTACACCCAGTCCAACCAGTACCGCGTGATCTACGAGGTCGAGCCGACGATGGCGCGCTCCATCGAATCGCTGTCGAACCTCTATTTGCCGGGCTCGGGCGGCAAGCAGGTGCCGATGTCGGCGATCGCCACCTTCGAGGAGCGATCCGCGCCGTTGCGCCAGGACCGGCTGGGCCAGTTCCCGGCGACGACGGTCTCGTTCAACCTGGCGCCGGGCTATTCGCTCGGCCAGGCGGTCGACGCCATCACGGCGGCCCAGCACGAGATCGGCATGCCGCTCTCGATCACGACGCATTTCCAGGGGGCGGCGCTTGCCTTCCAGAAGTCGCTCAACAGCCAATTGCTGCTGATCCTGGCCGCCATCGTCACGGTCTATATCGTGCTGGGCGTGCTCTATGAGAGCTACATCCACCCCGTCACGATCCTGTCGACCCTGCCGTCGGCCGGCATCGGCGCCCTGGTCGCCCTGATGATGGCCGGCGCCGACCTCAGCGTCGTCGCCATCATCGGCATCGTGCTCCTGATCGGCATCGTGAAGAAGAACGCCATCATGATGATCGACTTCGCCCTCGACGCCGAGCGCAACGAGGGCAAGGCGCCGCAAGAGGCGATCCACCAGGCTTGCCTCCTGCGCTTCCGGCCGATCCTGATGACCACCGTGGCCGCCCTGGTCGGCGCCCTGCCGTTGATGGTTGGCAGTGGCACGGGCTCGGAGCTGCGCTCGCCGCTCGGCATCACCATCGTCGGCGGCCTGATCGTGAGCCAGGTGCTGACGCTCTTCACCACGCCGGTGATCTATCTCGCGTTCGATCGCCTGGGCCGGCGCCTGCGCGGCATGCCGCTCGACGTGCCGCTGCATCCGATCGCGCCGCACGGCGGCAGCGACACCAGCGGCAGCGCCAGTGCCATGGGCGACGAGAGACCGCTGACATGAATCTGTCGGCGCCTTTCATTGCCCGGCCGGTCGCCACGACCTTGCTGACCATCGGCATCGCGCTCGCCGGCGCCGTGGCTTTCCTGAAGCTGCCGGTGTCGCCGCTACCCAAGGTCGACTTTCCGACCATCCAGGTCACGGCCACCCTGCCGGGCGCCTCGCCCGAGACGGTGGCCACCAGCCTGACGACGCCGCTGGAGCGGGCGCTGGGCGCCATCGCCGGCGTCACCGAGATCACCTCGATGAGCACGGTGGGCAATTCGCGCATCACCCTGCAGTTCGATCTGTCCCGGAGCATCGACGGGGCGGCGCGTGACGTGCAGGCGGCGGTCAATGCGGCGCGCATGGACATGCCGAGCGACCTGCCGAGCAATCCGCAGTACCGCAAGATCAACCCGGCCGACGCGCCGGCGGTCGTGCTCGCCGTCACCTCCAACACGCTGGGCCAAGGCCGGCTGTTCGACGCCGCCTCCAACGTCCTGCAGCAGAAGCTGAGCCAGGTGACCGGCGTCGGCCAGGTCGTGCTGGGCGGCAGCTCGCTGCCGGCGGTGCGGGTCGAGCTCAATCCTACCGCGTTGAACAAGTACCAGATCGGCATGGAGAGCGTGCGCGCCGCCCTCGCCGCGGCCAACGCCAACTCGCCCAAGGGTGCGCTCGAGATGGGCGACCGGCGCTTCCAGATCTATTCCAACGACCAGGCGCGCACGGCGGCCGAATACCGCCCGCTGATCATCGCTTGGCGCAACGGCGCGCCGGTGCGCCTGTCGGAGGTCGCCGAGGTCATCGACGCCACCGAGAACATCCGCAACGAAGGCCAGGCCAACGGCAAGCGCTCGGTGCTGGTGATCATCTACCTGCAGCCCAACGCCAACGTCATCGAATCGGTCGACGAGATCAGGGGGCTGCTGCCCGAGCTGCAGGCGGCGCTGCCCAACGACGTCGATCTGCAGATGGTGGCTGACCGCACCGTCACCATCCGCGCCTCCCTGAGGGAGGTCGAGCATGCGCTGATCGTCAGCATCATCCTGGTGGTGCTGGTGACCTTCGCCTTCCTGCGCTCGGCCCGCGCCGGGTTCGTGGCGGCGGTGGCCGTGCCGGTGTCGTTGATCGCCACCTTCGGCGGCATGTACCTCTTGGGCTACAGCATCAACAACCTGTCGCTGATGGCGATGGCGATCGCGGCAGGCTTCGTGGTCGACGACGCCATCATCGTGCTGGAGAACGTCTCGCGGCACATCGAGGCCGGCATGTCGCGCATCGATGCCGCCCTGCAGGGCGCGCGCGAGGTCGGCTTCACCGTCGTGTCGATGAGCCTGTCCCTGATCGCGGTGTTCATCCCCATCCTGCTGATGAGCGGCATCGTCGGCCGGCTGTTCCGCGAGTTCGCCGTCACGCTCACCATCGCCATCCTGATCTCGATGGTGGTGTCGCTCACCACGACGCCCATGATGTGCGCCTACGTGCTGCGCCCGCACACCGAGCAGCGCCAGGGCCGCTTTTTCCGCTGGAGCGAACGGGGTTTCGCGGCGCTGCAGCGCGGCTACAGCCGCAGCCTCGGCCTGGTGTTGCGCCATCCGCTGATCACCATGTTCGTCTTCCTGGCGACGGTGATCCTGAACATCGACCTCTACGCCACCATCCCCAAGGGCTTCTTCCCGCAGCAGGACACGGGCCGCATCGTCGGCGGCATCCGCGCCGACCAGAGCATCTCCTTCCAGGCGATGCGCCGGAAGTTCCGCCAGTTCATGGACATCATCCGCGAGGATCCGGCGATCGAGAGCGTGGCGGGCTTCACCGGCGGCTTCTCGACCAACTCGGGCTTCGTGTTCGCCAGCCTGAAGCCGCTCGACGAGCGCAAGATGTCGGCCGACCAGGTGATCGCGCGGCTGCGGCCCAAGCTCGGCCAGGTGGCTGGCGCCAACCTCTTCCTGGCGGCGGTTCAGGACATCCGGGTCGGCGGCCGCCAGGGCAATGCGCAGTATCAGTTCACCCTGCAGGCCGATTCGCTGCCCGAGCTGTACGAATGGGGTCCCAAGCTCCAGGAGGCGCTGCGCCAGGATCAGTCGGTCATCACCGATGTCGATTCCGACCAGCAGCAGCGCGGCCTGCAGGTCAACCTCACCATCGATCGCGACGCGGCGGCGCGACTCGGCGTGTCGACGCGGTCGATCTCGGCCACGCTCTACGACGCCTTCGGCCAGCGCCAGGTCTCGACCATCTATAACCAGCTGAACCAGTACCATGTCGTCATGGAAGTGGCGCCCGAGTACTGGGAAAACCCGGAGCGGCTGAAGGACATCTATGTCAGCACGACGGGCGGCGCGATCAGCGGGGCGCAGGCGACCGGCGCCATCGTCTCGACGACGCCGCTGGCGGCGGGCGCCGTCGATCCCGCCGCGGCGGTGCGCAACCAGCGCACCAACCAGATCGCCGTCGCGGGCCGCGGCTCGGCCTCGACGGGTGCCGCGATCAGCACGACGCCCGAGACCATGATCCCGCTGTCGCAGCTCACCAGGTACGAATACGGCACGACGCCGCTGGCGGTAAATCACCAGGGCCTGTTCGTCGCCAGCACCATCTCGTTCAACCTGCAGCCGGGCAAGACGCTGTCCGACGCCGTCACTTACGTGAACAACACCATGCGCGAGATCGGCCTGCCGTCGACCATCCACGGCTCGTTCCAGGGCACCGCGCGCGCCTTCCAGCAGAACCTGGGCAGCCAGCTGCTGCTGGTGCTGGCGGCGCTCGCGGCGGTCTATATCGTGCTGGGCATCCTCTACGAGAGCTACATCCATCCCATCACGATCCTGTCGACCCTGCCATCGGCTGGCATCGGCGCCCTGCTGGCGCTCAAGGTCACCAACATCGAGTTCAGCCTGATCGCCATGATCGGCGTGCTGCTGCTGATCGGCATCGTCAAGAAGAACGCCATCATGATGATCGACGTGGCGCTCGACCGCGAGCGCAACGAGGGTCTCGAACCCGCCCAGGCGATCCATCAGGCCGCGGTGCTGCGCTTCCGGCCGATCCTGATGACGACGATGGCGGCGATGCTGGGCGCGCTGCCGCTCGCCATCGGCTTCGGCGACGGCGCCGAGCTGCGCCAGCCACTCGGCATCTCGATCATCGGCGGGCTGCTCGTCAGCCAGGTCCTGACGCTCTATACGACGCCGGTGATCTATCTCTATCTCGACCGCTTCCGCAAACGCGACCGCGACCGGCCAAGCCGCGTGGCCCGCGCGATGGGCACGGCGGCGCCGGCATGAGCGTAGCGCGTGGCGTTCTTTCGTTGGCCGCGGCGCTGGCTGCCGCATTGGCCGCGGGCGGCTGCATGGTCGGGCCCGACTACAAGCGGCCGCCGCCGGCCGATCCGCCCACGCTCGCCTTCAAGGAGACGACCGGGCCGGTCGAGGGCGTGGCGGCGAACTTCCAGCCCGCCATGCCACGCGATGCCATCGATCGCGGGCCGTGGTGGACGATGTACGACGACGCCACGCTCGACGGGCTCGCCGCGCAGATCAACATCTCCAACCAGACCCTGATCCAGGCTGAGGCGGCCTATCGCCAGGCAGCGGCGCTGGTGAAGCAGGACGCGTCCGGTCTCTATCCCACGATCACCGGCACCGGCGCCTACACGCAGAGCGGCTCGGGCAGCGGCACCAGTCGCGCCGTGCAGGGCACCGTGGTCAATTCGAGCTCGGGCAGTGTCGGGCAATACAGCCTCGGGCCCTCGCTCGCCTGGCAGCTCGATGTGTGGGGTCGCATCCGTCGCCAGATCGAAAGCGATTCGACGGCGGCACAGGCCAGCGCCGCCGACCTCGCCAACGCCCGGCTGTCGGCGCAGGCCAACCTCGCCATCAATTACTACTCGATGCGCATCTCCGACGAGCGCATCAAGGTCTACCGCGCGTCGGTGGCGGCCTATCAGCGGTCGGTCGAGATCGTGCAGAACCAGCTCGATGCCGGCGTGGTGAGCCGCGTCGACCTCGCCCAGGCGCAGGCCCAGCTCGAGCAGACGCGTGCCCAGCTGGTCGCCGAGAACATCACGCGCGCCCAGTTCGAGCATGCGGTGGCGATCCTGGTCGGCAAGGCGCCGGCCGAGTTCAGCATCGAGCCTGCGCCGCTGCCCAAGGATGTGCCGACGGTCGAGCCCGGCATTCCGTCGACCCTGCTCGAGCGGCGGCCCGACATCGCTTCGGCCGAGCGCCTGATGGCGTCGGCCAACGCCCAGATCGGCGTCGCGATCGCCGCCTACTATCCCAACATCTCGCTCGCCAGCACAGTCACGCTGGTGGCGAGCAGTCTTGCCAATCTCGCCTCGCTCTCCAATGCGGTGTGGTCGGTCGGGCCGCAGATCTCGGCGACGCTGCTCGACGGCGGTGCGCTCAAGGCGCAGGTCGAAGGCGCGCGCGCCAAGTACGATTCGCAGGTCGCGTTCTACCGCCAGACCATCCTGGTCGCCTTCCAGCAGGTCGAGGACGCGCTGGTGCAGCAGCGCGTGCTGGTCGAGCAGGAGAAGGTGCAGCGCGCCGCCGTCGCCGCGGCGCGCCAGGCCGAGGCGCTGTCGCTCAACCAGTATCGCCTCGGCACCGTGCCCTACACGACGGTGGTGCAGACCCAGAACACGGCTCTCGCGGCCGAGCAGACGCTGCTCACCATCCGGCTCAACCGGCTGACGGCCAGCGCCAACCTGGTGCTGGCCCTGGGCGGCGGCTGGCGCGACACCGACCTGCCGGCGCCGATGCCGATCGGCGGCCTCAACCAGCAGCCGCAACCACCGATGCCGACGCCGCAGAGCCTCGAGCCGCAAAAGCCGTGGTGGAAGTTCTGGGCGCGCTCTTAATCGAGCTTGAGGCCGGTGCGCGCGATGAAGGTCTGCCAGCGCTCGACCTCGGCGCGGATCGCGGCCATGAAGGCGGCCGGCGTGCCCCCGGCGGCGAGAACGCCATCCGCGGCAAGCCGACCCGAGACGTCCGGGCTCTTCAGCACGGCATCGAGCTCACGGTTGAGGCGCTCGACGATGTCGCCCGGGATGCCCTTCGGTCCGATCATGCCGTGCCAGAATCCGAAGTTGATCGTTGGATAGCCCTGCTCGGTGTACGACGGAATATCGGGCGCAGCGGGTAGACGCCTGGTCGAGGTGATGGCGAGCGCGCGCAGCTTGCCGCTCTTGATGTAGGGCAGCATGGTCGTCGTGCCGCCGTTCAACATGTCGAGATTTCCCGCCAGCAGGTCGGTGAGGGCGAGTGCGGTGCCGCGATAGGGCACATGGGTCGCCTTGATGCCGGCGGCATCGAGGAAGAACTCTGTGGCGAGATGCGCCAGACCGCCAGGCCCACTCGAGCCGTAACTCAACTTGCCCGGCTCGCGTTTGGCCAACGCCACCAGTTCGGCGAGCGTCTTGACGGCCGCGTTGGCGCCGACACAGAGCACGCTGGGCTCTTCGGTGAACTGGCCGATCGCGACGATGTCGGCCAGCGAATCGAACGAGGGCTTGTGGACGATCGAGTTGATGGCGTAGCTGCCCGAGATGGTGAGGTAGGTGTAGCCATCGGGCGGCGCCTTGATGGCGGCCTCGGCCCCGAGATTGCCGCCGGCGCCGGGCTTGTTGTCGACCAGCATGGTCTGGCCGAGCCGCGCCGAGAGTTTCTCGGCGATCAGCCGGCTGGTGAAGTCCGAGCCGCCGCCCGGTGCAAACGGCGCGACGAGCTTGATCGGCCGCGACGGCCAGGCCTGCGCTCGCGCGGGTTGGGCCAGCGCCAGCGAAGCACCGGCGAGCAGCGTCCGTCGACCGATCATGATGTGGCTTGGGGTGAGGGCGGCCACGGCACGCGGATCTCCTGCAGCGGCACGTGCTGCTGGGCGGCATGCATGTCGGTCTCGCCGATGCCGCCCTGGGCGCGCGGCCGCGGCAGGGTGATCTTCACCGCATTGATCAGCTCGAAGAAGCCGAAGGTGATGATGGCCTGGGTCGGCACGTTGTAGAGCTCGGACACCAGCTCCCTGGTGATCACGCCGCTCTTCTTCACCGCCTCGAAGTCCTCGCGGCTCTTGAACACGATGTCGAGGGTGATCTCGTAGGGCCCGGCGTTCTTGCTGCGGATCACCTTGGCGATGTCGCGCAGGGGCGTGTCTGCCGTCACGTCAGATCTCCTCGACCTTGATGGGGAAGAGGGCCGTCGGGCTGTCGACCTTCATCAGGTGATAGACGTTGAACTCGCAGGCCTGGCCGAGCGGGATCTCGAGCGGCGTGAAGGGCGAGGCGAGGTTGCCCGCGGTGGCGATGCGGCCGGGATAGGGTGAATGCATCAGGCTGGTGCGCGCCTTGCCGCAGATCGCGGTGGCCAGCGACTGCGTCGCCGCTGCCACCTCGAGGATGATGCAAAGCTCATGCGCCGGCGTCTTCACCGGCTCGAGCTCGCCCATGACGCCGTTCTTGCCGTAGATGTGGGGGATGATGCGGTAGCTCTCCTCGGGCACCTCGGCGAAGTAGTGGCGGGTGGCCGCGATCACCTTTGCGAGGATCTCGTCGATCTGGCCGATGAAGATCGGATCGCGGGCGCCGGCGATGAAGATGCTGCGATAGCCCGAGGTCCGCGCGCCCTCGAGCTTCACCGTGTAGTGCTTCGAGGGCTCGAAGCGGCTGCCCGAGACGCGCACGCGCCGGTCCGTCACCTGCTCGTACTTGCATTGCGAGAGGTCGAGCGTGCCGCCCGGTCCCGCCAGCAGGAAGGGATGCGTCTTCTCATAGAGCGTGTGCGCGGCCACCGAGGCGGTCGTGCAGCGCTCGCCGGGATTGAGCGGCTCGATCTCGAAATGGTCGCGCCGCAGATAGCCCATGACGTTGCGGCCGACCGGCTCGGCGCAGAGCGCGCCACATTCCATGATCTTGCCCATGTGCCAGGCCAGTGCCGGATCGAAGCCGGCGCGGATCGCCATCGCCGCGGTGGGGGAGGGATCGTAGGAGCGGCCGCTCACCACCACGTCGACGCCTTCACTTTCGTCGAGCGCCTTGAGGAACGGCTCGGCGCCCATCTGCGCCACGACGACGGTGGCCGCATCGACCTCGCGCGGATCGAGCGGCGGCACCGGGCCCAGCGGCTCGACGCGGCCCGCCTTCAGTTCCTTCTTGATGTGGGCCTTGTCGATGTCGGCATAGATCGAGGCGAGCTTCAGGTGCCAGCCGCGCTTGTTCGCGATCTCGACGATGATGTCGCGGAACACGTCGACATGCAGGTTGGTGCCGTCGCCGCCGGCCGATGAAATCAGCAGCGGCACCTTTGCGGCGCGCTGGCCTTCGAGCAGGACCTCGATGTCCTTTACATACGCCTCGCGACTGCAGGTCATCTCGCCCAGCCCGAGCTTCTGCGGGCCCGAATCGGTCGAGCCCGAGTCGATGGTTATGGCGTGCGGTTTCTGCGCCAGCCCGAGCTTGAAGTGGTCGACCGGGAAGCCGTAGCCCAGCATGCCGGACGGCGTGAGGATGCGGATTTCATCATTGCTGGCGGGCATTTTTCCAAGCTTCCCTTGATGGAATGCCGATGGTATACCACTGGCACAATGGACACGCTAGTCCCCAGCGATCTGGAGCCGGGCGAGGGCCGGAAGCTTTCGGCCGTGGCCTATGGCGCGCTGCTCGACATGATCCTGCGCGGCGCCATCGCGGCCGGCGAGCCGGTGACGGAGCGGCTGATCGCGGCGCGACTCGGCATGTCGCGCACGCCGGTGCGTGAAGCCGTCCGGCGCCTGGAGGGCGAGGGCACGCTGGAGCGCCAGCGCAGCGGCGCGCTGGTCGTGCGGCCCTATTCCATGGAGACCTTCCTGCACGCGCTCGCCGTGCGGCGCCTGCTCGAAGGCGAGGCGGCGCGCCTGGCGGCAGGCAAGATCGAACCGACCGTGCTCGCCGAGATGCGCGAGCGCATCGGGCGCCTGCGCCGCGAGGGGCTGGGCGGCACCGCCCGCCAGGACGACCGCGACTTCCACGGCGCCATCGCCCAGGCCTCGGGCAATCCGGTGCTCGCCAGCACGATCGGCGATCTGCGCAAGCGCACCGCCATGTTCCGCCTCGGCCGGCTGCCCGAGCGTCTCGACCAGGTCTGCGACGAGCATCTCGCCATCGTCGATGCCCTGGCCGGCGGCGACGGCGATACGGCGCGCACGGTCATGCAGCGCCACATCGACAACGTCCGCGCTCACCTTCTGCAACGGCTGACGGCGATCTAAGATCGCCAGCATGGCGGAGGAGATCCGCAAGATCATCCATATCGACATGGACGCCTTCTACGCGTCCGTGGAGCAGCGCGACGACCCCGCCTTGCGCGGCAAGCCGGTCGCGGTCGGCGGCCGCCAGCGCGGCGTGGTCATGGCGGCGTCCTACGAGGCGCGAAAGTTCGGCGTGCGCTCGGCCATGCCGTCGGCCACGGCGCATCGGCTGTGCGCCGAGCTGGTCTTCGTGAAGCCGCGCTTCGACGTCTACAAGGAGGTGTCGCGCCAAATCCGCGAGATCTTCCTCGAGTACACGCCGCTGGTCGAGCCGCTGTCGCTCGACGAGGCCTATCTCGACGTCACGACCAATCTCAAGAACATGCCGCTGGCGAGCGACATTGCGCGCGAGATCCGCACCCGCATCCTCGAGCGCACGGGCCTCACCGCTTCGGCCGGCATCTCCTACAACAAGTTTCTTGCCAAGCTCGCATCGGACCATCGCAAGCCCAACGGTCAGATGGTGATCCCGCCCGACAAGGGCGAGGCCTTCGTCGAGGATCTGCCGGTGGGCAAGTTCCACGGCATTGGCCCCAAGACCGCGGAGAAGATGAATCGGCTGGGCATCCACACCGGCGCCGACCTCAAGGCGCAGTCGATGGATTTCCTGGAGCAGTATTTCGGCAAGGCCGGCACCTGGTATTTCGCCATCGCCCGCGGCGAGGACGATCGCCGCGTGGTGCCCAACCGGCCGCGCAAGTCGGTCGGCTCGGAGACGACCTTCATGGAGGATCTCGGCCGGCCAAAGGACATCGAGCAGGGCGTCGCCTCGGTGCTGGACGACGTGTGGTCCTACTGCGAGCGCACTGGGATCCTGGGGCGCACCGTCACGGTGAAGATCAAGTATGCCGACTTCCAGATCGTGACCCGCAGCCGCACGTTGAACGAGCCGGTCGCCAGCCGCGCGGTGCTGGAGCAGACCAGCATAGACCTCGTGCGCTCGATCTATCCCTTGCAGAAGAGCGTCCGCCTGCTCGGCGTCTCCCTGCACAACCTCGCGCCGCGCGGCGAGCCCGTCGCCGAACCGCAGATGACCCTGGAGTTCTAGTCTTGCCGGACCGCGGGCCTCCAGGCCCGCTCATGATCATGATGCGGGCCTGGAGGCCCGCGGTCCGGCAAGATTAAACGCCGACGTCGGCGACCATCCTCTTCAGCATCGCCGCATCCGGATAGGTGCCGAGCCCGCCCTGCACGTTGTCGCGCATGTGCTCGGGCTTGCCGGTGCCGGGGATGACGCAGGTGACGGCTGGATTGGCCAGCACGAACTTCAGCAGGACCTGCGCCCAGCTGGTGCAGCCGATCTCCGCCGCCCAATCGGGCAGCTTGCGCGTCATCAGCTTGCGCAAAAGCCCGCCGCCACCGAACGGCTGGTTCACCAGCACCGCCGTGCCGCGCTCGGCCGCGAGCGGCAGCAGGCGGCGCTCGACGGCGCGATCGTCGAGCGCATAGTTCAGCTGCATGAAATCCCACTTCTCGGCGCGCAGCACCGCTTCCAGCTCGTCGTGGGCGCTCTGCGTGTAGTGGGTGATGCCGAGATAGCGGATCTTCTTCTCGGCCTTCCAGGCGCGCAGCGTCGGCAGATGGGCGCGCCAGTCGAGCAGATTGTGGATCTGCATCAGCTCGACATGGTCGGTCCTGAGCAGCTGCAGCGATCGCGTCATCTGCTCGATGCCGTTGCCGCGGCCCGAGGTCCAGACCTTGGTGGCGATGAAGGCCTTGTCGCGTGTGCGGGCTGCGGCCAGCAGGTCGCCGACCACGCCCTCGGCCGCGCCGTACATCGGCGAGGTGTCGATCACCGAGCCGCCGGCGGCGAACAGGATCTCCAGCACCTCGGCGAGTGGCCGGCGCTCTGCGGGGTGATTGCCGACATCGAAGGTGCGCCAGGTGCCGCAGCCGACCACGGGCAGCATCTCGCCTGAGGAGGGGATCTTGCGCTGGTGCATGCGGGCTCCGGTCTGCGAACGCGCGTCGGCGGTCGCTAGGGCGGCACCGAAAAGTCCGAGCAGGGCGGAGCGCGTCAGGGTCATGTCAGGCGAGCGAGATCTGGAAGGCCGATCCGGCGGTCCGGACATCGGCGGGACGCCCATTCAGAGTCACGCGGGGCGGGCCGGCAAGTCCCGTGATGGTGAACGATCTCGCCAGCTCGGCCGCGTCCTGTCCTTCCTTCAAGGCGTGGCTGATATCGACCGATTTGTCCCACGGCCGGTACTCGACCCTGAGCAGACCGACCTTCCCATCGGCTTTCAGGCTGACGCCGTCGCGTGCGGTAAGAATAAAGCTCTGCAGATCGGGCACCGGATTGTAGCCGACAACCGCGCCGCTGAGCGGATCAGCTTGCAGGTAAGCCTTGCGGCCAGGCTCGGTCAGCAGCACGGCACCGGCTTTCTCCAGTCGCCCGCTGGTGCCTTGCTGGGCCCAGGTGGTGTCGCGCTCGAGGCCGGGCGGCAGATAGGGCCAGGCTCCGTTCAGCCGCCGGTAGGGGATGGCGCGGGTCTGCTGGCCGGGATCGATGGCGAAATGACCGTTGTTGGATTGGCCGAAGTCGGTGGTGAAGCCCGCCTCCATCAGGTCATCACCGCTTCGGTAGGCGACGTCGAGCTGCCGCTTGCCTTCGTTCCACTCCGCCTTGAGCTCGGCAGCCGCGATGTGGCGGGCAAAGGCTTCGAAGCTGCCGTGCTGGACCGCGTCGCCCATCTCCAGCACCAGGCCGCCGTAGGTGCGCGTGGTGAGGGAGCGCAGGTCGAGACTGCGCGGCGCCACCGGCTCGGCGCGCTTGAGGTTGAAGATCGACAGCGAGAGGGCCGGCGCCACCATGGCGCCGGTCGGCTCGGCCTTGGCCGCGATGCCGGCCGCGATCTCGATCTCGACGTCGCGGCCGAGATCGGTGGCCGGCAACGGGAGGATCGCAAGGTAGCTCACGCCATCATGGATCAGCACGCGCTGGCCGGCCTTCAGCCGGTGTGGGAAGGACTCGATCTTCTGGCCATCGGCATAAAGCGACCAGGTGCGCGGCTGCGAGAAGTTCCATAGCCCGACCACCGTCGCCAGCCGAGTCACACCCTGGTCGCCCAGGCCAACCAGAAGCTTGTCGCGATTGGTATGCGGCTTGGCGAAGATGATGGCGCGATTGCGGCTCTGATAGATGAGGGTGAGCCCGGCGACGTCGGCCACGCCTTCGGACGTCGTCGTGAGGTCGGGGCCGTTGGCGACATAGCGCACGGTGAGCGTCCCGAGATCCTCCATGCGCGTTGCGGTCTTCGCCTCGCGCACCCATTGCGCCATCACGTCGACGATGCGGCCGCGAATGTCGGTGCTGGCAAGGCCATGCCAGGCGCCGAGCCATACGCGCCGCCACAGCGGCGGCTTGAAGTTGCCGCGCACGGTCTCGGCCGAGGTCTCCTCGAATGGCACGGGCTTGTCGTCGATCAGGCCGGCCACCCAGTCCGGCGCCCACGGCGAATGCAGGGTCTGCATCGCCGCGCGGCCCGGCGGGAAGTCGTAGCCCCAGACGGGCATGCCCTGGACCGTGGCGTCTGCCGGTCGGTCGAGATAATTCAGCGCGCCGGCCTTCGAGGCGGTGTGCAGCGCGCCGTAAATGCCGTCCTGCTCGACGAGCAGCCCGCTGGTGCGCGCCCGGCCGCCCGACGACACAAAGCGGCGCAGCCGCGGATGATGGACGCTGACCAGCATCTCCATGGTGCGATCGACGAGGATGCGGCCCATCAGCCGGTCGACCGGCTCCGGCGCGAAGTCGGCGAACATCTTCTGCGCGCTGAGCGTGATCGAAAGATAGTAGGGGTCGAGCATCTCCTGCGACGTGCCGTCGAGGAACGCCCAGAAGCGCAGCGGCAAGGCCTCGAGCCCGTGGCGGCCATCGCCCATGGGATAGGCGCCGCCGATCATGGCGCCGCCCAGCAGCGCGCCCATCGGCGCGGTGTGATTGAAGTTCTGGGTGCTGACCGCGAAGTTGTAGCCGTCGCGGAAGAACGAGGCGCGGCCGCGCCAGTCGTGATTGCGCCGCCAGTAATCGATGGCGTCGCGGCTCTGGGGATGGACGAAGGCGCTGGTCGGCAGGTCGGGCTGCAGCCACGCCGTCCAGTAGTTCTTCATGTGGTCCTGCACCGGCGCCGGCAGCAGGTCTCGGAAGACGTACCAGACCAGCAATTCGTCGGCGATGCTCCAGCCGTGCCAGTAGCGTGGCGGAACGGCGAGCACCTCGCGCAATCGCGCCCGGTAGGCCTTGTAGCCTTCGTGGCCGCTCACGTTCGACCAGGCGCTGACTCCATCGCCACCCACGCGATGGAGCTCGCGGATACGGTCGAGCTGCCAGGCCTGCCGTTGGCCACTGACGGCGACGGCCCGCGTGGCGCGTTCGACGACCTGGTCCGGCGTGAATATCACCGCAGTCGGCCGCGAGCCGTCGGCCTCGAGGATCGTCTTGCGGTCGAGCCGCGCCGGCAATGTCACCGCGACAGTGCCGCCGCTTGCGATCGGCCGGCAGCTGAGCAGCAGCCGCGGATTGACGAAGCGCAGCCCGTGCCCGCCGGTCGGCATGGCCCATTCGTAGGCGTCGGCCTGGCGATAGCGCGAATCGTAGGTCTCGACCTTGCGCAGCAGGAAGCCGCACTGCTGCAGCATCAGGAGCCGCGCCCCGGCCTCGCGGGCCAGGACGTCGCTGGCCAGCAGCCGCGTGATGTCGAAGCGCGCCTCGCGCTGGGCAACCGACAGTTCCTGCGGCTCGATCAGGCCTTCGAAGCGGTCGCGTGTCGGATCCTGGGCACCATAGCGCGCCCAGTAGCGCCGGCCGTTGACGCTGGCATTGAAGGTGGGGCCCGTCGCCTTGTCGGCGATCCAGGCCTGGCGCAGGGGCCAGGCGTGGACGTGCCAGGTCGGCGGATCCTCGGTCCAGAGCTTGCGTCCCAGCCCGTCACGGCAGGTGTAGCCCTGCGGCACGATCTCGTAGCCGTCGTACTGCAGGCTGAGCTCCGCCTTGAGCAGGATGTTGCCTTTGCGCAGCAGGATGGCGATCGTGTCCGCCGCATCGGGAAAGCGCAGCAGCACGGAGCGATGCACGGCATCGACGGTGTTGCCGCCCATGATCGGCGTGTCCCATTCGCGCCCGTCGATGGTCGCTGTCTCGCTGTCGGTGACTTCGAACAACTCTTCGCCGCGCGCCTCGGCCGTCAGTGGCAAAGAGGCAACGCTTGCAGCGCCGGCGGCGCGCAGGAACGTCGCCCTCGTGAGTGCCCGAGTCACTGCCCGTGTGGGTCGAAAGGTCATGACGTCATCATTGTCTTGTCATGTTGACCGTAACGCCAGCGCGGAAAAGATTCTCGACGCCATATTGATGCCGCACGCGCGGTATTTGCTTTGGCAACGGCAGCATTTGACAGCCTCCACCATTGTCGAATTGTCGGATCGTGACCATCTCTCTGCCATGAAGGAGATTCAGCCCATGATCCAACCCATGACCGAACCCTTCGTCGTCGAAGTCTGGGGCAAGCTTGCTGGTGTCGTGCTGCAGGAGGGTGACGCCTTCCGCTTCCACGCGGTGGCCCAGCCGTTCCTCGAGCTCGACGGTGCAGCGTTCGCCAAACCCGGCCTCGCCAGGCTGGCCGCCGCCCGCCTCGACCATTCGGGTGACTACACCCGGGAAACGGGGCGCTCCTTGGGCAGCGCGAGCCACTGGGTCAGCAGCCGGCCATTGTGATCCTGGAAGCGCGCCGCCAGCACATGTGATGCAGCGATCCGCTCGACGCGGAAATTGCGCAGATCGCGGCGCAGCTCGCACCAGGCGCCCAGCACGGTGACATCGACGTAATAGGCCATGGCCAGCGGCCAGATCGTGCGTCGCGTGCGATGGCCTTTCTCGTCGACATAGGAAAGCCGCATCTTGCGCTGATCGCGAATGGCGGCGCGGACCTGCGCCACGTCGACCGTCGGCTCCTGGGCGTCGCCGCGCGAGACGTAGATCGGCGCATCGGCGACATGGCCGCGCAGGCTCTCCGGCAGGACAACCGTCACCTTGTCGAGCACGCGCGCGGCTGCGCGCTGCAGCTCCTTGTCGCGCAGGCGGCGCACCAGGCGGGCGCCGACGGCGATCGCCTCGACCTCGTCGATCGTGAACATCAGCGGCGGCAGGTCGAAGCCCTTGCGCAGCACGTAGCCCACGCCGGCTGCGCCCTCGATCGGCACGCGCCTTGCCTGCAGTGTGGCGATGTCGCGGTAGACGGTGCGGACCGTGACTTCCAGCTCCGCGGCGATCGCCGCAGCCGTCACCGGCTTCTTGGCGGTGCGGAGGACCTGGATCACGTCAAACAGACGGTCGGCGCGGCGCATGCTCCTGACATAACGCTGTCAGGAGGCGCCCGCTAGGGTCGCGCGCATGAGCACCACGGCGGATGCCCTCATGGATCGCGGCGATGCGGCAAGCGGGCGGCGCTGGCAGGGCACGGTCGTGGTGCTGGCATCGGCCTTCGCCTTCAGCACCGCCGGCCTCTTCACCCGCCTGGTCGAGACCGACGTCTGGACCATGCTGTTCTGGCGCGGCCTGTTCGGCGGCCTGCTGATCGCGGGCTATGTCGTCTGGCGCGACGGCGCCGGCGCCATGGCCGCGCTGCGCCGCATCGGCCGGCCCGGGCTGATCGCCGCCGGCTGTTCGACCGCCGCCACCATCTGCTTCATCAACGCCCTGCGCCAGACGGCGGTCGCCGACGTGCTGGTGATCAACGCCACGGCGCCGTTCGTCACCGCGATCATGGCCTGGGTCTGGACCGGCGTCGTCGAGCGGCGCCGCACGTTGCTCGCCAGCGCCGTGGCGCTGCTCGGTGTCGTCGCCATGGTCGTGCCGACGCTCGGTTCGGGGCCGGGGAGCGGCAGGCTGCTGGGCAACGCACTGGCGCTTGCCATGACCGTCTTGATCTCGGGCATGATGGTGGTAATGCGCCACCATCGGGCGGTCTGCATGCTGCCGGCGGCGGCGCTGTCGGCTTTCCTGTGCGCCCTGGTCGTCTGGCCGTGGGCCGACCCCTTGTCGGTGACGGCTTCCGATTTCGGCTGGCTGGTGCTGTTCGGCACGACCCAGTTCGGCCTCGGCCAGCTGCTGCTGACGATCGGTCTGCGCTCGATCTCGGCCACGCGTTCGGCCCTGATCGGCGCGCTCGAGACGCCGCTCGCCCCGGCGCTTGTCTGGATCGTCCTGGGTGAGGTGCCGGCCGTCATGACCTGCGTCGGCGGCGCCATCGTGCTGGCGGCGGTCGTGGGCGACGTGCTGGGTGCTCGCAGACAAGGCTGAGCAGGACGCCGCCAAGGCTGAAGCCGTGATGCGAAAGGCGGGCAATCGCCTGCGGCCGTCAACGCGCTAGATTGCCGTTCCTGTAATCCACGGAGGACTGACAGTGATCAAGCGCAAGCAGCGCATTCCCATGCGCGATCTCTCGACCATGCCAGCGGAGGACCGCGCCAACGTCGAGAAGAACGCCATGAACGGGCAGGTCTTCAACATCTTCAAGGTGCTGGCCCACCACCCGCAGCTGGTGAAGCGCTGGACGCCGTTTGCCGGCCACGTGCTCAGCAAGCAGACCCTGCCGTTCCGCGATCGCGAGCTCCTGATCCTGCGCATCGGCTGGCTGAACCAGGCCGAGTACGAGTTTGCCCAGCACGAGCTGATCGCCAAGCGCGGCGGCGTGTCCGATGCCGACATCGCGCGCCTCAAGGAAGGACCGAAGGCCGCGGGATGGAGCGAGCATGAAGCCGCCTTGCTTCAGGTCGCCGACGATCTGCACGAGAACTCGGTCGTGTCCGACGCCACATGGGCGACGCTATCGAAGAAGTACTCGACCGAGCAGCTGATGGACGCGGTCTTCACCGTCGGCCAGTACAACCTTGTATCGTGGGCACTCAATTCCTTTGGCGTGCCGCTTGACGACTTCCTGCCCAAGAGTGGGCCTTGAAACGCGGGCCAAACCATAGGGAATTTGCTGCTGCACAAGGATCGATGCAGGTATGGTGTTCACGGCGGGCTCGATCGGACCAAGCTCCGATACGACACCCATGGCGATGGATTTGGACGCCAAGCCGGTGGTTTAGTTTAGTTCGACAAGGTGCCATTCGCAGACCAAGAGGTGGGTAATGCGGCGGCGGGAATTGCTCATCTCGGTCGGTGCCGCCGCGGTGTGGCCAACGGTAGGACGAGCGCAACGCGGCATTGGTGCGCGACGCGTCGGCGTGCTTTTGGCGGCTGAAGCTAGCGATCCGCAGTATCGCAAGCGGCTGAAGGCTTTCGGCCAGACGTTGGCGCAACGCGGCTGGGTCGAAGGGCAAAATTTGCAAATCGAGGTTAGATGGGGTGAGGGCCAGGCGGAGCTCACTCGCAAGCACGCGGTCGAGCTCGCAACAGCCACGCCGGATGTCATCCTGGCCTCCGGCAATGCAACGATTACGCCGCTATTGCAGGTGACGCGTAAAATACCGGTCGTGTTCGCGGTCGCGGCCGATCCGGTTGGCTCAGGTTATGTCCAAAGTCTGGCCAAGCCCGGCGGTAATGCCACGGGCTTTATGCAGTTCGAATACGCCCTAAGTGGAAAATGGCTCGAGCTATTGGTCCAGATTGCGCCGCGCGTAAAGCGAGTGGCGGTTCTTCGGGACAACGCTGGTGGCGTCGCCCAGTTTGCCGTCATCCAGTCGCTTGCGTCGTCGCTTGGAATCGAGGTGAGTCCCATCGACATGCAGGACGCGGCCGAAATCGAGCGCACGGTCTCTGCCTTTGCGGGGACGGGCAACGGTGGCTTGATCGTAACAGCCAGTGCCTTCGCCAACGTTCATCGCGAATTGATCATTGCCCTGGCGAAGAAGAACAATTTGCCGACAGTTTATTTTGCGCACTATTTCGCCACCGACGGCGGCCTCATATCGTATGGCACCGATCTCGTCGATCAGTTCCGGCAAGCAGCGACCTATGTCGACCGAATCCTGAGGGGTGAGGCTCCGGCTGACCTGCCGGTGCAGGCACCGACAAATTTCGAGCTGGCAATCAACCTCAAGACTGCCGCGGCACTTGGCCTCACGATTCCAGCGACGATACTTTCACTCGCCGACGAGGTGATCGAATAGGCGCGCCAGCCCGGAAACACCTCTCTCTGGGTGGGAAACGTCACAGTCATGGAAGCCCCGACGCTGCCAAATGGGCTTGGGGCGCGTCACTCGCAATCGACGAGGTCTAACCATGGCTACCGACGGTTTTCCCGGAGCGATCTGGATCCCCGCGCACACCGACCGCTGGGCCCGCAGGGATTCCCGCACCATCGACGAGATCGTTCTTCACATCACCGAAGGCGGAACGGACAACGCCGAGATCACCGCCCACAACGCCTTTGGTGGTCCGAAGTACCTTCAGGGCGGCAAGTGGATGCAGCAGGCCGCCCACTACATCGTTGGACGCAACGGAACCGTCGTCCAGTGCGTGCGCCACAAGGACATCGCCTTTCACGCGGGGCCCGCGAACGAGTGGACGATCGGCATTGAGCACAACACGCGTGGCGGCGGCGCCAACAAGGACACGAAGCTCACGGCTGCGCAGTATTTGAGGTCCGCTGAGCTCGTCCTGTGGCTGTGCAACATGCTCGGTTTTGCCGCGGACAGGTATCACATATCCGGCCATTCGGAAGTCGATCCCGGCACGACGCATTCGAGCTGCCCGAATCGCGTGCTCAACTGGGATCTCTATATGGCGGCCCTCTCCGACCAGCAGGAGATCGCACAGGGGAGAACGCCGATGCGCTTGTGGAACGACAACGAGATCTAGGGCGCCCACTCCCTCGTGTGCTGCTCGCGCAGGGGACGCGCCATCTTCGGCGCGTCGGCGGGCATCGGCCTCGGCGTGCCGACGCCCAGGAAGCCGACCAGCCGGCTCGGCGCTTCGAAGCCCAGCCACTTGTTGACCTGCGGATCGTAGGCGTTGGCGCCCGTCACCCACATGCCGCCATAGCCAAGCAGGTGGACGGCGCTCAGCATGTTCATGGCGGCAGCACCGCCCGACAGCAGCTGCTCGATCTCGGGGATCTTGCCTGCCTTGACCTCGACGCCGACGGCGATGATGAGCGGCGTGCGCGCCACCCAGGCGCGCGCCTTCTCGGCCATCATCGCGCCGTTCTCGCGATCGCGCGCCAGTGCCGCTTCGGCGAGACGATCTGCCCACTTGGTCCGTTGCTCGCCGCGGATCAGCACGAAGCGCCACGGCCGCAGCCGGCCATGGTCGGGCGCGCGCAGGCCGGCATCGAGGATCAGGTCGAGCTCGGCGCCGTCAGGCGCGGGCTCCTGCAGCAGTCCGGCCGATTGCCGGGACAGCAGCAACTCGAGAGCGCGCATGGTCTCGTCGCGCCGGATGGCTGAGGGGGCGAGGGACTGGTCCATACCTCTACATATTGGCCTCGTGCGGCCTTGGCGCAAGTGATAGTCATTTGCAAAATACTGGACCCGGCTTTGCCTTGTGCGCGCATCGCCTGCGTCCGATCATCCGCCCCCAATTTCCGGAGGACCCCCATGACCGTCGCCACCCCGCCGGCCAAGCCGCAATCCGCTGAAAGCGCCGTGCCGCGGCTCACCGAGCTCGCCCGCTTCGCGGGCTGCGCCGCCAAGATCAGCCAGGCCGACCTGCACAAGGCGCTGGCCGGTCTCCCCGTTGCCGCCGATCCGCGTGTGCTGGTCGGCCACGACACCTCGGACGATGCCGCCATCGTCAAGCTGCGCGACGACCTCGCTTTGGTCGAGACCGTCGACATCTTCCCGCCCATCGTCGACGACGCCTACGACTATGGCCGCATCGCCGCGACCAACGCGCTCTCCGACATCTACGCCATGGGCGGCACGCCGCTGAACGCGCTGAGCTTCGTCGCCTGGCCGGTCGATACGCTCGGCACCGCGCCGCTGCGCCAGGTGCTCGATGGCGCCGCGGCGATCTGCAAGGAGGCGGGCATCGCCATCTCCGGCGGCCATTCGATCGTCGACGAGGAGCCGAAGTTCGGCCTGTTCGTCACCGGCACCATCGATCCGCGCAAGGTCGTGTCCAACGCCGGCGCGCGGCCGGGCGATGCGCTGGTGCTGACCAAGCCGATCGGCACCGGCGTGCTCACCACGGCGGTGAAGCGCAACGCCGCGCCCGAGAGCGTGCTTGCCGAGGCCATCAAGTCGATGACGACGCTGAACCGCCACGCCGCCGAGGCGATGAACGCCGCCGGCGCCACCGCCGCCACCGACATCACGGGCTTCGGCCTCTTGGGCCATCTCGGCAACATGCTGCGCGCCGCTTCGAAGGAAGTGGGCTCGCCGATCGGCGCCAGGCTTTCTTACGCGGCCGTTCCGGTCTTCGACCGGGTGACGGGCTTCCTGAAGGAAGGCCTCTGCCCGGGCGGCACGCGGCGTAATCTCGAATACGCCGCGCCCAATGCGCGCTTCGCCGACAGCCTCAGCGAGCCGCAGCGCCTGCTGCTCGCCGACGCGCAGACGTCGGGCGGGCTGTTGATCGCCGTGAAGCAGGACAAGCTCGCGGCCCTGGTCGCCGATCTCAAGAAGCGTGGCACCCTCGCCGCCGCCGTCATCGGCAGCGTCATCGCCGCCGACAAGCCGGGTGTGATCGAAGTAACGGCCTGACGGTCAGACCGGAAGCCGCGTCGCCTGGCTGACCGCGAGCAGCCAGCCGTCGCGGCCGGTGACGTACACCGCGACCCAGCGGAAGTCGTAGGTCAGGATCGGGCTCCTGCCGGTCACGACCACGGTGGGACCGGCGAACACGCGATAGCTCAGCTCGCTTGCCGGCGCGTTCTCGATCATCGGCTCGCCGGCCATCGCCGCGGCGATGCGTGCATCCTTGTTGTCGATCTTCCCCGAGCCGTCGGTGTGCGTGAAAGCATCGGCATAGAGCGAGCGCAGGGCCCGCGAGTCCTTGCCTGTTACCGCCTTGGCAATCCTGTCGCGGAAGCCCTTTATCTCCTCGATCAGGCTCTGCGCCTCCGCGCTGTCGGGCTGGCGCGGCGGATGGGCCAGCGCGGGCAGGACGGTGAGAAGCGGTGCGACGGCCAGGAGCGTGCGTCTACGCATTCTTCGAGCTTACGCCCGCCTGCGCGAAGGTGGCCATGCCGTTGTGGCAGGCCGCGGCCGCCTTGAGGAGCGGCACGGCGAGCGCCGCGGCCGAGGCCTCGCCCAGCCGCATGCCGAAGTCGAGCAGTGGCCGTTGGCCGATCTTCTCGAGCAGCCGCGTGTGGCCGGGCTCGGCCGAGCGATGCGCCACCAGGCAATGATCGAGCGCGTGGCGGTCCAGCGCGTAGAGCACCGCGGCCGCGGCCGTGCAGGCATAGCCGTCGAGCAGCACCGGGATGCGCCCCATGCGCGCGGCCAGCACGGCGCCGGCGATGGCGGCGAACTCCTCGCCGCCCACCGCCGCCAGGATGGCGAGCGGGTCACGGACGGTGATCGTCGCGCTGTGATGGGCCAGCGCCTCGTCGATGACGGCGATCTTGTGGGCGAGCGCCTTGCCCTGCACGCCGGTGCCGGGCCCGGCCCAGTCCGCGCCGCTGCCGCCGAACAGCGCTGCGCACAAGGCTGCGGCGGTCGTCGTGTTGGCGATGCCCATCTCGCCGAGACACAGCACGTCGATGCCGGGCTCCGCCGCCATCATGCCGTAGGCCATGGCGTTGGCCGTGCGCGCCTCGCTCATCGCCGGCCCTTGCGTGAAGTCGCCCGTCGGATGCGCGAGATCGAGCTCGTAGATGCGCAGGTCGGCGTCGATGCTGCCGGCGAGCTGGTTGATCGCCGCACCACCGTTCAGGAAGTTCTTCACCATCTGCCCGGTGACTTCCGGCGGGTAGGCCGACACGCCGCGCGCCGCCACGCCGTGCGTGCCGGCGAACACCGCGATGCGCGGCCGCTCGACCCGCGGGCTGGCGCGGCCCTGCCAGGCCGCCAGCCATTCGGCGATCTCCTCCAGCCGGCCGAGCGAGCCCGGCGGCTTGGTGAGCTCGGTCTGGCGCTGCACCACCTTGGTCTGGGCCTCCTGGTCGGGACCCGGCAGCTCGCGCAGGATCTTGCGCATCTCGTCGAAGGAAGGAGCACCGGACGAAGGCGGGGATTGGGCGTTCATAGCGGGCGCGGACCATCCTATATTTGGCCCATCATGACCAGTCCCACCGAGCCGCCCGTCACCCGGCCCTCTTCCTTCGACGAATGGCTGCAGGCCTTCAAGGAACAGGCGAGCTTCTTCACCGGCTTGAAGCTCGATACCGGCGCGCCGCGCTGGCAGCTGGCCGATGTCCTGCCCGTGCTGCCCTTCATCGGCGCCGGTATCGGTCTCGCGGCCGGGCTGGTGTTCACCATCATGCGCGGCCTCGGTCCGGGCTGGCTGGCGGCCGTGCTGGCGGTGGGTTCGGCCGTGCTGATCACGCGCGCCCTGCACGAAGATGGCCTGGCCGACACCGCCGACGGGCTTGGGCCCCATGGCCTCGCCGCCGAGCGGCGCCTGGAGATCATGCGCGACAGCCGCAACGGCACGTTCGGCGTGCTGGCGCTCGCCCTGTCGGTGCTGGTGAAAGTGGCCTGCCTCGCCCCGATGACCGGCGCCACCGGGCTGGTGGTGCTGATCGGAGCCCACGCGCTGTCGCGCGCCGCCATCGCCTATCCGCTGCTGGCCCAGTCGCCGGTCCATGCCGATGGGCTGGGGTCTCAGGTCGGCAAGCCCACCGACAACGACGTCTGGCTCACCATCGGGCTCGGCGCGGCGCTCGCCTTCCTGCTGCTGCTGGGCAAGGGCTTCTTCGTCGCCCTGCTGGCGCCGCTCCTTGCCCTGGCCGCTGCCTGGTTCGCCACGCGCTGGATCGCCGAGCGCATCGGCGGCTACACCGGCGACACGCTGGGCGCCGTCCAGCAGGTGGCCGAGATCGTGTTCCTGGTGGTGGCGGCGCTGTTCATCGGTCGCTGATCAATCGACGCCCCTCAATCGACGCCCCTCAATCGACGCCCCTCAATCGACGCCCCTCAATCGACGTAGGCGATCGCCTCCTGCGTGGCCAGGAACTTCTCGCGCAGGTGGCCGCCCGCCGTGGTCGGCGGATATTTCGGCGGATGGCCGGCATCGGTGCAGCTCGGCAGGCACGTCACCAGCGCGTCGTAGTTGGGGTTCTGGAAGAACACCACCGATTGCCGGCGGCTCTCGGCGGCGCGCTCGGGTGGCGGATTGACGACGCGATGCAAGGTCGAGACCCAGCGATCGTTGGTCCAGCGCGCCAGCATGTCGCCGATATTGACCACGAAGGTGCCGGGCAGATGCGGCACGTCGAGCCACCGCCCGTCCTTGTCCTGCACCTGCAGGCCGCCCGGCCGGTCCTCGGTCTTGAGGATGGTGAGGCTGCCATAGTCGCTGTGCGCGCTGGCGCGCAGCTGTCCCGGCTCGGGCTCGACATCGGGCGCGGGATAGTTCCGCACGCGCAGCCGGCTGATGCTGCGATCGACGCTGGTGTCGAAATAGGTCTCCGGCAGATCGAGCGCCAGCGCGAACAGCCGCATGAGATCGATCGCCAGCCGATCCATGACGCGATAGTAGCGCTCGTAGGCCTCGCGCAGCCCGTCCGGCCGTTGCGGCCACAGGTTGGGCGCGAAGTGACGGCCGGCCGCCGCCGCTGTGTAGTAATCCGAAGAGCCGACATCGACCGGCCCGATCATCAGGCTCTCGTTGAGGTCGCCGGCGGCGCTGCCGCCGCGGCTCCTCACCAGCACCTCGGCCTTGAACGGCTGGTAGCCGCGCGTGACGTCGGGCGCGGGCCGGACGATCCGCATCTTCTCCTCCAGCGGCAAGTCGAAGAAGACGCGGCTGGTGGCTTCGACGGCGTCGATCAGCCCGGGATCGACGCCGTGCCTGCTGATCACCATGAAGCCGATTTCGCGGCAGGTGCGGTCGATCTCGGCGGCCAGCGCCCGCTTTGCGGCGGCATTGCCGTCGCGATAGGGCGAAATGTCGATGACGGGGACTGCAGCCAGAACCATTGCGCGCTCCCTGCAGGGGATGTGCCGAAGCCGCAGCAAGCCATGTGCCACCACCCAGCCGCTGCGGTAGGAACGGCGCTGCAATCGTGGCATATCACCGGCCTGCAGCTGGGTGAGGAGAAGCGGGATGGCGACGGGCGCCAAGATCACAGGGTCGGTCACGCGGTGGTGGTGGGTGCGGCATGCGCCGGTGCCCAATCCGGAGGCGCGCTGCTACGGGCAGAGCGACAAGGACTGCGATATCAGCAATCACGCGCTGTTCGAGCACCAGGCGAAGCTGCTGCCCAAGGGCGCGGTGTGGTACGCCTCGAACCTGCTGCGCGCCCGCAAGACGGCGGAGACGCTGGCGACCCACGGCGCCGAGATGAGCGAGCTGCTGATCGATCCCAATCTCGCCGAGCAGCATTTCGGCGATTGGCAGGGCCTCACCTACATCGAGATCGCCGAGAAGCACGGCAACAACCACCTGTTCTGGCTGGGCCCGCCGGAGTACCGGCCGCCGGGCGGCGAGAGCTTCGTAGACCTGCGCGATCGCACCGTGCGCAGCATCGACCGCCTGACCGCCGAGCATCGCGGGCGTGACATCGTGGCGACGGCGCATGGCGGCACCATCCGCGCCGCGCTGGCGCATGCCTTCGACCTGCATCCCGAGGCGGCAGTGCGTTTCGAGATCGACAACGTGTCGCTGACCATGATCGAGCATTTCGAGCAGGCCGATCCCCAGCACGCCTGGCGCGTCGCCTTCGTGAACTACATGCCGCGCGAGCTGCCCGCGTATCGTCCTGACGCGGCCAAAGCGGCCGCGCTGGCATGAACAAGACGACCACCGAGCTTTCCGCCGAGCAGGCAGCGTTCTGGAACGGGCCGGGCGGCGAGGGCTGGCTGGCCGCCTACGAACGCATCCAGCGCTCGCTGAGTGAGATCGGCGAGCGCGTCCTGTCTGCCGCGGCACCTCGGCCGGGCGAGCATGTCATCGATATCGGCTGCGGCACCGGCGGCACGACGGTGGCGCTGGCGCGCGTCGTGGGGCCGACCGGCCACGTGCTGGGCGTCGATATCTCCGAGACGCTCGTGGACGCTGCACACGCGCACCGCGTCGACAACGCCACCTTCGTCGTCGGCGACGCCGCCACGCATCCCTTCAAGGAGCACGCCTACGACCTCGTCTTCTCGCGCTTTGGCGTCATGTTCTTCGGCGATCCGGTCGCGGCCTTCCGCAACATCCATCGCGCGCTGAAGCCTGCCGGCCGCCTCGCTTTCGTCGCCTGGCGCACGCCGCAGGAGAATCCCTGGGGCACGGTGCCGTTGCGCGCCGCGCAGCCGTTCCTGCCGCCGCTGCCGCGGCCGGGGCCGGAGGATCCCGGCCAGTTCTCGTTCGGCGATCGCGCCCGCGTCGAACGCATCCTCACCCAGGCGGGCTTCCAGGCGCTGAAGCTCGAGCCGTTCGATCGGTCGATCTGGATGGGCAACAGCGTCGCCGAGATCGTGGCCGGCGCCGGCCGCTTCGGCCCGCTCGCGCGCGCCTTCGCCAATGCCGAGCCCGCCGCCATCGACAAGGCCAAGCAGGCGATTACCGAGACGCTCAAGCCGCACGAGGGCCCGCAGGGCGTGCACCTGCCGGGCGCCTGCTGGTTGGTGACGGCGAACGCCGGTTGATGGAGCACCTCTCGACCTTCCCGCTGCCGCCGGTGACGCTGGTGCTGGGCGGCGCGCGCTCGGGCAAGAGCACCCATGCCGAGAAGCTCGCCACCGCCACGCTGTTCGGCGGCGTGGCGCGGCCCGCGGTCTACATCGCCACCGCCCAGGCGGGCGATGTCGAGATGGCGACGCGCATCATGGCCCATCGCGCGCGCCGCGGCTCGGCATGGACCACCATCGAGGAGCCGTTGAAGCTTGCCGAGGCGCTGGAAGCCGCCGCCGGGCATGGCCAGCCGGTGCTGGTCGATTGCCTGACGCTCTGGCTCTCCAACCTGATGCATGCCGGCGCCGATCTCGACGAGGCGGCCGACGACGTGGTGCGGACGCTCGACGGGCTCGGGCCCCCGGTGGTGTTCGTCAGCAACGAGGTTGGCCTCGGCCTGGTGCCCGAAACCCCGCTCGGCCGCGCCTTCCGCGACGCCCAGGGCCGGCTCAACATGCGCATGGCCGAGCGCGCCGACCGGGTGATCCTGATGGCGGCCGGCCTGCCGCTGGTGATGAAGGACCGGCCGGCCCCCCGGAATACCTAGAAGACCAGTTAGTGTCCTTCCTGAGACAAAGGCGCCAACCACCTGAAATTGGCCCAAAAATGTGCTATGCTTCTGGTTGTTGTGGCCGCCAAGGCGCTCCCCGGCGCTGGCCACAGACCAAGGAGCAGAACATGAAGCTCGATCGCCGAACCGTGCTGGGCGGGGCCGCCGCCCTGCTCGCCGCCCCGATCATGACCACGCCCGCGCGGGCCGACGCCAGGCGTCAGGCGCTGGTCGATTCCTCGCTGGAATCCGCGCGCAAGATCCTCACCGGCAAGGACTATCCCGATGCCGCCAAGTACATCGAAGGCGCGCGCGGCGTGCTGATCGTGCCCGAGCTGGTCCAGGGCGGGCTGATCTTCGGCCTGGCCGGCGGTCGCGGCACGCTGATGGCGCGCACGCAGCCCAAGGACTGGAGCCCGCCCGCCTTCTACGCCATGGGCTCGGGCAGCGTCGGCCTGCAGATCGGCGCCAAGGTCTCGGAGGTCGTGTTCATCATCAAGACCGAGAAGGGCCTGCAGGCCATCCTCGACCACAAGTTCAAGTTCGGCGCCGAGGCGGGCGTGGCGCTGGCCGTCATCGGCATCGGCGTCGAGGGCGCCACGACCGCCGCGGGCGGCGCCGACATCATCGCCTTCGCAAGCTCGCTCGGCCTGTTCGCCGGCGCCTCGCTCGAAGGCTCCTTCATCGATCCCGACAACGACTGGAACGCGCTCTACTACGGCAGCAACAACGCGAATACGCGAACCATCGTGATGGACCGCCGGTTCACCAATCCCGGCGCCGAGCCGATCCGCCAGTTCATGGCGAAGTGGTAGCTGGCAGGCCCGCGAGAAAGCGCCAGCTGACGGCGATGCTGGCGAGCGGGTCGACTGACGTGTCCTGCTCGACGAAGAGATGCTTCGCCCCCGCCGCCAGCGCGGCCCTAACGATCCGCTCCATTGGCAGGATGCCCGCGCCCAGCTCCACCGTCGCACCGTCGGCGCCCAGGTCTTTCAGGTGCACGAGCATCACTCTGTCCCGGCTTTCCGCGAGATAGCGAACCGGATCGAGGCCCGCCTTGGCCAGCCAATAGACGTCGAGCTCGAGCTTGACGTCCTGCGGATCGGTTTCGGCGAGCAGCAGGTCGAACGGCGTGGCGCCGCCGGCGAAGGCCGAGAACTCGTAATCGTGGTTGTGGTAGGCGAGCGTGTAGCCGCGGTTGCGCATGGTGCGGCCGGCCCAATTCAAAGTTCGGCAGACCCGTTTCCAGTCGGCCGCCGTGCGGCGTTCGCGGGCGTCGACGAACGGACAGACCAGGAAGCTCGCGTCGAACAGCCGGGCCTCGTCGAGCACGCCGTCGAGATCGTCGCGCAGGCTTTCGTAGCCGGCATGCATCGAGGGCACGCTGAGCCCGTGCTGCATCAGCTTCTCGCGCAACACGCCGGCGCTCACGCCGGCGAACCCGGCGAGCTCGACCTCGCGATAGCCGACCTCGGCGATCCGGCGCAGCGTGCCGTCGAGATCGGCGGCGAGCGCATCGCGCACCGTGAAGAGCTGCAAGCCGGGACGCCATGACGACGGCTGCGGCCGGCCGGGACAGGCAGACCCACGGCCATCAGCAGAGGCAGCAGGGTCCGCCGGCGCATCGTCTCACCGCGCGAGCCTGGCCAGCTTCGCCCAGTCGACGGGCTCGGCGACCACGAAGCCCGCGAGGGCGCGCGGCGACCAGGCGGCGATCGCCGCCGCCCCGCGCTTGTTGTAGCGGCAGTCGATGGCGGTGCCGCCGAGCCGTCGCGCCAGCTGCTCGGCGTAACGCTCGGCTTCGCGCCAGTCGAGATCGGGCTCGATCGGCACCATGACGTGCAGCTCGGATCCGCCCGTGAGCAGGGCCCAGCTCTCCAGCCCCTCGGTCTTGAGCAGCGTGCGCAGGCGCTCGGCCGTGTCGACCGCCTTCTTGAGGTCCTTCGCCGGCAGGGCGAACACCAGCTGGTCGGGCCGCTCGGGATCGTCGATCGTGGCGTTCACCGCCGAAAGCTCGACGACCCCGCGCTCGGCCAGCGCCAGAAGCCCCTCGACGCTGTCGATCCAGACGCGGCCCTCCTTGTCCGCGTGCACGGCCTTCGGCAGGTCAGCGGCCGCGATCTTTCGATCGAGCACCAGCGGCCGGCGCGCCAGATACGCGAGCGCCTTCTTTCCCACCTTCTTCCAGTGCGCCGTGAGCGCGGCCGCGGTTGGCGCGCTGATGCTGGCGCCGGGCAGGGTCTGCTTCAGCGTGGCGATGCCGTCCCACGGATCGTGCTCGAGGAAGGAGAGACGGTTGGGCAGGTTGAGCAGGGTGAAATGGTTGGAGCGGATGTTCTCGCCGAGCTCGTCCCAGCCCAGCGGCACCGACACCGGCGCGCCATCGCGGGCCCGCGTCGAGTAGGCGCCGATCGCCGTCGCGCCCAGGCCATTGCGCAGATAGTCGACATAGATGCGGCCGCGCCGGCCGCTCTTGGCCATGTTGTCGGTGTAGAGGTCGGGCCGGTCCGCCGCCATCGCCGAGGCGATCGATTGGGTGAACGCCTTCACGGTATCCCAGTCGGCGCTCGGGGTCAGGGGAAACACCACGTGCAGGCCCTTGCCGCCGGTCGTCTTCACGAAGCTCGCGAGCTTCGCGGCGGCCAGGCGCCGGCGCACGTCGTGCGCGGCGTCGATCACGCGCTGCCACGGCACGTTGTCGCCGGGATCGAGATCGATGGTGACGCGATCGGGCAGCTCGGGCCGCTTCGCCATCGCGCCCCACGGATGGATCTCCAGCACGCTCGCCTGGACGAGCTCGAGCAGGCCGCCGAGATCGTCGATCACCAGCATGGGCTGCTCGTCGCCCGGCACCGGCACGCGGCGCACGGCATCGCTCAGCCCGGCCCAGGCGTGCTTCTGGAAGAAGCCCTTCTCGGTCACGCCCTCGGGATGGCGCAGCAGGCTGAGCGGCCGGCCGACGACATGTGGCAGGATCCAGTCGGCGATCTCGGCATAGAACTCGGCCAGCCCCTGCTTGGTGATGCCCTGCTCGGGCCACAGCAGCCGCCCGGGATTGGTGAGGCGGACGGGCAGACTGTCATTAAGGGAGCGCGGGCCTCCGGCCCGCTCATGATGCGGGCTGGAGGCCCACGCTCCCTTACTCGTGACAGCGCCTTCCACCAACTCCCGGAACACCGCATGCCGGATCAGCCCGCCGCCGGTGCGGCCGCGATACTCGATCTCGGCCGACAGCACCGGCTCGACCCAGCGCACGCCTTTGGGGATCGCCGTCTCGTCCTTGAGCGGCGCGGTCCTGGAGCGCAGCGGGTCGAGCCGTTGCCACAGCTCGCGCGCGCTCGCCTGGGTGAAGCCCGAGCCGCAATGGCCGACCGGCACCAGCGCCTTGCCGGCATACTCGCCCAGCACCAGCGCGCCCACGGCCTTGGGGTCGACGGTCGAGGGAATGAATCCCGCGATCACGAAGCTGTCGCTCTCGCTCGACTTCACCTTCAGCCAGCTCTTCACCCGGCCCGAGCGATAGGGCTGCGCGGCCTGCTTGGAGATGATGCCTTCGAGACCAAGCCGGCTCGCATGCTTGAACACCGCATCGCCGTCGCCTTCGATGTGATCGCTGTAGCGGATGCGGGCGTTCTCGCCGAGCTCTCCCAGCAGCTCGCTGAGCGCCTGCTTGCGTGCACTGAGCGGCGCCTCGCGCAGGTCGTAGCCGTCGAGATAGAGCAGGTCGAAGGCATAGTAGAGCATGTCGCCGCCGCCGCTCTTCAGCGCCTCGACCAGCATGGCGAAGCTCGCGACGCCGGCCGCCGTCTGCACTAGCACCTCGCCGTCGATGATCGCGAGCTTGGCGGGGACGTCGGCGAAGGCGTGCGCGATCGTGGGGAAGCGCTCCGTCCAGTCCAGCCCCTGCCGGCTGAACAGCTTTACGCGGCCGTTCTCCAGGTGGGCCTGCAGGCGATAGCCGTCATGCTTGATCTCGTGCAGCCAGCCCGCGCCCGACGGCGCGGTCTCGGCCGCCGTTGCGAGGCAAGGCTCGATGTAGCCCGGCATCGGCGCCGCCTTCGCTTTACCGATCTTGGCCGCATCGACGGGCGACTTGCGCCGGCGGGTCTTCTTCCTGGACTCCGTGATCTCCCCCTGACCGGAGGACCACATGCGGTCCTTCTCGCGCGCGATCGCCTCGAGGCTGCGCCCCGTGGCGGCCGAGTTGGGCTTCTCCGTCGTGATGTCGGGCGCGCCAGCCGGCCGCGCCGCCTCGTCGTCCGACTTGAACAGCAACCAGTTCTCGTTCTTCTCGCGCGGCTTCGGTTTCATGCGCACGAGATGCCACTGGCCTTTCAGCTTCTTGCCGTTCAGCTGGAACTTGAGATGCCCCTTCTTGTAGCCGAAGGCGGGATCGAACTCGGGCGTCCATGTGCCCTCGTCCCAGATCATCACCGTGCCGCTGCCGTACTGGCCTTCGGGGATCACGCCCTCGAAGCCGCCATAGTCCAGCGGATGGTCCTCGGTCGCCACCGCCAGCCGCTTCTTGCCGGCAACCAGGCTCGGCCCCTCCGGCACCGCCCAGCTCTTCAGGACACCGTCCATCTCCAGCCGGAAGTCGTAGTGCAGCCGCCGCGCCGCGTGCTTCTGGATCACGTAGGAATTGCCGCCCGCGCCCGCGGCCTTCTTGCCGGGCGGCTCCGGCGTCCGCGAGAAGTCGCGCTTGGCGTTATAGGTGTCGAGCGACCTGGCCACGATCTAAGCCTATCAGACTTTACCGTCATCCCGACCGGAGCCGAGCGCAGCGAGGCGGAGTGGAGGGACCTTTTTTGTGTGGCTGCGTCGGCAAAAACAGGTCCCTCGACTGCGCTGCGCTCCGCTCGGGATGACGGGAGAACCGGTGACAGCCACATCAGCCGCATGCCAGCATCGAGGGAACATCGTCACTCGGAGCCACCCCATGTGCCGCAACATCAAGAACCTCTACAACTTCAAGCCGCCCGCCACCGACGACGAGATCCAAGCCTCGTCGCTGCAGTTCGTGCGCAAGCTCTCGGGCTTCAACCGCCCGTCCAAGGCCAACGAGGAAGCCTTCAACCGCGCCGTCGCCGAGGTGGCCCATGCCGCCCGGCATCTGATCGAGTCGCTGGTGACGACGGCGCCGCCGCGCGACCGCGAGATCGAAGCGGCGAAAGCGCGCGCCCGCTCTCAGATTCGCTTTGCGGTGAGATAGAGACCGGGGCGGGTAGTGTAAGCTCGGCAGGTCTATGACAAATCCCCTCGAAGCCGAAATCGCCGATCTGTCGGCCGTCGACGCGCACGGCCTGGTCGCTGCCGTTTCCTACGGAACATGGCGCGACGCCCCCGGCTATCCCACCATTCCGGCCACCTACGGCAGCACCTCGGACGCCTTCAAGTGGGGCGGCGCCACGCCGGGCACGACGGCCACCATCACCTACTGGTACGACACGGCATCGGGCTGGACGGACGCCGAGAAGCAGGCCTTCGACGGGGCGTTCGGCCTGTGGACGGCCGTCGCCAACGTCACCATCGGCCTGGCCACCAGCGCCGCAACCGCCGACTTCGACATCATACGGACGAGCCACGGCGGCGCCGACTGGAACAACGCGAGCTTCACCCATCCCGCGGTGGGCAGCAGCACGCTCGGCCTGCTGCCGGCCAGCACCGACAACCGCATCCAGATCGACACCAATTATACCGGGCCCATCACCGACCTCGCGGCAAACTACGGTTACGCGGTCAACACGATGGTCCATGAGCTCGGCCACATGCTGGGCCTGGGGCATGGCGGGCCCTACGACGGCGGTGTCAACGCGATGACGCAGCAGTTCGGGCCGTACGACACGCGGCTGTGGACGCTGATGTCGTATATCGGGCCGGAGGAGCCTGCCGCCTACAGCAACGACTATCCGGTGACCGGCACGGAGTGGAACAACTATCTGCCGCTGACGCCGATGCCGCTCGACATCCTGGCGGTGCAGCGGCTCTACGGCGTGGCGACCAGCGGGCCGCTGACCGGCGGCGACCACACGTTCGGCTTCAACTCCAATATCCAGGGGCCGATCGGCAAGTACTTCAACTTCGACGTCAACCAGCATCCGATCGTCACGATCTGGGAGAACGGCCACAACAACACGCTCGATCTGTCGAAGTACTCCACCGATTCCGTGATCGATCTTCATCCCGGCGCCTTCTCGAGCGCCGGGGGCATGAAGAACAATATCGGCATCGCCTTCGGCACGGTCATCGAGACCGCCATCGGCGGCAGCGGCAACGACAAGATCTACGCCTCCGACGTCGACTCCCACCTGATTGGCGGCGCCGGCAGCGACCTGCTGGTCGGCGGCGCCGGCAACGACATCCTGACCGGCGGGCCAGGTCCCGACGTCATCGATGGCGGCGGCGGCCTCAACATCGCGCGCGACACGCTCGCCAACATGGACGGCGATACCATCTTCCATTTCGGGCAGAGCACCACCATCGACGTCACCGGCTCCCTGATCGGCCGCGATCATCTGAAGATCATGGCCGATGCCGACGGCAATACGACCCTCGGTATGGGCGACAGCGAGATCCTGCTGATCGGCTCCTTCAGCGGCGGCGATTTCATGGCCGTCGCCCGCAACAACGGCCCGGTGATGCATACCGACGTGAGCTACGAGCCCTACCTGCCGCGCCTGGTCGAAGGCGTCGCCGTGGCGCCCGGTGCGGTGAACGGCGTCGCCAACCAGCCGTTCCTGACCGGCGACAACACCGTGCACTTCTCGGTCAGCCTGCTGGCCGCGATCGCTGCCTTCAACGACTCGCTGGGCTACTACGAGGTGGGCACCGACGGGAAGATCAAGGGTGTCGACATGCTGTTCGCCAACACTCACAACCCGGGTACGACGACCGTCACCCTGGCGACGCCGGGCAGCGGCGAGCAGATCGGCTTCTTCCTCATCCAGAACGGCTTCAACCAGTTCGGCGACCTCGGCCACAACCTCGCCTTCGTGGCCCAGGGTGGCGGCGCGCCCAGCGCCAATGGCGGCGGTCCGGTCTTCCTGCAGAGCGCGACGCTCGGCATCCTGAACGGCGCCACGGTCTTCCACTCCTTCGCCAACCTCAATCCCGACGGCGCCCACGTCCTCTCCGGCGTGGCGCCCGGCGGCCACGACCTGCAGATGGGGTTCGAGGACCTCCCGCGCGCCACCGGCGACAACGATTTCCAGGACGTGGTGATTAACATCCACACCGACAGGGACGGCGTGCTGGTGTTGTAGTTTTTCATTGCCGGGAGCGCGCCACTCCAGTGGCGCTCATTCGGTGTCGATGCAGTGAAGATGCGCCACTGGAGTGGCGCGCTCCCGGCAATGAGTCCTTACCCGCCCAACATCTTCTTGAACGCCATCGTCGCGCGCAGCCGTGCCGCCTCCGCCGCCGGTGACGCCGCGCCCATGCCGAAGAAGCCGTGCACCATGCCGGCCTCGCGGAAATAGACGACCTCGACTCCGGCGCGCTTCAACGCATCGGCATAGGCCTCGCCCTCGTCGCGCAGGGGATCGAACTCGGCGGTGCAGATGACCGCGGGCGGCAGGCCCGACAGGTCGGCGGCGCGCAGCGGCGAGGCGCGCTGATCCTCGCCGTCTTTCGCCTGGGAGAGATAGTGGCCGGCGAAGAAGCGCATGGCGTCGCCGGTCAGGAAATAGCCCTCGGCGTTCTCCTTGCGCGACGGGTACTTCGCGTTCTCCGTCGCCGCGCCGTAGCTGCCCGCGAGATCGGTCGCCGGATAGACCAGCAGTTGCGCGGCAAGCCGCGGCCCGCCGCTGCGCGCGGCTTGTGCCACCGCAGCAGCGAGATTGCCGCCGGCGCTGTCGCCCGCCACGGCGAGCCGCGCCGCGTCGCCGCCCAGCGAGCCGATGTTCGCCGCGGCCCACTTTGTTGCCGCCAGGCAATCCTCGAAGGCGCCGGGGAATGGCGCCTCCGGCGGCTGGCGATAATCGACGCTCAGCACGACCGCCCCGGCATCGATTGCCAGCGCCCGCGCCTGGCGCTCGTGCGTGAACAGGCTGCCCGCGACCCAGCCGCCGCCATGGAAGAACACGATCGTCGGTGCCCGCGTCTTGCTGCTCGCCGTCTTGCCGTTGGAATAGAGCCGCGCCGGGATCGGACCGGCGGCGCCGTCGACCTTGATGTCCTTCACGATCGCGAGCTCGGGCAGCGGCACGTTCTTGCGCGATTCGGCCAGTGCCGTGAGGTCGGCGCGCGCCCGCTCGGGCGTCAGGCTCGCCGCGTCGCCGAGCGGCAGCAGCGGCAGGATCTTCTCAATGTCCGGATCGACTCGCGATGTCATGGGCGCCTCCTGCCGCTCAGTGTGGCAGCCAGCGTAAGGGCAGGCCAGATCGCGGCCAGTCGAAGGCCACCAGCCGGCCATGCATGGAGAGGGTGGCAAACGCGGTGCGAAGGTCGGCGCCGCCGAAGCAGACATTGGTCACGATCGGGTCGGGCAGCATGTATTGGTCGACGCGCGTGCCGTCTGGCGAGATATCGCTGATGGCGCCGGTGACCAGCGTGGCGACCGCGACATGGCCATCGCCATCGACCGCCAGCGAATCGACCAGCTGCCCGTCGGGCAGCGCCAGCACGTCGGCGTCGCCGGTCGCGACCACCCCGGGCGCCGCGAGGTCGTAGGCAAGGCATCGCCCCTTCGGCGTCTCGGCGATGTACAGCCGCTTGCCGTCCGGCGACAGGCCGATGCCGTTGGGATGGTTCAGCGGAAACAGCGCGGGCTCGATGCGCGAGCCGTCGGCCCGCGCATAGTAGACGCCGCCGCTCTCGGCGCTTTCAGGCTGGAACGTTCCGAAATCGGTGAACCAGAAGCCGCCGTGATCGTCGAACACCAGATCGTTGGGGCAGCCGACGGGATGCCCGTCGCAGCGATCGTAGAGCGTGCACCATTTGCCGGTGCGCGGCTCGACGATCTGGATCGATCCGCCGGCGGTCGCCGGGCTGATCGCGAAGCTGTGGCCCTGCGCATCGACCATCCACTCCGGCCCGCCGTTGTTGGTGACGTAGATCAGGCCATCGGGACCCACGGCCGCGCCGTTCGGCCCGCCCCCCAGCTCGGCGATGATCTCGATCGTGCCCTTGGGCGTCACCCGGCTCAGCGTCTGGCGCCGCATCTCGACCAGGATCACCGACCCATCCGGCAGCGCGATCGGCCCCTCGGGAAACTGCAGCCCGCTCGCCAGCTCGCGGAACGCCGGCGTGATGGTGTTGATCTGCATGTGCCGACTCATGCTCCTCCCCCGTCATACGGGGGAGGGTAGGGAGGGGGAAAGCAACAGAAGTGATCTCGAAAATTCCGACGTCATGATCTCATCCTGGCGATCATCTCGACCGGAGCCTTCCCCCTCCCGGCCTCCCCCGTATGACGGGGGAGGTGAATGACCTCCGGAGGAACATGAGCATCACCACGAATTGCGCAGCTCGCGCAGCTTCAGGAACACCGTGCGCCGGTCGGGCTTGTCGCCGATGTCGGGGAAGCGTTCGCGCAGCCTGGCGATCACCGTCGGGCTGCCGAGCCGGAAGAACGTGTTGATCTCGCGCTCGGCGTCGAGCGTCGACACATAGGCCTTGCTGGGATCCTGCCCCGAGAGCTTGTCCAGCATCTCGCGCGCCTTCTTGTTGTCGGGCTCGCGGTCGAGCGTGAATTTGAGGTTGTTCTCGATATAGTCGTGGCCCGGATAGATCAGGGTCGATGACGGCAGCTTGTCGAGCTGCTCGTCGAACGTCTTGTACAGCTCGTTCGGATGGCCGCCATTGTGGCAATTGCCGGCGCCGGCATTGAACAGCGTGTCGCCGCAGAACAGCGCCGGCTGGTCGGTGTGCGAGCGCAGGCAGATGTGGCACATCGTATGGCCTGGCGTGTCCAGCGCCTCGAGCTCGACCGTCTTGCCCACCTTGACGACGTCGCCGGCGCCAAGCCCGCGCGCCATGCCGGCGATCTTGTCCTTGGCGTTCTTGTGCGCCAGCACCTTGGCGCCGGTCTTCGCCACCAGCGCGTCGTTGCCGCCGGTATGGTCGCGATGCTCGTGGGTGTTCAGGATCTGGGTGATCTCCCAGCCTTCGTCCTTGGCGGCCTTCAGGCACTTCTCATGATCCAGCGGATCGACGGCGAGCGCCTCGCCGGTCTCCTTGCAGGCAATGAGATAGTTGAAATTGCGGTAGGCGTTGGCGGTCCAGATCTGCTTGACGATCATGGCGTCATGTCTCCATCGCAGTGGGCGGTGAAGGAAGGTGCCGCAACTCTGGCAGTACCAATGAAACTTGTCGATCTCACCGGCCTTGCGCTGCACCAGCTTGGCTTCTTCGCCCGGAGCGCGCCATCTTCTCATTCTCCTCCCCCGTCATACGGGGGAGGATACAGGAGGGGGAAAGCATCACCGGCGATCTCTCGACAGAAGAGATCATGATCTGAAATTGGATACGTCCCGACTATAGCCTGCCCCCTCCTGTATCCTCCCCCGTATGACGGGGGAGGACATGAGGTCCGCGCCCTTGATGGCCGTTCCGCGCATTGTTACCCTCGACGTCGCTGGCGGTGGCGGCAACCGATGACGGTTGGGCGCTTCGTTACCAGTCACGCTTAGCTTTCAGCTACCAGGTCACGCACAACGGAGAAGAGCGTCGCGCAGCGTTCATTTCGCTATCCGCCGGCCAGCGGAGGCAGCGTCATGATCGAGCTCCTGGAACGACAGAAGAAGCTGACGACCAACCAATGGAAGTTGATCTGCACGGCGAACGTGGCGGATCTGCTCGATTTCTTCGATTTCTTCCTGATCGGCTACGTCACGGCGGCCCTGACCAAGCAATGGTCGCTGACCTACTGGGAAGGCGGGGCGATCCTGCTCGCCTCCGGTCTCGGCGCGGTTCCCGGTGCCTTCTTCTGGGGCTGGCTCGGCGACCGGGTCGGCCGCCGCACGGTGTTCATCCTGTCGACCATCACCATCTCGCTCGCCACCGGCGTCATGGTGTTCACGCCCGATCAGGACGCGCTGATCCCGGGCTGGTTCTTCCTGATGTTCTTCCGCTTCTTCGTCGGTGTCGGCAATGCCGGCATCTTCACCATCGACCTGCCGCTGGTGCAGGAGTTCATCCCTGCCTACAAGCGCGGCTGGGTCAGTGCGCTGATCACGACCTTGCTGCCGGCCGGCAGCATGCTGGCCGGCGTGGCGGCCTGGCAGCTCCTGCCGGTCGTCGGCTGGCGCGGCCTGTTCCTGGTCGGCCTGGCGCCGCTGGTGCTGGTGCTGATGATCCGCTGGTGGGTGCCGGAATCGCCGCGCTGGCTGATGCTCAAGGGCCGCTGCGAGGAAGCACGCCGGTCGCTCGCCTGGGCGCTGATGATCAGGCCCGAGGACATCGCCCTGCCGGCCGCGGTGCCCGAGGCCCCCAAGACGCGGTGGCGCGAGCTGTTCCAGTATCCGCGGCTGGTCGCCGCCGGCTGTCTCACCGGCCTGACCCAGACCGGCGGCGCCTCGCTGGGATTGTGGGGACCGACCCTGCTGGTGCTGGTCCTCGTCCCCAAGATCACGCCGGAGGAGGCGGCCTTCCTGATGATCTTCGTCAACCTCGCGGGCGTGCTCGGGCGGTTCAGCATCACCGCGCTGATCGAGCCCATGGGGCGACGCGGCTCGGGCACGCTCTATTGCGTGCTGGCGGCAGTGCTGATGGTGCTCGCGGGCTACCTGCACGGCGTCTATGTCGCCGGCGTCTCGCTGTTCGTCGTGCTGCTCATGGCGCAATCCTTCTTCGGCAGCGCGGTCTACACCGTCGTCGGGCCGTACATGGCCGAGATCTGGCCGGCACGGTTGCGGGCCAGCGGCATGGGGCTCTCCTACGGCGTTGGCAATTGCGGCAAGTTCCTGGGCCCGCTCGGACTGGCGCTGATCATGGGCGCCGGCGACCTGATCAAGCCCGCCGCGCCCAACCTCGTCATGCTCGGTCCGGCGCTCAGCTACTTCGCCGCCTGGTATCTTCTCGGCGTGATCGGCTTCTGGGCCTTCGGCTTCGAGCCCAAGGGCCGCACCTTCGAGGAGATCGACAGCCGGCACGAGGCGTCAGTGCCGCCGGTGGCGACGGCCGCCCGGTTGTCGGCGGAGTAGCGCTAGGGGCGCGCCACCAGCGACGGAGCGAAGCTCCGTCGTGAGTGGCGCGCTCCCAGCAATGAGCGGACCTGGGCGTGCACGCATAAGTAGGCCTCAGCGATTCATGGCGAGGCAAATGTCCGCTTTGCCCCAAAAATCGGACGTTGGTGTCGGACGAAAGCATGTCCGCTATGGGCCAACACCCGACATGACCTAGTGCCCAAGAGCGAAGCTTTAAACAGCCGCCTCTGCAAACAGCGATAGCCGGCTTCGAGTGCGACCAGCGGATCGTGGTTCAGCCTGAAGATCTTGCGGCTGCGGACCAGATGGCAAAGAACGGCTCTACCGAAATCAGCTGGATGGAAACAAACCAGGCGGATATGGACCGTGCCGCAGGATTCCCAACTTCAGCGCAACAGGATTGCCGAGCCACAGCGCATTGGCCGTGTGGTCATCGAATTCATCGTCGCTCAGCGGGTGAACAAGGATGTCGAGTCCCTGCCGATTGAACATCAGCCAGGGCACGACTTCGGCAAACGCGGATGTCCTGAAGATGACCTGCCTCTGCGCGACGGGATGCGGGCCGGCGATGCCGTTGTTGGTCCCAAGTTCAACCGGAAATCGCGCGGCAAGGTCCTTGCACAGCTTGTCGGCAATGGGCGCGCGCCCGTTGTTTCCGTAGTAGATATGGACGTGATAGCCGTGAAGTTCAGCCATGCTTCATCACTCCCTGCTGCAGCCACCATACCCAACCTGAGGGGCAAGAAAAAAATACATAATCGGCGCTTTCGTATAACCTCACGTTATGCGGCTGGAAGCACGTCTGCGCGCGTTTGCTGCGTTCGCCCGGAAGAAGTCGTTCTCGGCGGCCGCCGCGGAGCTGGGGATCAGCCAGCCGGCGATTTCCAAGCACATCGCCGACTTGGAGCGCGCA